>Ga0172365_10001747_pt1 | contig 15702 bp, 12 predicted proteins | sample LakKivSesite48cm_FD_114535 | JGI IMG/M metagenome (GOLD analysis project Ga0172365, IMG submission 114535) | Sediment microbial communities from Lake Kivu, Rwanda - Sediment site 48cm | ecosystem: Environmental > Aquatic > Freshwater > Lake > Sediment | place: Rwanda: Western Province, Lake... | reverse complement strand
CACAGCGTCGTTCGGGCTGATCTTGAACCGTGAAACGAGGGCCAAGGCAGCTTCATAGTCCTTCCTCCGGACTTCTTCAATGGTGATGTTTTCGGTTGTCAGGACGTTTTCTAGGAACTCAGCTACTTTCTCCAAGCCTAGCCTCGCTTCAACTATATTGACAGCTTCCGAGAGGTGGATGGTTGAGGTGACGACTTGTTCTCCTTTTTCAATCTTCTCAAGTATAGCTGCGGCCTTCTCCTTGACCTCCTTCTCTGTTCCTTTCAGTTTTCTCTTTGGTTTGAGATAGGCGTGGAGAAAAATCGAGGAGTCGAGAAACTTAGCCATACACAGCCCCTCTTAGCTCGTGGATATCCCCAAAATCCCCTACGTCCTTGACCTCGATGGAATCGACCAAGTCGGTGAGCTTGCCGCATTTTCTGAGGGATCGAATGAGAACCTGCCGGTCATCCAATCTAACGATTAGAACCCTCCTTCCCCAGTTTTTCCTCCACCCGGCCGGGATCACCACCCTACCGGCTTCGTCCACGTGGCCAGTGCTTTCCATCGTTTTCCCGATAAGAAGCCGTCTACCACATTTATAAGCATTATGGGAATTTCACCTTTGGGTACCATAAGGTCCCCATTTTCCCGGTCCACGAGAACCGATCGGAACTTAGCAGACGTAGTATCCGTCTTTGCGCCACGCTCTTCAGATCGTATTGAGCCATCTTGCTGCCAATCGTAACGTGAGGATGTCATCTGCCGAGATCGCAGGCTCAAGTCTCGCCGCACCCTTATCACTTTCGACTCAGAACCAATCGTTTCTGGTGTCAACTACTTTCTCGCCCTTTTGTCAAGATCATTGATCTTGGCTTCCAAGTAAACTAGCATCAGCATGAGCAAAGCCTCGCTGTGGATCAGCCTGGGCATCATCGACTCACGCCCTATCTTGTGAGCGCAGAATCCTGAGACTGAAAACGGAATGATGACCGAACAGAAGGATTCAAGGAGACCAATGACCATCGAGGCTCCTAGGAGTATGGCAAGCGGTATGATGAACTGCGTATGAAGATGGGTTTCGAGGATGACATGTGCGCGCAGGCCTCCACGTGAGAAGAGGAAGTAATTGCCGTCAAACGATCGATGCCTCGTAAGAGCTGAAGACTTTGGGAATGAGATTCGCAGACTCCAAGAGATAAATACCAACCCACAGCGACGTAATCATAGCAATCGGAAGTATGGTCACCGGCTTCACAGCTCGTCTAGTGAGGTTGATGAATGAGAAGGATAGCTTGCTATGCGTTGGGTTGGACCCGGCTCTGCCCGGTCAACGAAGAAGCCAAACCATTGCTAGAGAATATCCAAAACGAAAAGACGAGAATCAGGCACGATTAGCTTTCTGTCTAGAAATGATCGATAAAACCAAAGACTTCTGTAGTGCATTCAAGCCGAATCAGCAGTACATCGCTGGATTTACGAGGAAGGATCATGTTGAACTAACGAGTGCTATTCGAAAGGCCGATGCCGTTTCTATTCTGGACTACAAGCTAAATGACATAGGAGATTCGATGGAGTCCGCGCTTTTCCACATAGGTAAATGGGGATATGAAGCTCTCACGCTTAACCCATTCCTTGGAAACATGGAAGAGGCTATAGCTGTGGCCCACAAGCATCGTCCCGAAATAGGAGTTATAGTCTTAACGTTAACATCTAATCCAGAAGCGGTAGTGTATCAAAAAGAGGCCATTTTGGGTGGTAGGCCACTGTATCAAGCCATAGCCCAAGATGTCAGGAAGTACGGCGCCGATGGTTGCGTCGTGGGGGCAGCGGGTCACATAACGGAAGAGGACATAAGTGCAGTCAGAGGAATCATAGGAGAAGACAAAGTGCTCCTAGTTCCAGGTATTGGGGCACAGAGAGGCGATCCGATGAAGGTAATCGTGGCCGGTGGAAAAAACCTACTTATGAATGTCGGCAGGGAAATCATATACTCCGATAATCCGAAAAGAATAGCTGAAAAATACCGCGAGTTGTTTAAGAAGACGAGATAAACGAATCTCATTAGATGCTACGATATCCCCCAAAGTGCGAACAGTGAGACAATGTCAGACCCGCCTTCAACCGACACGTCAATGCCAGCTATGCTGCTTGCTCCTATATGGGTTTGGAACCGTAGGCTTAAATCGTCATTTTGAGTGCAAAGAGGCGTTCGTGAATGCCCGGGGAGATCAGGCACAGCAAGTTGTTGGACGACAGAAAAGTGAGGCGATGGTACGATAACATCGCAAGGGGATCGAAAGTTACAGCAGACGCTTTTGACGAGATCAAAGAGCTTGGCGAGGTGATGGACTTCGAGGTCGTTGAGGCCTAGAAATACCATTGGAGATCGGGACGTAAAGATGAAGACGAGAGTAAAGGTGATCTTTCCCGCGAACGAGCCCAATAAGCCGTCGTGGCCTTACATCGGCTATGATGTCGAGAAGCGATCAAGGGAGGTCCTGTCCATGCTGGAAAGCCAACTCCCCGGGATGGACTTCACCCCCGGCATATATCGCTCCAGGGAACCGGCCGAGCAGGCGCTTCAGAGCGAGCACTTTGATGGCTACCTGGTGTACATGACAGCCCTATGGACCGGCATCCCCGAGTTCTACGTGCGCAATGCTCGTCCGGTGATCGTGGCGGACGAGTTGTACGCGGGGTCAGGAGGGTTTCTGCGCGTCCATTCGCTGATAAGGAAGGAGAAGCTGCCGGCCATCGGGGTCGCCTCATCCAACCTTCAGGAAGTTATCGAGGCCGTGCGCTTGATCGACGTGATGAGGAAGATGCGCGAAAGTAGAATCCTGGTGGTGGCTGACGGGGAGACCTGGGCAGCCGATCAGACGACCGTGAAGAGCGCCCAGGAGATCTTTGGGACGCAAACCGCTCGGATCAGCTCGGACGAGCTGCAAGGGTATTACGAAAAGGTCGACCCTGACGAGGCCGAGCGCTGGAAAGACAGGTGGATCCGAGAGACGCTCGAGGTCGTCGAGCCGGATGAAGAGGAGATTCGAAGATCTGCGCGCATGTACTTGGCCCTCAAATCGGCCATGGAGGACGCGCAAGCGGATGCTGTGACCGTCGACTGTCTGGGGCTCTACTACGCTGACAAGCTTCCCGCCTATCCCTGCCTGGGCTTCTTCCAGCTAAACAACGAGGGATTAACGGGGGTCTGCGAGGCGGACATTGACTCGGCGCTCACCCAACTGCTGATCAGGTATACCACCGGAAGGCCGGCCTACGTCTCGGATCCCGTCATCGATACGGCGACCGGGCAGATCGTCTACGCCCATTGCGTCGCAACGAACCGACCTTTTGGCCCCGATGGCCTGAGCAACCCCTATATCATCCGATCGCATGCAGAGGATGGCAGGGGAGCATCGGTTCAGTCCTTGCTGCCCGTAGGACACCAAGTCACCACCGCTAAGGTGAGCATCAGGAACAAGGCGTTCGCCGTTCACAGCGCCAGGACGGTAGCCAATGTGGAGGACGACAAAGCCTGCCGGACCAAACTGGCTGCTGAGGCGGATGTCCAGAAGATCCTTGACAATTACCACTCAGAGCGCTTCGGCTGGCACCGCGTCACCTGCTACGGCGACTATCGGAGGCAGCTCATCGACCTGGCCACGCTGTACGGCCTAGATATTCTCGAGGAGGATCGATGAGACATCGCCTCAGAGCGATCGAGCCACAAAACTCGGTCCAGTGCGGCATAGACAAATGATCGAACCAAGTATATCCAAGAATGGGACGGAGGATGAAAATGAACACGACGGTGAAGCCTGTGATCGAAGCCGCCGCCTGAGCGGAAGCGATATCGAAGAGGGAAGAGGAGAATAATCGAGCCGAAGAATCGCATGAAACTTTTCGGTTTGTCGTTTCGGTGCGGACTCGAACCCATTCCGGTCTGCACGGGTCTAATCAAGACACTCGCAAGCGGGAGAAAAAGAAGCGGGAAGGGGGACTAAATCATCGCTTCAGAAGTCTCCTTAAATAATGAATCGGGGGAGAGCCTTATGGTTTGATCAGAACCCTTTCTAAGAGGCGGATAAGCCAACTTCTGGCTCAGCACGATCTTCTCTATGAGTTGAGCCCAGAGTGGCTCTCAGGTATCCCTCTGGGCAACGGAGACATTGGTGCCTTAATCTGGGGCGACTGCCACCCACTCAAGGCGACACTCGACAAGTATGATGCTTGGGAGCTGCGCTCAACGCCGCCGAATGATCCACGATTCAACTACACGGGTCTGAGGAATCTGATTGCTGAGAAAAGATTTGATGAGGCAAGGCGACTCTTCGAGAAAGAAGATCAAAGGGCGATTGAGCCACATCCGACACGCCTCCCATTACCGAGGATGGAGCTCGATTTCGGTTCGAAGGCATCTCAGTTCTCGGCCCGTCTAAGACTGTATGATGCTGTCGCCGAGGGAAAATTCCAGACCCCCGGGGGTTCAGTTCGTTGGGAATCTTTCGTCTCGGCCTCCAGCAATATCTTTGCGATTCGTTTAGGGTACAAAGGCACTGTTAGGCTTCAAGGTATGAGAGTCACTCTATCTCACCTTCAAAATGAAGTAAAATCAAAGTTGGAAACCTGGGGATATGCCATCTCTGAGAGCCAAGATTCGGATTTTCGCTGGCTAGTTCAGAGCAAAAGCAATTGGGGATACGCGGTCGTGTGGCGGATCCTAAGAGAAAGAAAAACTGACACAATCTATCTTACAGTAGTCACTGGAGAGAATCCCCAGGAACTTGTAGATCTCGGCAAGGAGTCGGTTAAGAAAGCATTGAAGTGGAATGGTCTTTTGAAAGAGCACGTCACTTGGTGGCACAAATATTGGGCTCGGTCATTCATCTCCATACCAGATCCTAGGCTTGAGAACCTGTTCTATGTCGAGATGTATAAGCTAGGGTGTTGCAGCAGACCGGGCAAGTATCCAATTAGCCTGCAGGGGATCTGGACCAGTGATGGCGTTTGGCCACCTTGGAACGGCGACTATCACCTTGATATGAATGTGCAGGAATCGTATTGGCCAATATACACATCTAACCGCCTAGAGCTCGGATTTCCCCTCTACGAACGCTTCTACAAGAACCTCCCTCGTTTCGAGAAGATGTGCAAGGATTTCTTTGGCTTCGAGGGAGCTTGGTCGCGATGTGAGATGGGCCTTGACGGCGCTCCGATATACGGCTATTATACGGCAAACTTTTGGCCAGGCAATGGGGCATGGCTTGCCCACCACTACTGGCTGCACTACCTCTACAGCATGGATAGACAATTTCTCAAGAAACGCGCGTATCCTTTCATGCGCTCTTTCATGAAAACCTATCTTAATCTGCTTGAGCAGGGTCAGGATGGAAAGTACCATCTGCCCTTGAGCAACTCCCCAGAGTGGGAGGAAAATTCGCCTGGAGCTTGGGGGAGCGATACTACATGCGACCTGGCCCTAATGCGATTCTTAGCGCAGGCCCTTATCGACACGTGCAGGATCCTAAAAATCGATGATTCCGATCTACAAAGATGGACGGATTTGATAGAGAAGTTAGTAGGATATCCTCAAGATGAGAATGGTCTGCAAATATTCAGAGGTCAAGGCCTGACTCACACACATCGGCACCACTCCCACCTTATGGCCATACATCCCCTGGGAATATTGACCACGGAAGGTTCTGAAGAAGATAAACAGCTGATTGAACGGTCTCTCGACACTTGGGTCAGATACGGAACTGGAGAATGGACGGGATGGAGTTTTCCATGGGCTTCTCTCATAGCGTCGAGAGCAGGGAGACCGCACATGGCCTGGAAGATGCTTCAGGACTACTTCTTCTTTATGTCAGAGAACAGCTTCCACATCAACGGAGACCCTAGAAGGTCTGGAGCGTCTTTGTTTTCTTATAGCCCTATGACGCTTGAGGCTGGCTTCTGTGCAGCAGCGGCCGAGATGGAGATGCTGCTCCAGAGCTGGGGAGGGAAGATACGCGTCTTTCCATCGACGCCAAGTTTCTGGACCGATGCGTATTTCTTGGGGCTTCGCGCAGAAGGAGGATTCTTAGTCACCTCTAGACTTAAAGGCGGGAAAGTGGTGTACGTGCAGATCGTTTCCGAAGCCGGCGGCACCTGCAAAATTGTGAACCCATTCGACCAAGCTGCAAGGATCACAAACGCGAGGAAAACAAGAGATGGGAAGCTCTCGGGACCTATCCTGACATTCAGCACTAAGAAAGGAGAGACGTACCTTCTGACTCGAGAAGGAGCAAAAATAACGCAAAGGGAACTCAAGCCAGCATTGAATAATTGGCTCGAAAAAGAGAAGCACTGGTTTGGCTGCAAGGTAAGAAAGAAATTCTGATGTTAACAGTGGCGTTCATAAAAGCGGCCAATTCCATATCAAGTTTGGCTAGCTAGCAGCAATAATCCCCGCCCCTGACGGCTACTTCAAGAAGCTAAGAAGATCCTAGACAAGTAGGGAACACTCTTCATCGACGGCGAGGTAGCTAGCTTATGGGCGTCGAGCTCGTGAAAGACAGAAGGACTAAGGAGCCAGCCAAAGGAGTGGAACGTGGTGCGCGCATACACGCATGGCCCTGCAACCCTTGGCCATCTTGCCCTTCTTGTTTCCGACAGTTGCTCTTACGATGAGAGAAGTGGAATCTGTGACAACCACGGTATCGAATTTCAAGGGAACGCGGAATCTATCGATCCTGAAACCGAGCTCGAACCGAACCCCCTTCCCCTATGGCGTCGATGTCTTCAGTATTTTCTTGACATATTCGAGGTCTTCCTTCGTTTGGCGAATCAGCTCCTGGAGACTGAGACGTTCATATTCGCTGTGCACGGAGATGTCGCCGTCAAAGCCTATGGTCTTCAGATGCTTGAACACCTTTGGCCAAGGCACGATCTCCTCGCTCAACGGCAACATGCGGCGCTCCCATTTTTTCTCCCCGGTCGCTTCGTCGACCACCCTGAAATACCAGAAGTTCTTGACGGACATGAGCCTGATATATTGGCTCAATATATCGATCCCCATTTCCCATCCAGTTGGGCCACTTTCAGCGAGTATGTGTCCAGGATCAACGTAAGCACATATGCGCTCTGGATCATAATCCTCAAGCAACATCAGCACCACGGCGGGATCAGCGCTCAGAACTGGTCCTGAGTGCGTGTGAATCGCCGCGGTAACGCCATAGGTCTTACTCAACCTCTCGATTCCTTTGAGATCTTTCCGGGCTCTTTCGATCTGGCTCCTAAACCCACCGAATCCCTCGTACTCCCAATAGCCCAATTTGACGAATTCGACCCCGCACTTGGAAGCCGCCTGGAATATCTCCTCGGCATGGCCTTCGCTCGCATTTGTGATATTCGTCGTGATCATTGGCACGACCAAACCCTTTGACTCCAAGGTCCGAATCGCCTCTGGCAGTCTTCCCTTAATCCCCTCAGGAAGAACATGTCCATCTGGCCTCACCACTAAATCCGCTCCATCGAAACCCATCTCCGCTATGCAGTCCCCAGCCTCGTCGAGCGTAAGGTTGCCTATCTTCTTCAACATCTTGGTGAACATGAGCAACTTCATGGCAAGGGTCCTACATAACGAGCCGAAATGCTATAAGTTTTCGTACCTTGTGAAAGCGCAGATTGTCAGGGACGATGGACTTCTAGTTCAGATAAATATACTTAGGGTGCGAGGGATTGCAAACATAGATCATGAAGAAGAGGATTCTGTGCATACCAACCGAGAATCATATGCTGAGAGTATTCTCTGACAAAACTCTCGAAAGGCTAAGGAGTCGCTTCGATGTGACACTCAACGAGAGGGGTAGGAATTACACTTCTCAAGAGGTTGCTGAAGGGATCAGGGGATATGATGGGCTGATAACAGGTTGGGGCTCGCCTCCGCTGGTTGAGTCCGTTTTTGAAAATGCCGACCACCTCAGGATAATAGCCCATTCCGCTGGGTCGGTGAAGTTCATGCTCTCGAAGGAGGTTGTCGAGCGATACATCTTGCCTCGCAAGATCTGCGTCTGTAATGCGAACAAGGCCATATCCTACAACGTCGCTGAGGCCACCATCGGGTTACTAATTATGGCAAGCCGCAGATTCGTGGACCACATAGTGAGCATGCGGGAGAAATCGGCATGGCAGGATGCAAGCATCCCACTCGATGTTCAAACGCTTAACGGCAGCGTTGTGGGAATAGTCTCGGCCAGTACCGTCGGGCGCGAGGTCATCAGATTGCTGAGGCCGTTTAGAACCAGAATATTGGTTCACGACCCCTATCTTTCGGAACGAGAAGCCAAACGCCTGAACGTTGAGAAAACTAGCCTTGAAGACTTGTTCCGTCGATCGGATTTCGTGACGATACATGCTCCTCTAACGGAGAAAACCGTTCACATGATCGACGAACGCCATTTGAGGTTGTTGCGTGACGGCGCCGTCCTTGTGAACACATCGCGCGGTAGGGTGATAGACTACGATGCGCTATTGGAGGAATGCAAGACTAGGCGGATTATGGTAGCCCTCGACGTAACCGATCCGGAGCCTCTGCCCTCCGATTCGCCATTCAGAAAACTCAGAAATGTATTGACGACGCCGCACATCACTGGATGTGGAAGGTACGGGTATTACAAGATCTGCGACATGACCGTTCAAGCTCTTGAAGGCTTCTTCAAGGGAAGGAAGGTTGGGAATGCGATCGACTTCAGGAAATATGATGTAATCGCCTAGGTGCTCAACGAACTGGAAACCTTCCGTCATGCCTAGCGTCCGATGAACTCGCAAAGATACTGATTATCAAGACTAGGGGGGACCATCCGCTGAGCTACGCGATGTGGCCCGCCAAGAGCGCTCCGCCCGAAACTCTCAAAGCACTCCGAGAGGCGTTCTCCCGGGAACAAGTCAATTAGCCCATTCGCCTGAAATCCGCGTTACCGACCCGAAAGGGGCGCAACCCAGGGGGAGTGAACAGGGGACTCCAGCACGGACGAGCCTCCGAGTACAAGGGGCTGCGGCTGTTAGAGAGACTGAGACCTGTGAGGCCGAAACCGTAGTCCGCAATTCAAATCCGAGGGTGGAAACGGATGGAAGTCACACTCACAGGAATGGTTGACACGATGTACGACAAGGGGATAGCGAGTACAGAGAAGGAGATACCAAGCTCTTAAGTTATCCCAAGCAAGAAGAAGGTGAGGCACTGAACCTACCTTGGTGACCGGTGCGTCCCATCCGGTCATGCTCAGTCAAAGGACTTCCTCCACAAGTTTGAGATCTCGCGAGCTAGGCTGAAGTCTTGGACGCTGATCGAAAATATGACTCCCGTTTTGTCATCCAGATCTTCTGTTATTGAACTCACCCAGTCCTCTGGCTTCTGGTCGGGCAGAGGGCCGTCCGTCCATATGAGACACACCCGCTTCTGCCTGAAGACCTTCACCGTTTCATGCAAATCGTAGAACCTCGAGGGGCTACCGAAGAAGAAAGCTCTCAGAAATGTGGTCGAAAGCACTGAGTTCAGGATGTGCTTTCCGGTGGATGACTCGCTTGAACAGAAATGTCCCATGCCGCCGTCGAACTGACCAAGACAGAGTTCGTTCACAGGGGTGCAGAACTCGCGATACAGTTCTGGTCTGAGCATGACCGCAACGTCCTCGCAAAGCCTAGTGCCTCCCCTGGCCATCCACACGTTGGGGGTACCGTGAGTGGCTTGCCTCATCGGCTCTCTGACAACCCTCTTCTGCATCTCAGAGAAATCCACGTAGGTTCTCGACACCTCCCCCAAGAGATCTCGCACGAAGTCTGGATAGAGGTAGAAGTCCTTGAAGAGCTTCGCGCCCCTGATTAGATAAGCCACGTCTAAAGGCCCCTGAGTATCGCACAAGTAGACGCTGACCCCCGTGCCGTTGAGTTTGCGCACGAAGTACTCCTCCGTATCTAGCACTTTGCCCATCAGCCCATCCTCCCGAGGGTTGGGAACTCTCAGCTCAGCGGCACTAGGCGGGTCACCCCTGACTATTGGCTCCTTGACCCAAGGCATCTGATTCATGCCTTCGAGCACAACTATCTCGCTCCCGAACCCGCTGGGGATCACTCCCACGCCGTAATTGGCGCGAACGCAGAGGATCCCATCATCCTCCAAGAGGCAGTGCGAGTATGCCGAAGCCAGCTGAGAGACAAGCATCTTGTCAGCATCTTTGAACGTCTCGGAATACTCGAAGGTGGGCCAGGGCTCGGGAGGAGGGCACGTGATGGATAGGGGCGGTCGGTCTACCGGCTTTAGGTTCCAAGCCGCAGCCATCCTCTCCTTTGCTTCCGTAATTCTTTCAAGCAGAACGGCGTCACGAACTTTCCTGATCCATAGATCAACATCCAGAGACATGGGAGAGGACGGATGGCCATGGACAGTGCCATCTGAGTTTTTAGGGATTTGTCGAGCCTTCATGAATTGTCAACTCCCGGACTGGGACAGAACGCGGGCGTCCATGTCCTGATCTACAGTTTCACCTTGGATAGTAAGCGGAGCACAAGGGGCAAGAAAGAAGAAGCGTAGCAGCAAGAAGAAGAGCAAGTAATGCCTCACGCAGTAGCCTCGACGCTGGCGGAAAGACGCAGAATCACCGTTCTGTGTTGAGGGCTCAAACCCATCTCGATATGGAAGCTACCCCATCTAACCAAATTGAATGATCGCCCCATGACCAACTGAGATCGTTCCATCGTCTCCACATAGAGACGGAATGGAGCAGTTGGATGCTAGACCCACATGAGGATGAACATCTGGCGTGACCGTGCTGAATACCTGAGATTGAATTGCACTAGGCTTGCATGCGCCAACGATGCCTATGGATCTTGAGCGAGTTGAGAGACACAGCAGCTCTCTCGACATGTGCAGGAAATCATTGGAAACCTATGTGAATATCCGACAGTAGTAGCCGCGGCACAACCTTGTTCCCAGCTCTTTCCAGTGCAACTAGGCCAAGGCCCTCGAGGATCTTAAGGTCATCGTACACGTTCTTGATGTCCCTAGGGCCAGTTTTATTCGCCAATTCCGTGATCGAACTCGCTCCAAGACCAATCTGTTCAAGTAGCCTCAGCCTCCTCTCAGTCAGCACCTTCCTCAGAAGGCGGATCGAGGAGAACTGCTCCTCCAACATCACCTCTATGCCCTCTCCTTCCTCGTACGCTTCTAAGGCATGAAGCAGGGATCTCCATCTCTCGAATTCCACGCCAGAGATCCGGCCAGTGCGCAAAGCGTCCTCCGGTCGGCATCGAAGCCTCTCGAAGCGCCTGATCTCCTTCATAACTTGGCCTCGCGTCAAGAACCTGACCACCGTTATTTTCATCTAGTTCTTTGGTGTCGCATACCAATAATCCATTTATGCGTTAGCCTGTCCTCCGCCATGGAAATGGAAACGGGAATGGACGGGTTGAAGCGCAAGGGATTCGAGTACTTTGACCATGGGGCAGACATCGGGATCAGGGCGTTTGGCCCAACTATAGAGGAAGCCTATGCGAGCGCAGCAATCGGCATGTTTTCGCTGATGTTCGACATCGAGGCGGTCGAGCCAAAGCGGACCATAGAGCTAAGCTGCAACGCGGATGACTTGGACTTGCTGCTTGTCGAGTGGCTGAACAAACTCCTCAGAGTTTCGGCGATCGAAAACATGGTGTTCTGTCGGTTCTTGGTGGGACGGATCGCAGAAACAGGCACTGGGCGTTCCCTCGACGCCCAACTCGCGGGTGAGCAACTTGACGTCTCGAAACACAACCCCAAGACCGAGGTCAAAGCCGCCACATACGCTGAGCTGAATGTCAAGGTACGGCCCGACTACACCCTTGTCCAAACCGTGGTGGACGTCTGATGTCGACTTCGAGGCCTCAGTTCAGGGCAGTAAATGAGTTCGAATGGGAGATCCCAAGGAGTCAGGAGATGTTAGTTCCGGCCAGAGTTTTTGGCAGTAGGGAGCTCTTGGACGACATCGATGAACAGGCCCTACAGCAGATAATCAACGTCGCGTGTCTCCCGGGAATCCAGCAAGCTTCCATCGCTATGCCGGATGCGCATTGGGGATATGGGTTCCCCATCGGAGGAGTCGCGGCGATGGATCAGGAGGAAGGGGGCGTCGTGAGCATCGGCGGAGTGGGATTCGACTGCGGATGCGGCGTCAGATTGCTCTCCACAAATGTGATGGTGAATGACATCAGGCCGAAAATCAAGGATCTGATGAGGGCTCTGTTCTCCTCGGTGCCAGCCGGTCTGGGCAGGAGAGGTGAGATAGTGCTGACCAAGTCAGAGGTTGACGAACTTCTCGTCAAAGGAGCCGAGTTTACACTTGATAGAGGGTACGGCACCCCGGAAGATCTGGAGAAAACGGAAGACTCTGGGCACGTCGAAGGCGGAAACCCCTCAAATGTGAGCGACTTCGCCAAGCGTAGAGAAAGAGGACAGGTGGGGACGGTCGGGTCCGGAAACCATTACTTGGAGATCCAATACGTTGACAATGTCTTCGATGAACGCGTAGCCAATGAGTTCGGAATCGAACCTGGTCAAGTCATGATATCTATTCACTGTGGCTCTAGAGGACTAGGCCATCAAGTGGGAACAGACTACCTGCCAGTGTTGGAGCAAGCCTCGCGAAAGTATGATATCCCAATAAGAGAGAAACAGCTGGCATGCGCTCCAATCAACTCAGAGGAAGGACGGAGATATCTCTCAGCAGAGGTATGCGCCATTAACTACTCGTATGCGAATAGGCAGGTAATAACTCACTTGGTAAGGGAGACTCTAGTCGAGCTGATCCCAGGGATAGAGATCAAGACGATGTGGGATCACGTCCATAACTCTGCTAGATTCGAGAGACATGACGCAGGGAAGGGAAATAGGAGCCTCTTGGTCCACAGGAAGGGTGCCACCAGAGCATTTGATCGTGACAGAGATGAGCTGCCCCCGAAGTACAGAAGTGTCGGACAACCGGTCGTGGTCGGCGGAACGATGGGGACGCATTCCTTCATTCTCTGTGGAACTAATCATGCAATGAAAGCGTCGTTCGGATCGGCATGCCATGGGGCTGGAAGGAGCATGAGCAGAACCCAAGCGAGGAGGAGATGGTTTGGCAGACGGTTGGCCGAAGAACTTGAGAGGGAAGGCATACTGGTGATGTGTCATTCGTGGCAGGGCCTTGCTGAGGAGGCTCCCGGAGCATACAAGGACGTAACCGAGATAGTTGATTCCGTTCACAACGCAGGACTCTCGAAGAAGGTGGCCCGACTCAGGCCTTTGGGAGTAGTGAAAGGCTGACCAAGAGTCAGCCGTGGAGACTATGGCCCTGTGCTTGGCAACTGCTTCCTCATGCTTCTCTTGATAGAATGTCCGATACATGCTGTTCTTGAAGCACCACAGTCGTTCGGCGTGCGTCCAAGTATTGTGTGAGTAGTGCTTGCTCAGGGGAACGGCGGAGGAGGTGGCAAAGGTTGTGGTGGTGGGATAACAGGCACTGTGACGTGTCGTTTGGCAATAACCCAGACAGCAACGAGTAAGATTGCTACTATGAAGCCACTAAGCAGGTACGCAACCGATGGGACTAAGTCGAGGGCAGTAGAGATGAAGAATAGCGAGGTACCAGCGAAAATGACGACCCATAACGGTTTGCTGTACTTATAGATGGCCTCACCTTCGAGTGGCTTGAAGGGGAACGATGAGTAATAGGCGGACATGGTAGCGATCAAGAGCCCCGCATCTCCCGCCACTTCGAACCCGAGGACTAGGAACACGTAGAACGGAAGCATGAACAGCAAGTCGCAAAGTATCTTTAGCGTTGCCACTAGGCCGGCCTTCTTCTTATCTAGGTCCCCTTCATAATCTGTTCTGCCCGGCGACCCGAAGGGCAAGAGGAAGCTGAATCCTGATATCACTAGAGCAAGCAGGCCGAGCAACCAGATTCTGAATTCACACCAGATGTCGAGTGTTGCGGCGACGAGGGACGCCATGAACTCCTTGGCGACGAAAAACAGCACGGCGGTCATCAGCACGTAGGGCAAGACCGACATGAGTGAGGCAAGATCCAAGAATCTGGGCAAGCCGTTGACCTCGACGTATGAGAAGATGATCAAGAGCACCAGAGCCGAGAAGGTAAGGGAGAGCAACTTAGCCCTGGAAATCAGCTTCTTGCGCTTCCGGGATTCTAATTCCTCAGGCGTGAGATGCTTGAACGTTTCCTCGGCGTAGAAGCGCAGGAATCCCTTGATCTGTTCCGGAACTTCCAAGTTTGACACAGCGGCGTTGAACTGTTGTGCCAATCCCGTCACGCTCATCGTTGCGGTCAGTCCCGCGGACACCCCCGCGCCGACCACAATGGCAGCAGCAGCTGCTTGCGGGGGCGGCGTCTCCCGAATTTGTTCAGTGCTCCACTCAGCCACTAATGTCATCGGCTCATTGACCTGGAACGATGAATTCGGCTCCTCGCTGAATAGCGATCCCCCACTGTACCAGCCCTCGAATATGCGCCTGGTTCCGTTGCCGTGATCTACTATTGTCTCCCCTATGCTGATCGTGACCTGAGTCCCCTTTTCAACCCAGCGCGACTCGCTGGCCGTGGAATAGCTGGTGAGGACCTCCAGATAGACGTCGACTATGAGCGATCCATCTTCTAGATTTCTCTTTTCTATCCTCCACTGTCTGTCGCCGAGAGACGTGTCGAATCCAACAACGTAGACCCCCGAGGTATCTACTGCAGCGTCCCAAGCCCAGTCTTCTCCCGAACTCGGGTTGTTCGTTTGAGCCCAGATTAGTGAGCCGTCTTTCAAGCTCCTCTTCTCAATCCTCCATTGCTTGTCGCCCGGCGCTTCGTCACGACCGACTGCGTAGATTCCAGAGGCGTCAACAGCGACTTCGTAGGCAACATTGTACCCTGAGCTCGGGTTGCTCTCCTGAACCCAAATGAGTGAGCCGTCCATTAGGCTCCTTTTCTCCATCCTCCACTCTCCCTCTTCTAGGAACACATTGGCACCGACCACGTATATCCCAGTGGAGTCAACGCTCACTGCCCAGGCCGCCGAACTCTCCGCAACAGTTTCAACCCAAATGAGAGAACCATCCGTCGTGGCCCTTTTCTCCACCCTGAGGTGAGGGCTAACTTCTCGATATCCTGGACTAACCACTTCGTGGTATTCTGCGCCGACAATGTAGACCCCTGAAGCATCGACTGCAACGTCTAGGGCGTTGTCATCCAGGGGACCTGGGTTCACGGTTTGAACCCAGATGAGCGAGCCGTCATTCAGGTTTCTCTTTTCTATCCTCCACTGGTCATCGCCTTCTGAACGATCCCAGCCAACTACATAGACCCCTGATGTGTCAGCCGCAACCTCGTAGGCACTATCGTATCCCTGACTTGGGTTGCTCGTCTGAGCCCAAAGAAGCGACCCATCTTCTAAGCTCCTCTTCTCAATCCTCCACCCGGCGTCGCCTGTGGAGAATTCCGGGCCGACGATGTAGATACCGGAGGCATCTACGGCAGCCCCTAGGGGCGAATCATTCCCAGGGCTGGGATCGCTAGTCTGAGTCCAGACAAGTGACCCGTCGGTCAGATGTCTCTTCTCGATCCTCCAAGCGGAGTCACCTAACGACATGTCAGCGCCGCAGACGTATATTCCCGATTGGTCGACGGCAACCGCTAGTGCGCTATCTGACTGTGAGCTGGGATT
>Ga0172365_10001740_pt1 | contig 15727 bp, 17 predicted proteins | sample LakKivSesite48cm_FD_114535 | JGI IMG/M metagenome (GOLD analysis project Ga0172365, IMG submission 114535) | Sediment microbial communities from Lake Kivu, Rwanda - Sediment site 48cm | ecosystem: Environmental > Aquatic > Freshwater > Lake > Sediment | place: Rwanda: Western Province, Lake... | reverse complement strand
TGTAAATCAGATCATTATGGCTGCTCTTTTAGGGGCTATACCTGGATGCATGGACGCCTTCTTTATAGTGTCTCTGTACATACATGGGCTTGTCGGCTTCGGCGCCTTGGTTGCTGTGATGTTGTCGACGGCTGGAGATGAGGCCTTCATCATGTTGACCATGATTCCTGATGCTGCTTTGCTCATCTTCTTTATATGTATAATACTGGGAGTGGTCGGTGGCTTCCTCGCAGACAGGTTTGCTAAGGCGATCAATCTAAAGACATGCCAGCCCTGTGCGATTGAGGTTCATGATATAGACCTCAATTTTAAACATTTTTTAAAAGAACATGTTTACCGTCATATTCTTAGGAAGCATATACCAAAGCTCTTTCTATGGATCTTCTTCACCTTACTAGCAGTCGATTATTTAGTTTCGAGATTTGACCTTGCATCGGTGATCTCAGGTCTGTCCACATTCACATTGATCATTCTCGCTGCCTTGGTGGGGATTATCCCTGAGTCTGGTCCGCATCTTGTGTTCTTGATTCTGTATTCGAAGGGGATGATTCCGTTTTCAGTTCTGCTTGTTAATACGCTGTCTCAGGATGGACATGGTTTGCTGCCTCTTCTCTCCTACTCGGTTAAGGACACGATATATGTACAAATATTTACCACCCTCTTTTCTCTAGTTGTAGGAATACTATTGTTCACGATTGGATTCTAAAACCACAGTTATTCATATAATTGTATAGACCTTTGTACAAAGATTTATCATTCCAACTTCCGTAACAAAGGATGAGGAGGTTTCTGCCTTTGAGTGCACGAGTCAGGGCGAACATTGAGAGGGCGGTCAAGCTGATCGAGGGGTGCCGGGAGTGTGCCCGCATTCTTCCCGAGGTTGGTACGAACATAGCGATGGCTCTGCCTAGCGCTAAGAGCCTGGAGGAAGTCGCCGGATTGACGGGGAGGATCATCAGGGTTGAGGACCAAGCTGTTGGGGTTGGTGAGCCAAAGTTCGGTGCCACACGGCATATGGGCACGGTCCTCCTCGCGGCCATGAGGCACAATCCTAAGTTCAGGGCGGCTATCAACATCAAGTACGCGCCGGAGATCATCAGGATCTGCGGGGAGCTGGGAATGGAGGCGAGGACCTACGAGTGGGAGGAGAAGCCGAAGGAGGCGGTGGAGTTCAAGTGCACCATCCCCTTCACCATCGACAAGATCGGGAGGGCGCCAGAGGTTGTCTACGACCTCGGCGACTTCGGCATCGAGGCGTCAGTAACCATCTTCGGCAGCACAGCCATCGACGTGGCGAGGAAGGCGGTCAGGATAGCGAAGAGATACGCTAAAGATGGATAAAGAGCCGCCTTTCATGTTGCTGGGAGAAGATTAAGACTTAGGGTGCCATTGCGGCGACCTTTGCCTGTTTTACTCCCCTCTTCGCCATAAGCGTCTCTGTGAGACTTCTGACCTCTTGGGCGCTTCCTTTAACAGCGATTATCTCCAAGCACTTATTCTCTTCCAAGTGAACATGCAGAGTAGAGAAGATGATATTCCTAAATCGGTGTTGGACTTTTGTGATCTCCTCTAGGAGACCGGGTTTATCTAGGTAATAGATCACAAGGACAGCGCCAATTACCTGTCCTTGTTCCTCTCGCATCCACTCGAATTCTGTTATGAAGCTTCGCACAGCATCGTGGATCGCCTTTGAACGGTTCTCGTATTGCATGCCCTTCCAAGCCTCATCTAACTTCTCCAATAGAGGAGGTGGAAAGGATACACTAAACCTTGTCACCTTCATCTTCTGCGGCATTAGACCACCCTGTCGAATAGGGTATTAGATAAGAAAAAGCTTTTATGTATAATATTACGATTTTATTAATTCGTAATATTCACATGACTGGGGCGGGATGAAGGAAAGACCAGTCATACGGCTTAAGGATATTTCCACGGTCTATGAGGGAGAAAGGAGGCCCGCCATCAGAGATGTAAACTTCACCATCGAGCAAAATGAGCTGGTGTACGTGGTAGGTCCAAACGCCTCGGGAAAAACCACGCTCCTCGAAACCATCAATGGGCTTCTCCTCGCTTTCAAAGGGACGATTACCGTTTTCGGCTTAAATGTGCAAACCCATGGCAGGAAGGTGCGATGTGAAATAGGGTATGTTCCCCAAGACTTCATGGTAGGGCCAGAAGAGCCCTACACCGCCTTCGACATCGTAATGATGGGCCGCTACGGCAAGATCGGAATTCTTCACCGACCAGAAGAGGGGGACCACGAAAAAGCCCTGGAGGCTATGAAGCTACTCGAGATCGAAGAGATAGCCCATAGGCCCATGGGGAAGCTCTCCGGTGGACAGCAGCAGAAGGTGATGATCGCCAGAGCCCTAGCTAAGGAACCCAAAATCCTCCTTCTCGACGAGCCCTTCAGCAACCTCGACCCAGAATCAAGGAAGAAGATTCCATCCTTGATAAGTAGAGTGCACGAAGAAAAAGAGTTGACTACCATCATCGTAACCCACGATGTCCACAGCATGTTAAAGTTGTGTCGCAGGATGATTGTTATGAGAGACGGCAGAGTAATTGTCGATGAAACTCCTGAAAAAGCTCTAATCGAACTAGAGGTGATGCAATGATCTGGCTTGAACTCGACATCCTGCGAAGGGCTCTTCTCGGCTGTATTCTGGCAGGCATTCTGACAGGTTTGATGGGGGTCTTCGTGGTTCGGATGAGGCTGTCGGCTATTGGCTACTCCATGTCTCACGGCGCCTTTGCGGGTGCCGCCCTCGGCGTAGCCACCTCTTTGAACCCCCTTGTGACCGCGATGCTCTTCGCATCGACCATAGCATTTCTTATTGGTCCTATCTCCGACAAAGCTAGGTTACACGCAGACACTATAACCAGCATAGTCTTTCCCCTTAACATGGCCTTGGCCTTCGTGTTCCTAACATTGACCCCAACTATAGGCCTCACCAGTCAAGTGGCAAGTGTCCTCTGGGGAAGCATCATATCCTTGACCAATAGCGACATAGTTTACTTAGTCACATTATGTGCAACGACCATAGCTATCATCCACTTCGTTTGGAAGGAGCTCTTCGCTATAACCTTCAGCAGGAAACTGGCTGAGGCTGACGGGGTAAACACTAAGCCCTTCGTCTACCTCATAATCTTCCTAGCAGGTGTGGTGATAACCTTTTCCATCAAACTTGTAGGAGGGCTGCTCATCTACGCCCTCCTTTTTAACCCCGCCTCCTCAGCCCTCCAGTTCCTTGACGACATGCGAAAGATTATAGTCGCGTCCCCCTTAATCGGTGTCGCTACCAACCTAACAGGCCTAGGAGCATCACTGTTCCTAGATCTCCCTGTTGGCTCATGTATAGTCTTGGTGTCGACTGCCGTCTTCGCCACAGCTGTTTTCCTATCACCAAAAAGGAGGAGAAAAATGGATGGTGACAGGAGGTGAGAAGTTGATTAAGAAAACTCGGATTACTTTAACGATCCTAATCCTTCTAGTTATGGTTCAATCGACTATGCTGGCCAAAGCTGATGATACAAAGCCCATTATCGTGTGTACGACCAGTGCGGTGGGCTCAATCGTTCAAGAGTACCTGGGAGACAGTGCGGACATCGTGGTGCTTGTTCAACCCAGCCTCTGCCCCGCCGACTTCGACATGAAGCCTAGCGACATATATGCCGTCAGTAAAGCAAAGATACTATTCAAACAAAATATCCAAGGCGAATTCTGGCTACAAGGCTTACTCGAGGCCGCTGGAAACACAAATCTAATTCAAGTTGCTATTCCAGGAGAATACAACACACCTGAAGGAGCTGGACAATATATTAAATGGGTGGGCGGAAACCTGACCAAAATCCTTGACATAGACTTAGACGCCAAGAAGTCGGCGATGCTCGCAGACATCGACGAAGTCTCCAACTGGATAGCGAGTCAAGCTCAGACTTTACAGGCGTCAACGGTGAAGGTCATCTGCATGAGCTGGCTGAAGAGCTTCATTGAGTCAGTTGGCTTTAAAGTCGTCGCCACCTACAACCCGCCGGAGACGCTATCAGTTGGCGACATAATCAATTTAGTCGATAAGGCCAAAAGCGAGGGGGTCGCCTTGATCGCAGATAACCTCCAAATCGATGTCGAATTTGGAAAAGGAATAGCGTCTCAAGTTGGAGCTGAACACTTAATTCTGACCAACTTTCCCGGAGCTATCCCGGGAACGGGTAACCTAACCCAGATGTTCCGCTACAATGCAGAGAAGCTTTTCAACGCTACAAGCACCTGGCGGTTCACCTCAGCATTGAAGGTCGAAATGGAGGGTTTGAATAGCCAAGTAACCACTTACCAGATAACCACATCCCTAGCAGTCATAGCAGCAGCTGTAGAGGCGATGTGGCTCTACATGGGGAGGAGGAGAAAGTAGAGCCACAGAACTCGTATAAATCAAGCCCTTTTTTAACCTTAGAAGATAGCTAGCAAGAGATAACCGCGATAAGGAGATAGTTAACAGGTGAGCCGTAAAGCATATTTTAACGAGGCAGCAGATACTTGGGATGAGAAGTACTGCACCCATGAGCTTGCAACTTTCTTGGAGAAGATTCTACCTGAGTTTGGTCTAAAGCCTGGGCAGAGTATTCTAGACGTGGGTACAGGTACTGGAGTGTTAATTCCCTTCTTACTTCAGGCCATAGGCTCCTCAGGCTCCATAACAGCAGTTGATTATGCTCAAAAAATGGTTGAGAAGTGCAAGTCGAAATATTCTCATCTTCCAAATGTCGCCATAGAGGTTCAAGACGTAGAAGAACTGAATTATCCTGAGTCCTTTGATGCTGCCACATGTTTTGGCTTGTTTCCTCATCTTGAAAACAAAGAAAAAGCCTTGTATAACATAAACTGAGTGCTGAAACCTGGAGGTAGACTCATAATAGCTCATGCCCTCAGCAGCCTTGAGATAAGGTCTCATCATAGTAAAGCGTCATCAGCCGTTGCCCACGACATACTTCCTGAAGAGCAGGAAATGAAGAGATTACTAAGCAACGCAGGATTCAATAGGATCTACATCAAAGATGAACCTGGATCCTATCTCTGCCTCTCAATAAAAACTGGTAACTAGACTGGCTCTCAAAATGATTTTCCTCGTACACAAGAAATAGATACTGAATTTTGCCAAGGCTCTAAAAGACGAAAAAGGTTGAAGCTCAAAAGAAGAGTTAGGGCTAACTATTTTGGGTCAAGGGACTCCAGGCTTCGAACAGTGACAACAGAGGGCTCTCCATCAGCCTACCAATCTAACCTCTTATATGCAAAGAGCCCTTGTTAATATATAGAAATGCAGATTTTGTTAATTTGTTAGCCCTACGTCTCACTGTTAATTATCGGGACATAGGCTTCTAAAGTTTCAAATCCTGATGGGGAGATATACGTACCGAAAAAAAGCGCATAATATGAGTTGTGGCTGAATTAATCATACAACCTCAATTCTTTCGCGTGTACAAGGAGAAAATGATAATGGCAAGAAGCAAACTAATAAAAAACGATAGCAAAATAGTTAATAAGCCGCCTCTAGATTTAGGGTGAAGTACGATGGTTATTGATGGGATACTTGAGAGCGCTAAAGAATTTTTTCAAGATGAATATAATGCCACAATAATATACGAAGAACTTGCAGATATTGAAAAGGATGCTGAAATGAAGAAGAAACTCATGGAGATTTCTAGAATGGAAAGATCGCACATGATGTTCTGGAAAGATTTCCTAGAAAAAAGAAATGTAAATATAGAAGGGAAAAAGAGAAGTTTTACAATTAGATACCTTAAGTTTTTTAGAAAGATAGTTGGAATAGCTTTCGTATCCTCCCTCATGGAGTTCGAGGAAAGAGATGCCACTTATAAATATAATAGATTTCTACAAAGTTTAGATCTGGACGATGAAGAACGAAGAAAGATCTTAAAGATCATTCTCGATGAATTGGAGCATGAAAAATACTTTTTTCAGAGCAAAGAAGTGCTTCGTTCGGAGCATGTTAGAGATTTCGTAATGGGAATGAATGATGGGTTGGTCGAGATTCTTGGTGCTGTCACAGGTTTGTCGGTAGTCTACATCGATAAGCCGTTGATGACAGCTATTAGCGGGATTATTGTGGGAGTCGCTGGGGCTCTTTCCATGGCCATCGGCTCATTCATATCTGTGAGATCTCAGAGGCAGGTAAATGAGGGGATACAGAACAAACTTGAGTTGGTTTTTCAGGTCTCTCCAGAGAAGGCAAAGGAGGAGTTATATGAAAAGCTCGTGGACTCGGGTATGCCAGAGGACCTAGCTCATGAAGTTACCTCTAAAATCTCTGAAAGAAAGGAAGTACTCACTAGTCTATTAACAGAGGAATCGAGCGATAGTGAATTAATGGCTGCTCTCTATACGGGTATAGCCTATCTGGTTGGGGTGATCTTTCCAGTTATACCCTACGTATTTGCCAGTTCCTCGCTTATGGCCTTACCTTTCTCCATAGCCTTTGCGGGATTAGCCTTGTCAATAGTTGCTTTCCTAGTTTCAACCATCTCAGGGATCTCGATTAGGAAAAAGGTGGTTGAGATGGTGGTGACAGGATTGGGCGCAGCGGCTTTGTCATATCTATTCGGAACTATAATTCAACTCTTCTTTGGGTCGAGCATCACGATCTGACCTTAAAACTCCCAAGTTCTATTAAGGTTCCATAGACTTAGCAGAATCGAAATTCATATAATATTGGATTATGACATTAATACATGGTAGAAATGACGGTTGAAGAAGAGGTAAGGCTTCCTGTTCTGGGTCAGAAGGCACCTGACTTCGAAGCGGTAACAACACAAGGGACGCTAAGGCTTTCAGATTTTGAGGGCACCTGGCTTGTCCTGTTCTCTCATCCAGCCGACTTCACTCCTGTTTGCACGACTGAATTTATCGCCTTCTCTGAAATCTACGATGACCTGAAGAAGAGGAATGTAGAACTCTTGGGTCTCAGCGTGGACAGTGTTTCTTCTCACATAGCGTGGATACGGAACGTCGAGGAGAAGATGGGTGTTAAGATACCCTTCCCCATTATTGCTGACTTGAACAAAGAAGTTGCTAAAAAGTTCGGGATGATACATCCAGGGCAGAGCAAGACGGAGACCGTTAGATGCGTCTTCGTGATCGATCCTGAGGCTAAGATTAGAGCTATGCTCTATTATCCTCTATCCACAGGCAGGAACATGAAGGAGATCCTTAGACTGATAGACGCCTTGCAGACAACGGATAAACACAATGTGGCTACGCCTGCCAACTGGAGTCCAGGTGATCCCGTTGTGGTTCCTCCACCAACAACAACTGAACAGGCAGAGGAGAGGTTAAAACAAGGATACGAATGCAAAGATTGGTACCTCTGCATGAAAAAACTTTAAAGGAGAAGCCGTGATCGCCATGCCCTGCGTATCCCCAGACGGTAAACCGACAACAAGCGGAATGACTCTGCTGAAATCATTAAAGGATGCAGTATTATCTCCCAATGAGATTGCGAGCAGAACAGACCAGCCTTTATTCCGCGTGAGAAGCGGTCTTCGAGAACTGATGAACGCTGGATTTGTGGAAGAAGTAGAGGGTAAGTTCAGGCTCTCAAAGAACGGTGAAACAGTCTTACAGTGATGTCAAGAGAGCATCTACTTTTCCCAACTTTTTATGTCGTAAGGAGAACGGTTTTTCGTTAGCGTATGCTTGAAGATCTATCAGATTTCAAAACCAGTTAAAATTAAGGAGGGGGGCTCGGCTCTTAAACCAAGACAGGTTAGAAAGAAGGACTTGGGACAGGAATAAGAGAACGGTGACCCATAGAGTAATAGTTAGGACATTGAAGATACCCTAATAACCATTTTTCTTTTAAACCTAACGTGTATGACTATGCCTGATTGGAATAGGAGAGGGGTATTAAAACATGGAAATGATTCAAGTAGGATTTATCGCGAGTCTAGTGGCAGGCTTAGCCACTGGAGCGGGAGCTCTGCCAGTTCTGTTTACGAAACGAATCTCTGATAGTCTGTTGGACATTCTGCTGGGGTTTGCTGCTGGTGTGATGCTGGCTGCCACGGCATTCAGCTTGCTGGTTCCAGCGATAAGTTTAGGTGGACCTTGGATCGCCGCAGCTGGTCTCTTAATAGGTGCTTTGACATTGCATTTTCTAGACCGATCTGTTCCTCATTTTCATCCCGTTGCTGGTGCTGAGGGACCGACTTCAAAGCTTCCGCGCGTATGGCTGATGATTATTGCTATAACGATCCACAACTTTCCCGAGGGGTTAGCTGTAGGGGTGAGCTTCGGCAGAGGAGATGTTGCTAGGGGTTTTGTCATCGCTACAGCAATTGGTCTCCAAAATATGCCTGAAGGATTGGCAGTAGCGTTGCCCCTGTTGAGGGAGAGATACAGCAGAAAAAGAGCCCTTGGATATGCGACCCTTACAGGTCTTGTTGAGCCTCTTGGGGGTCTATTAGGGGTTGCCTTGGTCTCAATGTCGCACTCGATTCTACCATGTGGGCTGGCTTTTGCCGCTGGCGCCATGTTGTTCGTGGTTATTGATGAGATGATTCCCGAAAGTCATCGTAAGGGTTTTGGGCGTGAAGCCACCTTCGGGCTGATCGGCGGTTTTGTCCTCATGATGCTGCTGGACTGCCTCTTCACATGAAGTCAAATAATAAGATATATAAGTCGAAATGTGTAGGGAGGGAATTAAAGAGGAAGGCTCTATGAAGGTCTTGTTTGTTTTGAATAGGAACCCTTATGACAGCACGGATGTGACATGGAATGCGCTAAGGCTTGGAGAGCAATTGCTCAACGAGGGTGTAGAATTGAGGCTGTTTTTGATGAACGACTCTGTTGATTTAGCTAGGGACGGCGTCGAGCCACCAGAAGGTTATTTGAATTTAACTCAAATGCTTCAGGGTTTGATAGGGAAGGGAGTTCGGGTGAAAGTATGTAGCACTTGCTTAGTGCGCTGCGGAATTCATAAAGGAAAACCACTTATTATCGGTGCCGTAGAGGCGAAGATGCGCGAATTAGCAGAATGGATTGCTGAATGCGAAAAGATGATTTCCTTTTAGAAGCCCCTCCTCTAACATTCTTGCTTCATAAGTGAAAAGGGACATAAACCCATAACTGAAATATATGGAAAAACTGGAGTAGCCCATAACCCGCGTTTAAATCCTTCATGAAATACAGTAATCTAACTCGGTTAGACTAGCCGTAGTTCCGGCTCCTTCCCCGCCTCGATGACTTGCAGGCAGAAGTTCAGCACGAACTCTTGAGGGAAAGCCTGCCAGATCCTAGTCGTTGCCTTAAAGCCTGTGCAGTGACAGGGCTATACCAAGCCCAGCCTGAACTTCTTAAACTCAGCAATTGTCTGCTCGATGTACTCCTCCTTACGCCCAACTAGATGAGTACCACCGACGAGACCGTGAATCCCATTGAACCTGCCAAGGCTCCTAACCTGTATCAAAGTATTCACGGGTCCAGCATGGGCACAGCCAGTGATAACAAAGGGTCCGACATCTCTTACATTTGTCCAGAGCGCCTGGTCGTCTAGGATCTGGTCATCGGTTTCCTCCCCATCCACAAATATGATTCGTTTTCCCCCACTAGGGGCAGGTGGAGATATGCTTTCAAAGGATGTCACCCTATCAACCTGCCCTGTGGTCCATAATCCTGGCACGACCTCGACGGGATCAGCTGAGAGCACCACCTCTCCACCCGCCGCCTCTATCTCTTCGAGACCCTCTCCTTTAGGTGGTCCGCCAGGCCTCCGCTTCCCGTCCTTGTCCTCGTAAATCCTCGAAAGGAATGTGTGAGGATGCCCGTAGACTTTCACGCCACCAGCCGCCTTTACCACCTCTACCGTGGCTGCTGTGTGGTCTCCGTGTCCATGGCTTATCACGATGCAGTCGACATCTCTCAAGTCGACCTTCAGATGTTTGACGTTGTATAGAAAAGCCTTCTTTTCGCTGCTGGTGTCGAATACCACTTTCCTGTCCTCGCCCCTTGCGTCAACCAATTCCAACAGGAAGGAGAGACCCCACTGTCCAAGCCCCGCCGTCTGAACCAAGTTTTCAGCGAGGGTTGTTATCTTTAAGGCTTGAATTCGCTCCATGACAAACAACCGAAAAGTAATCCTCTGCGTTCTTAACTATTGCGTGTACAACTCTTAATTCTCAGGATTGTTGAGTCTTGCTGAAGAGGAGGATGCTGTCTTGAAACTTTCTATCTTCTAGCTTAAGACCTCTACTGGTGGCTAGGCCTTCCACCTCTTCGGCTTCCAAATGCATCGGATAGGCGACGACGCATCCACCTGACCTTAGTATCCTATAAACCTCATCGAACAGGGCTTCTTTGTCCTTTATCTCTTGAAGGACATCGATAAGCAGCATTATGTCAACGCTCTCATCCTCTAATCTAAGCTTTTCATCGCCAGAAGCCTCAATTCGCACCATATTCTCCAGCCCTTCCTGTTTAGCCTTCTCCTCCACCCTTTCTAGAGCCCTCCTGCTCATGTCTAAGGCATAGACCCTTCCGCCTTCTCCAACCAGTTTTGCGGCTGGAATCGTATAGGTCTCGGAACCGCAGCCAAAATCCAGAACAACCTGTCCAGACCTAACGCCTACCTCAGCCAGAAAATCAGACGCATTTTTGTCTAACCAACTCTTGAATTGGAACTCTCCAAGATGCCTTGCAAACCCAAGATGCTTTGAAAATCTCTTCATAGATTCCTACCCCGAAAATTCTCCTGGTCATCTGGATTTATTGGTTGATGTATAAAGTTTCTTATCTATTGCTTTGTATGCGCAGTCACAACTCATAAATGCCCTTGAACTGACTCATATATAGATTGTAGTAAAATCCCTTAGCCTTCATGAGCTCGCTGTGGGTGCCTCTCTCGATTATCTCACCATCGTTGATGACGAGAATCTTGTCGGCGTTCCTGACGGTGCTGAGCCTATGTGCTATAATGAAGTTGGTGCGTCCCCTCATTAACCTTTTCAGAGCCTCCCGAATCTGCACCTCGGAGCGGATGTCCACGCTAGTAGTACCCTCGTCCAGTATCCCTTTTCTGTTCCGTGATTCTACGAATAGCTGTAACACTGCCAGCTGGCTCAGACACTATCTCGACATCTGGGTGAAGTTTTTGGAATTCCGCATTAACACTGGCGAATGTTGAGGTAAGGCTACCCGCGTGAAGTATAGGTAGTTTCCCCGGTTAGTTCTCGGACAGATCGTGATGAGGATCTAATCTTTTTCTTAAGATTAGAATCTGCCATAATTGATACTCCTCAAGATTTATGTTTTTGTTTTTAGATAAAAATATATGGGATACGCCTCGTTACTCTTTTCGCTGCTTCGCCATACGAAAGCGTATATCCCAAAAGGGTAGCAACACTTATTTTTTGAGTGTTTTAAGGCGTTCCATCGTCTCACTGATCCCCTTGGCAGCGTTCCCGACATCCCCCTCTCTCATGGTGGTGAAGAGCCTTTGAGAGAGCTCCTTAAACGCCTTTACATCATATCCTGCAGCTTCCTTCTCCTGCAGCAGCCTCTGAAACTCCATCATCTTCCCTCTCACAGCCTCGGAGCGGGGATCCATAGACCGTCCACCCATGCCTCCGCCACCACCCATCCCTCGACCACCACCCCCGCCCATCATCCCGGGCCTCCCTGGCATCCCCATCCCCCGATCCATCATAGAAAGTGCTTCCTGTCGCCCTAATTGCGCTTCATCACCGGGATGCATGTCGTAGGTGCCCTTGAACTGGCTCATATACAGGTCGTAGTAGAATCCCCTCGCCTTCATGAGCTCACTGTGGGTACCCCTCTCGATGATCTCGCCGTTGTTAATGACGAAGATCTGGTCGGCATTCCTTATGGTGCTAAGCCTGTGTGCTATGATGAAGGTGGTGCGTTCACTCATCAACCGCCTCATCGCCTCCTGAATCTGCACCTCAGTGCGAGTATCCACACTACTAGTCGCCTCATCAAGTATCAGAATGGACGGGTTAGACACGATAGCCCTGGCGATGCTCAGCAGCTGCCTCTGACCCTGACTCAGGTTAGCCGCTCCCTCACTGAGATTCGTATTGTAGCCTTGCGGTAGCTGACGAATGAAGCCATCTGCATTAGCCATCTTTGCAGCTTCGATACACTCCTCATCGGTGGCTTCGAGCCTGCCGTACCTAATATTATCCATGACGGTTCCGCTGAAGATGAACACGTCTTGGAGGACAATTCCAAGCTGCCCACGGAGGTCATCCTTCCTGATCTGTTTAATGTTGTTGCCATCTATGCTGATGACCCCGTCGGAGATATCGTAGAACCGAGTGAGCAGGTTGATCATGCTGGTGGTCTTTCCGGCGCCAGTGGGCCCCACTATGGCAATGATCTGGCCCGGCTTGGCCTCTAAGCTCACGTTCTTGAGCACTAGCACCTCGGGCTCGTAGCTGAAGCCCACCTTGTTAAAGATCACCTCGCCCTTGAAGCGGTCCACGGTTAGGGCGTCTGGGGCATCCTCCACCTCCGGCTTAGTGTCGAGGATCTCGAAGACCCGCTCGGCACCCGCAAGGGCTGACTGGATGGTGGTGTAGAGGTTACCAAACTGTCTCAGAGGATCGGCGAATCGGCGGCTGTAGGTGATGAACACAGTGATTGTTCCCACAGTGGCGAGGCCCTGCAGGGTCATCCAGCTTCCTAGACCAGCCACGATGGCGATGTTGACATTGTTGAGCACCCACATCAGGGGGGGCACCATCATGGAGTAGGTCTCAGCTCGAATCCCCGTAGTTTTGACCTCATCATTTCCCTTTTTGAACTTGTTATTGGTTGACCCCTGCTGGGCGAAGGCGATGATGACCTTCTGGCCGGTCAGGGTCTCCTGCATCACGCCATTGAGCCGCCCCATGTTCTGTTGCAGCGTTCTGAAGCTGGCCCGTGCTCGCTTTCCAACTACAGTTGTCAAACCCACCATGATGGGGAAGACAAAGAGACTCCCCAAGGCGAGCATGGTGTTGAGGCTGAACATGGCGATGACGATGCCCACTAGCGTCAACAAATCGCGGATAAGATTCGTTACGTTCTGAGCAAAGAGCGTGCCGATGGCATCCACGTCGTTGGTCAGCCGGCTCATCAGATCGCCAGCGGAGGTCTTGTCTAGGAAGCTGAGACTCAGGGTCTGGACGTGCTCGAACAAGTCCTTCCTCAACTGCTTTAAGCTCTTTTGGCTAATGGTGGCCATAACCCACCCAGTGCCCATGTCGATGGCCATCCCAGCCAGGTATATGGCTGCAATTAGGAGGGAGATCCTAAACAACCCCTCTAAATCCCTTGGAATAACGTACTGATCTATGGTAACTCCGATGTAATAGGGCCCTACAAGGCTCAGGAGAGTGCTGACGACTGTCAAAACTATAGTTAATGCGAGGTAAATCCGGTAAACCCCGAGGTAGCCCAGAAGACGGGTAAACGCCCCTCTCACGTTCTTAGGTTTATCAACGATTCCCTGCACCATCCCCGGGGCACGACCTCCGCCACCCAAGCCCATGCCTGGGCGCTGAGCCTGACCTCTTTCTGGCTGTTCACTCCTATTGCTCATTGATTCATGCCTCCTCCAAGTTGGCTGTCGTAGATTTCCCGATATATCGGGCTGGTCTCCATGAGCTGCTGATGGTTCCCCTCCGCTACCATGCGGCCATTCTCAAGAACCAATATCTTATCTGCAGTTAGGACTGTGCTAATTCGCTGCGCTACTACGAAGCGCGTGCTGCCTTTCATCCGTTCGTCGAGGGCTTTCTCGATTTTGGCCTCTGTCGCCACATCGACCGAACTGGTGCTATCATCCAAGATTAGAATCGGGGGCTTTACGAGGAGCGCCCTCGCTATGGCGATCCGCTGCTTCTGGCCTCCGCTGAGGTTGACGCCTCGCTGACCCACCATCGTATCGTAACCGTCAGGGAACTTGGTGATGAAGTCATGGGCCTGAGCAGCCTTCGCCGCCTCTACCACCTCGTCGTCTGTGGCGTTGGGTCGACCATACTTGATATTGTCTTTAATCGTACCGCTGAAGAGGATGCTGTCCTGCAGGTTGATGCCGATATTTCTTCTCAAGCTCTCCATCTTGATATCTCGAACATCCACGCCGTCTATGGTCACTCTGCCACTGATGGCATCGTAAAAGCGGGGTATTAGGTTGATGAGGGTGCTTTTTCCAGATCCTGTGGTGCCCAGCACGGCAACAGTTTGACCGGGCTCAGCGGTGAAGCTAATGTTGCTTAAGACAGGAGCGCCACAATCCTTACTGTAGGAGAAGCTGATGTCTTCAAACACTACCCGACCCTTGATCCCGTCGAGAACAAGGGCGTCTGGTTTGTCCTTGACTTCTGGCATAGTGTCCAGAACTCGGAAGACCCTTCGTGCGGAAGCTTCAGCCGATGATATCATACCCGCTTGTGAGCTGAGTGTAAGGACCGGGGTGAAGGCTTGGTGGATGTAGTTTAAGAACGCCATAATCTGGCCAATGCTAGCAACTCCCGTGGAAACTTGGATGCCTCCGTAGTAGAGTACGGCGACGATGCCCAGGTTAAGGAGAACAGTTACCATGGGGTTAAAAATGTTGATTGCCCGTGTGGTTTTTACAGCGGTTGCGTAGAGCTCCTCGTTTCTCGTCTCGAAGCGTCTGTTCTCATAATCTCTTCTCACGAAGGCCTTGACCACCCGTATGCCCATGAGGTTCTCCTGCAACACCTGATTAAGATGATCCAGTTTTTCCTGGACTCTGGTGTAGAGGGGCTCTACGATCTTGATGAAGACAGCCACCAAGACTAGAACGATGGGAAGAAGGACTGCCATCACGAGGGAGAGTTGGGGGTTGGTGGCGACCATGATGCTAATGCTTCCTATAAAGGTTAGGGGCATTCTCAAATACATTCGAAAAGTCATGGTAATAATATGTCTAATCTGGTTGAGGTCGCTCGTCATCCGGGTTAACAGCTGCCCTGTTGTAAAGTCATCGAGGTTGCCGAAGCTGAAAGTCTGGATCTTCTTGAAGATAGCCTCTCGGAGGTCGGCTTCGAAGCCTCTCGATACCCTTACTGTGAAGATGGTGTTTCCTATCATGAATAGGGCGCTGATGACGCTTATCCCAATCATAAGGAGACTGGTTCTGATAATCACCTCTTGGTTTTGTTTTACAACTCCTTCATCTATGATGACTTGAACCAGCCGAGGTATAATTAGATCCACAGAGACGACGAACACAAGCAGGATCATAGCAAGTATCGCCTCCATGGTGTATGGCCTCACGTAGCCGAAGGCACGCAGGAGATTACTCATGAACCGTCTCTTGCGTGCGTTTGAAACTTCAATTGCATGTTCCAATTGCATCCCTTCATATCACTTTCTCTATTGATCTGCTCAGTGGAGCTATTCAACACCTCCAGTAGCTTTGCTTTCCTCTCGGCGTCATCTTCCACCCTTTGATATATCTCTTCGAAGATTTGACCCTTCTCCATTGCCACCTCCTCCCTCTATCCTAAAGAAGTACGCACCATCTCATGATGTCTCTAGTCGATTTGTCTAGGTACTCTGCGAACCGCTGAGAGATAATTCCTGCTGTTAATACGCCATAGACGATTTCATCTTTAACCACAGCCACTTGTCGAATGTCTTTTTCCTTCATGAGCTCGGAGGCCCTGACGAGGTCCT
>Ga0172365_10001739_pt1 | contig 15729 bp, 12 predicted proteins | sample LakKivSesite48cm_FD_114535 | JGI IMG/M metagenome (GOLD analysis project Ga0172365, IMG submission 114535) | Sediment microbial communities from Lake Kivu, Rwanda - Sediment site 48cm | ecosystem: Environmental > Aquatic > Freshwater > Lake > Sediment | place: Rwanda: Western Province, Lake... | reverse complement strand
GGCTTTGTCGACATAAATTTAAGGGAACACAATCTCTGTCTGCATGTAACTCAAAAAGACCCAGAGACAAACGAATAAACGATCTTGACCTTAGCTATTGTGAGAAGGAAATAGAAGAAAAAGGAATATTTCCTGGCAGTTTATGGATTATTACAAGTAGAGAAAAATCTGGCTCCCATACAAACGAATATTGGGGCAATTTTATTCCACAGATTGTCTATCAGGCGTTGATGAGATACACGAGAAAAGGAGATTGGGTTTTAGATCTCTTTGCCGGTGAAGGAACAAGTCTAATTGAATGCAAGCGATGGGATCGAAATGCAGTTGGAGTTGAGCTTGTTCCTCAAGTCGTCGCCAGAGCGAATAAACTGACAAAGGCTCAAAAGAATCCTCGAGTTTTTGCCAAGACTATTGTTGGAGACAGCACTTCCATCAGCGCAAGAAGGCGTGTCGAAACCATTTTAGCTGCACACAACATCACCCAAGTCCAGCTGATCATACTTCATCCCCCCTATTACGACATAATTCGTTTCAGCGATGACACACGCGACTTGTCAAACGCCCCATCCATTCCAATCTTTCTGAAAAAATTAAAGCGGGTCGTGAGAAACTTTGCAAACTTGCTTGAAGAAGAAAGGTATATGATTTTAGTGATGGGCGATGTGTATTCGAAAGGCGAGTGTGTCCCGTTAGGATTTATGGCTATGGACGAGATTAGAAGCACTGGAAAATTCAGACTCAAGGCAACAATAATCAAAAACATAACCAACAACAGAGGCAAGTTTGGGCGAGAGCATTTGTGGGAATATCGTGCTCTCAAAAACGGCTTTTACATTTTTGAACACGAGTATATTTTTGTCTTTCAAAAGGTCTGATTCGTCAATTGTCTTTTGAGAATCATTGCTGTTTTCCGGTTAAGACCATAATAGTATGTTCCACCGTTTTTCAAAATCTTAACCCATCTTTTAAGCGCCAAGTCTTTCAGAATGGCTTGTTCTTCTGTTGTAAATTCGTCTTGACTTTTCATATCATTCTCAAGCCGTAGGAGTTTTAGGGCTAGTTCCGGCGTGATGACATGGTAGGCATGACTCCGACCGTACAGGTCCCACCTTTCACGCCCAGCATATAGAATGAAAAGGTTTTTTGATGCTGCTTTTTCTCGAGCTATCTGTGGATTGGCTGCGTGGAATGTTTGTAAAGCTTTTGGCTCCTCGCAAAGTTCCTCTCCTTCTTCCTTGACTTCGCTGTGTTGTTTCTGACTGACGTTTTGTTCCGGTGGTATGATTATGAACTCGGGTAAGGATGGCTTTGGCAACGTATCTGCAATCAAATGTGGCTTCTTCTTTCTTTGAAGTAAGGCTAGCAGTTTGCTGAAAACCATTAAACCACCTCCAAATGGTTGATTCTAAGGATTGGCGTCAGCAATTGATGATCACCATGGGCCCATGCATGTAGGTAGATTTATATAAACGTTTCTACCGTTGATATCTGCAGTGGTTTCAGTGCGTGGTTACATACTGACTGAAAGAGAACGTAATATTCTTCAAACCTATGTCAAAGAAGGCTCTAAGCTGGATGGATTTTCAGTTCTGTCTCTGCGATTGAAACGGGCAAACGCGACGATTCTGGCTGATGTGGAACTAGTTAATGAGACTTTAAGGAAGCTCAAAAGGGAAAGTAGATGAATTGGGCATCGCTGTTCAGGTCTTTTACCTTGTTGTAGATGAATTTTAAAGATGTGTTAGGTCAAACATTCTGTCCACGTATGACGGATTCAGCATTCCATCTCTTTCGTATTGGAATATGACGTGTTTGTCCTTTTCGAGTTCATCCCGTCTTATTCGATAGCTTCTATATTGTTGTTCGATTCTATTGTAAGGAGTGTATGAAACTATGAACGCATCGAGTTCCACTTGTGGGTCGTCTAGTGTTTTTTGGATTTCGTTTTTGAGGTATTTGTGGAGGTTTAGTTTTGGGTGGTCTAGGTCGCGTATGAATGTTAGTCCTTTGGGGTCTATGAAGATGATTTTTTGTTTTTTGTCTTTGATTATCCATAGTATGAAGTCTGGGTAGAAGGAGTTGGTTTGGAAGAAGCCTATTCCTTTGCTGCGTGTTAGGTTTCTTAGTAGGTATATTTCGCAGTCTTTTAGGTTGTTTGGGTGGGTTTTTAGGTAGTTGCTGAGGTCTTCGACGAATTTTGCTTCGCCTTCATTTAGTCCGGCTGGAATTGTTATTATTTTGTTTGTGTTTGGTCTTATTAGTAGAGGTTGGTATAGGTGGCTTTCGAAGTGTGCGTTGGAGAGGGTTATGTTTCCTTTTGTGGTGTGTATTTCTTTTGTTTCAATGAGTTTTTCGATGTCTACGATTAGTTTTTCGTCGCCCTCGGCTATTCGCAGCCTGTACTCTTTCAGTATGTTTTCGTCTGCTTCTTGTAGGATGGCTACTTTGAATTTGTCTTTTTCCCAAGCGTTTCTTTTGTGGGCGTAGAATCTTTCAAAGTATTTCTTTAGGATTAAGACGGCAATGTTGGTTATGCGTTCGCATGTTTCTGGGAAATTTTTGTTGCCAGGAGTGTGGAGGTAGGTATCTGGACAGAATAGTTGGTATTTTTGTTGGTACATTATCTGCTTCAAGGCGTCTTTGGTGACTACGAAGTTGAACCAACTTTTCTCGTTCTTGTATTGTAGAATGGAGAAGAGAATTTCGTCCCAGTCTAGTAGGTCGAGTAGTTTTTTGTCGATGATTTTGGGTTGTGTGTAGGTCGTAGTGGTCATTGTTTGTTCTTCTCTGCCGTCGATTACTATTCCGCGGGGCAGCAAGTCGATTCTGGCTTCAATGCCGTCTTCTGGTTGAAGAACATATGCTTCTTGGGAGAATGGCATTTCTTCTTTTGGTTTGAGAATTTTCAAGTTCTCTGGGAAGGGCTGGATGGGTTCTATTTTGAGCGGCATTTCTTGGTACGATTGTATGTCTTCTCTTTCGATGACTTCGCGGAAGGTTTCCATGTAGTCAGCTTGTATGCCGTATATGTTTAGTGCTTCAAGTGGTTCTAAGTATTTTGGATGTGGTCCTTCGGTGAAGCGACTTCGTTTTAAGCAGTAGCCTTTTCCTTTTAGTCTTACTCCTCTTCCGAATAGTTGGATTATTTGGGTGCCTTCGCGTTTGCCGATGTTAAGTAGGCACATGCTGGATACGCGCCACGAGTTCCAGCCTTCTATGAATTTCTTGGCGCCGATTAGCATGTTGAGTGGTGTTTTTGGTTCCTTTATTTGGTTGAAGAGTGATTGTTCAGTTACGTCGTTTTCTATTGTTATTTCATTTGCTTTTTCTTCGACGAGTCTGATGAATTCGGATCTGTTTCCGATGTTTATGACGCCGAAGTTTCTCTCGGAAGTTCCAGCTCTTAATCCGATTTCGCCTTCTGTTTTTTTGAGGTTTATGAGGCGCAATTTCTTCATTGTTGCTTTGCTTGAAATGTGGAAAATCTTGTTTAGGATGCCGTCATAGATTTCTTCTGGAGTCATTTTTTCGCTTCGCAGGTATGGGAAGTTTCTTTCAGGGTATCGTGGTGCGAACACATCTCTTTTTTCGGGGTCTAGCATGCCTGTGTTTCCTTCGAGTACTTTTTTGATTAGTAGTTTGACTGTGTTTTCGTTTTCTTTGAGGAACCAGTTTAGGAATTTTACGACTTCTAGTACGTCTGAGGTGGCTTCGTTAACTTTGCTGCCCACGAATATCCAGAGTGGTTTTTCGATGTTGTATTCTTTGATGGTGTTTTCGAGTTTTTCATGGAGTAAGGTTTGTTCGTAGAACGAGATTAGGTTGGCGAGTTGGATTGTTGTTATGTCTGTGGTGGCGAATTTTTTGGTGCTTACGTTTAGTATGCGGAAGTCTTTGCCGTAGCCGTCGCTGTAGAAGTATTTGTATGAATAGTCGTAGAGTATTGCTTGGGAGTATTCTCGGAATGAGGCTTCGGCTGTGCTGGATATGGCTTGGCCGAAGGTTGCGCTGTATTCGAAGGTGAAGCCTGTGTCTCTAACTAGCCAGTCTCGGGTTTGTTTCCATTTCATGTCTTCGGTTGTTTGTCCTTTGTGACCTTCGTCTACGAAGACTAGGTTTTTGGTTCCGAGGCTGGATACGTCTATGGTTATGCCTTCGCCTTTTTTGTCTTCGGGGAGTTTGAGTTTGTGTATGCTTAGGACTTTTATGGTGTTTTTGTCGTCTGTGGTGAAGTATCCTGCTGTGTCGCCTTGGAAGAGTGTGGCAGGTATGCCGCTTGTCTTCAGTTCTTCGAGGTGCTGGTTTGACATTTCGTCGGATGGTGTTATGAGCATGATGTTTTCGTAGTTTATTTTATGTGGTCCTTTGTTGTAGTGTATGAATTGCCAGTAGTTTATGTTCATGAGCATGGTTTTTCCGGAGCCTGTTGCCATCCAGTAGGCTATTTTGTTTATGTTGCCGAAGAAGTCGTCGAGGGTTACGCCTGAGCCAAGTTCTTCGGTTTTTTTGAGTATCCAGTTGTTTATGTGTTCTAGGAATTGTGTTGGGTTGTTGAAGTAGTTGTCGAGGAATATTTCGGAGGAGAGTAGGGCAAGGTATTGAAAGTATTTGAGGGTGAGGTTTTGTTTTCTTCGTTTTTTCCAGTTTTCGAAGTGTTTTCTGATGTTGTCGTCGTATTGTTTGAGTTTGTCTTCGGATATGGTATTGCCTGGTCTAATTAGGAGCGCATGGAACATGTGGCTTCTGCCTTCGGAGTCGAATTCTTCTGGCACATCTTTGAAGTCTTTAATTTCTGACAGTTTGTTGATGCCAAGCTTGTTGGCTATGAATTTTGCAAGGAGAAGATGGTCTTCAAGCCTGAACTTGCCTGCTGGTTTGACTTTGATTTTGTCTGGCAAGGCTGGTTTAGGCTCCCATTAACCTTTTGAATTCGGGTTCGATGGGTTCGGCATTTTCGACTAGGCTATCCCCGTTGATGAAGATGCGGTCAGGTTTTGCTCCGGCTAGTATTGAGGTCTCTACAAATTCTTTGTCTCTTTTTAGGTTGATGCTTGTTGTGTTGCGCCATATGATGGCAACGTTTTCTTCTTTGCGTTTTCCAAGTATGCAGCGGTATTCTCGATCTTTGTCTTTGAATGCTCGGAATTTTTCTACAGTAATCCCAAGTAAGTAGTTGAAGGTTTCAATCAGATCGACTGTGGCGAGTCTTTTTTCACCGCCAGTAGTTACCATTATTTTGTAGTCGAATGGTTGTCGGAATTTTTCTATGTTAAGTCTTGTTGGACTGCCACGGGTTTCAAATTCCAGCATTTGGCGCAAAAGGTAGTCTCCAAATTCATCCAGCGTTTCTTGGACTGTTTTGTCTTTTTCTATGAATGCTATGTTGTTGAGCGTGTCTTCATATTGTTCAAGATAATGATACTTGAAAAATATTCCTAAGCCATTAGCCTTCGTTGGTTTTCCCTCTCTCCAGTCGAATGAATAGGCTATTTTCTTGATTCTAGGCATCGTGATCGTATCAAAATACTCGGCCATCTCAATCAGAATAAATTTTCTTTTTCCCCTCCCTTCCTTGTTGGTTTTCAATATTGCATGTGCGGTTGTTCCTGATCCCACGAAAAAGTCCATGACTATATCATTGGAATTCGTGGATAGATTGACAATCTTTTCAAGCAATCCCATGGGTTTGGGATAACTATAGGGTGAAAAACCAAATAGATCTTTCAAAACTTCCTTTCCTTTCTCGTAGTTTAAGGATTTTTCCATCCATATTGTTCTGGGTTTTAGCGTTTTATTTTCTGTCAAATAATCTTTTTGAAAGATGTCGTATCTATCTCCAACTCCTTTGACAATTAACAGATGTCTGTCTTTCTCAATTTTCTCCCTAGACCAGCGCCAGACGCTGTCACTGCCATCTTCCAGTTTTGGTATCATCTCAATTGTGGATTGTTTCTTTTTCAACATGATTTCCTTTGTTTCGGGGTCGTAATAAATGGGAAAATGCAAGTTAGGTCTGTCTTCTTTTCGAGAATAGGCACCTCTCTTCCTCAATCCGAGAAGTCGATATTTTCCGTGTTGGTCTGTAAATTTGTACTCTTTGATTTGTTTCTCTGTTAGGGGAATACCTTTCAATTTTAAATTTGAAGAGTCACTTGCATAAAGCAGGACATATTCGTGACTGGTTGCAACATGTCTTTCTAGATATCGACCTCGTGGATTGCTTAAGACAACAAACTTTGCAACAAAATTCTTCTCTCCGAACAAAGTCTGAAGCAATTTGTCCAAGTTTGTAGCTTCGTTATCGTCAATGCTTACAAAAATTACACCGGAGTTTTTCAGGAATTCCCTCGCAATCCCTAATCTGTCGCTCATCATTGTAAGCCATGAAGAGTGCCTGTAGTTATCTTTGTACAGAAATTCGTCACTTCCCGTGTTGTAAGGAGCATCGGTATAGATGCACTGAATTTTTCCTTGCCATCTGTTTAGAACTGTGTTTAATGCTTGCCAATTTTCACTTTTTATCAAGATTCCGTCCAGAATTTCGTCCAGATCGTTTTTTTCGCTTAGTTTCTCTATTAAGCGCATCTTGAATTCTTGATCAAAACGTGTTGTATCTATTGGCAGTTTTTTCCATTCTTTCCCATCAATCGTTTGCCTCTCAATCAAATCTTTTTTGCTCTTAGCCTCAATTCTCAGTAACTCTTTCCATTCTTCTAACTGCTTGGTGTTCTTCAAGACTTCGTCGAGGATACTCTCTAGAAACTCCTCTCCTGCATATTCTTTAATTCTGTCTAAAGTTACGACATATTCCGTTCCAATAACAAACTTCTTCTTCTCAAAAAGAAGCTTCTGAAAATCCTCAATCTGAGCCAAAAACAGAATGATTTTCTTGCTTATTTCACGAATCGCCTTAACCTTTGCCCTAGCAATGCGCAAACTCTTCTCATCCAAATTCTCCAACTCATCCAAATCCACAACTTCATTCTTTAAGTAAAAATCAAGCTCCCGCTCCAAAAACGCCTTAAGATTCTTGTGAATAAAGTAATCAGTTTTGTTTCTCCTAACATAACTATTCAAATGCTTTTCAAGAACCGTTCTTTCCTCATCCACCTTTGCCCTAAGCTCACTACCAACACGACTACTACTAGTTTCAGAGAATATCCCATCTATCGCTGCTACTACAAGCGCCTCTTGAACATTTCTTGTCCCAAATCTCTTCTTTTCTTCATCTACAAGCGCTCTATACTTGAAGTAAACATCCACATTTCTTTTCTCATCATCAATCTTTACGGCGTCAGAATCGCAAAGAACAAAAAACTTTGACTCACCAACAACATTATTCATTTCCTCTTCAACTTCTCTAAGCAGAAAGCTGACTCGATAAGCGCCGGCCTTAAAACTATAGTTTCGGAAATACTCCGCAGTCTTCACGTAATATTGATCCTTGTTTGCCCAGTGTAGAACCACTTCTTCACCATTATAAGGAACATAGTACTTATCTCTGCCACCATACCTCTGTTTAGAAATAAAATCACCCTTGTCATAATACCTCGAGAAAAACTCGTAAACATGGTTGAAAACCTCGTTCATATGCGCTTCCGAAATCTCAGCGCTCTTTAACTCCTCAACCTTCTTCACATAATCCTTAATCTTTGGAGTATCCTCATGCTTCCTAACATGGCCCTGCTCATCAATTGTTCCCTCACCAAAATCACGATTAATCTCCGTCTTGAGACTCTCAACTTCTTTCTGCAACTCAACCATGCCCGCCTTAGCATATTCCTTAAACTCCGCCTCAACAGCCCTAATCAAATCCTCCTCAATAAACCGCTCAATCTCCTGCCTCCTAATATTCAAAATGCGAGGAACCCCAAAGTCAAGATCCTGCACGTCAAACTGAAACAGCTCCCTCAACAAACGCTTAACTTTCTCACGATTACTCTCAATCTTATTCATCGTCATACTATTTCCTCCACCTACATATCTCCCTCGTATCACACTTCTCACAATGCTCCCCACGATTCGGCTTAAACCGCTTATTCCTTATACTCTCCACAACCCTCTCAGCACCTTTAATGGCCTTATCCACATCAGAACTGGCAACATCAACAGGCACAACCTTCGAAGAATCACTACTCAAAAAAGCAATAGAACCGCCTTTAACCTGTCTCCCAACACTCTTCAAACCAGCCGCATACAACCTAACCTGCAACTCAGCCTCACCCATACTCACCGAACCCTCAACCTCCTTATAATCCAACGTCTTATAATCCCTAACCTCCCTATCACCCAACACATCAATCCTCCCCGTAACCGTTGCACTATGAATAGGAAACTCAATCCTATACTCAACCTCACTGCTCTGCCTTAAATCATCACCAAAACCCTTAGCATAATTCAAAACACTCCGACGCGCACCCTTCTTATAACTCTCAAAAACATCACCACCAGCAAACGGCATAAAAAACTCGTTATCCACAGCCCTCACAGCTGCAGTAATAGGCCCAAGCTCCTTATCCCTCTTAAGAAGCTCAACAGCCCTCCTCAAACAATAATGAACCCCCTTACCAAAACCAATAGCCTCATCAAGTTCCGGTTGATACCCATAGATATTTCTCAACAAATACATGTAAGGACACCTCAAATACGCGGTAATTTCACTCGCAGAAAAAGTCAACATACTATCCACAGCCTCCAACTTTCCAACCGGAAAACTAGGAAGCTTCACTTTCTTAAGCGGCGTAACAACACTAAGATCCATATCATCGATAAACTGGCTTCTGCTCATACTCTTCTTTAACCGCCGAAAATGACTAACAACCAAAGCATCCCGCGCACGCGTAATAGCCACATAAAACAACCTCCTCTCATCCTCCAAATCACCCTCATACCGCCGCGCATCAAACATGTCCCGCGGAATGTCACACCAATTAAGCGCACGTCCAACCATCTTGGAAGGAAACCTGCCATCAACGGTAGAAAATAAAAACACCACAGGCCACTCCAACCCCTTCGCCTGATGCACAGTCATAATCTGAACCGCATCAACACCACGAATATCCTCAGCCGGCTGCTCCTCATACGCCCAAGCAGCATAACTATTCATAAACCAACAAAGCCCCTTCAAATCCTCCTTCCAATGAGGAGTCCTTCCACCAACCCGATTGGCAGTCTCATAATCAGTCAACAAATTATTAAACCGACCCAAGTTAGCCATAATCGTCGCATCATTAGGATCAGTGTGAACCAAAATCCCAAAACCCAAAGCAATCAACACATCTTGATATATACTCGTAAAATTACCATACGAAGACTTCTTCGAATTAAGATCAGCCTTTATCTTCCTAAGCCTCGACTCCACACCACGTGGCATCCTATACCGATACACAGAACGCCAACAATCAAGCGCCGTCCAAAGAAGATCATCACCGGTTATCTGCTCATTCCATTTCCACTGACCTTCAACCCAAAAACCTCGCTCATAAAACCATGCGAAAACGCGTCCTAAAGCTTGCGCCTCATCACGTTTAAACAAGCCAACCTTTCCACCAACAATGTAGGGAGTTCTACGCCTCTTCAAAATATCCACAAGAGGCCCAGCAGCCAAGCTCACACTACGAGTAAGCACACCGATATCTGAATACTTTAGTCCCCTCTTTTTCACCAATTCTTTTATTTGATCTGCAATCCAATCAGCTTCCTCCTCAGGTGACTCTTCTTCCACTAAGCCAATGAAACCATCTTCTTTACGAGTCGCCTCCATCGACTCATAATGAGCCTTCACAAAAGTTCCAGCAAACTTGTTAGCATTAGCCACAATTCCTTTACCACTTCTACGATTCTCCCTTATAGTAACAGTCTGAGTCCCTCTGAAAGTTTTCTCGAAAGAATCAAAGAACCTATCATCCGAACCTCTCCACTGGTAAATGCTTTGCCGAGGGTCACCAACAATGAATACCTCACCATTCTTCCCGACAAGACGAATCAGTTCCTCCTGAGCCCTGTTAATGTCCTGATACTCATCAACAATGAGGTGCTTAACCCCACTCAAAGTCTCAGGGTTCTCCCGAAGCTTCTGAACCGCAAGAAGAATCATACGCCCAAAACTCAACAACTTATGCTTATCCGACAAATACTCATAATGCGCCAACTTCTCACAGAAATCAGGTGCCTTAGACTCCAGCTTCTTCCGATCGAGCATCTCATCCCAAACCATATTAACCGTCCTAAGAAAAACCCGACAACTCTCAGAATAATTCCGCTCATATTCATTAATCCCAATATCCCAACCATGCCTCATCAAAAATGCAATTTCCTGATTCTCATCCAAAACAGTGTAGTTCCCAAACTTGAAATAATCATCAAGAACCCTCTTAGCATAGGCATGAATAGTCCCCACATACATCTCGCCCAATTTTCCAAGTTTATCTGGATCAAGCTCACCGACCCTCTGGTAGATCCGACTCTTCATACTCTGGGCAGCCCGCTCGGTAAAAGTAAAAGCTACAATAGAAGAAGGCTCAGCAGTTTTAGCCAACAAAAGATAAACAATCCTTCTCGTTAAGGTCTCAGTTTTCCCAGCGCCGGCACCTGCAATGACCCGATTATAAGTCGACTTTGACAACACCGCATTCTTTTGATCTTCTGACAATTTACTCGGTTTTCTTAGAATCTCCTCAACCAATTCCTCATTCAACTTCTGCATCCCCGCATCGCTTCGATACCCACAAAGTCAGTTATCACTTCGACATTAATAATAAATAACGAAAAGTTAATTATGGGTTTCTCTAAATGTGCGCAACAGATAGCAGATATTATATTCTGAATAGTCTCCTCCTATACAATGAAACGGAGGAGTTCGCCCTGATAATCAAATCGATCCATCTTCAGAATTTCCGCTGTGTTAGGGATGAGAACCTCCATTGCAGGAATTTGACTGCTCTTCTGGGACCTAATGGGTCTGGCAAATCCTCTTTTCTGCGAGCCCTTGAGATGTTCTACGAGCCAAATGCCCATTACACTAAGGATGATTTTTATGCGGGAGATGCCTCGAACCCGATCCTGATAACCGTAACTTTCACAAAGCTCACACATGATGAGAAGACGTTTTTCAAAAGCTATGTTGAAGGCGATGAGCTAACTGTTGAAAAGGAGATGAGCTGGCCTCTTGTCCGAGGAAGCCAGAAATACTATGGAACGAGTCTCAAGAACCCTGAATTCGAAGCATTCTATATAGCCAGAGGGGGAGAAATGAGAGCAAAATACAACGAGTTGCGAGCTAAACCAGAATACAGCAGTTTACCAGATTACACAAACCGCCCTGATGCTGAAAAAGTCCTATCCGAATGGGAAATGTCTCATCCTGACAGGTGCACACGCAAGAGAGATGGCGGCCAGTTCTTTGGTTTCAGAGAAGTTGGGGAGGCTCATTTGGAACGCAACACCCGGTTTATTCCTGTTCGCGCTGTCAGAGATGCCTCAGAGGATGCTTTGGAGAAAAAAGGATCGATCATCACGGAGATAATGGATCTTGTTGTGCGCAGAGTATTAGCTGAACGCAAGGGCATCACTGAGTTCGAAACGCGGGTCAACGAGCAGTATATGGAAGTCTATAATCCATCAAAAATCCCGGAACTACAGAATCTGGAAAAGGATCTCAGCAAACTTCTTCAAACATACGTTCCAGACACGGGTGTCAAGCTGCGCTGGAAAGAAGATGTGAGGCTTGAAATTCCAATGCCAGCAGCCGACATCAAAATCATCGAGGACGAATATGATTCTCCGGTTGGTTATACTGGTCACGGCGTTCAACGTGCTTTCATTTTGACAATGCTTCAGTTTCTCGCTTTGACGGAGAAGACTGCTGTAGAGGAGGAAGAGAAACCGGAAAAAACTGCGTTGAAAGCGCCTAATTTGATTTTGGGCATAGAAGAGCCGGAGCTTTATCAGCATCCGGACAGGCAACGTCATCTATCGAAGGTTTTGTCGAAGCTGTCTCAAGAAGGCGTTCCAGATGTGGTTGAACGGGTGCAGGTAATTTTCAGTACGCACTCTCCCCTGTTTGTTGATTTGGAGCAGTTTGAGAATATCAGGGTCTTCAGGAAGGTGAAGGAAGACGCGAATTTGCCAAAACAGACCAGAATATCCTATACGATCTTGACGGCTGTCGCAGAAAAACTTGAGAAAATCAACAACAAACCACCAGGAACATTCACTGCTGAAACTATGAGGGCGCGCTTGAGAGCTCTTTTGAGCCCTTGGGTGAATGAGGGCTTTTTCGCCAAACTCACTGTTCTGGTTGAAGGAATCAAGGATAGAGCTGCAATACTGGGTGCGGCTTCAGCGATGGGGCACGATCTAGAAAGCAAAGGAGTAGCCGTTATACCGTGCAATAGCAAAACCTGCCTAGATAGAGCGGTAATCATTTTTTCAGACTTGGATATTCCTGTGTACGCATTATGGGACAGCGACTACCACGAACGAAATAGACCTGAGAATAATCCGGCCGTCAATCGCACCTTGCTGAGGCTTTTCAATCAGCCTGAAGAGGACTGGCCCGACAAGATAACGAACAGGTTTGCGTGTTTCAAAGAGACTCTGATGCACACGCTGAACACAGAGCTTGGCAGCTTCTTTGATGCAACGCTCAAGACCTGTTGCAGTGATTTTGGCATAGACAAAACAAAGTATGCCACTGAACACCCCGCAATCTTCGAATCACTATTTCTGGAAGCAAAGAAACAGGGAAAATCTAGCCCTACTATGGAGAAGATCATTGCTCAAATAGTGTCGCTGATTCCCTCTTGAGCCGATACTCATACCTTTCAAAAACCAGTTATTTCTCTTTTGGATATTGGATCTTGCCTTCGTCTGAGATTGGGCTCAAATAGAAAGGTCGGATTTGCCTCTGTTACAGTCAATGCAAAGAGTCCAAAGGTTGTTGAGGCTGTCCGTGCCTCCTTTTGCAACAGGTGTTATGTGATCCACTTCAAGTTTCGTTTCTTTCGCGGTTCTGCCACACAAGCGACACCGATAACCGTCTCTTTCGAGAATCAGCAGACGAAGTTTCTTGGAGATAGCTTTACGTTTAAGTTTTGGGCACTGCTTTGTTGGAGTAAAAGGTTGTCTTGGAATTCTGGATTGCCGCAACAATTCAGTTAGAGGAAATCGAACCACAAATTGTTGCTTAGTAATGTCGTTGAAAGCGAAAAACGGATGGGAGAAATTGCATACTAGTTTTTCCAATTGTTCCTGCGTCGACAGTTGTTCTTCAACGATTTTCTCAGTCAGTTTCTTGGCAAACTTGTTGTAGTCTTTCCATCCACTATCAATAATGTATTCGAGGAGTATGTCTTCAACACTTATTACGTCTTCAATTAGACGGTTTCTCTTGAAGGATTTTTGTCCTGACATAACTATCAAGATCCAACGCCTTAGCCCAGGGTTTCTTCGCGTAGATAGGACTCTTACCCTTAACTCCCACCTTCTTAATCAAACCTTTTTTCCAGAGCCTTTGCGAGGTGCGCCACAAAGACATAGTTGGAATTCTCCTTTGCTGACTTGCCAAATCCTTTTCAATCTCTTTTATTGAACGTACGCCGTCTATTTCCAAGTAGAGAACTGTGGCGTTCTTATCGCCTTCAAGAGCTTTTCTCACTCTTTCTTCATAAGTAAATCTTTTCTCGTGCCACTGGTCTTCAAGTTCTTCTTTAATATCCTCTACGTCTTTCTGCAGTTTTGTGATCCGTTCGTGGGTATCTGGATGAGTCGACATTGAATCACCTAAAACCTCTGCTCGTGCACCTTCTTGCCCTCTCGCTCTATGGTTCTTACTAATCCCTTACGTCTCAATGTGCTTATGACTGCCCTCGTGAATTCTGGTGATTTTTGTATCTTGTTGGCAATATCTTGACTTGTGTTTGCTCCATCGCATAACTCATAAACTTGGCTTTCTATCGAGTCGGCTTTCAATAGCTTCTTTTTCGTTTCCTCCAGCTTATCTTGATTGGCAAGAAGAAGCAGTGCTTTGATGTCTTCCAACAAAGTCTTTATCTCCTTGAACGTGTCTTCACTCATTTTCTTTTCCTCCACCTCTTTACTAGAATATTTGCTCGTGAACTTGTTTGCCATCTTTTTCAACAGTCCGGATCAGACCTTCACGCCTGAGAATGCTAAGGTAAGAGTTTACATAATCTGTTGATTTTTGGAGCGCTTGAGCCACATCTTGGGTTGTTTTTATTCCATCACATAAATTGTAAACCTGCACTTTGACTGACCCCTCTTTGAGCAATGACTTCTTTACTTCAGCAAGTTTATCCTGATTTGAAAGGGTGAGAACGGCCTTAATCTCTTCCAACGTTCTCTGCATTTTTTTCAACAAGTCTTTCTCTGATTCTTCAGGCATAAGATCCCTCCTGTGATGGTTTAGCCTCAGTCTTTTCTGGGGGTGTCGACTCCGCCACTTGCTTTTCTTCTTTCTTAATCTCTTTAATTTTAGGCACTTCGATGCCAAAATCCTCTAAATCAAAGGAGCGTTTGAACCGTGACCCTCCTTTGACTGGAATGCTCTCTCCCAAACCAAATTTCAACCAGGCTTGCCATATATCAAAGATTGTGCTTGTGCTACCGACTCCCGCCAGTTTGGCAATTTCCACTATTCCACAAGTCCCATCACTCAAGTGGTAAATAAGCCTCTTCTGTTCGGTATCCAAGACGTTAACAAGCGTACTCTTTACTTCTTTCATTCCTGCAAATTTGATCCATTTAAGAATCTCTCTTAGCAGTATAGTCTGCTCATCCTTTTCACTCATTTCCATCACCTTTTTCATGCTTGGGCATAATTGCCGAATCCGCCTCCATAGTTTGAGGTTTGTCTTTCGCCACCTCTTCCTCTTCACCCCTTTCCTTCGTGACTAGGTCTATCCAAGAAGGAGGAACATAATCCAAGAGCCTACGTGGCGGTTCGTAAGGATTATATTTAATGAATTCGGCAGCTGCTGCGTCGTCAAGAAAATACGTTACTGCTCTTCTGGTGACTCCTATCATTTTCGCTATGTCTTGCGGCATTCGCTTTCCGTCAATAAGAACCCACATTTTCTTTCGGGAATCAGTTTTAGCAATCTTGGAAAGCTCACCTTCGATAATAGAGGCGTTGGCAAGTGTCAAAATCTTTGATATTTTCCTTAATTCACGCAATGTTGGCGTGTCTTCTAATCCACTCATTTTTGATCACCCGGTTTTGATGAACTGGATGCAACTTCGCTTGCCGTATCCTTTTCACCGCCTTCTGTGGTTTGCACTTGCTCTGTTTCCTTGGATTTAGCCTCTGACTCTTTCTTCTTTCTGATCTTGTTCAGTTGAACGTTGATGTTGTCCTGGCTTTTGTTGAGAAGTTTCGCAATTTCAATGGGTCTAAATCCAAGCGAGTCCAAAAGCTCAATCTTATCCAGTTCTTTCTCAATTCCTTTGAGGATGTCTATTGTAAGCAGTCTCAGAATTTTGTCCATTTTACTGGAGATTTCTTTCAATAATTCTTCTGTTTGACTCATACTTATCACTCCTTTGAATTAACCCCCTCTTTAGGAGGCTCGCTTTTCACTTCGGCTTCAGCCTTTATCTGGGGAACAGTAAATCCGAAATCCTCCAACTGAAATGATTTCTTATATCTGACTCCGCCTCGCACTCCTAGAGGCTCTACAATTCCAAGTCGTACCCACGATTCCCAATATC
>Ga0172365_10001738_pt1 | contig 15729 bp, 12 predicted proteins | sample LakKivSesite48cm_FD_114535 | JGI IMG/M metagenome (GOLD analysis project Ga0172365, IMG submission 114535) | Sediment microbial communities from Lake Kivu, Rwanda - Sediment site 48cm | ecosystem: Environmental > Aquatic > Freshwater > Lake > Sediment | place: Rwanda: Western Province, Lake... | reverse complement strand
GACATAACGGTTACCTCCTGCGGAATTTTGTAATAGCTACTTTGTTATTGCCTTTGTAACCGCAGGGATATCCTGTTGTCCATATCCCAGGTTATCCCAATTTATCCCTTTTCCTACCTTCGTCGGGGTACCAGCTCTTCACCGAGCGATTTACGCAGAAGGGTGAGCTGGTTCAGGATTGTCTTTTCTGTCTTGGAGGTGCGCAGGGCAATCATCTTGGCGGTCTGGCCGGATCGCCACAAGCGCATGAGTTCCTGCTGGTCATCCCGGTGGCTCAGTTCATCCCGCGGGATATCCCGACCTTCGTCATCTTTACCCGCCTCAGACTTGTGAAGTGGAGATGCCGGCTCAAGTACTCGCTGCCTTTCAATGATCAGACCATATACGGGGATTAACCCCAGTGTGTTTTGCAGCAATGCCTGGATTTCCTGCAGGCGCTGGATGCGGAATTGGTGCAGATAGCGTGCAAGATATGCCAATGCCCTGGTCCGGTCGCCATCAGCATCGATGATGCGGATGACAGCGGCTGGAGGCGGAAGTGCCTCCCGGATTGCTTCTTCGTCAATTTCGACTTCTGCTTCAGTGGGAAAAGTAGGCAAGCAAAAACGTAACAAGACCTGGCTGGAATCAACAGTTTCCAGCTCGATCCGACCCACAGCCGACCAACGGGGAGAAAATAGCTGGAACACATCAGCGGGATCCAGGCGAGCAGTTTCACTGTAATCCCCTAGAAAGAAGGGAATGGAGTTCATCGTCAAGATTTTGATCAGGGAGCTGCGGACTGATTCCAGATCTCCCCCCATTACATACTGGATAGACGACAACGTAATGGTCTCATCACTCATCGTATTGCAATTCTCCCTTCACTCGCTCATCAGCGGATACATAGCTCTGGCGCGTGACAGCGATGCGGTGATGGCCCAGCTTATGGGAAGTTTCCAACAGCGCCTGGTGGTCATCTGCGCCGCGGGATCTCGCCTGGTGATATTCCTCCACGCTGAACGTCTTGCGAAAACCGTGGGTCCCCAGCTGTCGGATGCCCAATTCACAGCAGGCTTGGCGCACCAGCTTTCGCGCCCGCTCGGGCAGTCCCAACCGGTCTGTGAATAAGTGACCAGCTGGCTGGATATCTGGGGAGTTTTTTAGAGCGGCCATGAATTCCTCAGATAAAGGTGAGTAAGAAAATATGCGGGGTTTGCCGCCCTTGGTGTGATTGACATTCCCTTCCTGGTTCAGTGAGATTGTCCCACTCACCAGGTCGATGTCCTGGGCGCGCAGATATACAGCTTCGGTAATACGCAAACCGCTTGCCCACATGAGCCTAAGTAGCCTGGCAACAACCGGATCTTGCCGAGTGAGCTGGTCTATGATCGCCTGGGCTTCTTCTTCGGTATAAGGGATGGGCTTCGGTTTTGAATGGAAGCTTCCCGGTCCGCCCTGGTCCTTGTGGGGCAGCAAGGGTGGTGCATCGGGTGGAAAGACGCCAGCTTTGCGGCAAGCCGTGTCCAGCTTGCGCAGGGATGCACAGACACGTGCGATCCTTCCACCCGACCTCTCTCGATTCCCTAGCTCTTCGATATAGGCCAGCGCCATCTCTTGCCTGACTTCGTACAAATGTTTCACCTCAGGCCAGTTGAGCCGAATGAACCGGGCGAACTGGTGCACATCCGCCGACATGCAGCGCATGGTGTTGATACCAGTGATCAGCTCTGCATCCCGGTGGTATCGCTTGGCTTTATGCCGGCTGGCACCTGGTCGAAAGATGCCCTGCAGAGCTTTCATCATCTGGTAGCCCAGGCTACCTTGACCATTTTTACTCACCACTCACCTCCTCAAGTCCAGGATCATTGGTTCTTGACCTAATTGCACTTTTCCCTTAGTTTCCTATTAGATCAGCCTTTCTCGCCAACCTCGCTAAGACAACGCCGGCTCATCGCCTTGAGTTGCAACTCCCCTTTTCGGGGAGGGCCTGCTGACTTCGCAGGTTGATCGCTTGATTGAGGCCCACGCTGAAGTTGAGCGATCCAACAGTTTCAGCGCGCTGCCCAACCGCCCGGCGAGCGTGCAGTTGGGGATGGGAATATGGGGAAATATCTATTCGTTGTACCTCCTATCCTTGTTATCTGGTTTAGTTTCCGGTTCTCCTTCTGACGTGCATTCTGGCATTCCGACCAACGTTTATGTGGGAGAATCGATTCGCGTTATGCAAAGTTAAAAAAAGAAACCATACATCCAGGGAGAATATTTGCCTGCCAACGTATGGTTTCTGTATCACTGATATATAGCGCTTAAATTAGCGCGTTGGTAATCGTCACATAAATAATATCAGTGAAATCAAAATTGTCAAGCGTTTTTGGGCAAGACGGGACATCTGCCCACCTGGGACGGGACATATGTCCCGGTTCCAAATGAACTCAAAAGCCAAAAATGTGCAAATAACCAATTGCTTTATTTGCACTTTTGGTATAAAATGACTATAGATTGCATCCTAATTTGCGGATTTTATCCTGATGGATCCCAGTGATTTTTCCAGCATCGCGCCTGGACGCGTCTTACGCACACCCAAAGGGTATTGGTCGTTCGTACCAAATCCACTACCTCCTACTATTGACTGGTCTGTTTTGTTAATTTCTGCCCTGGGTGAGGCGGAGCGTAATCTGGGCAGACTGGCCAGCCTGGCAGATACGCTGCCTTTGCCACACATTCTGGTACGTCCATTCATGCGACAGGAGGCGGTGCTATCTTCCCGCATCGAAGGGACGCGCGCTTCGTTGGTAGACTTGTATAATTATGAATCCGCTCAATTATCCTTTTTCGAAGACACCTCGGATGTGCGTGAGGTCCATAATTATGTACGCGCCATGGATTTTGGCCTGGAACGCCTAAAGACACTGCCGGTTAGCCTGCGCCTGATCCGGGAGATGCACGGGATATTGATGGAAGGTGTGCGCGGAGAACATCTCACTCCGGGCGAGTTTCGCCGCAGCCAGAATTGGATTGGTCCATCTGGTAGCACCATCGAGAGCGCCACCGTCGTCCCGCCGCCCCTTGACGAGATGAACCAATCTCTGGATGCTTTGGATAAATTTATACATGCTCCATCGGACACCCCGCAGCTGGTCCGTGCCGGTTTGATCCACTACCAGTTCGAGGCTATCCATCCATTTCTGGATGGGAATGGTCGAGTGGGTCGCTTGTTGGTGATCTTGCTGTTGATCGAATGGAGGTTGATCTCCCAACCCTTGATCTACCTGAGTGCCTTCTTCGAAACCCACCGGTTGGATTATTATGAACGCCTGCTGGCGGTCAGCCAGCGCGGCGCGTGGGAGAATTGGCTGCTCTTTTTTCTGAAAGGGATCAGCAGCCAGTCTCAAGATGCCATCACCCGTATCGAGCGACTAGGGCGATTGCGGAATGCTTACCAGGAGCGACTAAGCACAGAGCGGGCAGCAGCGCGTTTGCTGCAAACCCTGGATGTGCTCTTTGAGCGCCCGATATTAAATATTCGTCAGCTTGAGGCTGCGCTGGATGTACCATACCGGACAGCACAACGTTATGTGGAAAGGCTGGAAGAAATCGGTATCCTGAGAGAAGTCACTGGCCAGGCGCGTAATCGCCTATATCGGGCAGACGAAATTTTACCGGTGCTGCATGGGGCGTTACATCAATCAGGAACCTAATATCTATTAGATATGAAATAAATAACCAATCGCATACGAAGTTTGAATCATAGATCAAACCTGATGCTTTTCATGCATGATATAATCTAATCAGCTTATAATAATCTGCTTAGAAAGTATCGTATATGAATAAATTTATCGGACGTTACCGAGAACTCGAAGAACTCAATCGTATCATCTCCAACGGTGGTGCGCAATTCATCCTGGTTTACGGTCGCCGGCGAGTGGGCAAGACCACTCTACTGCTCAATTGGGTCGAGCAAACCACTAAGCCATATATCTATTGGGTGGCTAATCGAGATACGCCAGCCCAGTTGCGCCTGGGGTTCATGCGTGCTGTGTGGCGCTGGGCGCACCCTGAGAGCCAGGCCGTGCCTCGCTTCGAAACCTGGGAAGACGCCTTTGAAACTACCGTTCAATTGATCGGAGACCAGCCCATGATACTGATCATGGATGAGTTTTCCTATGCAAACGAATCGGATTCCTCCCTGGCTTCCCACCTTCAAGCCGCGTGGGACCACCTGTTCAAGGATAGCAACATCACCATCGTACTTTCCGGCTCCCACATTGGTATGATGGTTGACTTGATGGGATACCAATCGCCGCTTTATGGACGCTTCACGGCACAGCTTCCAGTTGATCCGCTTCCCTTTTCTGCATTGAGTGATTTCTTACCCCGCTATACGGCAGCCGAACGGGTAGCTGTTTATGCAGTGACGGGCGGAGTGCCAGCCTACCTGGAGCGCTTTGACGGACAGCGATCCCTCACTGAGAATATCCGTGAGCTCTTCATGCGGCGCACGAGCATTTTCCGCACCGAGCCTTTCTACTTGATCGGTGACGTGATCCGCCGCGAGACGCAGACTTACGAGGCTGTATTGAAGAGTATCGCAGTTGGAAATAAGACACCTCAAGAAATCGGCAACACCTTAGGTGTTTCTTCGTCTTATCTTAGCCCTTATCTCAAGCAATTAGAAGAGCTGCATCTCGTCAAACGTCACATTCCGGCTACCACGCCTCCGGAGCGACGCGAGAGCACTAAAACTAGCCAATACAATTTGATCGATCCATACTTGCGCTTTTACTTCCGATTCATAGCTCCAAATGCTGAACTGGTTGAACAGGAACTAAGCCAAATTCTCTGGGACCGAATTTCTGAGCAGTTCCGCGCCTTCGTGGGAATGACCACCTTCGAAGATCTGTGTCGAGAATGGGTGTTAGTGCAGGCCCGGGCCGGCAAACTGACGATGTTACCAGAGGTGGTCGGCAGCCACTGGTCTGCGGATTCCCAGGTGGACGTAGTAGCCGTCAACTGGCACGACAAAGCCATCTTGCTAGGCGAGTGTAAGTGGGGAGTAGATGCGGTCGGACGCTCGGTGATCCGTGAGCTGGAGGACAAAGCACCGAAGGTGGTGCCGAGCAATGGATGGCAGGTATACTATATTTACTTTGCTAGAGCGGGATTCACTGACGCAGCGCGCAGGGAGGCTCAAGCGGTGGGTTCGATGCTTATTGATCTGAAAACGCTAGATAACGATTTGAGGAAAGCATAATGTCACAAATTTTCCCTCGATATTACTCTGCAAAGTGAAAGGCGGTTTACATCATTATGGGAGGTATTCAGCCTGCTCTGAAAACGCCTGGTTTAGGTGCTAAAACAAAATCGATTTATGGTAAACTTTATTAAGAGTTCTAAATAAACCATCGCCTGGCCTGTTTTAATCGTCCATCGCCGGGCCAGGCTAAAATGACTAGCCTGTAGATCGAAAGTTGGCGAACTAGGACGTTAGCTCATAACCCGGAGGTCCTTGGTTCGAATCCAAGCCCCGCTACTCATCTGAAACCATAGCTCGTCGGGCTATGGTTTTTGCTTAGCCCGACGGTGGGAGATTGGCAAAATCTCAGAAACGGAGGATTTTGACATGAACCACCCACCATCGGGCTTGTTATTTTTAAGTAAGGCAATTCCAGGCTTCATCAACTACAAAACGGCCGAAGGATTAGCTCTTCGCACCAGCTTTCGCGCCCGCTCGGGCAATTCCATCCTGTCAACGAAAAGGTGCCCCTTGGAGGGGATCGGTTAACAAGCTTTTCGTCCCCAGAAAACAGACCCCTTCAATCCTGCTTCTTATATTTGATCTCCACCAAAAACGCAATATAATTACGTGCCAGCTAAAAACCCGGCCATCCAAATAAAAAAGAGAAAGGTCCTGATGAACGCATCAATCCCAACCAAAAATATCGCCCACAACTGGCTGAATGTGTCAATCATTGTACTGATCGCGCTAGCGCTTCAGTTTTTTACATGGTTTGTCCTCTATCCAATAGCAGGCTATTCGGATACGACGTTGACCATTGCTCAATCAATATTCTTGCTTTTTGGCTTGGGATCTGTTTTGGCGCTTCGCCTCAATTTCATCCGCATTGGCGTTGGACCCGCCAACCTGCTTCGCGCTGGCGTTGGTATTTTGTTTTCTTACGGTATATTGTTGATGTTCCTGGTTCTACTAAATATCCTGGGATTGCGGGTCGCTCTTTTTCGCCAGGTATACAGTCCGTACGCTTTGGTTAACAATTGGCTGTTAACCGGGTTTGGCGAAGAGTTGGTTTTTGCTGGTGTCTTGTTCAATTTGGTCAGGTTGGCGCTTTACCAGCCGCGTCGCCCCTGGATGGCTATCTTGATCACATCATCTGCGTTTGCATTGTGGCACCTGCCTGGATACCTGGCTGTAGGCATAAATATGGGTACCTTGGGTCCTGGCCTGATTTTTGATCTTCTCATAAATATAATATCATGGGTATTTTTAGGCATGATCTATTGGTTGAGCGGTAACCTCTGGTTAACTGCTTTTGCCCACGCCTCCACCGATTACAGCCTTTTACCTGCTGTCACCAACTCGCCGGTATACGGTTTGATTCTTATGCTTTTCATCATTGCCTTTGCGTTTTGGTCTGGCCGGCGTTGGAAGTCTGAACCCTGAGACGAAGACAATTTTAGGTGTCCACGGGTTATGGTAGTCCCATAGCACTTAATTTAATTGGCTGTCTTCTTCCCCGCCAACTCCTCCACAATCCCTTGAAACTGTTCCAATGCCACCTTCAATTCTTCCACAATCTCCCGCGCCATTACGCCCGCTTCAGGGAGATTGTTCCGTTCACCAGGTCGATATCCTGAGCTTGCAGATAGACCGCTTCGCTGATGCGCAACCCGCTTGCCCACATGATCGTAAGTAGCCTGACGACAACCGGATCCAGCAGAGTGAGCTGGTCTATGATCGCCTGCGCTTCTTCTTCGGTGTAGGGGATAGGCCTCGGTTTTGAATGGAAGCCTCCCGGGCCGCCCTCATCCATGTGGGGCAGCAACGGAGGCGCATCTGGTGGAAGGATGCCAGCCTTGCGGCAGGCGATATCCAGCTTGCGTAAGGAAGCGCAGACGCGTGCAATCCTCCCACCTGACCTCTCTCGGTCCCCCAGCTCTTCGATATAGGCAATCGCCATCTCTTGCCTGACCTCCGGCAGTTGTTTCACCTCGGGCCAGTTGGATCGAACGAACCGGGCGAATTGGTATACGTCTGCCGACATGCAGCGCATGGTGTTGATGCCGGTGATCAATTCTGTATCCCGGTGATATCGCTTGGCTTTGTGCCGGCTGGCGCCCGGTCGAAAGATGCCCTGCAGAGCTTTCATCATCTGGTAGCCCAGGCTGCCTTGACTATTATTGCTCATAGTTCACCTCCTCAAATCCAGGATCATTGGTTCTTGACCCAGTACCGCTTTTCCCTTAGTTTCCTATCGATCATTCTCGCCAACCTCGCTAAGACAACGCCGTCTCATCGCCTTGAGTTGCAACTCCCCTTTTTGGGGGGAGCCTGCTGATCTCGCAGGTTGATCGCTTGAGTGAGGCCCACGCTGAAGTTGAGCGATCCAACAGCTTCGGCGCGCTGCCCAACCGCCCGGCAAATGTGCGGCTGGGGATGGGAGAACTGGAATAAATATTTAGTCGGGTCACCTCCTTATGAACTACTAAATTCTGCCAATTGCTACTCTCGTGCATGAGTCAATCCCAGCTATCGTTGAAAATTCTCCTACTTGAACAGGTGTGGTATTAAACAAAAAGCCACACGCTATTCCAGTAGGTAAATGCTGCTCACGTGTGGGGATTGGTTCTCTGACGTACAATCCGGCGCTAAAGAGCGCACGGCATTATTCATTTGTATAGATCTTACAATTTTTATAATACCAGCGAAAAACTTTTTGTCAAGCGTTTTGGAGAAATTGGGACATGTGCCTACCTATGAACGGGACATTTGTCCCGATTCGAGGTGCGATCATGGTGAAACATGTAAATGACTAAAATAATTGGAAGATATACAAATCCTCTTGCCAGAATCATAAATATATCGGATAATATACATATTTTGTATATTATCCGATATAATCTATGAAATACACACTTCTTTCTGCCTTTGAGCGCTTGCCTTACTTCACCATAGAAGGCTTCCGGCAAATTGCCGGAGACGCTGCTATCGATGATGCCCATGCACGCATAGCCCTATCTCGTTGGATCAAAGCCGGGCACCTGATCACCCTCAAAAAGGGGGTGTACATGCACCGCCGCTTCTACGAGCAGCATCGCCAGGAGCCAACCTTTGCACCCGTAGTTAGCAGTATCCTGTTACCCCAGTCTTACCTCTCGCTGGAATATATACTCCAACAAGCAGGTATCCTGACGGAAATCACATACCCGGTCACTGCAATCACAATTAAAAACACTCGTACCATCGTCAATCATCTGGGAACCTTCGTTTACCGTCACATCCAGCCTGATCTTTACTTTGGTTTCCAGATCATGGAGGCGTATGGTGTGCCCTATACGCAGGCATCGGTAGCCAAAGCCTTGTTTGACTATCTCTACCTGCGAACGCTGCCTGCTGATCTGGACCCATCGCACTATAACCTGGCTGAAGAGCTGCGCCTGAATTTGGATGGGTTCACCCATGACGAGCGTGATGAATTCGCCGGGTATGTTCTTAAGAGCGAAACGACCAGATGGGGCGGCGTGAAAATGCGGCACATCCTGAATAACCTGGAGGCCCACGTATGGCGACGTTGATCCAGACATTGCAGAACGTCCTGGCTGGCAAAGACCCGCTGCTTCCTCCCGAAACCAAGCGTATTATCTTGAAGGAAGTGCTGCAGGCTTATGTATTGGATTACCTCTATAACCATCCTAGCTACCGCCACTTAAATTTCTACGGCGGCACTTGCCTGCACGTGGTTTATGGTCTGAACCGATTGTCAGAAGACCTTGATTTCGATAACCAAACACACCTGGATTTGAACGACCTTACGGAAAATCTGGCTCAATATTTCCAGAAATCATTCGGGTACGCTGACGCATCAGCAAAGACGCAGCGAGGCGAAGGCGGAATTCTACGGGTTACAGTCAAGTTCCCAGTATTGAATGCCCTGGGTTTATCTCCACATGCGAGCGAAGGGCTGCATCTCAAGGTGGAAGTCAGCCAGCATGAACAGGTGGCGATAATCCAGCATACCCCAATATTGGTATATGGGCGCAGCCTGGTTGCTGCCCATTTTTCGCTCGAAACCATGATGGCTGGAAAAATGCTGGCGTGCTTGGAGCGCAATTTCGAACGCGGCCGCGGTGCCGTACAAATTAAAGGGCGCGACTTCTATGATTTGCTGTGGTTTATGCAGCAGCGGATCCAGCCGCTCGCAGAGAAGCTGGCTCGCGATGGCCGGCAGCCCTACACTGTCGCGTCTGCAATGTCTGCTCTGCAGGAGAAAGTAGCTCGAATTACACCTCGAGACTTGGCGATTGACCTGCTGCCGATGTTTGAGTCTCATCAGTACATCGCAGCCTGGCTGGATACCTTTCATGATAATTTCCAGGTATATGTGAAAGATTATCTCGAAAAGATGTGATTCTATGCTAATTAAAAAGTGTGTGAATTATATATCGCGGCCACGAAGAGATCTTATCCTGTCACTCTTAGCTATTGTGTACACTCTGATAATTAATATAATTATTAACACAATGTGCTATAATGCAATTCATCTGAAATTGGAGGAATGGCATGACCATTGTTATTGGAGCACGTGAAGCTCGCCAGAGGTTTGCAGATCTACTCGGTCGAGTAGGATATGGCGGAGAGGTTGCCATCGTTGAACGGTCAGGCAAGCCAATGGTGGCACTCATCCCTATAGAAGTCTATGAACAGTTAGTCGCTGAGCGTGAGGCGCGTTTTCAAGTGTTGGATCGCATCCGCAGCAAGTTGCCAGAAATCTCAGAAAAAGAGGTTGAAAAGGACGTCAGCCAGGTGATTGACGCGGTAAGGAAGTCAGCGCCCAAAAAACAAGCAAAAGTTGATTAACCGATTATGCTGCGTATCGCCATCGACACCAATGGTATCGTGAGTGGCATCTTAAGCCAGAAAGGTGCACCAGCTGAATTATTGAATGCCTGGCGCGAGCGGCGGTTTTTATTGCTCACTTCTTCGGCGATCATTGCAGAAGTACGTATGGTTTTGCTATATCCACGGATTCGTAAAAAATACCCCCTGAAGGACGATGAGATTGAACGGGTGATTACACTGTTGGAGCATGATGCCTTGGTAGTAGCAGGTGAAGCTGATGTCGCTGGAAGCATGCAGGATGATCCGGATGATGAGATCGTTTTGGCTTGCGCTATAGATGGAGAGGCGGATGGTATCGTGAGCGGAGATCATCACCTGATAGATTTGGAGAGCTTTCGGGATATCCCTATTATGACCGCCCGTCAATTCCTGGATCAGTTGAGACAAGATTAAATACGAGGTTATAACCCAAAAGGATACCAAATCATCATAATCAAGATATCCATTCAATATTTCAGGTATAAAATCACTAATCGTGCTACAATTTACCCACCAAATAACCCATTTCTCCCCGTCAGGTCTGCAAGAACCTCTCATCGTCGGGCTGGGTCAAAAGTACGGGCTTGAAGGTCGGAGGTAGCGGAAGCGGGTTTCTCGCTCATAACCCGGAGGTCCTTGCAGGAGAGCACTGGAATCCAAGCCCCGCTACTCTTCTGAAACCATAGAACGCCAGGCTACTCAAAATTGAGAAGCCCGGCGATTCACGTTACAAACATGGATGACAACACTGAGAAAAATTATGATCCGTACATCGCCAGGCTTGTAAATTTCCACAAAGTCAAAAAACTATTCTCAGAAGCACGATCCAAGACTTTTGACCACTTCAGCAATTCCCGGTTTTATCCAGTTCAAAGGCGCCGAAAGTCTTAGCCGGCGAACACTGGAATGCTACGAGCACGACCTGAAGCTTTGGTTGAAAATCCGTAGAGACCAGAATATTCGGGAGATTACCGCCATTGATCATTGATTTATAATATTGTTATCGGCATGATCACCAATTAAGGAAGGGAATTACAGATGAAGAATTTCACCGGATTAACCACTACTGAGGTAAGTGAACGTAGTGATAAATACGGACCTAACGCATTACCTGTTCCCAAACATCGCCTGTTACAGCTCATACTTCGCCAGTTCAGTGGAATCTTCAATCTGCTATTGATTGCGGCATCCGCTATCACATTTATCCTTAATGAACCGATTGATGCGTTGTTTATACTGTTTTTTGTTTTCTTAGGCACTGGACTTAATGTTTACCAGGAATATAAAGCGAATGACGCAGCAGACAAGTTGAAATCTTACCTGGTACGAACAGCCACTGTGATAAGAGACGCACGCGAACAAGAAATATCTGTTGAGGGAATTGTCCCTGGAGACATCCTGAAGCTTGAATCCGGCGATGTTGTACCGGCAGATGCAGTTATTCGGCAAGCTCACAATTTTTTAGTGGATGAAACCACTTTTACCGGTGAAAGTATCCCGGTTATTAAACAAGCTCCTGATGATCCGGATAGTACTGAAGAAGAAAAAAGTCGATTATTACAAGGTGTTATTGTAATCAGTGGGAATGCTTTAGCAGAAGTAACCGCAATTGGCATTCACACTCGCCTCGCTAATATTGCCAAAACTGCTTCATCCGTTCAAGCGGAGAGCGACCTTGTAAAAGGGATTGACCGCATCAGCAAATTTATTCTAAGAACAACTATCCTGACGCTTGTTTTTGTGATCCTTGCGAATTTATTAATAGAAGGGAAAGATTCTGATATACCCAGTTTGCTGATATTCGCGATCGCGTTAGCAGTATCCGTGATCCCCGAAGCACTACCCCTGGTGTTGACTTTCTCCCTCTCACGTGGCGCGCTGCAGTTCGCCCAAAAAGATGTCATTGTGAAGCGGATTTCGTCAGTACAAGATTTGGGTACAGTAAACCTGCTTTGTACCGATAAAACTGGAACCATCACGGAAAATCGTCTGACATATCAAAATGTATGGATTAATCCTGGTACTAAGTTCCACCCGCTAATTCTTGCCCGGCTGGCATCCCATAATTTGGATAAAACGAATCCCGAGCCGTTTGATCGAGCCAGCGATGAGGCCCTTAGCGAAGAACAAAGAGCATTGGTAAATTCCTTTACGATCTTACAAGAAGAAGCATTTGATCCGGCAATTCGAAGCAATGGCGCGGTTGTCACAACCAAAGAAGGAAACCGGTACCATATTCGCCGGGGAAGTCCAGAATACTTTATCGGACAGGGTTGGGTAGAGAATGATAAGGCTGATGTTTGGCTGAATGAGGAAGAACAAGAAGGTCACCGCGTTCTCGGTACAAGTTACGATGATGGTAGCGGGCATAAATTTGCTGGTTTTGTTTCATATGAAGACCGTTTAAAGCCTACAACAATCGACACAATCGCCGAAGCTAGAAAACTGAACGTTTTAATCACAATTATTACTGGTGATGCATTAGTCGTTGCTGAAGCGGTTGGAAGAGATGCTGGATTGGTCACCCAGAAAAGCGAGATAATTGAAGCGCAGACTTTTCTATCAATGCCGCTGCAAGATCAACACAAATTGGTCGGATCCATTCGGGTATTTGCTCGAACTACACCAGAACAAAAACTGGAGCTCATTGAATTATTAAAAGAACAATACACAGTCGGCTTCCTCGGGGAAGGAATCAACGACGCGCCAGCATTAAAAGCCGCCAATGTTTCAATGGTTGTCCAATCTGCAGCTGATGTAGCCCGCGAAACCGCTGATATTTTACTTTTGAAAAATGATTTGCGCGTTATTGTTGATGGCATTCGAGTAGGACGCGAAACCCACGCCAACACATTGAAATACATTCGTGCCACACTGGTTTCTAACTTTGGTAATTTCTATGCTGTGGCAATCGGCTCACTGTTTATCAGTTTTCTGCCTATGCTCCCGAAGCAACTACTGCTTTTAAATTTACTTTCAGATTTTCCAATGATGGCAATTGCATTTGATCGAGTCTCTGCCAAAGAAGTGGCTCACCCACAACGTTATGATTTCCGTTCGTTATATATAATCTTTATCACCCTTGGACTGGTCAGCACGGTTTTTGACTTCATCTATTTCGGATTGTTTTATCGTATCTCACCTGAAGTTCTTCAAACCAATTGGTATATTGCCAGCGTCATTACAGAGCTTTTGTTGTTACTTTCAATCCGCTCTATGCTGCCATTTGAAAAAGCTGGAATGCCAGCCCCACTGATAATCACACTCTCCATTGTCGCCTTTATCGTAACCCTTGCTCTGCCAATGATCTCCTGGACGGCGAATTTCTTTGAATTTACCAGGCCTACCTGGGGCCATCTAGGATTGATTGTGGGTTTGGCAGTGATGTATCTAATTATTACGGAATTTATAAAGCGACCACTTTCTCTTTTCTTGAAGTTAAACCAATGATGTCACTGCAATAACGGCACTTTTTCAGTCCAAACATGGCCTTGGAAGCGCTGCGGAGGAAGAAAACCCCCCTTGCAGCCCAATTGATGAGTTATTAATCCGCACCGGTTTCGACGATCAATGGCCTTAGATCCTAACTGGTTTACACTAATTTCTATAGATTAAGTCTTACAATTCTCGATGGCCGGTTGATTCGTTGGCAATCGATAATTGGGGAAGTTCCATTTCACTGTGGATTTCATGATCCTTTATAACCTAGCAACCTGAGCGCGTTAACTACTACCATCAGGGTGCTACTCTCGTGGAAGACAATCGCCAAACCGATGTTGATCACTCCCGTCAGGGATGCTGCAACGAGCAAGATGATCACACTGAAGGCAATGGCCAGGTTTTGCAGGATAATGCCGCGCGTGCGGCGCCCCAGACCAACCGCGAAGGGCAATTTGGAGAGCTCATCACTCATCAGGGCCACATCCGCGGTTTCCAATGCCACATCCGTGCCAGCCCCACCCATGGCGATGCCCACGGTGGCGCTGGCCAGTGCCGGCGCATCGTTTACCCCATCGCCGATCATGGCTACCTGGCCGTACTTCCGCACCAGCTGCTGGATCACCGTCTGCTTATCACCGGGCATCAGGTCAGCTTGATATTCACTCACACTCGCTTCTCCGGCAATTGCCGATGCGGATCGGGCATTGTCGCCGGTGAGTATGATCGTGTTCGCTACCCCCATCTCTTTCAGCGCTTCCATCGTTTGCCTGGCTTCGCGACGCATCGTATCTGCCAGAGCAAGCATGCCCAATCCGCAGTTTCCCCTGGCTACCCATATCACGGTTTTACCTGCTTGCTCGAGTGCTTCTGCGTTTTCCAGGGCTTTAGCGGTGGGCACCACACCCGCCGCTTCGAGCAATTTTTTATTGCCGACCCAGATCGTTTCACCGTTCGAGATCGCTCTCAAGCCCTGCCCGGTGATTGCCTCAACCTCACTCATGGTTGATAGTGAAACCTGCCTCTTCTGGGCAGCACGCACGATTGCCTGTGCAAGCGGATGAGCCGAGCGTGACTCTGCTCCGGCCGCCAGGGCTAGCACTTCAGATTTTTCCTCAACGTCCTGGAAAGCGACAACATCGGTCACTTCTGGCTGGCCGTGTGTGATTGTACCTGTTTTATCGAAGGCGATAGCTTTCAGCCGGCCGAGGTTTTCCAGGTGCACACCGCCTTTGACCAGCACTCCATTGCGTGCTGCCTGGGCCACCCCGGCCAAGATGCTCGCAGGTGTCCCCAGAGCCAGTGCACAGGGCGAGGCAGCCACCAGCACGGTCATGGCGCGCAAGAACGAATCCTTAAATTGAAAGCCCAAGAGCGGAGGAACGATGATTACCAGCCCAGTCAAGATCAGCACCACCGGCACATAATAGCGTTCGAATTTTTCGATGGTTTGCTGAGTGGGTGATTTTTGCGCCTGAGCCTCCTCGACTATCCTCATCACGCGCACCAGAGTAGAATCCTTGGCAAGTCGTGTGACCCTGACCTCCAACACTCCTTCGCCGTTGACCGACCCTGCGAAGACCTGGTCTCCAGGCACCTTATCCACCGGTAGCGATTCGCCGGTAACTGGCGACTGGTTAACCCCCGAATTTCCCGCTTGGATGATGCCATCGACCGGGATTCTAACCCCTGGGCGGACGATCACAGTGTCTTCCAGCTCGAGCGATTCGACCGGAAGCTCCTGTTCCTCTCCGCTGCGCTGAACGACCGCTGTCTTGGGCGCCAGGTCTGATAAGGCACGCACCGCGGTTCGGGCGCGATTTAAGGCGCGATCCTCCAGCGCATGCCCCAGGCTGAACAGGAAAAGCAGCAGCGCGCCCTCGACGAACTCGCCCAATAACGCCGCACCCATCGCCGCCAAGATCATCAGCAGGTCGATATCGAAATGACGCTCGCGCAGAGCTGCCCAGGCATTGCGCGACACATCCCAGCCGCCTGAAAGGTATGCTGCCAGGTAAAATCCGTTATTCAGGATTGCAGGGAACCCCAATATCCAACCACCCAACCAGCCAGCAAACAAAAAGGCGCCGGATAACAGGCTGAAGATCAGCTTGCGGTTCTCTTGAAGGCGCCTTTGCGCTGGGCTGAGCGGGATGGCGTAGCCCATCGAGCGGATGCGCTTCTCAATCGCCCCG
>Ga0172365_10001736_pt1 | contig 15749 bp, 10 predicted proteins | sample LakKivSesite48cm_FD_114535 | JGI IMG/M metagenome (GOLD analysis project Ga0172365, IMG submission 114535) | Sediment microbial communities from Lake Kivu, Rwanda - Sediment site 48cm | ecosystem: Environmental > Aquatic > Freshwater > Lake > Sediment | place: Rwanda: Western Province, Lake... | reverse complement strand
CTGGGAACCAGTCCCGACGGTTCCCCCGCTCGGCGGGTCCCCCTCCGCTACGGGGATCTTCGAAGCAATACCTCTCGCCGCCACGAGAGGAAGTCCCGGAAATGGGAGATGAGCAAAAAGAAAGGGCCTCCCTCCCGCCGTCGGGAGGAAGGCCCTTGGAAAAATGCCGTTCAGTATCGCGGGTCCTTGAGGACTGTGGCTGTCGTCACGTAGGTCTTGCCGTCGACCGCGAGGACGACCTTGTATTCTCCGGGCTGGACCGGGAACGAAGTGAAGTTCGGATCGCCCACGCCGCCCCCGTAGCCCGCCTCGCGGGCCCGGCGGGCGCCGGCCTCGGCCGCCTTCTTCTCGTCGGGCGTCCGCTCGCGCCGGCCGGTCATGTTCCAGGTCACGGTGTTGAGCCCGATCTCGGACGGGCCGGCGAACTCGTTGAGGAGCAGCGTCCCGGCGTAGATCCGGACCTTGACCGCATCTTTGGGCTTGGCCTTGAGCGTGTAAGATATGGGAACGCCCGGGGCCTCGCTCTGCCCGGCGAAGTTCGAGCTCGAGGACCTGCGGAGGTCCCGCCCGATCCAACGGACCTTCGGTCCGGTGGCGAACAGGTGGACGTCTTCGGCCAGCACGGCGGACGTGAGCTCTTCGAGCGGTTTGATGTCGGCGATATAGGCGCCGCGGCCGTGCGTCGCCACGATGAGGTCGGCCTCCCGCGGCTGGATCCTGAGGTCGTGGACCGGCTGGGTCGGCAGGCCTTTCATCTTCGTCCAGGCCTGGCCCCCATCGATCGAAGCGTAGACGCCGAAGTCGGTGCCGGCGAAGAGCAGGGCCGGATTCTTCGGGTCCTCACGGACGACGTTCACCGGCCCTTCGGCGAGACCCGCCGCGAGCGAGGTCCAGGTGGCCCCGTAATCGGTCGTCTTATATAGGAAGGGGCGGAAATCGTCATTGCGGAAGCCGGTATAGCTGACGTAGGCCGTAGCCGCGTCGGACGGCGAGGCGGCGACCCGGCTGACCCAGAAGCCGGGGCCGCCGGGGATCTCGAGCTTGGCCCAGGCCTTGCCGTTGTCCTTGGTCACCCAGACGTTGCCGTCGTCCGTGCCGGCCCAGAGCAGGCCCGGCAGCAGCGGCGACTCGTCGAACGTCGTGATCGTGCAGTACTGGATGTTGCCGTCGCCGCCCTTGCCGCCGACCACGAGCTTCGTCGGATCGTTGGTCGAAAGGTCGGGGCTGATCTCGGTCCAGGTCTCGCCGCGGTTGGCCGACATGACGACGATATTGCCGCAGTGGTAGACGATGTCGCTGTTGTGGGCCGAGACGAGGATCGGGGCGCACCAGTTCCAGCGCGTCTCGGGTTTCTGGCGCTGATAGGCGATGCTCTTGGACTCGCCGGTGACGAGGTTCAAGCGGGCCAGGGGCCCGAACTGGGACTCGGTATAGACCGTGTCGTTCGTCGAACGGTCGAAGACGTTGTACATGCCGTCGCCACCGCCCAGGGAGAACCAATCCTCGAGGCGGATCGGCGTCCCCGCCGCTCCCCCGCCGCCGAATCCCCCGCCCGCCCCGGGCTTGGTGCTCGGCCCCATGAGCGAACCGTTGTCCTGGAGGCCGCCTGCGATCCGGTAGGGATAGGACATGTCGAAGTCGATGGCGTAGAACTGGGCCAGGGGCAGGAAATCGGGATGGTACCAGTTCTTGCCGCCGTCCCAGGTCACGCCCAGGCCGTGATCGTAGCCGAGCAGCATGTGGCCGCTGTCCTTCGGGTCGATCCAGAGGGCGTGGTTGTCGCCGCCGAAGCGGAACGGCGTCGTCCAGGTCTTGCCGCCGTCCCGGGTGGCCAGGACGCCGACGCTGAGGACGTAGACGACCTTGTCGTCGTTGGGATCGACGACGATCTGCCCATAGTAATAGCCGGGGTTGCCGCCGATGCTGCGCTTCTCCGGGCTGATCCGGGCCCAGGTCGCGCCGCCGTCGTCGGAACGGAAGATCTCGCCGTCGATCATGCCGGAGCTCGATCTTCCGGCCAGGATCTCCTGCCAGCGGGCCTCCGGGGACAGGCCGGGCTTGTTGGCGTTCTCGATCTCGGCGAAGACGACCTTCGGGTTCTTGGGATAGACGGCCAGGCCGATCCGGCCGAGGATGCCGCCGGGCAGGCCGCCGGCGAGCTTCGTCCAGGTCTGGCCGCCGTCGGTCGTCTTGTGGACGCCGGAGCCGGGGCCGCCCAGGCCGAACGTCCAGGGCTTGCGGAAGCGGTCGTAGGTCGCCGCATAGAGCGTGTTCGGGTCCGAAGGGTCCATGACGACGTCGACGACGCCGATCGAACGCCCGTCGACCGTGACGTCGAGGGCCTTGGCCCAGGTCTGGCCGCCGTCGGTCGTCTTGTAGAGCCCGCGCTCGGGGTTCTCGGAATAGAGATGGCCCAGGGCGGCGACGTAGACGATGGCGGGGTCGGTCGGGTGGATGACGATCCGGCCGATGTGATGGGACTCCTTGAGCCCCATGTTCGTCCAGGTCTTGCCGGCGTCGGCGGACTTGTAGACCCCGTCGCCCCAGTAGGTCGAGCGGGAGTTGTTGGCCTCGCCCGAGCCGAGCCAGAGGAGGTCGGGGTCGGAGGGGGCCACGGCGATGTCGCCGATCGAAAAGACCTTCTCGTTCTCGAAGAGGGGCTCGAAGGTCTGGCCGTTGTTCTCGGTCTTCCAGAGATGGCCCGAGGCCGAGGCGGCGTAGAACGTGTGCGGCTTTTGGGCCGGCACGGCGAAGTCGACGAACCGGCCACTCTGCTGGGTCGGGCCGACGGAGCGGAAGGTCAAGCCTTTGAGCACGGCGCCCGTATCGAGCGGGGCCGCGGCGGCCTTGGCCTTCGGCGCCGTCCGCGCCTGGGCCCCGAGGCCCGCGGCCAAGCCCGCGAGCAGGGCCAGGGTCAGGATCGATCCGGTGATCTTGCGTGTCATCGATGTCCTCCTTCGTTCGGCGTTATTCGTTCTCTCTCGAGCGATAAATGACCTTTCTCGCCGCGAGCTCCTCCATGACCGCGCGGAAGACCGTCTCGTCGGCGCCGAGGAACTCCGGCGGCGAGATGCCCTTGCGGCCGAACCGCCCCGCCAGGATGAGGCGGGCCGCGGCGGTCGCCGGAAAGCCCGTCGTCCGGGCCATGGACGAGAAGCCGGTTAGCCGGTCGCGGCGGTCGAACAGGTCGTACTCGATCCGTTTCGGCCGGCCGGCCGCCTGGCCGGAGACGACGATGCGCATGATGGTGAACTCGTCGTCGCTCTCGTGGAGCTGCCAGTGCTTGAAGAGGATCGACGAGGTCACGTCGAGGGGACGGACCCGGGCGCCGCGGACGTCGATCTCATCGCGGTCGAAGAAGCCGCTCTCGCGCAGGGCCCGGATGTGGCCGACGTGGCCCGGGTAGCGCAGCGTCTTCTCGATCATGTTGGGGACCTTCATCGTCCTGAGCAGCGAGCGCAGGCCGTCGGAATTGAAGGCTTCGAGCGTCCCGACCTCGGGGAAATCCAGGTGCTCGACGTCGGACAGGGCCGGCTTGACGACGACGTGGCCGTTCTCGACGTAGCGGGCCGGACGGGTGTATTCCTCGATGACGTCGGCCGGCGAGAACGGGGCCTTGTACTCGAACGGGAACTCCCGCCGGAACGGCAGGCCCCCGACGTAGCATTCGAACCGGGTGACGGTCATCCGGGCGTCGTGGTAGCCCAGGATCATGTTGCTCATGCCCGGGGCGACGCCGCAGTCGACGACCGCGGTCACCCCGGCCCGGCGGGCGGCCTCGTCGTGGACGAAAGCGTCCTCGGGGAAGAACGAGATGTCGACGACGTCCTTCCCCGCCGCGATGACCTCGCCCAGGGCGGCGAAGCCCATCCACCCCGGCACGGCGCCGACGACGAGGTCGGCTCCGGCGACCGCGCCGCGGACGGCGCCCGGGAGCGCCAGGTCGGCCCGCGCGCGGCGCACGGGCGTGTCGCCGAGTGCTTCGAGGTTGGCCGGACTGACATCGACCGACGTGACCTCGAAATCCCGGCAGAGGTCGAGGGCCATGACCCGGCCGACCATCCCGGCGCCGAGCACGGTGATCCGCTTCATGTGGGCTCCTTCCTCGATAGAGGGTGAAGAGGATTTATAACCCAGACGGCGCCGAGTTTCAACTCAATACCGGCCGAGCTCCTCGGCGACCTCGGCCAGGACGGCGATATTCTCCGGCGGCGTCCGCGGCGCGATCGAGCAGGCCGTGCTCAGGATGTAGCGGCCGCCGGGCCGGCCCGCGGCCAGGCGCCGGGCGGCGTCGGCCCGGACCGCTTCCGTGTCGCCGGCGAGGAGGACGTGGACGGGATCGATGTTGCCCTTGATGAAGACCCGGCCGCCGACGCGCGCCTTGGCTTCGGCCAGCTCGACCCGGCCGAGGGGCGGCGGGTCGAGGCATTCGATGCCGGAGGCCCCCGAATCGGCCATGAGCTCGAGCCGGTCGTGGATGTCGCCGCAGGTGTGGATGTAGGCCCGGACGCCCCGGGCCTCGACGGCCCTGACGATGCGGCGCTCGAACGGCTGGACGAACCTCTTATAGAACGCCGTTGAGAGGAAGCCCGCCCCGGCGAAGGGCGACGAGAGCTTGACCGCGTCGACGCCTGTCGCGGCCAAGCCCTCGGCGAGCTCGATGATCCCCGTCGTGAAGCGGTCGAGCACGGCCGCGGCCCGGCCGGGGTCCTCGAGGCACCCGACCATCGCCGGCTCGAAGCCGAAGAGGTCGAGGAAATAATCGAGCGGCGAGGTCACCTCCCCGTGGATCGAGAAGTCCCGGCCGGCGGGTCCGATGACCTCGACGACCGCGTCGAAGAGATGCTCGCGGTCAAGGGCGAAGCGGAGGCCCTGCGAGACGGGGATGTAGCCGACCGTTCCGGGGAGGGAGGCGGGATCGAAGCCGGCGAATTCGGGGCGGACCGGCGGCCGGTCCGGCTCGGCGAGGGGCAGATCGTCGGCCGGAAAGACGGTCGCCCCGCCGCTCCTCCAGCGGACGCGCTCGCCCCCGGGGCCCGGCTCGGCCCCGGCGATCCGCCGCTCCCAGTCCGGAGCGTGGCCGTGGAGGCTGACCAGGATGCCGTCGAAGCCGTAGCGCCGGCGCAAGGCCAGAAGGGCCTCGACATAGGTCCCGGCGTCATGCCAGAGGGCGGCCGGCCGGACGCCGGTCGCGACGAGCATGTGGCCGATGCTCATCTGGCACATGACCGGGACGCGGTCGGGCGCTCCGCCGGACATGGCCGCGGCCATCCGCTCCCGGGACGTCATCGAGCGCCTCCGCCCGGCAGGATAGCCCCCGGGACCGCGCCGGTCAAGGGAGCCGTTTACAAATCCTGAACGGAGGCGCTATCATTGTTACCCATGGACAGGCCGAGATGACGAGACCCGCAGCCCTTCTCGCGACCGCTCTCGTCGTTCTGACCCTTCCTCTCGCCGGCCGCGGCGCGGCCGAGGACCGGGCCAAGGACCCCGAACGCTACAAGGCCAAGCTCATCGGCGTCCCCTTCATCTATTATTCCCCCGAGACGAAGCTCGCCTTCGGCGGCGGCGGCGTCTTCAATTTCCGGGCCGGGCGGCACAAGGAAGAGAGCCGCACGTCCACGGTCTGGGCCTATGCCAGCTACAACCTGGCCCGCCAGTTCAACGTCCTGGTCAGGCCGGAGATCTACCTGCGGTCGAACGACATCTATCTTCAGGCCAACATCCGCTGGGAGCGCTCGCCGCAGCTCTTCTTCGGGGTCGGCAACGACAGGCCGGCCGCCGCCGAGGAATCCTTCACCCCGAAGATCCTGACGATCCAGCTGGCGGCCAAGCATCGGATCTTCCGCAGCCTGTTCGCCGGGCTGCAGTACGACTTCGAGAGCCTGGCCATGGAGAAGGTCGAGCCGGGCGGCGTCCTCGACACCGCCCGGCTCGTCGCGAGCGAAGGCGGCGTCTATTCGGGCTTCGGCTTCAGCCTCAACTGGGACACGCGGGACGCGGTCCTCTTCCCCCGCCAGGGCGTCTTCGCCGAGCTGACGGCCGACTCCTACGGCACCCTGATGGCGAGCGACGCGAGCTACTCCTCTCTCCGGCTCGACGTCCGCAAGTATGTGACCGTCGGACCCGACCGCGTCCTGGCCCTCCAGGTCTATCTCCACTCGACCGGGGGCGACGTGCCCTTCGACCGGCTGGCCCTTCTCGGCGGGGAATCGCTGATGCGGGGCTACTACAAGGGCCGTTTCCGGGACAAGGGCCTGATCGTCCTCCAGGGCGAATACCGCCAGTTCGTCACGGAACGGATCGGCTTCGCCGGCTTCGCCGGGCTGGCCGACGTCTTCCCGGGCTTCCGGGATTTCGAGGTCAGGCGGCTGAAGTATTCCCTGGGCGGCGGCCTTCGCTATGTCGTCAACGCGCGCGACGGGACCGCCGTGCGGCTGGACGTGGCTTGGGGGCAGGCCTCGTTCGGCGTCTATCTCACCGCCAAGGAAGCGTTCTAGCCCTCCCCGCCTATTTCAGCTCGGACGTGCAGTGCGGGCAGCGGACGGCCTTGATCGGGACGGCCGTGGCGCAGTAGGGGCAGTCCTTCGTCGCCGGCGCCGGGGCGGGCGCTTCGGCCTTCTTCTTCAGCCGGTTCATGGCCCGGATGATCAGGAAGAGGACGAAGGCGACGATCAGGAAGCTGATGAGCGCGTTGATGAATTTGCCGTAGCCGATCGCGACCGTGTCGGACAGGCGGATGGCCAGGCTGGCGAAATCGACCTTGCCGAGCAGCATCCCGATCGGGGGCATCAAGACGTCGTTGACGAGCGAGGTGACGATCGACCCGAAGGCCGCGCCGATGATGATGCCGACGGCCATGTCGAGGACCGACCCGCGCATGGCGAACTCTTTGAACTCTTTGAACATGCCGACCTCCTAAGGAATTGTTCCGGCCCTTTTATACCGAAGAGCCTGCGGGGCTGTCAATCGCGGACGACGGGAAAAGAGGCGATCCTCAGGCGGGCGCAGCCCATGGGGACGAGCTCGACCTCCTCGACCGGGCCCGCCCCGGCCGCCGGGCTGGCCGGCACCGGCCCGACCATCCTCCCCTCCTCCGTCCAGCCGGGCACCCGGCGCGCCCGGGCCGTCAGGACGATCGGGGCCGCGTCCGGGGCGAAGGGCTGGAAGGGCGGCGTCCGCCGCGAGGCCAGACGCACCGGGGCCGAGGACCCTTCCCGGCCGAGGACGAGGCCGTAGTTCCAGGGCGTCGTCGGAAGGACCTCGTAGGCGGGCCATTCTTCCGTCCCGCCGTACTTCCGCCAACTCTCGCCGATCCTCAGCGAATACCAGAGCGGCCCCCGCCGGACGGAGACGGCGCCCCGGACCGAAGGCCAGGTGACGATCTCGATCCCCGGAGCGAGATCCAGCCGGACCTCGTCCCCGTGGCGCCAGGTCCGCCGGAGAACGGCGTAGCGCCCGCCGCGGAAATCGCCTTCGACGGCGGCGCCGTTGACGGTGATACGCACGGTCTTGGCCCAGCCCGGCAGGCGCAGGTACAGCGGGAACGTGGCCGGCCGCTCGCAGGCGACGGCGAGCCGGACCTCGTCCTCGAACGGGTAGAAGGTCTCTTCGACGATCCGGACCTCCCCGCCTTCGGCCACCTCGGCCGTGACCGACGAGGGCGCATAGATCACCGCGGCCAGGCCGTTGTCGGCGGTGGCCATCCAGAGGTGCTCGGCCAGGTACGGCCAGCCGAAGGCGACGTTGTGCTGGCAGCAACGGTAGCTCCAGGGGTCGTAGGAGACGAGCGTCCCGGAGTTCTGGAAGTCGTGCTCGCCGCTGCGGTCGCAGGAGACGAGGTTCGCGGCGGTGAGGTAGTGCAGCCCCTTCAGGTCCTGGGTCAGGGAGGCCGGCAGGGAATTGAAGGCGACCTCCTCGGCCCGGTCGGCCCAGACCGGATCGCCCGTGATCTTGAGCAGGGACTCGAAGCTGGCCAGGAACTCGACCATCGTGCAGGTCTCGGCGCCCTGGCGGGGGTCCGCCTTGCCCGGCCGGATGTTCTCGTCCGCGCCGAACATGCCGCCGGGCTGGCGGCCGTAGCGGTCCATGACCTGCCGGTAGTTGCGCTCCACCGCTTCGAGGAGAAGCGGGTCCCGGGTCTGCTGGAAGAAGACCGCCGGATAACGGAAGCCCATGGCGATGTTGACGCCGTGATAGAACGAGCTCTCCTCCCAGTTCCGGTCGCGCTCGCCGCTGAGGATGGGCGCGGCCCAGTCCGCCGTCCGGGCATAGATCTTCCGGGCCAGGTCCAGCAGAAAGCTCTCGCCGGTCCGGTTGTAGAGCCAATACACGCTTTCGAGGTTCTCGCCGCCGCGCAGCTTCTGCCAGCTCCCGGGGAGCAGGTCCTCGGCCGGGAGATGGAACTCGTATTGGAAGAACCGGCTCATCAGCGACAGCACCCTACGGTCGCCCGTGTCCTCGTAGTAGCTCTGCAGGGCGGCCAGCATGATCATGTTCGGCCAGAGGTCGCGGGACTCCCGGTTCGCGGCCGGGCCGAAGTACCCGTCCCGGGCCTGGGACCTGAAGACATGCCCGAGCCAGCGCTCGGTCTCCCGGCGCAGCGACGCGTCCTTGAGCAGATAGCCGAGGTCGCCGAAGCCCTTGAGCCAATAGGGCAGCTCTTCCCAGCCCTTGCCTTCGTACGTGATCCAGCCGCTGTCGTCGCCGAGGAACCGGCTGATCTCGCCCAGGCGGCCGACGAAGCCGTCCCGCATGAGCTGCAGCTGGGCCATCAGCCAGCCCCGCGGCTCGACGTTCCCGAGGGGCAGCTTGACCAGCGGGCTCGGGGCGAGCGGCGCCCGGTTGGAGGGATAGATGCCGTTCGGCGCCGGGGCCGGCGGGACCGCGACCACGGTCGCCGAAGCTTCGGCCCGCGGCGGTTCGGGCCCGGGTGGCGCGGGCAGCCGGATGGTCAGGAACACGACCGCGAGGAACAGGGCCGGGATGACGAGCGATCTCATGCGGGCCTCCTCACCAAACGACGCCGTAGTCCTCGCCGTAATTGCTGCTGCCGCCCCAGAAGGTGCCATGGGCGCGGTCGAAATAGATCGCGTTGATGGGCCCGGAGGTGTACCTCTTGACCGAGAGGACATAGCCCATGTCCCGCAGCTGGGCCCGGACCGCTTCCGGGACCGTCTCGTTGACGTCGAGCTTGCCGGGGAAGATCCTATGGTCGGCGAAGGAATCGTGCATCTGGTAGCTCGTGATGTTGGGCGCCTCGCAGGCCTCCTGGACCGTCATGCCGAACTCGACGACGTTGAGGAAGAACTGCAGGAGGTTCTGGTCCTGGGTGTCGCCGCCCTGGACGGCGAACGAAAGGAACGGCCGCCCTTCCTTGAGCGCCAGGCCGGGCGTCAGGGTCGCCCGGGGCCTTTTCCCCGGGGCGATGACGTTGAAGGGGTTCTGGCGCTCGTCCAGGACGAAGCTCTGGGCCCGCTGGCTCATGCCGAAGCCGGTCCGGCCGGCCAGGACGCAGGGGACCCAGCCGCCGCTCGGCGTCACCGAAACGACCCAGCCGGCCTTGTCGGCGGCCTGGATGGAGGTCGTGCCGCGGCGGAACGCGTCCTCGACGGCGGCCGCTTCCTCGGACCCCAGGGCGCCGGCCTCGCCGCGCCCCCAGTCGAGCCAGGTCTCGAGGAGCCTTTTAAAAGGATTGCTCTTGCCCTCGAAGGGATAGGGATCGCCCGGCTTGACGGCGTCGTCGTTTCGGCCGGCGCGAACGAGTTTGACCCGGTCGCGGGCATAGTCCTTGGCGAGGAGCCCGCGCAGGGGCTCCTCCGGCGGGAAGTAGGGATCGCCGTAATAGAAATCGCGGTCGGCGAAGGCCAGGTTCATGACCTGGTAGAGCGTGTGGATGTAGGCGGCGCTGTTGTAGCCCAGGGCCTTGAGGTCGATCGTCTCCAGCATGTTCAGGGCCTGGAGCATGACCGGGCCTTGGACCCAGCTCGTCAGCTTGTAGACCTCGATGCCCTTATAGGTCGTCATGACGGGCTCCTCAATGCGGACCTTCCAGGCGCCGAGGTCCTCCATGGTGATGAGACCGCCCTGTTCCTTCGAGCCGCGGACGAACTCGCGGCCGAGGTCGCCCTTGTAAAACCGGTCATAGGCCGCGTAGATCGCGTCCTTGCGGCCTTTCCCCGCGGCCAGGGCCTGCCTCTCCGCTTCGACGAGCTTCCCGAGCGTTGCGAGAAGGTCGGCCTGGCGGAAGATCTCGCCCGGCCGCGGCGCTTCGCTCTCTTCGCCGAGGTGAGGCAGCAGGACGGCCTTCGAATACGGCCAGGCCTTGATCCTGTCCTTGTCCTTCTCGATGCGGACGCTCGTCTCCTTGTCCATCGGATAGCCCTCGGCCAGCTTCATGGCCGGGGCCAGGACCTCGGCCAGGCTCATCGTGCCGTATTCGGCAAGCATGGTCAGCAGACCCCCGGGGGTCCCCGGGGTCACGGCCGAGAGAGGCCCGTACTCGGGCGGATAGGCGAAGCCCTTGGCTTTGTAGAACTCCGGCGTCGCGCCCGTGGGGGCGACGCCGAGTGCGTTGATGGCGATGACCCGGCCCGTCTTCGGGTTGTAGATGAGGGCTTGGGTCTCACCGCCCCAGCTGAGAACGTCGTACATCGTGCAGACCGCGCCGAGCATGGCGCAGGCGGCGTCGACGGCGTTGCCGCCTTTGGCGAAGACGAGGGCTCCGGCGGTGGCGGCGAGAGGCTTGCCGGTGATAGCCACCCACTCCCGTCCGTGAAGCACGGGCTTCTCCGTCTTTTGGTCCGCCGTCCCGAGGATAGAGGTCCCGAGGAGCGCGAGAACGATCCCAACGGCGAGATATTTCATCGGTCCGTCCTTGTTGACGTCCCGGCGGGCTCAGAGCCCGCTCGGGCCGAGATCATAGACCAGAGTGAGCGCGAAGCCTTGCCGCAAGCACGCCAGCGACGGCGCCAGGCGGCCGGGCCGGTCGTGGGTGCGGAGGACGAGCCGGGCCACGGCGTGACCGAGGACCGCTCCGCAGAGAACGTCCGAGGACCAGTGCCTGTCCAAAGTCATCCGGGACAGTCCGACCCCGGTCGCGACGGCGTAGGCCACGACGGGGATCCAGACCTGGCGCCGGTACTGGTGAGCGATGATCGTGGCCATGGCGAAGGCGTTGGTCGTGTGTCCGGAGGGAAAAGAATCGTATTTCCCCGACATCCCGCTCTCGAAGCGCCCAACGAAGCCCCGCGGCCCCCACCAGTGGTCGACGCCGTCCTCATCGAACGGCCGCTGCCGCCCGGCCAGGCCCTTCAGGACGCTGCCGACGAGGAAAGACTGGGCCATGGCCGAAGCGGCCAAGTAGCCCGTCTCCTTGGCCCGTTCATCTTTGAGCAGCAGGCCGAGGCCGAAGAACGCCCCGGCCGTCCCCCACGCTCCCTCATATCCCATGACCGTGACGACGGGGCCGACATGGCCGACCCAGGCATGACGCCCCGCGTAGCCTTGGACGGCATCGCGGGTCCTCTCGTCGGCGGAAACGAGAACGGCGGCCGCCGCCGCGAGCGCGAGAAGCGGGGCGACGTCGCGGGTCTTGATCCTCGCGGGCGAGCTCCAGATGAGGCCCGCGTCGCGCAGGAACTCGCGCCCGGCGTCGGCCAGGGTCAAAGACGGCGGCGGATTCGATGCTCCCGCGTCCTGGCCGGGCCGGGCCCGGACGGTCCCGGGACAAAGCAGAAGGGCCGCGACGGCCAGGGCGACCGGAGCCTGGGTCCCTTTCCTTCCCTCCATGGTCCTCCCGCCGATTATACAACACTTCGGGGATTTGTACTTATGGTCCGGGGCTTGTGCTATAATACCCGCCTTTATCGGGCCCCGGGGCCCGAAGCGGAGGAAGACGAGCGTCCATGCACCGCATCGAGCGACACCCCATCCTGCCCGTTCCCGACCGCGCCCGCGTCCGCTTCACTTGGAAGGGTCAGGAGCTCGAAGCCTACAAGGACGAGACCCTCTCCGCGGCTCTTTTCGCCGCCGGCGTCCGCGTCTTCGGCCATCATCACAAGGACGGCGCCGCTCAGGGCATCTTCTGCGCCAACGGCCAGTGCTCGCAGTGCCTCGTCCTGGCCGACGGCATCCCGGTCAAATCCTGCATGGAATTCGTTCGGCCCGGCGTCCGGCTCGAGCCCGTCGAGGGGTTGCCGGAGCTCCCCCCTGTCGACCCGCGCGGGACGGCCCGCGTCTCGCCGCAGCCGATCGAGACGGTCGACGTGCCCGTGCTCGTCATCGGCGGAGGCCCGGCCGGTCTCTCGGCCGCGATCGAGCTCGGCCGCCGCGGCGTCGAGACGCTGGTCATCGACGACAAGCACCGGCTCGGCGGCAAGCTCGTCCTGCAGACCCACCGCTTCTTCGGTTCGACCGACGCCGTCTACGCGGGGACGCGCGGCATCGACATCGCGACCCGGCTCGAAAGCGAGCTCCGCTCGTTCCCGAGCGTCCGGATCTGGCTGCAGAGCGCGGCCCTGGCCGTTTTCAGCGACGGCGCGGTCGGGGTCCTCGTCGAGGGCCGCCGCTACGTCCAGGTCCGGCCCCGTGTCCTCCTGGTCACGGCCGGGGCGCGAGAGAAGAACCTGGCCTTCCCCGGCAACACCCTGCCCGGGGTCTACGGGGCCGGGGCCTTCCAAACCCTGGTCAACCGGGACCTGGTCAAGCCCACCGGCCGCCTGTTCATCGTCGGCGGCGGCAACGTCGGGCTCATCGCCGGCTATCACGCGCTGCAGGCCGGCATCGCCGTCGTCGGCCTGGTCGAGGTCCTCGCCGAGTGCGGCGGATACAAGGTCCACCGGGACAAGCTGGCCCGGCTCGGCGTGCCGATCTACACGTCTCACACCGTCGTCAGCGCCAACGGCCGGGACGCCGTGGAGTCGGTCACGATCGCCCGGGTCGACGAGAAGTTCCGTCCCGTCCCGGGGACCGAACGCTCCTTCGACTGCGACACGCTCCTCATCGCCGTCGGGCTCGACCCGGTCAACGAGTTCTATACGAAGGCCCTCGAGTTCGGCCTGACCGCGTTCGCCGCGGGCGACGCCGAGGAGATCGCCGAGGCCTCGGCCGCGATCTTCTCGGGCAAGATCCGGGGCCTCGAGGTCGCCCGGGCCCTCGGCCACGACGTCGGCGAGATCTCCGAGGACTGGTACCGGACGGCCGAGATCCTGAAGTCGCGGCCCGGGACGACGGTCCCCGAGCGCACGCCCGGGCCCGAGTCCGGCGTCTTCCCGGTCCTCCACTGCAACCAGGAGATCCCCTGCGATCCCTGCACGGCCGTCTGCCCGAACGACCTCATCGGGATCGACAAGACCGATATGCGCCGTCTCCCCGCCTTCGTCACCGAGAAGGGCGGCAAGGGCTGCACCGGCTGCGAGAAATGCGTGGCCATCTGCCCGGGCCTGGCCATCACCCTCGTCGACTACCGCAAAGACGCGGAGTTCCCGACCGTGGCCATCCCCTTCGAGTTCCCGAAGGAAACGCTCGCCGTCGGCGACCGCGTCGTCGTCGAGGACACCGAGGGGAACCCGCTCGGCCGGGTCGAGGTGGCCGCGGTCAAGGCCCTCAAGGCCAACGACCGGACCGTCATCATCAAGGTCCGGGCCCCCCGCGAGTTCGCCAAGAAGATCGCGGGGATCCGGCTCCAGCCGTCCGAGACCTCGGACCCCCTGGCCGAGTACGTCACGCGCACGGCCGACGACACGATCCTCTGCCGGTGCGAGCGGGTGACAGCCGGCGAGATCCGCAAGCTCATTCGCGAAGGCGTCCGGGACATCAACGAGATCAAGGCCGTGACCCGGGCGAGCATGGGCTCGTGCGGCGCCAAGACCTGCACGCCCCTCCTGCACCGCCTCTTCCGCGAGGAGGGCGTCCCCGAAACGGAGATCGTCGACCAGCCCAAGCGGCCGCTCTTCCTCGAAGTGCCGTTCGGCGTCTTCGCCGGCCTCGGCGGCAAGAAGGACACCCATGGCCGCGATTAGGACGGCGGACATCATCGTCATCGGCGCCGGGAGCGTCGGGACGCCGGCCGCCTTGGCCCTGGCCGAGTCCGGGCTCAAGGTCCTCGTTCTCGACCGGCTGCCGAGCGTCGGCCAGGGCTCGAACAAACGGGCCATCGGCGGTCTCCGGGCCACGCACTCCGACCCGGCCAAGATCCGCATCTGCCTGCGCAGCCTCGAGATCTTTTCGACCTGGGCGGACCGGCACGGCGACAAGATCGAATGGACCAAGGGCGGCTACAGCTACGTCGCCTACCGGGACGAGGAGGAGAAGACCCTCAAAGAGCTTCTCGCCATCCAGAAGGCGGCCGGCCTGAACATCGACTGGCTCGAAGGCCCGGAGCTCCGCAAGGTCATCCCCGATCTCAACCCCGAAGGCCTCATCGGCGGGACGTTCTCGCCCGACGACGGCAGCGCCTCGCCCCTCCTCGCCGTCCACGCTTTCTACACCCGGGCGAAAAGGCTCGGGGCCGAGTTCCGTTTCGGCGAGCGGGTGACGGCCATCCTGACCGAAGGCGGGCGGGTCCGCGGCGTCCGCACGGACGGGGGCGAATACGCCGCGCCGGTCGTTCTCAACGCCGCCGGGCCCTGGGGCGCCGAGGTGGCCGCCCTGGCCGGGATGGACGTCCCCGTCCGGCCGGACTCCCACGAAGGGGGCGTCACCGAAGCGGTGGCCCGCTTCCTGGGCCCCATGGTCGTCGACCTCCGCCCCGCCCCCGGCTCGGCCAATTACTATTTCTATCAGCACGAGACCGGCCAGATCATTTTTTGCATCACCCCGAGCCCGTCGATCTGGGGGATGGACGTCCGCGAGACGAGCGCCTTCCTGCCCATGATCTCCGCCCGCATGGTCGATCTGCTGCCCCGGCTGCGGAACCTGCGCGTGCGGCGGACCTGGCGGGGGCTTTACCCGATGACCCCCGACGGCTCGCCCATCGTCGGCTGGGACCGGGCCCTCGAAGGACACCTCCTGGCCGTGGGCATGTGCGGCCAGGGCTTCATGATCGGGCCGGGCCTCGGCGAGCTCCTCGCCCGCATGGTGCAGGGGAAGACCGACGCGGCCGACCGGGACACACTCGCCTTTCTCAGCCCCTACCGCGAGTTCAGGGGCCAGGAAAAGCTGAAGTAAGCCCTACGCCTTCTTCCCGCCCCGCGAGATCCAGACGACGAGACGCAGGAGAACGACCGCCGCCGCGAACAGGACGACCGGCAGGCTGAGCGACGGCAGGACCGAGCTGAAGGTCCGGACGTACCTGGCCCAGCTCGCGCCCTTCAGGAGTGTCGCGTGCGCCGCCGCGAGGACGAGCCCGGCGGTGCCGGCGTAGCGCAGGAATTTGCGCCACCGGACCGTTCCGAGCCTCATCCGGGCCCGATCGTTGGACACGGCGGCCATGAGCGCGAAGAGCGCGAGGGCGGCCAGGGCGACGGCGTCGGCGTGAGGGTCCTCGATCCCGCCTTCGGGATGGACGCCCGCGGCCGGGAGCAGCCAATGGTCCGCGGCGGCGTGGGCCAGCCCCGTCCAGAAGCCGACGAGGCCGTAGTATTTCCTGAGGACGACGCGCCGGCCGTTCCTCTTGCCGAGAACGTTGAGGCCGGTCGAGGTCATCGACAGGGCCAGAAGCAAGAGCGCCGCGACGCCGAGGGACTTGTTGACGAGGGTCAGGTCGAACCGCCAGATCCCGTCCTTGAAGTGCTGGCGGACCAAGAAAT
>Ga0172365_10001735_pt1 | contig 15754 bp, 15 predicted proteins | sample LakKivSesite48cm_FD_114535 | JGI IMG/M metagenome (GOLD analysis project Ga0172365, IMG submission 114535) | Sediment microbial communities from Lake Kivu, Rwanda - Sediment site 48cm | ecosystem: Environmental > Aquatic > Freshwater > Lake > Sediment | place: Rwanda: Western Province, Lake... | reverse complement strand
GTGAGGGTGGTGGCTGGATACAGCCGGCATGATGCAGGCGATTCGTACACGATCGAAGTGGCGGAAGATGGCAATGACGGCAGCTCACCCGGCGTGGGGTCACTGAATGCATTTTTAATCGTCAACGGGCTGAAAACCCACCCGCTAACCCGCCCGGTGGTGAACCTGGGGCGAGATTCGTGCAATGATATCCACCTGGACGATGCGCGTGTATCACGCCTGCATGCCCAGCTGCGCCTGATCCGCGGCAGGTACGTCATCTTCGACCTCGACTCAACCGGGGGCACCCTGGTAAATGGGGTGGCGGTGTCGAGCCAGGCGCTCAAACCGGGGGATGTCATCACACTAGCCGGCCTGCCGCTGGTTTACGGGGTGGAGGCTGAAGAGAATGCCGGCTATACCCAGAAACTACCGGCCGAGCCGCTCTCTCCTGAAGTCTTATAAGGGTATAATCCGCATGTGAGCGCGGTAGTCTTACTAGCCGTCCGGATCATCCTGGCGATTTTGCTATATGCGTTCCTGGGTTTGATCGTGTATACCCAGCTGCGCGACCTGAAGCAGCAGAGTGCACTGCTGGCCGCCAGGCAGCCACCACCGCTGGGATTGTGTGTGGTGGGTGATGAGCGCACCCCGGCGCGGTTTTTCACCCGACCAGCGATCATCCTGGGGCGGGAGGAGGCTTGCGATTTTCAGCTGGATGACCCAACCGTATCATCGCAGCATGCCAGGCTTTCATTCAGGCAGCAGCAGTGGTGGCTGGAAGACCTGGCATCTACCAACGGCACCTACTTGAATGGAGAGGCGGTGTCGGCGCCGGTGGTGATCACCCATGGCGATGAGCTGCGCCTGGGGCATAAAGCGCTCAGGGTAGAGATGGGCCTGGTTGGGCAACCGCAAGCCGGATAAAGGACCCCTTTGGGTGATACGGCAAAGGTATCAGCCCGAAAATCATTGCCAGGGTGTGAACCCGACCAGCTGCATGTCGTCGGTGAAATCGACCCCGGGTACGTTGCTGTTGCCCTGCGACTTCACCACGCCGATGCCAACCGCCAGCCAGCTGCTGGTGGTGTAAGTGCCGGCCAAGATGTGCAGGCCGCTCACCTCGATACGGATGGTGGCATCCACACGCAGGGCATTAAACGTGCCCAAGGGCACCGTCACCTGGTCAAAGCCAACCGCACGGTAATCGAACACGAATCGCCCATTGAGGTTAAAATCCTGCGAAGTGGCCTTGAAACCAGCCGCCTGCTGCCAGGTGTCGCCGGGGGCCACCCGGGCGGGCAGGCTGATGCCGGTGTTGGAGGTGATTTCTAAGGCCAGGGGGAGGTTGGGGTTGCTGAGCAAGGCACCAGCATACTGCTGCACCGGATTGGCGGATAGCAAGCCCTGTGGCAAGCAGGTGTAGGCCTGCGTATAGGCGAGGTCTGCCTGATCGGTCTGGATGGCAAACCCGCTTTCGTTGGAACTGGTGACGGTGTCGGTGCGGGTGTAAGCCCCGAGGAAGGTGTTATTGCCGGAATATTCCCAGCTATCTCCCAGGGTGGTGGGGAAATATGGGTTGGTGCACAGGGACACCGGCGTGGGTGAAGGAACGGGTGCGGATGGCGAGGCTGGTGTGGTGCCTGGTGTTGGTGAAGCCTGCCGGGCGGGGAGGTTGCAGGATACCAGCAAGAGCATGGAAAGCGCCAGGGTAACAATGAGGGAGGTTTTAGAAAACATGGTCTGCTCCAGGGATAAAATCGAAGTCATAATACTACCACGCCCTGGCACCTGGTGGTGATGGGTGAACAATTATTAATAAAAGGGGACGGCAAGCAGGCAGTAAATATGCTCCAGGGCGGGCTTTGCTTAAAACGCCGGGAAACCGACAGAAGTTCCTCAAGGGATCAGCATGCTCATGCAGAGCTTTTAAGCAGCGATGGAATTATGGTATGATGTAGTTCCCCAGGCTGACCGGATGACCGCAGTGGACACGCGCCACTGAGGAAAGTCCGCACTCCACAGAGCAAGGCGCCGGGTAACCCCCGGGACGGGGTAACCTGTCGGAACGGGCCACAGAAACAGACCGCATTCCCTCCCAGCCTCCCCCAAATCCTGCGGATTTAGGGGAGAGGTATAAGAGGGGTGCAAGGGTGAAAAGGTGGTGTAAGAGACCACCGGCATGGGCAGCAATGCCCATGGCCAGGCAACCCCCGGCTGGAGCAAGGTCAAGCAGAGGTAATCCCCATGGGAGGTGGCTGCTCGTCACCCGGGCCACATGGCCCGTAACCTCGGGTAGACTGCACGAGATGCGCGGTAACGCGCACCCAAGAGAGATGGTCATCGGCGCGGGGCAACCTGCGCGCACAGAATGCGGCTTACAGGCTGGCCTGGGGACAATTTTAATTACCCTCTGGCAAGCTGAAACACCTCAGCAGGGATCAACAAATCCGCCCGGGTTTCGATCCTTTGGTGAAGCAGCGCACCAGCATACTCCGGATTGAACTGAAACGCTCCATCTTGCAAGGTCTCGCGATCCCAGGGGTTCAACAACGGGTCATCGGTAATGATCCCAATGTAGTCTTTTCATGTCCAGCTACATTTTAACCAGGATGCCTCCCAAAGGCTCGGGTGACACCCCATTGAAGCATAGCCCAGTATCAGCCCCGTGGGGTCCTGGCTGGCGTGGCAATGAGTCAACGCTGGCACACCCGCCATTCGTGCTACAGCTTAGAGGTTTCTCATTTCAGTTACCAAGGGCATGTTCACCGTAAAGATATAATTAACCCTGGAGAATGGGTGAATTTATGTGGTTGGTTTTACCACAAGCAAATGATAGGAACACGATAAACACAATAAAAACCACGAAATACACCAAAAGGGGCAAATAGGGGTAGAATTGACCAGTCAGAAGGGGTAATCGATGGACGATATTCCATTTTTGGGGGGCAGGCAAGAGATTGAGGAGCATTGTGATTCATGGGAAAAAATGCTGGAAAGCCGGCAGCTGATCATCGCATCTAACCACGGCCCGGTGTCATTTTATACCGATGAAAACGGCGAGGTACAGGCGCAGCGCAGCGGCGGCGGAGGGCTGGTGACCGCCCTGGCGGGCATTGTCCAGCATGTGAATGCCTGCTGGATTGCCAGCACTCTCTCTGCCGAAGATAAGGCCTGGCAGGGAGGAGAAGTGGCGATTGTTAATGATAGCACCCCCATCCAGGTCAAATTCGTCACCGCCGATGACGCCGCCTATGAGGGTTACTACCAGAAGATCGCCAACCCCCTTCTGTGGTTCCTACAGCACCAGATGTGGGATATATTCCGCTCACCCACCATCGACCGCACCACCTGGCAATACTGGCAAAACGGATACGTGATGGTGAACCGCCTGTTTGCTGAGCAAGTTAGCAAACAGGTGCGAGCCAGCCTGCAGCCCTCCCTGGTGATGCTGCAGGATTACCACCTGTACCTGGTGCCGTATTTCATCCGCAGGATGCTGCTGCGCAGGGCCAGGTATACCCTGATGCATTTTGTGCACATCCCCTGGCCCGGCGCGGAAGATTGGGGATACCTGCCGCCACTCATGCGCCAGCAAATCCTCGAAGGCCTGTGTGCCGTTGACCTGCTGGGGTTCCAAACGCGCGAGGATGGGCTGAACTTCATCCGCACCTGCGAGACTCACTTGCCGCGCGCCCATGTCAATTTCAAAGAAGGGCGGGTATGGTTCAAGAATCACGCCACCAACGTGCGCGATTTCCCCATCTCGATCGATGTGAATGAGCTCACTCACCTGGCAGAATCTGATGAGGTGTCAGAGCAGCGCCAGATGCTCGGCGAGCAATATACAAATTTCAAGCTGATCCTGCGGATCGATCGCATCGAGCCCAGCAAGAATATTGTACGCGGATTCCAGGCATTTGATGAGATGCTCGAGCTGCACCCCGAGCACCGCACCAAGGTGCAATTCCTGGCTTTGATGGTGCCGTCACGCATGAAGGTGGAAGAATACCAGAGCTACCTCAACGAGCTGATGGGCGCAGCCGGGCAGGTGAATGCAAAGTATGGCGACAGCACCTGGGAGCCCATCCGGGTGGTGGTGGGTGAAAATTACCCGCGTGCCGTGGCAGCCATGCAGCTATATGACGTGCTGCTGGTGAATTCCATTGCCGACGGCATGAACCTGGTGGCCAAGGAAGGGCCGATCGTTAACCAGAAGAATGGCGTTTTGGTGCTCTCTGAACGCACCGGCGCTTTCCAACAGCTTGAGTCAGGGGCGCTGGTCATTCCACCCCTCGACGTTTCTGCCACTGCCACCGCCTTGCACCAGGCCTTGAACATGCCGGAGCAGGACCGTAAATCGAGGGAAGAGCGCTTGCGTAACCTGATTTCCAAAGAAGATATCTACGACTGGCTGTGCAAGCAGCTGGAGATGGTGGTGAAGCTAGGCTTATGAAGATCGCCATCCTGCACTACTCGGTGGCACCGGTGGTGGGTGGGGTTGAAGCGGTGATCCAGGCTCACGCTGCCCAGTTTACCGGCGCCGGATTCCAGGTGACGGTCATCGCGGGGGCTGGGGAGCAGGAGGCCCTGCCCGCAGGGGTGGAATTTATACACTTCCCGGAGATGGATTCACGCCACGAGCGGATCGTCCAGGCCAGCCAGGCGCTTGAAGCGGGTGAGATCCCCGCTGATTTTGAGCATTTAACCGCCAGTCTGCAAAATTCCCTCGGAGCGGTGATACAGTCTTTCGACTGCACCATCATCCATAATATCTTCAGCAAGCATTTCAACCTGCCGCTCACCGCCGCCCTAGTGCGCCTGCTCGACCAGGCAAAGCTCAAGCACTGCATCTGCTGGGGCCACGATTTCAGCTGGACCAGCCCCCACTCGCGCCCCATGGTCCACCCGGGTTATCCCTGGGATCTGCTGCGCAGCTACCGCCAGGACGTGAGCTATGTGACCGTTTCACAGCAGCGGCAGAAGGAGCTGGCGGGCTTATTCGGCTGCCCTGAAGAGCGCATCCAGGTGGTGTACAACGGCGTGAACCCGGCAGAGCTGTACAACCTCTCAGCCGAGGGCCAGGCATTGGTGAAAAAACTCGACCTGGATGAGGCGGACCTGATCGTGCTGATGCCGGTGCGCATCACCCAGGCGAAGAACATCGAGCTGGCATTGCGGGTCATGGCCAGCCTGAAGGCCGCAGGCCTGCGTGCCAGGCTGGTGGTCACTGGGCCGCCCGACCCGCACGACCTCCAGGAAATGGACTATTACCACAGCCTGCTGGACCTGCGTCAGGCGCTGGGCGTGAAGCAGGAAGCCCGCTTCGTGTATGAATCAGGCCCGCAGCCCGGGGAAGGTTACACGATCGACCTGCCCGTGGTGATGGAGCTGTACCGGGTGTGCGACGTGCTGTTGATGCCCAGCCACCGTGAAGGTTTTGGCATGCCCATCCTGGAAGCAGGGATGGCCGGCATGCCTGTATTCAGCACCCCCATCCCCGCTGCGCTTGAGATTGGAGGCGATGAAATTATCCATTTCTCAAGCGATGACCCGCCAAAACTGGTGGCACAGCTGCTGGTGAATTGGTCACTATCGAGCCAGACCCACAGGCTGCGCCGGCGGGTGCGCCAGAAGTATACCTGGCAATCAATCTTCAAGCATGATATCCTGCCACTGGTAACCGGAGGGGAGGCAGCTTGAGGTTTGCATCTGAAGCTGAGCTTAATCAATGGGTACACGCTGCAGAACGTTTGTGGTTGTTCCTCGACTACGATGGCACCCTGGTCAAATTCAGCCGCACACCCGATATCCTCCAGCCCGATAAGAGATTAATTGATTTGATGAGGCACCTGGCAGACCATGCCCGCATCCGGGTGGCCATCGTCAGTGGGCGGAGGCTGCGGGACTTGCAAACGTTACTGCCGGTGAGCGGAATCTACCTGGCTGCCACCTACGGCATCGAGATCATCACCCCCGAAGGCGAGCGCATTCAAAGGGAAGACTACTCGCAGGTCCGCCCCTACCTGGAGCGCTTGAAGCCACATTGGCAGGAGATCATCGACGGGCGCAAGGGCTTTTACCTGGAGGATAAGGGCTGGTCGTTGGCGGTGCACGCCCGCTACGCCTCCGAGCAGGATGCCCGGCTGGTGATTTCCAGCATCCAGCATACCCTGGACCAAGACCTGATCACCAGCGAATTCCGCCTGATCAAGTATAAAAGGTTCCTGGAAGTTTCCACTGCCAAGGCGCATAAAGGCAAAGCCGTGTCGTTCCTGCTCAACAGCTTTCCCTTGCCGGCAGCCAGGCTGGTTTATATCGGGGATGACGATAATGATTCCGAGGCATTCGAAACCATCCACTCTTATGATGGTGTGGCCATTTCCGTAGCGCATGATTTCGGCTACGTGCGCTCCAGTGGCGGAGATTACGTGCTGCGCTCGCCGAACGCCGTCCGCAAGTGGCTGGGGAACCTCCTAAAAACCGTTTAAAAATTAAAATATTCAACTGCTAATGTAATACTGCCACCATCCTCCTGGCTGTGCATCTCAGATGCAGGAGGGTAAAACATGGCACCTTATAGTGGACTGCGTTTATCACTGAAGGGAACATTGGAGGATGTGAAACCCGGGGTTGTGGAAGCATTTAAAGCCCAGGGCTTCGGGACATTAACGGAAATGGGCATAAAGCAGACGATGAAGGCCAGGCTGGGGGTGGATTTCAAACCCTACCAAATCCTGGGGGCTTGCAACCCGCCTTTTGCTCACCGCGCCCTGATGGCCGATGAAGAGATTGGCTTGCTGCTGCCCTGTAACGTGGTGCTCAGGCAAGACTCAGACGGCGGCAGGTTAAGATTTTTTGACTGTGATTTCATGGATGGTTAACCTGTGCGTGCTATAAAGGATGTGACTGTGGGAAGGAGGTGAAGTACATGGAAAAAGACCCTGTATGCGGGATGGATGTTGATCCTAAAACAGCAGCCGCAAAATCGGAATACCAGGGCAAGACTTATTACTTTTGCTCATTGGGCTGTAAAAAAGACTTCGATAAGGATCCGCAGCGCTATATTCATTCCGAACAGCACGGCGTAGGGCATATGCCGCACCAAGCATAAGCCGGACTGGGGGGCATCCCCCCCGACTGGCAGGTGGGGCCAGGAAACAGGAATATTGAGGAGGAGAAATGAGCCGTCTACCCTATTTGTTCGTTGGATCGATGGTGATGGTAATGAGTTTAATCCTGGTCGCATGTGCGCAAGGAGCCCCAGATACATCTTCAGAAGGCACCTCGTGGGGCGCGGGCGGGTCTGGGAATGTCATCCAGCGGAAAGCAGAGTCGGTTTGAGACCCACCCCTACGGATGGCGGACAGGTGAGGTGGAGGATGGGCGGGTCTGGGAATGTCATCCAGCGGAAAGCAGAGTCGGTTTGAGACCCGCCCCTACAGATGGCGGACTGGTGAGGTGGAGGATGGGCGGGTCTGGGAATGTCATCCAGCGGAAAGCAGTGTCGGTTTGAGACCCGCCCCTACGGATGGCGGACTGGTGAGGTGGAGGGCGGGCGGGTCTGGAAGTTTAATTAGAATTACAACTCCAATCCAATAGAAAGCCGATCAAGATCTCATTAAGCCAGCAAATCAAGAGGAAGCTAGATCAATTGAAACACCTGCCGTAAACCACTGGTGGCGAAAAGCTGCTTGAACCACTCCAGCAACCCTGAACCCGAGGCGGGAGCCGCCCTAAGCTCGCTGCCCAGGATGATCAGGAATACGATCAGCATGGCGATGAGCACCAGGATGACGACAACTTGCACCGGCCAGGGAAGGTAGCGGGGTTCCTGCTGCAAGGTGCTGGCGGGCGCCCACTCGGCGAAGGATTTCCAGGCGGGCCAGCTCCTTTCGATGTAGAAATCCAAGCTATAAGGCGAGCGCCCAAGCACGTAGTCGAGCAGGATCAGCGCCAGGAACACGAAGGCGTAGATCAGCCCAGCACCCACATCGGTTGCACCGGGGCTATACGGGCCGCCAAAGCCTTCCGGGATGGCCCAGATCAGCAGGGCGAAAAAGCCTCCCAACATGTAGATCCACTTGCGACCGAATCCCAGCAGCAAGCCCAGGGCAATAATACTTTCGATGATGCGCGTGGCCCAGGAAAAGACAGCGGGATTGAGGGCGATCAGGTTATTCCAGAAATTAAACCAGGGCAACAGCCACGCCGGCTGGCCGGAGATGATGCCACTGATGTAGGTCTGGTAGTTGTTATAGAAATCGGGCTGCCACTTAAAGTAGGCATCCAATCCCCACACCAGTCCAAAAGCCGCACGGATGGCGCCAGCAAAGACCCGCGGCCACAGAGAGGCTTGAGTATTCGTTGAACCGTTTTTCTCCATGATAGATTTACCTCCTGAAGGATGGGCAAATCATCACAGGCGTATGACGCTTGTCGATAAAAAGATGTGTACCTGGATTGGGCTGGAAAGTATATTTTATAAATCGGTATTGACCTGCATCTATAAGAAAGGCGTACAGGCGAACTTGCAATAATCGATTCATTTCTCCGCCCCCAAGCGGTTTATTTTTCCCATCCTCTTTTTAATATACACCCTTTTAATTTGTTGTTTTATGAGTACTTCCTTAGACCACTCAGTGCGGACAAAAAATGAACCCCAAAGACGTATAATATTATTCTCAACAAGGAGGTGTCTTATGATGTTTGGATCGTTTGGCCTTGGCGGCTTGATGATGCTGTTCGTGATCGGTATCCCGATCCTGCTGATCCTGGGTGTCGTTGCCATTGGCGCCTACCTGCTCAACCGCAACAGCAGCACATCCGGTCAATCGCAGGCTTCCCGGGCTGTTACCAGCAGCAATCCGGCTGCGCCTAAAGCTGAGCGCTACTGCTCGCACTGCGGGGCAGGCTTGCAGGCTGAGTGGACGCATTGCCCGCAGTGTGGCGCGCCGGTGAGCTAGATATTCAATATAGGTTCATCCATTGGAGTGCAGGAGAAGGTTTGAGAGTCTCTATCGTTAGATCGTAGAAGCGGTTCTGAAAAACTCACTTAACGGATTTTAGGGGCGGGTATCAGACCCGCCCCTACGCTTGACTTGAAGGCCGCCCTTCGAGAGCAGGCAATGCACGGATTGATGGACAAGTGGTCGTTGAACGACATGGCACTGACGACCAATGAGGGGGGTATTTCCCATCGGCTTCATAAACCCACCAGGCTGGCGCCGGGGGTAACCGGGATGTGCTTGTAGCGCAGGAACTGCTCCATGGCGAACAGGAAATCGACCAGGTACTCACGCGTGGAGGCCTTGCCCAGGTGACCCACGCGGATCATCTTGCCGGAAAGCTCTCCCAGCCCACCCCCCACGGCGATCTCACGTTGCTCGACCAGCCAATGGGTCAGCTCGTCTAGCTCGAATTCGGGCCGCCGGCGCACCCCGGTGACGATGGGCGAGGCGAACTCATCCTTGACGAACATTTCATACCCGATGTTGCGCAGCCCTTGCCGTATGGCATTGCTCGCCCAACGGTACTTTTCAAAATGGGCCTCCAGGCCCATCTCTATCATCTTAAGCAGGCTGGTGCGCAATGCCAGGATGATGTTGGTGGGCAGCGTGACCGGCGTGGGGTGCCAGGCGCCCCACTCGGTGGCGTATTTGCGCCAGGTTTTCAGGTCCAGGTACCAGCCGTGGTTGTTCTGCCCGAGACCGTCCACCAGCTGCCAGGCGTGCGGCGAAACGCTGATGAATCCCATGCCGGGCACGGCTTCCAGGCACTTGTTGGGGGTGGTCACGCAGATATCGATGCCCCATTCGTCCACGCGCACATCCGCCCCGCCCAGCGACGAGACCGCATCCACCACCACCGCCCGACCGGCCTGGTGAGCCATGCTGGCCAGCTGCTGGAGCGGGTTCATCACCGTGGTGCCGGTTTCGTGGTGCACCAGCGCCACCACCCTGGCATCGGGGTGCTTTACAAGCAAGGCTGAAAGGTCATCGGGGTCTAGCGGCTCTCCGAGGGGGGCTTTCAGCACGATGGTTTGCAGGCCGTAACCCTGCGAAATCTGCGCCAGACGCTCGCCGAAGAAGCCGTTATCGCCCACGATGATCTTCTCGCCGCTGGCCAGCAGGCTGCCGATGGCCATATCCATCAGCGAGGTGGCCGGACCGGGGACGAAGTAAATCTCATTTTTAGTCTGGAAAACCTGTTGCAGCAAGCCCTGCGTCTCGCGGTAGATTTCCATCCACTCTGGACCGTAATGACGGATGACCGGTGTGGCCAGGCTGGCCAGCACGTCTTCATCCACATCTCCCGGGCCGGGTGTGTAGAGCTTGAGGTGCCTGATCATGTCACTCCTCTCCGTTCACGCGCGTGAGCTCGATGTTGGCAAGGCGCAGGAACTCAAGCGTGTTCTCGTCGATGCGGTATTCCTGGTCATAGACGATGCGCACCACGCCCGCATTGATCAGCATCTTGGCGCACTGGATGCAGGGGAAATGGGTCACATAACAGGTGGCGCCCCTGGTGCTTACGCCGTGCAGGGCTGCCTGGATGATGGCGTTGGCTTCGGCGTGGATGGTGCGCACGCAGTGCCCATCCACCATCAGGTGGCCCACCTCATCACAGTGGGGCAGGCCGGCCGGGCTGCCGTTGAAGCCGGTGGTGAGAATGCGCTTATCCAGCACCATCACCGCGCCCACCAATGCGCGGTCGCACGTGCTGCGCAGTGCCACCACGTGGGCAATTTTCATAAAGTAGATGTCCCATTCAGGTCGCATGCCTGCCTCTTTCAACCCTTGAACACACCACCTTCACACCTCCTATTTTATTTATCTGCAAGGATGACCACGACCGAGCCCTGCAGGATATCATCGCTCACCAATCGCCCGGCTCCGGCGATGCTTGCGATTGGAGCAACAGCGCTAACGCTTTCATTGAAATCCTTCAACTCGTCAGCGGGTATGCCTTGGCGCAGATTGGCGAGCATGGTTTCCAGGTCGATGTAAACGGTAGGCTGCAAATTTTCCGGCAAGGCATCAACTGCCTGCTGATAATTGGAGGCATTGGCCAGCGAGGAATTATCCTGGGGTTCGATCTGCAATGAGCCCAGGTCGGTGCCCAGGGTGAAATAGCCATTTGCGGCTCCAAAGGCCAGCACCGGGTTTGGATCACCGTAGCTGCTGATCTCGTAGTAGGTGACGCCGTTTTGCTGCTGGCTGCTGAGTAGCAGGCCGCTGAAGATCCCAAGTTTGTTCAACCCTTCTGTAACCGGCTGCAAGTCAAACCCGGGGTCGGTTCGCGCCAGCAGGTTGACCGCCATATCCAGGCCCATCTGGTCAGCCAGCAGCCCATGCGCCGAGGGAACGGCATATAAGGCCCATTCGCCGGTCAAATGGTCCAGCAGGTCTCCTTGCAGCGAGAACCCAATCTCCTGCTCGAGGCTATCAAAGAAAGCGCTTTGCTCGCTTTCATCGGTAAATGCGGAGCTGAACAACCCCTGCATCAACTGATCGAACTGAGGGCTGGCTAGGTAGAGCACGGTATTCTCGGGCAGCATCTGGATCACCTGGGTTGGCGCAGTATAGGCTGACTGCAGCTCTTGCCTGGCTGATTCAGAGAGAGCTGATGTATCTATGTTTATATACATATCCAGGCGGGCGCCTTGCCTGATCACGGATGCGTTCACCATCATGCTATTCCAGATGAGGTTGGCATAAGGGCCTACCAGCGGTGAAGCCAGGGCAATCCCTGCGGGTAATTCTTGATCGGTTACACTGCCGATAACATCCTTGCTGACATACAGGCTGGCAGACCAGTCGCGCGGGCGTGTGCCAACCAGCTGGCTATATTCTTGCTGCACTACTAATGCCTGCCCATTTTGCCGATCGATAATTGTCTGCAAGGTCTCTATATCAGGGGCTCTCAACAACATACGACCATCACGGCAATAGGCAAAGCTGGGGTAATTACCCAAGCTCTGTTCATAAATGGTAACGCCCTTGTAGGTTTGAAGTTGATAGTCGATAGAATGCAGGTCCTTCATGTTATCCATCATGGTCCGCAGGAAAGCATCAGCCTTCGAAGGGCTGCGTACCTCGATGGCATAGATTTCACCATTAAGGGTCATGCTTACATTGCCTGGATTATCAAACAGCATGCCGATGCCGGCGTACTGTCCCACCCACGGAGTGAAGTCATCGGGGAATATCATACCGGTTTCATCTTCGATCACCTGGAACAGGTCACCATAGGGGTCAGTTTGAAGACTTCGTGACGGGTTGGCAGGGACTGCTAAATACCCAGAGCCTGAGTATGCCTCGATGCCCGGTTCACCCGAGGTAAACGGGGAGATAACCCTGTCGGCATGGGTGAGGATGGCATTTCCGATATTGATCCCCACGTATAACCCTGTATCGGCGGGCATCACTTCGGCGGCGGCATCGTACTGGCCGTTAAGGCGCCCCAGCAGGTGCAGCTTGAACGGGTCGATGAGCACCAGCGCCACAAGCAGCAGCAGGATGGCCAATGGCACCCCGATGCACCCGCCGAGCAGCCACCAGCGGGTGTGCGTTTTGCTGGCCTCTTCCAGCTGGGTGGGGGGCTCGGCCTCCTGCATGGCTTCCGTTTCTTGTGGGGAGCTGGGTGGAGCAGGTTCACTCAGCAAGCTTTCCATCTGGGATAGCGGCACTGCCTCCCCTGGAAATTGCCCCTCTGCTGAGGTCACCGGGGTGGCCGATCCTTCCTCGGGAGGTGTATCCTGCCCTACCGGCTGCTGGAAAGGTGGGGTGGTTTCGCCGGGCGTTTCATCGATTCCCCACATTGTTGCCCGTTCCACCTTCGGCAGCGGCTTGCCGGTATTCTCACAAAATTTCGCATGGTCTGGGTGTTCCTGGTTGCAATATGGGCATTTCATGGTGCACTCTCCTGAAGCTAATTGTAAGGTCGCTTGGCTTGAATTGCAAGCTTTGAGGGATGACATTATAATCATCACACCATAGCCAGCATGCCCATCCCGTTTCGACCCATCGCCCGCCTGCTTGCAGGCACCTTGCAGCGCACTGCGCTTGTAGATACCACCGCAGCCGAAGCATTTTTCACCCAGCTGGCAGGTAACCCGGCTGCGAGGGGCGCCCTGCTGACCATCAACCACTATTCAGCTCCCGGTTTTGGTGCCTGGTGGTTCGTCATCCTGACCAGCGCAGCCGTACCGGTGGAAATCCATTGGGTGGTCGCCTCAGGCTGGACGAATTCTGGCTGGCTCACCGGCTTTACCCATTGGATATTCCCGCGCGGAGCCCACCTGCTGGGCTTTACCCCCATGGCTGCCATGCCGCCTGACCCTTGCCAGATGCAGCAGCGGGCTTCAGCTGTGCGCTCCGTGCTCAGATATGCCAGCTGCACTCCTGGGGTGGTGGTGGGGATGGCGCCCGAAGGTGGCGACCGGCCTGGGGGCGTGCTGGGCCAGCTATATCCCGGTGTGGGGCGTTTCCTGCACCAGATCAGCCAGTCGTGTCCCACGATCATACCGGTGGGGGTATGGAAAGATCAAGGCCGCATCCGGGTGAACTTTGGAAGCCCTTACTTGCTGGAGGTTGCTCCTGGTTTAAGCACTCAAGCCATCGACCAGCAGGTGGGAGACACGGTGATGCGAAAGATTGCAAGCTTGCTGCCTGATGCACTTCGAGGGATGTATCGAGCCTGACCGATGTTCATCGAGAGCAAGCTCATCCATCTCATGAAGACCGCATTATGATAAAAAATGCCCATCCGGCGCAGCGGAAGGGCAGTTGATTGCGATTTTTGGAGCGAAAATCACGCTAGCGGGTTAATAAATGCCCGAGAAATGCTCAGGGTAATGCTCGTAGGTGTTGCTGGCAATCACTTGCCAGGGTATCCAATCTGATGGCATGTCCTTGAAGAAGCTTGGATCTTCCAGCTCCTCATCGTTCAGGGTCTGGAGCTCGGCAAGTAGGTCGGTGAATGCCTGCTCTTCCAACCGCCAGGATTGCAGCAGCGATATGGTCTGCCCTTCTACCAAGATGTGGGCGTTTCGCTCATCAACCGGCAGGTCCCACCAAGGCGAACCAGCCAACGACCGCAGTCTGATCATGTTCACCATCTCGCGCTCATACCAGGCCACGTGATAGAGGATATCCCGCAGGCTCATCTCTCCCGGCTTGCGCGGGCTGGCAGTGCCGAATAGATCGATGCCTCTCCATATCTGGTGCCACTGGCGGCGTCCATTTTGCAAGTTGAGAAAGAAATCGGTCTTGGTCATATTTTCATTTTACTACATTATTGGCAAAAAATTAACCAAAAGTGAGAAGGCGTGCTTCCAGTGAAGACACACCTGCCCTGCTACCCGCTACTCTTCGGGCTTAACCTGCTGAGCCTTCAGATATAAAAAGCTGGTGATGGCCGCCCACAGGAACAGGGCCAGGAACCACCCCAGGCTGCTGAGCGCATACTGGCTGACATCCTGAGGGGTCACGAAATACAGGATAATGGCACCCAGAGATGTGCCCAGGCCTGCCAGCATGAAACGCCGGCCGGCGAAGGCATTCACCCGATACCAAGCCCGGGGATCGTCATCAGCTGCGGGCACACGCAGCCCATAGAAGTCGTTGGGGGGCACTTTATGCAAGATCAGCGGGACCGATAGCCCCGCCAGCAACAACCCGCCCACTGCGTACAAGGCCAGAAAGGTATCCATGGATAGCCCCTTTATTGCTCGTGGTTCAGGCGTATGGCTGAGAACTGATTAATTTTACCCGCTTTCCCGGTTGCAGGAGGCCAGCAAATCAGCCATGGCTAAACGGCATTTGCAGCCTTTTACGCTACCACCCGGTTGCGCCCGCCGCGCTTGGCCCGGTACATGGCGGCATCTGCCCGGCCGATGAAGCTGGAAGGCGGTTCACCGTCCTGGTAGCTGCATGCACCCAGGCTGATGGTGAGGTGCTGGCAAATGGGGAAGCCGGTTTGCGCCACCAGCTGGCGTAATTTTTCAGCCAAGTTGGCCGCCCCAGAAAGGTCAGTGTCGGTTAGTAACAGCAGCAGCTCATCGCCGCCCCACCTTCCCAGATAATCGGTGGAGCGGATATTGCTGTTCAGCAGCTTCACGAGATCCTTCAGGGCGGCGTCGCCGGCGTTATGGCCCCAGGTATCGTTGACTTGCTTGAAGGCGTCGATGTCGATCATCAGCATAGAGAGCGGGCTGCCTGAGCGGCGTGCCCGGTTGATAGCATCGACAATCAGCTGTTCGATGAAGGCGTGGTTGAAAATGCCGGTCAGGCCGTCTCGCATCGCCATGGCGTGAAGTTTCTGGTGGTCTTGCTGAGCCTGCCGGGCTTGCATCGAGGTGTAAATTTGCACGTAAATCACGCAGCCCGCCAGACCCAGGTATTCCAAGGTTGACAGGATCGTAAACAGCCCCTGGCTGATACCCAGCATGCTCTGGGGTTGAAATGCCCCCAGGCGCATGCTGCCGACCTGGAAGCCCAGATAGATCAGCACGCAGGTGCCCAATACCGCGATCACCTTGCTGCGGCCATCGAAGCCATACACCAGGATGGGCAGCAGCAGCGCCAGGCATAATCCCTGGCCTGAAAGGATGTATGCCCAAAGAGCTGAGCTGTCTGCGGTGCTCAACTCGAGCAAGCTAAAAGTCACGATGAGCGCTGCCGGGGCGTAGGCAAACAGCAGCTCCCCCCAGCTCTCCCGGTGGATGGCGTTAAAAGCAAGCACCAGGCAGCTGGTGGCCACACCACCGAAG
>Ga0172365_10001734_pt1 | contig 15754 bp, 11 predicted proteins | sample LakKivSesite48cm_FD_114535 | JGI IMG/M metagenome (GOLD analysis project Ga0172365, IMG submission 114535) | Sediment microbial communities from Lake Kivu, Rwanda - Sediment site 48cm | ecosystem: Environmental > Aquatic > Freshwater > Lake > Sediment | place: Rwanda: Western Province, Lake... | reverse complement strand
ATTAAAAAAGGAAAATGGAAAATGGTCAAAGTTTAATTATCCTCCACGCTGTCTTTGCTCAATCCCAGCTAATAAAATTCCGCAAGCGATTAAAAGCCGAGGGTCAATGTTAGGAGAAGCCTGAATAACGCTCAAGCTATATTTCAGGACAAAAGGGTTATAGTTTTGTTCAATTCTTGCGACCTCTTGACCATTGGCATCGCTAATCAGATATTTCTGGGGAATATAGAAAAACGGACGAAAATCTAATAGCCGAGATAAAACCGCGCTTTTTGAGGTCTCAGATAGTTTGCCAATCTCTCTGCCATCTGAGGAAAGAAAAACCCACTCATCCCGGAGAATAGATTTAAGCGCCTTTCTTCTCAGTGCGCCCACTGTTTGCTGGCTCATAGAGTCTATCACTGTATAGGTTGCTCCGATATCCAGAATTTGCGGGGTCTTGATGACTAAAAGCTCCTGGGACTGGCTCTCATCAGAATAGACCCGGAAATCCTCTCTCAAGCGAAACGGCTTTTGACGAGAGAAAAACACCAAATTCCCAGCGCCATCGTAAATATGAAATTTAGACCCGACAATGGTAAAAATTTTTCTTCGGATTAAATACTCTCTATGCTGGAATACCGAGCCGGTTTGCATCGCTCCCATTTTTCCCCTCCTTTTTTAAAATTTAGCCTTTAACACCCTTTATTTTCAAACCTTTGATAACCTTTTTCGCATACTCAAGCGCGTCTTCTTTGCTCTTGATTTTTCCCTCCAATTGCGCATCCTCTAATTTCCAAAGTATCTTTTTGAAAATCGGTCCTGGCTCCAAGCCTAACTTGATTAAATCATACCCAGTGATTAACCGCTTGGGCTTGGATTTCCATCGCTTTAGTTCCTTAAGAAATTTCTGATAGCGGTTCTTAACGAACCGATAAGCGCTTAAATCCTTGTGGCTGGCAAGGCAATCCAAGCGATGAAGCTCAAGATGAATATCAAAATGCTTCATCCCCAAAAACCGCTTCAGGGTGCTTTCTTTCATTTTCTTAACATCCATAAATCTCTGATGCTCCTTGACCAGCGCGCTAATCAGCTTAATCTCCCGATTGGAAAATCTAAGCCTTTTCAAAATTTTTTCCGAAATTTCTGCGCCCACTACATTATGCCGATTAAACCGGATTCTATCCAAAACCTGAAAGGTCTTGGGCTTACCTATATCGTGGAACAAAATCCCAAAGGCAAGCTCTGGGCTTGGGTTCTTGGCAAGAGAAAGCATTATCTTGGTATGAGTGAACACATCTCCTTCAGGATGAAATTCCGGCGGTTGCTGAACTCCTTTCATAGCCTTGACTTCAGGAATAAGCACCTCCAATAATCCAAGCTCATCCATCAATTCCAAAGCCAAATCCGGATTCTTTTGAGTGAAAATCATCACCAGCTCTTCCCGAATCCGCTCCGGACTTACTTCTAAAATTTCCCTGGCGTGTCTTTTAATTGCGGATTTGGTCATTGGCTCAATCGGGAATTTGAACCTGGCAGAAAACCTGACCGCCCTGAGCATCCTAAGCTTATCCTCAGAAAATCTTCGCTCTGGCTCGCCAATTGCTCGGATAATGCCTTTTTTTATGTCTTGCTCCCCGCCAACAAAATCAATCACCTGATTTTTAATCGGGTCATAAAAAAGTCCATTGATGGTAAAATCCCGCCTTCGGGTATCTTGCTCAGCATCAGAAAATTTTACCGCTTCTGGATGTCTCCCGTCTTTATAATCCAAATCAGTTCTGAAGCTGGCAACCTCATAATTTTTGTGCCTCATCCGAACAATCACCACTCCAAATTTTGCTCCCACTAAAATAGTCTTTTTGAATAGCCTCTGAACCTCTTCTGGCTTGGCATTGGTCGCTATATCCCAGTCCTGGGGCTTAATCCCTAATAATAAATCCCGAACACAGCCTCCCACCAGATAGGCCTGGTAGCCCTCCTGACGGAGTCTTTTTATGATTTGAACCGCATCTTTTTTCATCTTGCCAGATTATAAACTAAAAATTTAATTCCCAAAAATCATCTCAAAAAAGAACCAGCATTATCCCCCAAATTGCTAAAATCAGATAAATCAATATAGAATAAAAAATTACCACTAAACAAGCCTTTAGCCAGCTGACCCCCAATCCCTTAGCCAAAACCAGAATAATTTTTATCAAACCAAATCCTAAAAGTAAAAAATAACCTACCTGAAAGAATAACCAGGGCAGAGTGGTGAACTGGTTCTGAAAACCCCCGGACAAAACCAGATTAGGAAGATTTAAGGAGAGACAGACCAGAACTGGAAAAAATGCGACCAATGGATAAGGGAAAATCAAAGCAAAAGGGTCCCCGATCCCCAGGCTCAGCTCAAATGGATGTCTCTGAAATTTATCCGGGTTAAATAATAAAAAAAACTGGCTCATCAAACCCCAGAGCCAAAGCAAACCGAAAAAGATGAACAAAAACCGAAAATGAGAATTAAAAATAACCTGAAGCAGTTTCATAGAAGGATAAGAAAAACTTATTGGCAGGGCAAAAGGTTGGTGAGAAAGATAGCCTCTAAAAATCAGCTCATAAATCAAGGTCTGGAAAGCAATAATCAGAATCGCTCTTTTCAAGAGTCTCCCCGGTAAGCGGATTGAAGGAATGATTAAAACCCACCTCTCTGGAATAGGACTGAATAGTCCAAATAAAAAAAGCATAATCACCAGACTGGACAAGGCTCCATCTCGGATTCTCGGGAAAAGCTGGCTTCGGGCATAATAAGAAATCGGTAAGCCCAAATATAAGGAGCGAGCTACCTGAAATCCGAGCTTTTCCTTGCGGTCTTGGTCTAATAGCCCCTTTTGGTTCACAAAAGCCTCTGGATTAAAGACCCGAATCGGGTCCGGATAATCCGCAAAAAGCCAGATAATCCCTCCTGCAATTCCGGGGGCAGTTTCTATAATTTTATAGCTTGCCTCCAAAAATCGCGCCTGATTTTCTTCAGTCCAAATATCCCCAATCGCGCCGTGTCTGCCTAAGACCGCATCTGCCCCATATTCAGAAATCAGGATTGGCTTATCCGGAAAAGCCTTGGTCAAAACCCGGATTTTGTCATTGAGTTGGTCAATTTTTCCTCCATACCAGCCAAAATAACAATTGAAGCCAATCAGGTCTATATATTTTACCGCCCGGTCTTTTTCAAATCGGTCGCTCGTGATGCTCAATAATTGTCCGCTGAGCAAGGGTCTTGAGAATTCTGCTAACTCTTTAATAAATTTTCCCCCGGATTCACGGTTTGAGGGAATCTCATTAGCTAAGCCAACCAAAACTAAACTGGGATGATTTCGGTCCCTGAGCAACATCTCCTTAATCTGGGCTTGGGCGCTTTCTATCACTTCCTTTGCGCCATAATCCAAGCCTAACTTTCCCCAGGCAGGTATCTCCTCCCAGACCAATAAGCCTAACTCATCGCAAATTTTAAGAACATATGGATGATTGGGATAATGACCCAGGCGAACCAGATTTGCGCCTAACTCTTTGATTTTTTTAAAATCTTCTTCAATCAACTCTTTGGGGACGCTCTGATAATAAAATGGATAAAAATGATGCCGACTGATACCCTTGATTTTAATCCGCTCTCCATTTAAATAAATCTGATTCCCCTCAACCGAGATTCTCCGAAAACCTATTTGATATTCCTGTTGGTCAACCAGATTATGCCCGGAAGGGAACCGCTCAAAAAGTCTTATGAAAAGTCCATAAAGAGCTGGCTTTTCTGGGCTCCAGGGCTTTATTCCATAAATCTTCTCTTGAAAAGATAATTCAAACTCCTTCTCCCCAGATAGCTGAAAAGGCATTCTCTTAATCCATTTTTCCTTAAGCCCAGAAAATTCAATCTCTACCTCAAAATCCCTTTTTTCCTGAAAAGCATTGTCCAGCTTAATCTCCAGCAAAAGCTCCCCAATATGACCATCTGGCTCAGCTATAATTTGAGCCTCTTTGATAAAAACCTGACTCCGCTCCTCTAAATATACCTCCTGATAAATCCCACCGATATGCTTCCAGCCCGGATATTTGCCGGGCAGAGTCTTTCTGGAAAGCCTATTATCAACCTTAGCGGATAATACTAGCTTAGCCGGGTTAAGTTGATAAATCTCTTTCAGGCTATTGGTAATCTCAAATTCAAAAGGGGTGTAAGCGCCATGGTGCTCGCCAATCAAAAACTCCCCAATCAGCCCAGAATTCTCATCATAAGCGACCAGAGCAACCTTGGAAAAATAGGAAACTGCTCGGAAGCATAAAAATTTTCTTTTATCGTTTTTTAATTCTGGTAAGGGATAAACATATTTAGCCTTGCCCTGATAATGCCCCAATCCCGGAATAGAATTCCAGCAGGAAGGAACTGAAATCGGGATAGATTTTCCTAAAATTTCCAATTGCCAGGGCTCAGCGTCTAACCAGATTCTCCTTCGGAATTCCCCATTCTCAAGATAATGATTTTTAGCTTTTTCCAATCGGCTGAGGTAGTGTGATAATTTTTCCAATGTGGGAAAAGTAGGAATATGAATTAAATGAAATCCGAGGATGATGGTAAAAGGAATCAAAGATAAAAGCAATAGACTTAAAATCGCTCTTTTTTTCATTTTTTGCCCTTGGAGCTTTTGATAAAACTTTACCTCTTTTCTAAACGATTAGCAAAATCTGAATTTAGCTCCTCGGGTCAATCAGCTTGAGCTACTGGATAAAAAGAACCTTCCACTCGCCTGTGATTCTTTAACTTGACATAAAAAGAATAGAAGTTTATATTGATTTCAGGAGGATGCGGGAGTAATTCAGTGGTAGAATGTCAGCTTCCCAAGCTGGACGGCGCGGGTTCAAATCCCGTCTCCCGCTCCAGATTTGAAGACTTATCCCATTCTCAGCGGGAATGAGGTTTTTAATGGAGGCAAGAACAGTCCTCGGTGAGCAATAAGCTATATGGAAATATCTCCGGGTTAGGTTCCTCGGAGCAAAAGACGTTAGAGCGAATTTACCGGAGAAAATTACCTTCCAATTTTATCTCCACCCATCAATTTAATCGGGAGCTTTGTGGGTTAAGTCATCAATTGGGTAAAAAATTAGGGGTATTGGTTAATCGTAGGGGCGATATTGAATATGTGATAGTTGGCGAGGAGCGGTTAATTTTTTTTGAGCAGTTAAAAAAAGAGCGAGTGGCGCCTACGGAGCTGCGGGGACTGCGTCTGCTTCAAACCTGTTTTAAAAATGAAGAATTTTCCAGGCAGGAGCTGGCGGACCTGATTTTGTTAAAGCTGGATTTACTGCTCAAGGTGAAGGTGGATGAAAATGGCTATCCGGGGCTGAGTTATCTGGTTCATCTCAAGCCGGATAATCAAACTGGGCAAGGGTTTGAGTTTTATCCTGCTTTTGCACCGGGGCAGTTAGAGCTGAATTTTCAGGAGTTGGTTCGGGCTTTGGAGGAGGAGTTTGCCCGGAGCCGGATTAAAAATAAATCAGCTGGTCAGGAAGGGGTGATTCTGGTTAAGGTGGTGTTAAGCAAGAAAAAGGGAGCCCGGATTGATAAATGGAGAATGGAACAGGAGACCCAAGAGCTTTGGGCATTAGCAAGAAGTGCCGGGGTGGCGGTTTTGGATTCAGTGGTTCAGCATCGGGAGCATTATCATTCTCGGTATCTGGTGGGGGAGGGGAAGCTGGAAGAGATTACCATCAGAGCTATGCAATTAGGCGCAGAGACTTTGGTATTTGACCACGAGCTTAGTCCTGCGCAAATTAACGCCATAGAGGATTATACTGGGTTAAAGGCGGTTGACCGAAGCCAATTGATTCTGGATATTTTCGCTCAACGGGCGCAGAGCCGGGAAGGAAAAATTCAGGTGGAACTGGCTCAGTATCGGTATCTGTTGCCTCGTCTGGTCGGGTTAGGGAGAGAGATGAGCCAGTTGGTCGGAGGGATTGGCACTCGGGGACCCGGGGAGACCAAGTTAGAGATAGACCGGAGAAAAATCAAGGAGCGGATTCGGAGGTTGGAAGGAGAGTTAGAGCAGGTCAGGAGAGCGCGCAGTCAAAGAAGGGCGCTCCGCACCCGGAGGCAGGTGAGGATTGTGAGCATTGTCGGATATACCAACGCTGGGAAAAGCACGCTTTTAAATGCACTGACCAATAGCCAGGTGAGAGTAGAGGATAAGCTTTTTGCCACTCTTGACCCTACCACCAGACGGCTTCGCTTCCCAAGAGAAAGGGAGCTGATTATCACTGACACGGTCGGGTTTATAAGGAATTTACCCAAGGAATTGTTCAGCGCTTTTCGCGCCACTCTGGAGGAGCTGGAGGATGCTGACCTGCTGATTCATATTGCGGACTCTTCCAGTCCGGAGCTTGAGGAGCAAATCCAGACGGTTGAAAAAATTATTTCAGAGTTAGGCTTGGAACAGAAGCTCAGTATTTTGGCGCTTAATAAAATAGACCTGATTGAGCAGACCAGAAAACGCTTGCTTTTTAATCGTTTTCCAGAGGCGGTGATGATTTCCGCTTTAGAGCAGGGGACTTTTATGCCTCTGCTTTTGGCAATAGAAGAGAAGCTATGGCTCACTCGGACCGAGACAAAAGAAGCTTGGGAATTATTGGGCTATTCTGGCAAAACTTGAGCGGAGCGCATAATATCCTGCTCATCAAATTCTATATTCCGAAAATTCACATCCCGCCAGCGAAACTCATCTTTAAACTGCAAAAATAATTGGACATTATGTCTGGGAATTTTGGAGAGCTTGAGCTTTTCTGGAAGCGTTTTAACTTGATTGTTTTCGTCCTTGACCAGTCCTAACATATGGCAGAACTGGTCCTGAGCCCGAAACAGCGGCTCTTTCTCTTCCTCTTTGACATCGCCAGAAGCTATTTTGCGGTTGACTGCAAATAGCGCGGTTTCCCACATTCTTTCCCTGACCCAGGCAAATTCCTCATCGGTCATCTGGGTCTGAACCTGTCCCTCTATGGTGCATAGGTCAAGCACTATCCCGCCAAAAAAATAAATCAGCGCAGCTTTGCCAAAGCCAGAGGTCTGCCTGTTAGCATATCCTTGGTTAAATTTCCTAAATTCTTTCCAGCAATGGTCAACTATCTGATAAAGCCGATGAATCTGGTGCTCGGTTAAGTGGTTATCTTTTGGTGGCTTAAATTTAGGGAGCTGGTCCAAAGTTTTTTTATGGTCCATCCAGATATCTTCTCCCTTGGCCAGTTTTTTTTCTATTTCAAGTTGTTCTTTATCCACATTGGGATTTCTTTCCAATACCGCAACCATCTGGTCTATTTCCGAGCTCTGCGAATTTAAAGGGTAATGAAGAATCAGATTAAAAAGAAGCGCCATTGCTAAAAAACCTGCTATAGAAAATCCCCAGACCGCAATTTTTTCTTTTAAAGTCATCGGTTCTATATTTTAAGTCAACAATTTTTTATTGCAAGTTCCCAACCAAATCAAAATTGGTGAAAATAATTTTTTCCCTTAAAATAAAATGAAAATGAAACATTGGCAAAAAGCCCTGGGCAAGAGGGGAGCCTGGCGATGGGTGAGCCTGCTTTTAGGAATTCATCTTCTTCTCTCCTATACCAGCGCTCGGCGGACCGCGGTGATTGCGGATGAGCCTTTCCATTTAGCCCGGGGCGCGGGACTGGTGTTTTTTCAAGACCAGAGCTTTGCGGTCTCTCATCCGCCTCTGATTAACTTTATCAATGGCTTGGCTTTGCTCACACTTCCGGAAATCAATCTGCCCAATCCAGAACTGGTCTCTCTTTCTCGCAAGATGGACCCCTCAGACCGGAGAAACGCCTTTGCCCATCTATTGCTTTCCCGATTGAACCCGGAGCCTAAAGAAATTATTGACCGGGCAAGGATTCCGACCCTCATCCTATCGGTTTTGCTCGGGATAGCAGTTTTTATCTGGGCTAAAAAAATTTATGGAGCCAAGGCTGGGCTTTTTGCCCTTTTCCTTTATAGCTTATGCCCCAATATCTTAGCCCATAGCCATCTCATCACTAATGATTTAGGCGCGTCTTTATTTATTCTTTCTTCTCTTTATTTTTATTTTCAGCTGACCAAGAAGCCCAACGCAGTTAATTTTGCCCTGGCCGTGATATTTTTCGGTCTTGCCCAGCTCAGCAAATTCACCGCGATTTTGCTTTACCCTTTGTATTTTATTATTTGGACGCTCTGCTTTGCCAGGCTGAAGAAAGATAATCCAAAGTTAAGCTGGTGCAAAATCCGGCTTCCAGATTTTTATCTGAATTTCTGGTCTTTATTGATTATATTTTTGGGCTCTTGGTTTATCATCTGGTTAGGATATGGATTTGAGATAGGCGTGAACTGGAATTTTTCCAGCTTAATGAAAAATGAGATATGTGAATCCGGAAAATTAACCGCAGAGATAAAATGCGCCCTCATTGCTCTTTTTGGAAAAATTCCGCTTCTGCCTCGGACTTTTTTCTATGGCTTGGCTCGGACCCTAATTCTAACTGAACAGCACGAGCACGAGCTTTACTTTTTAGGCAAAACTGGACTAAATGGATGGTGGTATTATTATCCGATTCTATTTTTAATAAAGACCCCCTTAGCTCTTCTTATTCTCTTGGGCTTAAGAATCTCCCAATGGAAAAAAATCGGTCAGCCATCATTTCTACCCGGGGTCTTCTTGCTTTTGCCTATAGTCTGGTTCTTTGGCTGGTTTATCCTTTTCAATCGCAAGGAGATTGGAATCAGACATTTAATTCTGGCATATCCTTTAATTTTTATATTTATCTCCGGACTGCTCAAAGAGAATCTATTAGTTAGGTTCCGAGCCAAACTAATTTTGAGCTTGCTTTGCGTCTGGTTTGGGCTCAGCTCGGTTATTAGCTTCCCGGATTATTTAACCTACTTTAATGAAGCAGTGGGAAGAAGATGGGGAGGACTGAAAGTCTCGGTTTTAGGTGAGGATTGGGGACAGGGAGTGTCTCGGTTAGCTCAGCTCCAGAAGCAAAAAGGTCTTTATCCGCTCTTTTATATTCCCTATGTGATGGTGGTTAGCCCAGGGGCTTATGGCTTGGAGTATGAAGAGATGGATTGTGTTTCTCCTAAGCCAGGCTATTATGCGCTTCATTTAAATCAATTGCTAAGACCGATAAAAGACGAAAAAATAAAGCAATGCGCTGGTCTGCTAAAACAATTCCCCCCAGTTTATAAATCCCAGGGCACAATTTGGGTATGGAGAATACCCGAGAAATAGCTTAATGAGTCTTTGCCTGAGTCAGCGCCTCCACCACCCAGACCTTAATCTCCTGGTCCACTGGTAAATTCGCGTCCAAGGGAACAAGAATATGATGATACTCAAACTTAAGCGCTTTTTGCTCCAATTCTTTTTTCAGCTTTTCTTGCTCTCGTTTTAGCTGATTATATTTCTCAGCAAAAGCAGGCTCTTTTAAAGCCTCTCCCTGCAAAAGCGCAATCTGAGCATCCAGCTGAGCCAATCGCTCCCTTAAATCCGCTAACTCCTCTTTGCCTGTTTTTTTCCCCGTCTTTAATGGCAAACTGATTTTTAACTGGCCCAGATATTTCCCGCCCGCACCAGCCTGAACCAAAAGCGTGTTATCCACCAGCTCGGGACTCCACAGGTATTGAGGATTGCCACTAACTATAACCAAATTGATTCCCGGCACCTGTTCAACTAATTTTTTACTCTCCTCCAAGCCCAAATTAAAAAGCCCAATCACCAAATCACATCTTTTTTCCTGCCAGAGCCTTTTTACCATTTGCTCCGAGGTCGCTTTTGGCTCCCGAACCAAGATATTTGCGGGTATCTCTGCGGTTTCTCGGGTCAAACCAAAAACGCCAACCCTGATTCCCGCCCGCTCAATCACCTTCTCGGTCTCAAAAATCGGTCTTAACATTGCTTTGTCATAGAGATTAGAGGAAATTAAATCCAAATTGCCATAAGGCTTTGTCTCTTTTTTCAGCCCTTCCAGGAATTCCAGCCCCAAAGACATATCTAAAGCCCCTACATTAAACGCGTCCAGCTTCATCTTGGCAGAGCTTTTAGCAATCACCCGAGCAAACTCTTTTTCAGAATCAGGCACAGGAAAACCCGAAGGATGAAATCTAAGAAAACTATCCCCGGCATCCAGCTGAATCACTGGCTCCCCCAACTCAATCAATCTCTGGACATATTTAGCCCTTCTTGCGACCCCGCCCATTGGTCTACCGGGGCACCCGCAAAGGTCAATCTCTCCCAAGAGGTCATTAGCAAAAAAGATATATAAGCTCTTGGGCGGTTCTGGCTTCTCTTCGCTCTCTTCTTGCTTTTTACAGCTTAAAAAGCTAAATCCCAAAAGAAAAATCAAGCTGAAAATAACTTTTTTCATTTTCTCTGCTCCCAATTTGAGATTAAATGATATAGCTCGGCTTCGGTCCCGGGCGCAAAAAGAAAAAAGGCTAACCCGGCCCTTTTTTCTTTGGGCAATCTTTTGAGAATCGTCTTAAGCTCTGCCTCAGGAATCAGCTCTCCGGTATTAAAATCTTTGAGCATCAATTTGAACACCGGCTCCAATGGAGGGGAAATCAGATTAAGAAAATTCTTCCCAGCCAGCTCAATGCTTTTTTCTAAGTCTAAACCGCTCTGGTTCAATTCCGCTCCTATCTGCCGATGATAAAGCATCAAGATATAAAAATCAAAATTATATTTTTGCGCAACACTCAAATCCTGACTCATCCAGGCTTTGGCTTTCTCTGGTAAAAGCGCGCTCTCGTAATAAAAATTTAGCCCAAATCGGATTCTGGGATTTTTCGCCTTGCAAAGCTCCTTAAGCTCACCTGCCAGCTCCAGCAGTTTTTCGCTCTTCCATTCACTCCATCGCCAAAAATCCTGTTTATAGCTCTTCACATAAGCCCTGCCCTCTGTAATTACCACCTCTTGATAAAAATCTGACGGAAGCGCGACCTTGCCCCGCTCTAACTGGTAAAGATAAACCGCATTGGGATGAAAATCCTCATTATGTCTTAACATTAAATCGTCCTGGACCAAAATCCCATCAATCCCATACTCAGCCAGCTCCAGATAGAGCATTTTAAGCCGAGCGACCACCTCCGGATGAAAAATGCAAAGCCGATTGCTTCTTTTATAAGAACCGCTCTCCAGCTCATAGTATACGCTATATAGGTCAGAGCGGTTTTCCAGCCCATAATCCGCGCTTCTGGTATTCATCCAGGCATAAAATTTTAAGCCCGCTAAATGCGCCTCTTTTGCTAAAATCCCAACCAGCTCGCAAACCACTGGCGCGCTCTGGCTTTTAAAATAAACCCCGCTTGCTGAATCCGGAACGCAGAGCTTATGAAATCGGTCCTTGGGATTATGAAAAACCCTGACAATCACAGTGTTTATCCCAATGGATTTAAGCCCAGTGAATAACTCTCTAACTTGAGCTTGATTTTCACATTCCAAAACCGGAATTTGAACCGCTCTCATTGCTGGAGAAACCCGAACTATGGGCAGGGAAAACTCCTTTTTTTCGCTCAATGGTTCAGCGCCTAAACCAAAAGCAAAAAATAAACTTAAAAAGATAATCCCAAATCTCATTTTTTACCCAAGCTCTGGGCAAGCAGAGAAATTAAATCCTTAACCACTATCCCTTGCTCTCTCCCAGTCCTGGCAAACATCCGCTCACACATTGGGCAAGCGCTGGCAAGCACCTCTCCGCCCAGAGCTTTAAACTCTTCTAACTTATTCTTGCTGATTGCTCTGGCGATCTGGGGATGAGCCAATGGCAATCCCCCTCCTCCACCACAGCATTCCGCCTGTTCCTGGCTCTCATAAAATTCCAGAAAGCTATCCTGAGTAATCGCTTTTAAAATCTCTCTGGGGGGCTGATAAACATTTAAATACCTCCCTAAATGGCAAGGGTCATGATAAACAATTTTTCCAGAAATTCGGGTTTGAAAATTCAGCCCTGCCAGATTTTCCGAGATAAATTCGCTTATATGTTGAATTTTCTTCACCTCTGCTATTCCGGGATTTAAGTATTGGCTCTTTAAAAAATAAACACAGGTGGGACAGGGGGAAAGAATTAGCTCATAACCGCTTAACTTTTCTGCCAGCCATTTTTTATGCTCCTCAAGAATTTTCCAATGCCCAATAGCGTAAAGTGGATAGCCACAGCAGATATATTCCTGGTTAAAAACCTGATAATTCAGCTCCAGCTGGTCAAGCACCAAAAGCAAATCCTTTATCGTGTCTGGAAAATAATGGCTCATCGTGCAACCGGGAAAAACCAGAACCGGGCTTTTCTTGCTTTCCCTTGCTTGGGCTAATGACTTTAGTCTGGAAGATAAATCCTCCCCATAAGGATTTCGGAATTTAGCCCAGGCATTGCCAAATTCCAAGACCCGCTTAGGGGCTAATCCCTTTTCTACTGCGATTGCCCGAATCGCCTCAAAAGTGCCAATCACCTCAATTCTATGCTCGCAATAGGTTCTGCTTAAAAGACAGCCACTGCATTGATAAATTAGCAGAGCGACCTCGGAATTGAATTCCAGCGCGCCATCTTTAACCAATTTAATAATGGTCATCTTGCCAGTGGGGGTGCTTGCCTCGCTTGCGGTTATTTTAGCTACCGGGCAGGCAAATCTGCAGAGCTTGGGGCAATAGCTACAAAACTCTATCTCTCGCTCATAAGCCTTAAGCCTCTTCTTCATTCTCCCTCTCCATTGCTAAAATTTTCTGGCTCAATCTTCTCCTAAGCCCAATTTTCCCGGGTTAAAAATAAAATCCGGGTCCAACTCTTTTTTGAGCTTGACCAAAATTTGATGCCCCAGCCCTAATTCCTGCTTTAACCATCTTGACCGATAAAAACCTATTCCGTGATGATGGCTTATAGACGCGCCTAACTCAAGGCAGGCGCTCATTGCTTTTTTCCAGACCTGAAAATGCTTCTCCCTTAATTTCTCTGGCTCTGGGTCATTCACCAAAAAACTGAAATAGATGCAAACCCCATCTCGCCAGGCATGAGAAAAATGCGCCATCACTAAACCAATTTTTCCAATCCGCTCCATTATCCTTTGATAAAGCCCTAAAGCATCCCGAAAGCGAACCGAGACCTCTATTGTGTCCAAAAGATTTCCTGCTTGAGAAAGAATCTTGCTCTGGTTATAAGAAACCGAATATCTATGCTCAAGCCAGGCTAATCCCGGCGCCTCACCCAAATCCTTTCCGTAAATGTTTTTTAATTCCTCAAACCCGAGTCGGGCTTTAAGCTCTGTCCGCTCCTTATTAAATCCCTCATATCCTATAACCAAAAGGCAACCCGAGCTTGGCGCCTTGAGCTTGCTGGCATTAAATTTTGTGTCCATTGGGTCATAAAGCCGAAGCAAAGCAGGCTCCCGCTCCTTTTGCATCAATACTCTGATTGCTTCTAAGCCCATCTCCACCCCTTCAAAACTAAATCCGCGATAGCTCCGAATTGATGGAACCGGACTTATGGAGAGAATGGCGGAAGTGATAATTCCAAGCGTTCCTTCAGAGCCAATTAAAACCTGGTCTAAATCCGGACCAGTTGCAGACCGGGGAGTGGCTTTTGTGTGAAAAATAGAGCCATCCTCTAATACCCCTACCAGCGCTATCCCCACATCTTCTATTTTTCCATATTTAGCAGAAAATTGCCCCGCGCTTCTGGTCGCGAGCCAGCCTCCTAAAGTAGAACAATAAATAGATGATGGAAAATGTCCAAGGGTAAATCCCTCTCGGTTCAAAGCCCGCTCCAGCTCCTCTCCAAAAATTCCCGCATCAACCTTACAGGTTTGATTGATTTTATTGATGGAATGAATCTTCCGCATCCGCTTCAGGTCAACAATTACTCCGCCTTTCACTGGCGTAGTCCCACCCAAAACCCCGGAACCGCCTCCAAAAGCTATCAGAGGAATTTTATTTTCCCGCGCAATTTTTACGATTTTGCTCACCTGCTCTATGTTTTCAGGATAACAAACCAGCCAGGGCAGATGTTCAATTTTTCCTCTCCTCAAATCCAGGTAGCCGGGCATAAAAACATCCCGAGCATAACTGATTAAGGTGGTTCGGTCGGAGCGAACCTTTTCTTTTCCTAAAATCTCAACCAGAGAGTTTATCGCGGATTGAATTCTCTCGCTCATTTTAAATCCCTAATTTCCCCGGGTTCATTATCTGATTCGGGTCAAGCGCGTTTTTCAGCGCTTTTAATAAAGGGCTTGCGCCTCCCTGCTCCAGTTCTAACCATTTTGCCTTAAGCAGACCAATCCCATGATGATGACTTAATGCGCCTTTTTGTTTTATACAGGCATCCAGCCCAGACCTCCAGACCGCATCATAGCAAAGAAGTTTCTCCTCCAGAGTCTTTCCAGTTCCCGCAATGCTAAAATAAATAGAGCAACCCTGGGGATAAGCGTGTGAGAAATGCGCCATCACCAGGGCATGCTTACTAATTGCGGATTGCATAGCATAATAAAGGTTTTCCAGATTATCCCAGAGGGTTGCGACCTCTATGGTGTCCACAAAAAAACCTAAATCAAACGCATTAGACATTGTATAACTTACCCGATAGCGATGCTTAAACCAGTTCTTTGCAGGCCATTCTCCCAGGTCAACCCCTCCCACTCTTAAGCAAATTTCTTTTGCCTGCTTCTGCTCCAGCTCAACTATCTCTGGCTCTCCCTCAAAGACCAGAATCAATTTTGAATGTTTGGCAAAGCTCTGAATAGCTTTATTGAACAAGCCCGGCTGATAAAGATAAGGAAGATATTTTCGGATATTTTTCACTAATCCCCGTTTAGAAGAAAGTCCAGGTTTTTTGCGCTTGGGCTTTTCCTCAAGCGTGCCTTGACTGGAAAAAAAGGTGTCCACCGGGTCATAAAGCCTTAGCACCGAGGGCTTTAGCTCCGCCTGCATTATTAACCGAATTGCGTTTAATCCTTGAGCAAGGGTTGGAAATAAAAATCCCTGAAAAGCTCTTTTTTTAGGATAATCCCAGAGCCTTAAGGTCGCGCTGGTAATAATTCCCAGCGTGCCTTCTGAGCCAATAAAGATATGATTGAGAGAGGGTCCGGTGGAAGAGCGCGGGACGGTTCTGGTTTTAACTAATTCTCCATCAGCAAGCACCACCTCTAAGGACACTGCCATATCTTCTATTTTTCCATATTTGGATGACGCTTGACCTGCGCTTCTGGTTGCGAGCCATCCTCCTAAAGTAGAACAATAGATGGAGCTGGGAAAATGCCCTAAAGTCCATCCCTCAGTATTAAGTTTTCGCTCCAACACCTCTCCTAAAATCCCTGCTTCTGCGGTCAGGAGCAAAGATTCCCGGTCTATATCCCGGATTCGGTCCATTTTTTTCAAGTCAATGGTCATACCTCCAGAAATGGCAACTGTTCCACCGCAAACCCCGCTCCCCGCGCCTATGGGAATAATGGGAATTAAATTCCGATTAGCTAATTTCACCAGTTCCTGCACCTCTGCGGTCTGTTTGGGCCAAACAATGAAATGAGGAAAAACCGGAAGTTTTCCTGCCTGAATCTCAATGGTCAATTTAGGCCAGAGGTCCCGAGAATAGCTTAAAAGCTGGGTCTGGCTTTGCGCTACATTCTCTTCGCCCACAATTTTTGCAATTTTATTTTTGAGCTCTGGAATAATGGTCTGGAGCTTGAAATTCATTTTAAAGCCATTACCTATTATACTCAGTTAGGCGCGGGCTTTCCACTAGGACGGTT
>Ga0172365_10001730_pt1 | contig 15779 bp, 12 predicted proteins | sample LakKivSesite48cm_FD_114535 | JGI IMG/M metagenome (GOLD analysis project Ga0172365, IMG submission 114535) | Sediment microbial communities from Lake Kivu, Rwanda - Sediment site 48cm | ecosystem: Environmental > Aquatic > Freshwater > Lake > Sediment | place: Rwanda: Western Province, Lake... | reverse complement strand
TATAAGCTCTTCGAACCGCGGCGGACCCCGGGGCGTTGCGTCACATGCGCTCGGGCGGGGGGATGCCCATCAAACCCAGGGCGCACTGGAGCTGCTCCTTGACGGTCCGGACGGTCAGAAGGCGGAAGGCCCTGACCGCTTTATTCTCCTCGGCGAGGACCGGGTATTTATGATAATAGCCGTTGAGCTTCTGGCACAGGAGGAAGGCGTGCTTGGCCAGGTGGGAGAATTCCAGGGCCGCGGCCGACCGGAGGACCTCCTCCTCGAGCCCTCCGGCGGTGAGAACGAGGTCCCAGAAGTCGGCCGTTTCCTGGTCCCCGAGGCCCGCCGGGATAAGGGCGGCGGGGTCGGCCGGAGGGCGGATGTCGGCCTCGTCCAGGCCGTCGCGCTCCTTGAGCTTGCGGAAGATGCTCCCGAGGCGCACGGCCGTGTACTGGAGGTATGGGCCGGTCTCGCCCTCGAAGCTCAGGGCCTCCTCGAAATCGAAGACGATCACGGAGTTCCGGGCGTACTTGAGCATGAAATAGCGCAGGGCCCCGGAGGCGATCTCCCGGGCGATCTTCGCCCGTTCCTCGGGGGGAAGGGCGGCGTTCCGTTTTTCGATCTCGGCCAGGGCCTTGGCCTCGAGGCGGTCGAGGAGGTCGTCGGCTTTGACGCCGAGGCCCTTGCGACCCGAGACCTCGAGGTAGGAGCGCTCCTTCTCTTCCTCCGTGGCCGTGTAGCCGAGCTCGCTCAGGCTGCGGGGCGAGAGGGCGACCATCTCGTAGGAGAAATGGACGGACTTGGCCGCCTGGGCCTCGTATTTCAGAGAGCGCAGCCCTTGGGTGACGACCTTCTGGAGGTAGGACTGGCGCGTGTCGATGACGTTGTAGACCTTGCTAGCGCCGCCGAAGGAGGGGCCGCCGGCGGGCTGGGGGACCGCGGTCGAGATCCAGAGCGTCCGGCCGTCCGATTCGGCGAAAGGCTCATAATAGAAGTCGCGGCCGAGCAGGCCGAACTTCCAGAGCTGATAGGCGATGTCCTTGCCGACGTAGGTCACGGTGCCGTCGGAGCGGACGATGATCTTCTCGCGCTCCTCGTCCCCTTCGAGGCGCATGACCCAGCAGCCCTTGTTCTCGCCCTCTGTCGCGAGGGCGATGGCTTGCCGCTCCTTGAGCAGGGCGAAGGCCTTGTCCCAGAACTCGAGGTGGAGGATCGTGCTCTCGCAGGGCAGGACGTCGTAGGAGATGCCGAGCCGGGCCATGGTGGCCAGGTGGGCCCGGACGATGCGCCGCGAAATGTATCGCGAGAGGGCGTATTCCGGGTCCTGGCCGTGCTCCATGCGCTTCATGATCTCGGCTTTGCGGGCCTGGGCCTCGGGGTGCTCGGCGAGATAGGCGGAGACGCGGGCGTAGAGGTCCCAGCAGTAGTAATCGAAGCGGCCAGGGAGGCGGTCCAGGTCGGTGAGGCCCTTTTTATCGAGCTCCAGGAAGCCGAAGACGACGTCGACGACCTGGACGCCGGTGTCGTCGATGTAGTTCTGGACCTCGACCCGCTCGCCCTTGAATTTCAGGCACCGGGCCAGGGTGTCGCCGAGGCAGGCGTTGCGCAGGTGGCCGATGTGGGCGGCCTTGTTGGGGTTGATGTTGGTGTGCTCGATGACGATCTTGGCCTCGTCGGGGCCGAGCGTCGTGCGGCCGGCCAGGCGGATGACCTCGGCGAAGACAGCGGCCTTGTCGAGCCAGAGATTGAGGAAGCCGCCGCCGGCGACCTCGGCCTTGACGACACCGGGGACCGAGGCGAGCAGGGGAGCGGACTCCTGGGCGATCGCCCGGGGCGCTTTCTTGAGCTTCTTGGCCAGCTGGAACGGGAAGGTCAGGGCCAGGTCGCCCATCTTCGGGTCCGGCGTCGGGGCCATGTCGAGGTCGGCCGGCTCGACCGGATAGACGACCCGCAGCCGCCCGTAAATCGCGTCTTTCAAATGACTTTTAAAGGCGATCATTTTCGGTGACCTATTATAGCAAAATGGCCCCGCCGGGCAAGCCAGCGGCATATCGGAATACCTCTCGAGGCGGCGAGGGAATTTGCCTCGAAGATCCCCGTTGCTGGAGGAGGGGACCCGCAGAGCGGGGGGGAACCGTGCGTAACTGGTTCCCCGGGGGGCCGGGGAGCTAGAGGCAATTCCCGAGCAAAGCCGGAGAGAGGTCATTCCGTGAGCAGCGCTCGCTTGAACAGGGCCGGAAGTTGTGATAATTTTGGGCTTCGTCTTAGAGAAAGGAAGGGACATGAAGAAGACACGCTTCAACGAGCTTCACCACAAGCTCGGCGGCAAGATGATCGAGTTCTGCGGCTGGGAGATGCCGGTCGAGTACTCGGGCATCATCCCCGAGCACATGGCCGTCCGGACCAAGGCCGGCCTCTTCGACGTCAGCCACATGGGCGAGGTCATGGTCACGGGCAAGGACGCCCTCAAGTACGTCCAGTGGCTGACCCCGAACGACGCCGGGAAGCTCGTCCCGGGCCAGGTCCAGTACACCGCCCTGATGACCCCGGAGTCCGCCTTCGTCGACGACATGCTGGTCTACTGCATGGGCCCGGAGGAGTACTTCCTGGTCGTCAACGCGGCCAACGACGATAAGGACTTCGCCTGGATCGCGGGCCACACCAAGGGCTTCGACGTCAAGGTCGAGCACCAGAGCGACGCCACCTCGCAGCTGGCCCTCCAGGGCCCGCTGGCCGAGACGATCCTCCAGCCTCTCACCGACATCGATCTCGCCGCGATGAAGTCCTTCCACTGGGCCAAGGGCAAGGTCCTCGGCAAGGCCTGCCTCGTCTCGCGGACCGGGTATACCGGCGAGGACGGCTTCGAGATCTACACGACCGACCCCGAGCCGCAGGTCATCTGGTCGACCCTGATCGAGAAGGGCGGCCCGCTCGGCCTCCTGCCCATCGGCCTCGGCGCCCGGGACACGCTCCGGCTCGAATCGAAGCTCATGCTCTACGGCAACGACATCTCGGACAAGACGACTGTCCTCGAGGCCAACCTCAAGTGGATCGTCAAGCTCGACAAGGGCGACTTCCTGGGCAAGCCCGTCATCGAGAAGCAGCTCCGGGAGGGCCTGACCCGCAAGCTCGTCGGCTTCGAGCTTGTCGAGCCCGGTGTCGCCCGGCCCCACTATCCCGTCTACTACAAAGGCCAGAAAGTGGCCGAGGTGGCCTCGGGCACCTTCTCGCCGCTCCTGAAGAAGCCCATCGGCCTCGTCTACCTGCCCATCGACGGCACGGCCGTCGGCACCGAGTTCGAAGTCGAGATCCGCGGCAAGCGGACCAAGGCCCGCGTCATCCCGACGCCCTTCTACAAGAGGGCCAAGTAATAACGCACCCTGTCAAGGAGGACCCGATGTATCCGAACGAATTCCGCTACACCAAAGAGCACGAGTGGATCAAGGTCGAGGGCGACGAAGGCGTCGTCGGCATCACGGATTTCGCCCAGCACCAGCTCGGCGACATCATCTTCGTCGAGCTTCCGGCCGTCGGCAAGGAGCTCGCCCCCCGGCAGTCGATCGGCGTCGTCGAGTCGGTCAAGTCGGTCTCCGACGTCTACGCCCCCGTTCCCGGCGTCGTCACTGCGGTCAACGAGGCCCTGGGCGCGACGGCCGACCTGCTCAACAAGGACCCGCACGGCCAGGGCTGGATCGTGCGCATCAAGATCAAGGACAAGAAGGACGTCGAGGCCCTGTTGTCCGCCGGCGATTACGAGAAGTACCTGGAAGGGCTCGAGCACTGAGGCCCGGCCCGGTCCGACAGGGGGTTTGACCCATGAGCTATCTTTCTCTCAGCGACAAGGACAAGAAGGAGATGCTGGCCCGGGCGGGCGTCGGCGCCGTCGACGAGCTCTTCGCCTGCATCCCCGAAGCGGTCCGGCTGAAACGGCCGCTCGACCTGCCTCCGGCCCGGTCCGAGCTCGAGCTCGTCCGGACGATCGACGCCGTCGGCGCGAAGAACGCCGCGGGCCGCGTGTCGTTCCTGGGCGGCGGGGCCTACGAGCACTTCATCCCGACAGTTGTCGACTATCTCGCCTCGCGCGGCGAGTTCGTCAGCCCGTATACCCCGTACCAGCCCGAGGTCAGCCAGGGCACGCTCCAGCTCATGTTCGAGTTCCAGACCCTGGTCTGCCAGCTCACCGGCCTCGATATCGCCAACGACTCCCTCTACGACGGCTCGACGGGGGCGGCCGAGGCGGTCCTGATGGCCCAGCGGGTCACTGGCCGGAACAAGGTCCTCATCGCCAGGTCCCTTCACCCGCAGTACCGCGAGGTCGTCCGGACCTATATCAAGAACCTGGGCGTCGAGGCGGTCGAGGTCGGGTTTGGCTCCGAAGGGCGGATCGACAAGGACGCCCTGGGCCGCCTCCTCGATGACACGGTCGCCGCGGTCGTCTGCCAGTCGCCGAACTTCCTCGGCGTCATCGAGGACGTCCAAGCCCTCGCCGACGCCGCCCATGCCCGCAAAGCCCTCTCGGTCGTCGTGGTCGCCGAAGCCTTGTCCCTGGGGCTCCTCGAAGCGCCCGGCAAGCTCGGGGCCGACATCGTCACCGGTGAGGGTCAGTCGCTCGGCCTGCCGCTGAGCTTCGGCGGGGCTTATCTCGGCTTCATGGCCTGCAAGAAGGAGTTCCTGCGCCAGATGCCGGGCCGGATCACCGGCCAGACCGTCGACAAGGACGGCCGGCGCGGCTTCGTCCTGACCCTCTCGACCCGCGAGCAGCACATCCGCCGAGAGCGGGCGACGTCGAACATCTGCTCCAACCAGGCCCTCTGCGCCGTGCGGGCGACGATCTTCCTGGAGACGCTCGGCAAGCAGGGGCTGCGGGAGATGGCTTGGCAGAACGCCCAGAAAGCGGCCTACGCGGCCGAGGCGCTCGCCGCCGTCCCGGGCGTGAAACGGAGGCTCACCGGCCCCGTCTTCAACGAATTCGTCCTGGAGCTGGCCAAGCCCTGGCCGGCCGTCGACGCCGGCCTCCGGGCCAAGGGCATCATCGGCGGCTACGGGCTCGGGGCCGACTATCCCGAGCTCAAGAACGCCGTCCTCGTCGCGGTGACGGAGCTTCGGACCAAGGGGGAGATCGATCGCCTGGTCCGGTCCCTCCAGGAGGTCCTGTCATGATCAAAGAGATCCGCGAACCCCTCATTTTCGAGATCAGCGCCGAAGGCAAGCGGGCCGCGGAGCTTCCGCCGCTCGACGTCCCGGCTAAGAGGGACCTTCTGGCCGGGGTGGCCGTCCGCCGCGAGCTCGAGGACTTCCCCGAGGTCTCCGAGACCGAGATCGCCCGGCACTTCACCCGCCTCGCGCAGAAGAACTATTGCGTCGACCTGGGCCTCTATCCGCTCGGGTCGTGCACGATGAAGTACAACCCCAAGGTCAACGAGCGGCTCTCGGCCCACCCGGCCTTCGCCGCGTCGCACCCGCTCCTCCCGGCCGACCTCATCCAGGGGAACCTCGAGGCCCTGAAGACTCTCGAGGGCTTCCTCTGCGAGATCGCCGGGATGGACGCGTTCACGCTCCAGCCGGCGGCCGGGGCCCACGGCGAGCTCACCGGCATGATGCTCATCCGGGCCGCCCTCGAGGCTCGGGGCAACGCCCGCAAATACGTCCTCATCCCGGATTCGGCCCACGGCACGAACCCCTCCTCGGCCCACATCTGCGGCTACACGGTCAAGGAGATCAAGTCCAACGAGAAGGGGACGATCGACCTGGCGTCACTCACGGAGGCCATGACCGACGAGGTCGCCGCGCTGATGGTCACCAACCCCAACACGCTCGGCGTCTTCGAGTCCGACATCTGCCGCATCGCCGAGATCGTCCACGCCAAGGGCGGCCTCGTCTACATGGACGGGGCCAACATGAACGCCCTGACCGGTATTGTCCGGCCGGGCGACATGGGCATCGACGCCCTCCACATCAACCTCCACAAGACGTTCTCGACGCCCCACGGCGGGGGCGGGCCCGGCGCCGGCCCGGTCGGCGTCAAGAAGGAGCTCATGCCGTTCCTCCCGGTCCCCGTGATCGCGGAAAAGGACGGGCGCTACACGCTCGATTTCGACCGGCCGAAGTCGATCGGCCGCGTCCGGGCCTACTTCGGGAACTTCTCGGTCCTCGTCCGGGCCCTCTGCTACATCCTGACCCTCGGCGCGAAGGGCGTCCGCGAGATGGCCGAGTTCGCCCTCCTCAACGCCAACTACATCCGCAAGAGCCTCGAAGGGGAGTACCACCTCAAGTACGCGACGCCGTCCATGCACGAGTGCGTCTTCTCCGACAAGTTCCAGAAGGAGTTCGGGGTGACGAACCTCGACATCGCCAAGAGGCTCATCGACTTCGGCGTCCATCCGCCGACGATGTCCTTCCCGCTCATCGTCCACGGCGCGCTCATGATCGAGCCGACCGAGACCGAGAGCCGCCGCGACCTCGATCACTTCATCGATGCCATGAAGGCCATCGCCAAGGAAGCCAAGGAGAACCCGGACATCCTCCATCAGGCGCCGCATGTCACCTACGTCAGCCGCCTCGACGAGGTCGCCGCGGCCAAGTATCCCGTCCTGCGCTGGGAGAAGAAACCCTAGATGTCCGTCCAAGACCTGATCCTGGGCCTGCACCGGTTCTGGGCCGGCCAGGGCTGCTATCTCGCCCAGACCTACGACGTCGAGGTCGGCGCCGGCACCATGACGCCCGACACGTTCTTCCGCGTCCTCGACAAGCGGCCCTGGCGGGTCGGCTACGTTCAACCCTCGCGCCGGCCGGACGACGGCCGCTACGGCGAGAACCCGAACCGCGTCCAGAAGCACTTCCAGTACCAGGTCATCATGAAGCCGTCGCCGGAGAGGATCCAGGACATCTACATCCAGAGCCTCCGGTCGCTCGGCGTCGTCCTCGAGGACCACGACCTTCGCTTCGACGAGGACAACTGGGAGTCGCCCACGATCGGCGCCTGGGGCGTCGGCTGGCAGGTCCTGCTCGACGGCCTCGAGATCACGCAGTTCACCTATTTCCAGCAGTGCGGCGGGATCGACCTCTCGCCGGTCCCGGTCGAGATCACCTACGGCCTCGAGCGGCTGGAGATGTTCCTCGAGCAGAAGGACGACATCTACGATCTCGACTGGTCCGCCGACGTCAGCTACCGCGACCTCCGCCTCCGCGAGGAGAAGGAGTTCTCAGAGTACAATTTCTCCGTCGCCTCCGTCGCCATGCTCCGGCAGGCCTTCGCCGCCAGCCAGAAGGAGGCGGCCCGCCTGGTGGCCAAGGACCTGCTCCTGCCGGCCTACGACATGTGCCTGAAGTGCTCCCACAACTTCAACCTGCTCGATTCCCGGGGGGCCATCAGCGTCACGGAGAGGGTCAAGATGATCTCCCAGATCCGGGCCCTGGTCAACGACATCGCCCGGAGATACACGGCGGGGAAAGAGGGCGCCTGATGGAATTCCTGCTGGAGCTGTTGACCGAGGAGCTGCCGGCCTCCCACATCCGCGCCGCGCTCGAGCAGATCGAGGCCGGGTTCCGCAAAGAGCTCCTCGACGGCCGGATCGAGATCGACTCGCTCAAGGTCCTGGCGACGCCGCGCCGCCTCATCGTCACCGCCGACCTGGCCCCCGGCCAAGCGGACCGCGAGGAGACCGTTACCGGCCCCCCACTCGCGATCGCCAAGGGCCCCGACGGCTCCCTGACCCCGGCCGGCAAGGGCTTCGCCCGGTCGCAGGGGATCGACGAGAGCCTTCTCGAGAGCATCACCACGCCCAAGGGCGAGTATCTCGGGGTCAGGCGCCGGGCCAAGGGCGCGCCGACGTCCGAGATCCTCAAGGCCGCGGTGCCCAAGGTCCTGGGCTCCCTGAACTTCCCGAAGATGATGCGCTGGGCCGAGCGCTCTTTCCGCTTCTCCCGTCCGATCCACGGCCTGCTCTGCGTCTTCGGCGGGGCCGTCGTCGAGACGGCCTTCGAGGGCCTGAAGGCCACGGACGAGACGGTCGGCCACCGGATCGCCGCGCCGAGCCCCGTCCAAGCCCGCACCTTCGAAGAGTACCGGACGAGGCTCCGCGCGAGCTTTGTCATCGTCGATCCCGAGGAGCGCCGGGCCATGATCCTCGCGGCGATCGAGGCCGCGCTGGCGCCGATCAAGGCCGGGATCCTGCCCGACCCGGAGCTTCTCGAAGAGCTCTGTCTCAACGTCGAGCACCCCCTCGTCGTCTTCGGGGCCTTCCCGGAAACCTATCTCGACCTGCCCCTGGAGGTCCTGGCCACGGCCATGCGCGAGGGACAGAAGCTCTTCTCAGTCGTCCGCGATGGGAAGCAGATGGCCCGCTTCGTCGGCGTCGCCGACGCGGCCGCCGACGCCAAGGGCCTCATCCGCCGGGGCAACGAGCGGGTCCTTCGGGCCCGCCTGGAGGACGCCCGGTTCTTTTGGGACCAGGACCGCCAGGTCCCTCTCGCCGAAAGGGCGGCGGGCCTGAAGAACGTCCTGTTCCAGGAGAAGCTCGGGAGCTACGACGACAAGGCCCAGCGCCTGAAGAAGATCGCGGCCTATCTCTCCGACAAGCTCGGGGCGGCGGAGGTCAAGGCGGCCGCCGTCGAGGCCGCCGCACTTTGCAAGGCCGACCTGCTGACGGAGATGGTCAAGGAGTTCTCCGGCCTCCAGGGCCGCATGGGCGGCCTCTACGCCAAGCTCGAAGGGGCCCCGGAGACCGTACATCAGGCGATCTACGAGCATTACCAGCCGGGCAGTCTCGAGGACGACTCCCCGGCCTCCCTGTCCGGGGCCATCCTGTCGATCGCCGACAAGATGGATTCGATCGTCGGGGCGATCGGGGTCGGCCTCCAGGTCAGCGGCTCGAGCGATCCCTTCGGGCTCAGGCGCAACGCCCACGGCGTCTGCAAGGTCGCCTTGGACCGGAAGCTGCGCTTCTCGCTGCCCCTGCTCCTCGACAAGGTCCTGGCCGTCTATGCCGACAAGCTGACGCTCGACCGGCCGAAGACCAAGGCCGCCTGTCTCGAATTCTTCGCCGGCCGTCTCCGCTTCATCCTGGAGAAGAAGGGCTTCCGCTACGACCTCGTCGGGGCCGCCCTGGCCCCCGGCGTCGGAGAGATCACGGACGTCCTGGCCCGGGTCGAGGCCCTGGACGCCTTGACGTCGAGCCCCCAGTTCGAGCCGTTCATCCTCATGGCCAAGCGCATCAACAACATCATCAAGGGGACGCCCGCGGCCAAGGTCAATCCGGACCTCTTCGCCGAAAAGGAAGAGCGGGAGCTGGCTTCGACCCTGTCGATCATCCGCGATAACGTCCAGCCCATGATCGCCCGGGGCGACTTCGCCCGGGCCCAGGGCATCATCTTCAAGCTCCAGCCGGTCCTCAACACCTTCTTCGACAAGGTCCTGGTCATGGCCGAGGAGAAGAAGGTCCGTCAGAACAGGCTGGGCCTGCTCCAGTCGATCAGCAAGATGCTTCTCGGGATCGCCGACTACTCGCTCGTCGTGGTCGAAGGGGAGAAGGCGGCCAGGCCTAAGCGCTAGGAGCGGAGAACTTCTGCTCCAATCCCACGATCTTGGTCAGGGTCTGGGGAGGGTTCTGGTCCTTCTCGAGCCCGTACGGGTTGAACTGCACGCCGGCCTGGAACTTGTAGCTCTGGCCGGCGTTGAAGGTCGACCAGCGGACCCGGCCCTTGAGGTCGAGGGGGGCCCGCTCGCCGGGGATGGCGAGCTGGACGCTGACCTTGGACTTGAACTTTAGGGGCTTCTGGGTCAGGAAGCGGACGCCGCCGCGGCTGAGATCGAGGACGGGGCAGAACTCCTCGTCGACCTTGGCCTTGGAGGAAAAGAGCCTGGCCCGGCGATAGGAGACCGTCGCGCCGTCGATCTTGAAGCGCTGGCAGAGCCGCCTTTCCATCCCCTTCTCGCCCATATGATCCTCCGTTCTTTCCCGGCCCCTACCTCGGCCGGGGGGCGGACGCTATGTCCAGATATCCATCTCCTTGAAGTTATAGCAAATGAGGGGGTTCGAAGTCAACCTCATTCCCTCAGGATGAGCCCCCGGCCGGGGGAGAGCGACAGGGACGCCCGGGCCGAAACCGTCTCGCCTTCGGCCGTCGTCCGGGGATAGGCGAAGGACAGGCTGGTGACCTTCTTGTAGGACGGGGGGGAAGGCAGCGGCGGTTTCTTCTTGACCAGGTCTTTCAACGCCTTGTAGGCCAAGGCCAGGGCGTCAAGGACATTGACCCCGCTCATCTGGGGGTTGTTCTCCCGCGGCGGCGGCATGTACGGCTTTTGGCCGGGCATGGACGGACCGCCGAGGGGGAAGGTGAACGCGGCGGGCTTGGCCGCGATCTTGCGGCTCTTCAGGACGAGCTTGCCGTCGATATAGAGGGCCAGCTCGCCCTCCTGGATGGGCCGGCCCGCGAGGCCCGCCCGGGACGGCCCGGTCTCCCGTGCCGGGGCCGGGACGGGCGCGGAGACGTCGGCGATATCGATCCTCAGGCGGATCGGCTTTCTCAGGACGAGATCGGCCGACTTGAGATCGAGGATGAACTCGTAGGAATCGGAGCGCTCGAACAGGCCCCGGAGAGGGATGGTCAGGATATGGAAGCCGGCCGGCCAGTGCCCGCCTTCGAGGATGTAGGGCCCGAGGGAGACCCGGAAGAAGGCCTCGTTGAGGAGCTCGAGCCCGACGTCGACCGAACCCGGCAGGCCCGTCGCGGCGTTCCACTCGTAGTCGAGAAGGGACAGGTCGAAGACCAGCGGATAGGAGCGCTTCCAGGTCGCCCAGAAGCGCAGGAACTCCCGGATCGTGTAATCGTCGAGGAACCCGATGTCGGGATCGTAGTCCCGGTAGGTCTCGAAATAATCGGCCATCAGGTCCTGCTCGCGGGTCTTCTCGCCGAGCTTCCCGGCCAGGAAGGGCAGGACGAGGGCGGCGGCCTGGCGATCGTCCCCTTCGAGGCTTTTCGAGGCCTCGGCGAGGTAATCCCACGCCGCCCGGTAGTCGGGATTCCGCCCCAGCCGGGCGTTGAGCTCCGTCCGCCAGTCGGCTCGGAGCGCGGCGGCGAGACCCAGGCCGAGGAGGAGGGCCGCGGCGATCCTTTGGAGCCTAATCATTGTAGGCGAACTCAAGCGTCATCTCGAGAAGATCGCCGGGGAAATCATTCGGCAGGGCGGGGAAGGGCAGGCTGGCCCGGATGGCCTCGAGGGCGGCCCGGTCGAGGACCTCGACCGTGGTCCCTTCGAGGATCTCGATCGAGTCGAGCTCGCCGGTCTTCTTCACCACGATGATGAAGCTGACCTTGGCCTTTTCGGGCAGGGCCAGGACCGAGGGCAGGTTCCAATGGAGCTGGAGCCGGTCGACGACCGTGGTCGCCCAGGGCAGGAGATCGTAGCCCTTGAGCGGGATGGAGACGCCGATGCGCTGGCGGCCTCCTCCGCCCCCGCCTCCTGTTCCGACGCCGCCGCGGCCCGTGCCGTACCCCCCGCCTCCCGTGACGCCGCGGCTGTACTTGCTGAAGTCGGGGAGAGGGGCCGGGCCGGTGATGCCGGGAGGTCCCGGGGGGGTCCCCGGCGGGGCGAGCGGGATGGTCAGTTCCGACCGGCCGTGGATGGCGATGGACTGCTGGAATTTCGAGGATAACGAAGGGATAGCGGCGCCGGCCCCCGGCGGAGGAACGGCCCCGCCGCCAACGGGCTCTCCTGGCGGTCCCGCGGGCCCGGCTTCGACCTCTTCAGGCGTCGGCTCGGGCTTCTCGGCGGGCCGGGCGGGTCCAAGCCGTCCCGGGGGGCCCGGCGCGGCGCCTGGCTCCGTCGCCAGCCCCCGGCCGCCGACGACCTTGGGGACGGTCAGCTTGAGCGGAGGGACGAGAACGACGTCGCGGACCACCTCTTTCTTGCCGGTGGGGACGATCTTGATGGTGAACCGCCCGAAATAGATGAGGAACCCCAGGACGACATGGAAAAGCGCGGTGATCAGGAGGGCCAGGAGGACATCGCGACGGGAGTGGCGCCCCTTGGGCGGCGTCGCGAACGAGCTTTCGAACATTCGGGGTCGGTCCTCCCGGGTATTATACTAGAATCCTCGGCGGCCCCGAAGGGTTGCACGGTCAGCATCCTCCCTTAGGTCTCCCGGCTGGCCACGGAGGGGCCTCGGGGATCCGCTCCGTTCGCTGCGGTGAAACTTCACGCCGTCCCGGTCCGGAGCCAGATCTTAGGTCTCCGTACCGAGGCCGGCTATTTCACCGCTTTATGCTCACTCCGGGATGCCCCTCGGCCCCTTGTTCCGTGGCCTCACATGCTTTGTTGCCATCAGCGGGAGGATGTGGCCAGAAGGAAAATAAAGGTCAGGGCGTTGAGGACGGCCAGGCGGAGGATGAGGGCGGGGATGCCGAAGAGCGGGATGAGCAGGGCGGACGCGACGACGGCCCCGGAGAACGAAGCGACAAGGTCGACGCCGTAGCCGAGCCCAGGGTGGGCGATGTCGCTAAGAACGAGCCTATTGGCCGCTATGAAAAGGTAGCCGCTCAAGCTTCCGAAAAGCACGAGCAGGGCGAAGGGCATCGGCTCGCCGCCGCGCCCCGGCAGGGCCCCATAGGTGACCAGGAGCAGGACGACGAATCCCAGCTGGACGAGGGGAAGGTCGGCCCGCCCCGGCCTCTTCCTCCGCCGGCCGAGGGCCGCGCCGAGGACGAGCCCGGCCATGAAAGAGGCCAAGAGCAGCGGGATCTTCCCGTAGACATAACCGAAGTTGGCCTGGAAGGCGATGAGCAGGGCGACTTCGACGACGATCGAGGTGAAGCCCATGACGGCCACGGGCACCAAGGACCGCGAGGCTCCGCGCTTGAAGCCCAAGCCAAAAAGAACCAGGGCCAGCGCGGCCGCGATGAGCGGCGCCTCTAAGAACCAGAAGGAGGGGACCCTGCCCGCCGTCTGAAGAAGACGCGCCTGGAGGCCGCCGAATTGGCCGGCCCAGAGCAGGGACTGGAAGTAGTAGCTGACCGGGGCCAAGTCCCGATTGACCTTCGCTCCCTCGAGGGAGGCGGTCCTCAGGGCGGAGGCCAATTGGCCGACGCGGGCGGGATCGAGCCGGAAGGGCAGCATGGCCGGGCTGACATAGGTCGTCTTCAGGTTGAGGCTCGCGATCCTGGCCGCGAGCGACGCGGGGTCGACCGTGAGAGGCCGGACCGAGGCCAGGACGACGGTGCTTGTCCCGGGGATGACGGCAACCTCGGGAAAGACCTGCCGCAAGGTGCCGACGATCGAGGCCAGGAACCGGGCGAACGTCCCGCTGACGTAGTTCTCGGCGCCGGTCAGGACGAAGCTGAGAACGCCTTCGGGCTCGAGCTTCTCCCGGGCCTCAGCGTAGAATTCGCGGGTGTAGTACCGGTTGACCTGGGCCGTGGCCGGGTCCGGCAGATCGAGCAGGATGGCATCGTATCGCTCCGGCGTCCGCTCGAGGAAGGCCCGCCCGTCGCTGGCGAAGATGCGGACCCGAGGATCGTCGAGGGCCCTAAGAGCCGGAGGGGGGAGATATCTCCGAGCCAACCGGATGACCGCGGGGTCGAGCTCAACGCCGACGAGGCCCGTCACCGGGTATTTCAGGACCTCTTCGACGCAGCCGCTCGCCGTCCCTCCGATGAGCAGCACTCGGCGGGGCCGGTCGCGCTGGAGCATGGCGAAGTGGACGGCGTCCTCGGCCGCGCCGAGCGTCGGGCGGCTGAAGACGGCCAGGCCGCTGTCATAAAACGTCGTCTGCTCCGCGTTCCGGACGACCAGGAGCTTGCCGTAGGGAGAGTCCTCGGCCGCGACGAGTTCGAAGGGCTTCCAGGCCGTCCGGAGGGCCGGCCGGTCGGCGACCGCCAAGCCGGCCGAAACGAGGAGCGCCGCCGCGACGAGCGGTCTCGCCCGGCCCGGCTTCAGCGCGACCAGGGTGACGAGCGCGGCCCCGCCGGCCACGACGGCCGCCCCCCGCCAATCGGCGAGGGTCGGCACGAGCAGGAAATGGACGAGGAGGCCGGCCGCGGCCGCTCCGGCCGATTCGAGAAGGTAAACTCGGGGAACATCGTCGCCGAGAAGGCCGGCGTTCAGGACGAAGGCGTGTCCCAGCGGAAAGCTCAAGGCGAAGCCCAGGACGAGGGCGAAGCCGAAGGCCGGGACGAGCCCTGTCGTCTCGGCCGGGAGGAGGCCCATGAGCTTGTGGGAGAACCGCAGCAGCGCGAGGCCGCCGCAGAAGAGGATGACCGCCGCGCCGTAGAGGCCGGCCAGCCGCGCCGTCCCCTCCGCGGACCTCCGGCCGGGCTTCACCAGGCTGCCCAGCCCTCCCCAGAGAAGCCAGGAGCCGAGCAGGAGGCCGAAGGTGAGCTCGTTTCCGGTGAATTCGGCCGCGAACTCCCTGAGGAGATAGATCTGGAACGCGGCGGCCATGAAGCCGAGCAGAAAGGGCGGCAGGCCCGCGTTCAGGCCCAGAGGCCCGGGATCGCCGTCCCGCACGATGCGCACTTCCCCTTCTTCAGCCGGACCGCTTCGATCGAGTAGCCGACCCTCTGGATGACCGTCCTGCCGCAGCTCGGACAATACGTGCTCTCGGCCTCGTGGCCGGGGACGTTGCCGATATAGACGAACCGCAGCCCCTGGCCCAGGGCCGTCTCGCGGGCGGCCTCGAGCGTCGAGAGCGGGGTCGGCGGCAGGTTCTTCATGAGGTACATCGGATGGAAGCGGGAGAAGTGGAGAGGGACGTCCGCCCCGGCCGTGTCGCGGACCCAGCGGGCCATGTCGCCGAGGTCCTCTGGCCGGTCGTTGAGCGTCGGGATGACGAGGTAGACGATCTCGAGCCAGACCTTCGACCGGGCCACCGTCCGGATCGTCTCCAGCACCGGCTTGAGCGCGCCGCGGACGTAGGTCTTGTAGAAGCTCTCGCTGAACCCCTTGAGGTCGACCTTGACCGCGTCGACGACGCCGAGGAGGTCGGTCAGGGGTTCGGGGTTGATGTGGCCGCCCGTCACGACGAGGCTGCGCACGCCGCGTCGCCGGGCCCGCTCGGCCGTATCGTACATGTATTCGAAAAAAACCGTCGGCTCGGAATAGGTGTAGGCGATCGAGGGGCATCCCGAAGTGACCGCCCGGGCGGCCGCGGCCTCCGGCGGGAAGTCGAAGTGCTCGATCTGCTCGGCCCGGACCTGGGAGATCTCCCAGTTCTGGCAGAACTTGCAGTTGACGTTGCAGCCGGCCGTGGCCATCGACAGGGCCGTCGTCCCGGGCAGGACGTGGAAGAACGGCTTCTTCTCGACGGGATCGACGTTGAGGGAGCAGACCCTGCCGTAGACGAGCGTGTAGTACGTCCCGCCCTGGTTCTCCCGGACGCCGCAGTAGCCCCGTTCCTTGTCGCCGAGCCGGCACAGGCGCGGGCAGAGGCGGCACTCGATCTCGCGGTCGGGGAGCTTCGTGTAATAGCGTGCCTCGACCTTGGACAGGGTGGGGCCCGGCTCCTGCGCCGCCAGCCGCTCGCAGAGCGACGGGAGACCGGCGCGGAGGGCCAGGCCGGCCCCGGCCGCGCCGCGAAGGAAGCCGCGCCTGTTCACGGCCCGGCCTCCACGGTCTTCTCGACGACCTCGGCGGCCGATCGGCCGAGGCCCATCTTCTCGGCCGTCGCCAGGTAACCGGGCGGCCGGCCCTCGGCCTCGAGCGTCGGCAGGCCGGCCTCTTGCCGCAGCCGGTCGATGATCCTCCAGCCGGCGGTATCGGCGGCCACGGGGTCGAGGCTGAAGACGAGCCCGCCGAACTTGGC
>Ga0172365_10001728_pt1 | contig 15788 bp, 10 predicted proteins | sample LakKivSesite48cm_FD_114535 | JGI IMG/M metagenome (GOLD analysis project Ga0172365, IMG submission 114535) | Sediment microbial communities from Lake Kivu, Rwanda - Sediment site 48cm | ecosystem: Environmental > Aquatic > Freshwater > Lake > Sediment | place: Rwanda: Western Province, Lake... | reverse complement strand
GCTCATCAGCTTGAATGCCTTGTCCATCATTCCGTTTGTCTGGCTGTCGCGGTAGTGATAGGGATTTTCTATCAATTCACCGTCGGCGTCCAGCAGGCCGAAATCGACGCCCCAGCTATCAATGCCGATGCCCCAGACCTGTGCTCCAGCCGTTTTTGCAGCTTTGCCGATGCCTGTTTTAATTTCGGAAAGCAGCTTGTTAAAATCCCATCGCAGCGAACTGTTCTCTTCGACGGGGCCATTGCCGAAGCGGTGGATTTCTTCCAGAGCGAGTTTTTCAGCAGAAACCGAGCCGAGCATCACTCTTCCGCTCTCGGCGCCAAGATCAACCGCGATATATTTCTTCACTTCCGCCATCGTAAACTCCTTATTTCGGGCGTATCAATACTAAAAACAGACTTATACCCAAGATTATGAGCTTTTGCAAACTGAAAATTAGATGAGAGAATTGTAAGGCATATCATGGGCGTACATATGTGAAAAGCTTATAAAAATCCTTGCAAAATAGATCATTTCTGTTAAAATAAGAATATTAATAAGGTTGATGGAGGTCAAATGGTAAAGTCGAGTCTGATTGTTTTGGTAGTTTTATTTGCACTTTTTACGCCATGTTACAACTGTATATGGGCAAGACCCACGACTGATGAAGATGCTAACAAAATAGTGAAAGGCTGGCTTAAAGCGGATCCCAAACCTCTCGGTACATCTCTCGGACGACGAGTTAAAAACATTGATACATTCACGGGTGATGACGGTAATCCGATATATTACATTGTATATCTGCACACTACAGGATTTGTTGTTGTCTCGGCAGACGATCTGGTGGAACCGATTATTGCCTTTATTCAAGGCGACAGCTTTGACCCTTCGCCTGAAAACCCGCTTGGTGCATTAGTGACCAATGATTTAAATCAGCGAATTGCAGCAGTTCGAAGAACTTTCAGGCTGCAAACCATAAAGAGACAGCCAATATCTTCCGGGAGCCAAAGTAAGTGGAGATATTTTATAGACCTTGCCGATGAGCCAGAAGAAAAGATTACTTTAATGGACTTGGGTGATCCCTCAATCTCTGATGTTCGAGTAGCCCCCCTTGTCAAAAGCAAATGGGATCAGCGATTGGTCTGTGGGTGGCTACCTTGCTATAATTACTACACACCTAACAACTACCCATGTGGCTGTCCCGCCACTGCTATAGCGCAGTTGATGCGTTACTTTGAGTATCCCGCAACAGGTATAGGCCTGGATATGTTCCAGATCAAAGTTGACGGTGATATGCAAATGGTAGCTACGCGCGGCGGGGATGGGTATGGCGGATCGTATAACTGGGATTTAATGCCATACGAACCAAATTGCAGTATGACAGAAGTGCAGCAACAGGCTATCGGGGCACTCTGTTACGATGCTGGTATCTCCATGAACCAATCTTACACACTGCGCAGGTCGGGCTGGGGAGGAAGCAGCAATGCGAGGATGAAGGAAGCACTGAATGCCACTTTCAAATATGCTGGCGCGGTGCACGGATATAACTTTGAGTCTCCAATCGGTCCCGGCTTAATTGGAATGATCAATCCTAATCTTGATGCCAAAAAACCGCTTATTCTTGGTACGATTCCGCACGCCTTTATATGCGATGGATATGGTTATAGCTATTCGACACTTTACCACCATCTGAATATGGGATGGAGTGGCTCGTCCGACGCCTGGTATAACCTGACCAATTCCGTTCTTGATCAGGGTCTTATCTGCAGTTGCATCTATAATGTGCGGACAATACAAACCGGTGATGGTGAGATCATAAGTGGACGGGTATTCGACTATATTAGTGATGAACCGATAGCGAATGCTGTAATACATATTACATCAGCAAGTGAGACCATTGCTGAGACTATTACCGATAGCGAAGGAATATATGCTTTTGACTGCCTGCAGTCCAATACGACTTATACTGTCACGGCTGAAGTGGAGGGGTATGGTTCAGCAAGCCAGGATGTCGCTACCGGCATTTCCACTGATGACTCTGTCGAATCAGGCAATGTCTGGGGTGTTGATTTTGTGCGTGTATTCTGTTACTCTAACCACACGCCAACTTACTGTATTAAGGCACTGCCGTATGGGAGCTCTTTGTCGCCTATAAGCCCTGTAGACAAAGCCATCGGCGTAAGCACAGAAGTGATTCTGCAATGGAAATCCTGGTATGGGATTAATTCGTATGATCTATACTTTGGGACCGACTTTAATGATGTCAGCTCGGCGGATAGCTCATGGCCGATAGGTACCAGTGTGTATAAAGGTAATCTGCCTGTTGACACTACCAGCTACATTGTTTATGATCTAGAATCCGACACAACTTACTATTGGCGAGTGGATATAAACGGTCAGGATCAAGGCAATAATCTGTGGAAGGGCAGGGTTTGGAGCTTTAGCACCGGTAAACTCGCTTATGTTCCCGATCAGTACTCGACCATTCAAGAAGCAATTGAGTTAGCATGGGACGGGGTAACCATCGTAATTTCTGAGGGCTTATATACGGAAAATATTAATTTCAAAGATAAAAGTCTGATTATTAGATCAACAGACCCGAATGACCCAGCCGTCGTCAGGGCTACCGTTATCAAAGGGGGAGATGTGTCTGACCAGGTGGTGTTTGTTTCTGGAGGCGAAAGTACTGACTGTACAATTGCTGGTCTTACTATTATCGGAGGCAGCCATGGTGGCTGCATTTACTGCGATGGTGTATCTCCTGCAATCTCTAACTGCTTTATTACCGGAGCCCGCGGTTCTGGCATCGTGGCATGGAACTTGTCCTGTCCAGTGATAACTAATTGCTGTATCATCGGAAGCAAAGGTTGGGGCATCCTGCTAAAAAGTGGAGACGTCGAATATGCCGGTACTATCAAAAACTGTACTATTGCTGCTAATGGGGAAGGTGTTTGGGGCGTCTCGGTAATCACCAACTCTATTATATGGGGGAATTTGTCTCAGCAAATCGCAGATCCTAACTGCATTGTTGCCTACAGCAACATTCAAGGTGGTTTTCCCGGCGAAGGGAATATCAATGCTGATCCCTGTTTCGCTGATACAAATTCTGACGATTATCATTTGAAATCTCAGGCGGGCAGATGGGACCCTGTTAGTGGAAGCTGGGTGATTGATGACGTAACCAGCCCTTGTATTGATGCCGGTGATCCAAATTCCGATTGGGCGGCAGAGCCGTTTCCAAATGGAGAACGCATAAATATGGGAGCCTATGGTGGTACTTCCGAAGCGAGTAAGTCGTTAGAACCGAAATGATGTTACAGTCGCGGAGGCCCTGAAAAGCCATCTTGGTTTGGCTGGAAGCGCATTTTGGCCTGGCCGATTAGGTAGAAGCTTCCGGTAATGCAGATAAGGTCTTCCTTGCTGACGGCGCTTTTTGCAAGCTGCAGAGCCTGGCTGAGACTGGCGGCGGTCTGGCACATCTTGCCGCAGATCTCCGTGTACATCTCAGCCAATTCTTCCGGAGCTGCTGCTTTAGGCGAGTTGCTGCGGGTGAAAATCACCTTGTCGGCTCCGAATTGCAGCGCTTCCAGCATCCCTCTGATGTCTTTGTCGTTGTTACAGCCGAAGATAACGACCATCGAATCGTAAGGAATGTTTTGGCCGATGGCGTGAATCAAGGCTTTAATGCTTGCCGCGTTGTGGGCGGCGTCGATCATGATTCTCGGGTCTTGACAAATCATCTCCATTCGGCCCGTCAGCGAGACTTTGTTAAGTCCTTCAGCCGCTTTTTTATTGTCTATTGCGTAGCCCATGGATTTAAGCTTATCCAGCATGGCCAGCGCCAGACCACAGTTAATTGCCTGATGTCTGCCGTGCAGTGGTACTCGCAGGTGCTCGAATTTACTGGTTGGAGTTGTCAGGCAGATTCTCGTATGCGGTCCGTCCTCGCGAGAGGTTTCGAATCGCTGCGAAAAGTCGATATCACTGCCCGTTATGCTCAAGGGCACGTTCATGGCAATAGCCTTGGATTTCAGAACCTGCATAGCTGCCGGCTCCTGCTGGACCGTGACTGCCGGTACGCCTTGTTTGAAAATCCCGGCTTTTTCCTCGGCAATCTTGTCAATACTGTCTCCGAGCTGTTGTACATGGTCAATGCTCAAGCTGGTTATACCGATTACATCAGGCTGAATTACGTTTGTGCTGTCAAGCCTGCCTCCCATGCCGGTTTCTATAATAGCAATATCGACGGCCATATCGACAAAATGCATAAAGGCCAGTGCCGTCATGATTTCGAAGAAGGTGGGAGGGTCGGTTTTTGACAATTTCTCAACCGGTGCATAGATACGATTAAGCAAGCGCAACATTTGAGACTCGCTAATCATTTCTGAATTGACCGTAATCCGTTCGTGCAGGTGTACTACGTGCGGAGATGTGTATAATCCGACTTTATAGCCGTTAGCCTCAAGCATTTTAGCCAGCATTGTGGCCGTAGAGCCTTTGCCTTTTGTCCCACCTATATGAACTGTATGGATTTTTGTGTGAGGATTACCGACTAACGACAACAGGTTATACATACGATTAAGATTGAACGTCGTCACATTATAGCGTACGCGCTCCTGCTTCTCGTAGTCTGTCCTCCCAAAAAGGTATTCAATAGCTTTTTGGTAGCTTCTAAAGGCTTTTTTGCCCTTAACTTTGACAACCTTGGAGGAGGATTTTTTCGTTCGTTTCTTTCCGGTTGTTTTAACTGATTTTACCATGAAAGTTGTATTATAACCATAAGCAAAATATAAGTCAATTTCAGATTTATTTAAATACCTTAATAGACCCAAAATATATGAATGTAAAGTATTGTATATAAAGTCGTTACAAAAATAGCGGTATTGTATCGCCATCTTTGACAGGATGTTGTATTATAAATATTCCTTAACATATATACATCATATCTTATATTAAAGCGATGTCAGCCGCCTTGTATAATAACCCTTTCCACTTTCTTTATAGTGGATTGTAATATCTGTTAATATAATAACCTATGTGAATAGAAAATCGAAAGAAATCTTTTGTCTTGTAAAACGAGCCGGCATATTCGCTATGCAAAGCATAAATCAGCTTCTCTGGCCGGCAGTCTGTATCAATTGCCACGAAAGAGTCAGTGAGACTGATAATCACCTCTGCAAAAGGTGCTGGGATCGGCTTATTGCCTGCATAGGAGCCGATTATTGCCGGCGTTGCGGGCGGGATGCCGGTAGATTTGCTTTACTGGCGGGCAAATGCCCTGACTGTCAGGGCAAAGAAATACGTTTTGACGGCATCGCTCGAGCAGGGATTTACGAGCAGACTTTGCGGAAAATGATATTATCCTTTAAAAATGGCCGGACGGAGCTCGATTCAGTTTTGGGCTTTTTAGCCAATTCTGCTTTGCAGGGCAGTGGATTTTCTGATGAAGTAGAACTTTTTATCCCTGTACCGCTACATTGGACCAGGCGATTGGTACGCGGCTATAATCAATCGCATGTCTTGGCCCGGAAACTGATGCACCCGAAAGCTAAAATCAGCACGGACCTTGTCCGTATCCGCCTAACTAGGGCACAGCCGGCAATGGTAAGTCCTGCTGCACGGGAAAAAAATGTAGCTGGTGCTTTCGCCGTGCGCCGCCGTCACAATTTTAACGGCCAAAACGTATGCTTAATCGATGATATAAAAACAACCGGAGCGACATTGAACGAATGCGCAAAAACGCTCAAACAAGTCGGCGCTGCGAAAGTTTTTGCCCTGGTTTTGGCCGTAGCAGGACAAAAAAGTATCAGTTGAAACGGGTTATGGGAGTTATATCTTGAAAGAAGAAGGAAATCGTGGATTTACAATCGCATTGAAACAACCAATAACAGCGATGATAACGGTTTTATTCATCATAATTATAGCCTCGGGCGGGACGAATGGAGAAGACTGGCTCGTTACACAAGTCAAAGAGCCGGTTAGGATCGAAAAAAACCTCGACGGCAGGGAAGTTATTTTGAGCAACGGCCTTATCAGCCGAACTTTTCGCCTTCGACCAAATGCTGCTACCGTCGCCTATGATAACCTGATGACCGGAGAATCAATCATACGCGGCATAAAACCTGAAGCAATAGTTGAGCTTGACGGTAAAAAGTATGAAGTTGGTGGTCTGCAAGGCCAAATCGAATACGCATATTTGCAGACTGAGATGATTGATTCTCTGAGCAGCAATCCAGGCTCTTTTCAGTTTAGCGGCTGTGAAATCGGTGATATTAAGGAACGTTTTAGCTGGAAGCGCAAGCGTTATTCGGCCCAATCGACATGGCCGCCGGCGGGAAAATCGCTGACTTTATGTTTTGTCCCGCCGGACGATAAGCTAAAAGGACTGGCGCTGTCCATTCATTATGAAATGTACCAGGGCATTCCGTTACTGGCAAAATGGCTGACCATATACAACGGCGGCGATAAAACAGTGAGGCTCAATACATTTACGAGCGAGATTCTGGCGTCGGTTGAGTATGAATCTCTGGTAGAAGAACCTGCCCAGTGGGAATATCCGAATATTCACATCGAAAGTGATTATGAGTTTGGCGGGGACGATTCGAGAAATGCCAACAAAACGGCGTATTGGGTTGCCGATCCACAATATAGCACGCAGGTCAATTATAAACTGAAAACGCCCATAATGCTGGAAGTCCGTCCGCCCATAGGGCCGGATTTGATTATTGAGCCGGGCAGCATTTTTGAGTCTTTTCGAACGTTTGAGTTAATCTCCGACAGCACTGAGCGTGAACGTAAGGGTTTGTCGCTGCGGCGGATGTATCGCACCATTGCGCCCTGGAGCACTGAAAATCCGATTATCATGCACGTCCGTAACGAGGATCCAAAATCGGTCCGGCTGGCAATCGACCAGTGTGCCGAGGTTGGATTCGAGATGGTAATAATGACCTTCGGCAGCGGTTTTGATATGGAGAACATCGATCCGAATTACATGGCACAAATTAAAGAATTGGTCGATTACGCCCACGTCAAAAGTATTGAGCTTGGGGGTTATTCACTTTTGGCCAGCCGAAGAATAAGCGACGAGCATGATGTTATCAATCCTGAAACAGGCAAAACCGGCGGGGCGATTTTCGGCAACTCGCCGTGCCTGTGCAGCAGGTGGGGCATCGAGTATTTCGAGAAAATAACAACCTTTGTCGAGCAGACCGGCCTGGATATGCTCGAACACGATGGCTCTTATCCCGGCGACGTTTGCGCCTCGACAAACCATCCCGGCCATAACGGCCTGAACGATTCGCAATGGCAGCAGTGGAAGAAAATCACCGATTTCTACAAGTGGTGCCGGAGCAAGGGGGTATATCTGAACGTCCCAGACTGGTATTTTCTCAGCGGCTCGAATAAAAGTGCAATGGGCTACCGGGAGACGAACTGGTCGCTGCCCCGACAAAGGCAGATTATTCTCGGCCGGCAGAATATTTTCGACGGCACCTGGAGGAAAACGCCGAGCATGGGCTGGATGTTCGTGCCGCTGGTAGAGTACCACGGGGGCGGAGCCGCAGCCACGCTCGAGCCGCTGTCCGAACACCTCGATGCTTATGGTGCGCACCTTGCGCAGAACTTCGGCTCAGGCGTGCAGGCGTGCTATCGCGGTCCGCGCTTGTACGACACCGAGCAGACAAAATCGCTGGTTAAAAAGTGGGTGGATTTCTATAAAGAATTCAGGGACATCCTCGATTCGGACATCGTTCACGTGCGCCGGCCGGATGGACGCGATATCGATTGTATTTTACACGTCAATCCGCAATTAAAGCACAAGGGCCTGGCAATAGTCTATAATCCGCTGAATCGGGCGATCAAAAGGCAGTTGAAGCTTCCGCTGTACTATACAGGACTGACAGGTACGGCAAGTATCCGTGAGCAGCAGGGCAAGAGCGGCAAGTATGAACTTGACTGTCAGTACAATGTCGAGATCCCGGTCGATATGTCACCTGGAAGCATAACTTGGTTTGTTGTTGAATAAATCGGAATATTGTTCCTGCTAAAGCCGGCGATTCAAAGGTCTTCATAGAAGATACTCCATTCCCTCAAGTCTGACTTCATGAATTTGGGATTATTCAGACCATTTCGAAAAGGTAAGTAGAACCGCGTTCTCTTCAAGTGAAACGTTTGGCCCACAAAAAAACAAAAGCGTATTTATGGGCATTAAAATAGGTTTTAGGATTTTCCAGCATTAACGCACGACATATTCAACGCTCTGAAGAGAAAGGTATAAATATCGGCTTGCTCATCGATGACCTTGTATGTTGGTTTGCCACCACGATGATGTCCGGCTTTGGTTTCCACGCGGAGTAGAATAGGGTTTTCGCCACCAGCTTCCGCCTGGAGAGTGGCAACGAATTTCTTGGCATGAGCGGGGACAACACGGTCATCGTTATCGGCAGTTGTAACGAGGATCGGTGGATACTTCATACCTCTATTGATGTTGTGTAGAGGAGAATAGGAATAGAGGAACTTAAAATGCTCCGCAGACTCTTCTGCATTGCCATATTCCGGTATCCAGTAGTAGCCCATAGTGAACTTGTGGTACCTTAACATATCGATGACTGGACCCTGAGAGACGACAGCACCAAACAGGCTGGGACGCTGTATCATACAGGCGGTGACGAGTAGGCCGCCATTACTGCCACCAGTGATAGCGAGCTTCTTGGGGTTGGTGTATTTGTTTTCGACGAGCCATTCGGCAGCAGCGATGAAGTCGTCAAAGACATTTTGCTTTTTGTCAAGCATACCGGCTTGGTGCCAAGCCTCTCCGTACTCTCCACCGCCGCGAATGTTAGCAACAGCATATAAGCCACCGTGCTCCAACCAAATAAGGGTGGGAACAGAAAAGCGAGGTTTGCTATTGCTAATGTCCCTAAATCCTCCATAGCCGGAAAGCAAAGTCGGATTATTGCTGTCTAGTTTAAGACCTTTCTTCTGGGTGATGAACATAGGAATGCGAGTGCCATCTTTGGAATGATAAAAAACCTGTATTGTCTGATAGTCTGAAGCGTCAAAGTCGATATCAGGTTTTTTGACAACTGTCAGCTGCTCAGTGAGAAAATCATAGCGATAGCTTGTCTCAGGAAACAGAAAAGAAGTAAAAGAAAAAAACATTTCGGTGCTATATTGCCTTCCGGTCCAACTGGTGATTCTGCCAAGAGTGGGCAGGGGGATTTCACGAACGAACAATCCGTCAAGGTTATAGACTTTGAGCTGTTGGCACACATCATGCACGTATGCAACTACAAAATGGTTGTTAATTAGTGTTACATGCTCGATTACATCGTCGGTCTGAGGCAGGATTGTGCGCCAATTGCTGCGCGGGGGATTATTGATGTCGATAGCTATGATTCTTCCCCGAGGTGCATTTAAGTCAGTATGGAAATAGAAAACAGAGTCGGTTTTCCCAACAAATTCGTAGCGAGCATCAGCGTCATCAAGCAATCTGATGAAGTGATTGGTGCTTTCCAGAGGTTGGTAACAAACGCGGTTCTTGGTGTCTGCTCCGTGGTAGACTTGTACAATGAGAAATTTACCGTCCGCAGTAATAAATGGATCAAAACGCAATTCTTTATTGTCGGGTCGTTCGTAGATTAGCTGGTCTTTCGATTGTGGTGTGCCAAGCTGATGCCAATAAACACGGTTATAGTTGGTCTGGTCTCCGGGCAGAACAGTATTAGGGTCTGGGAAACGATTGTAAAAGAAGCCTGTATTATCATGTTTCCAGGCAATGCTGGTAAAGCGGCACCATTGAAGAATTTCATCATAGTCTTCGCGGGAATCGATTGAGCGGATTTTGATTTCCTGCCAGTCGCTTCCGCTGCGTGAGATAGCGTATGCCAGTAGAGTACCATCTTCACTGACGGCTATTGTGGTTACGGCAATGGTGCCATCTTCACTTAGCGAGTTAGGGTTAATAACGACGTTCGGCTCGCTTTCGAGTGTTTGCTGAACATAGAGGACAGGTTGATTTTGGATGCCGTCATTTTTCCAGAAAAAGTATCGACCGCCTTGCTTGTACGTCGTCGAATACCGGGGGTAATTCAATAACGCAGTCAGGCGTGTCTTTATTTTCTCTCTGACAGGGACAGCAGCTAAAAAGTTGGAGGTCAACTTATTCTGCTTTGTCACCCAGTTCTGAGTTTCCGGGGCATCGGCGTCTTCGAGCCAGCGGTATGGGTCGGGAACTTCAATGCCATGATAAACGTCAACTATGGAATCCTTGCGTGCCTGCGGATAGCTCAGTCCGACGGTATGGACTTCGGTCGAAGCTGCTTGCCGACATCCACAGCACAATACAAGCCAAACAAGTACAGCAATAAATAAACGGGCATATAAGGTTTGAATAATAAAATACATCCTTATAGCTTGGTATTTGACTCTTTTGGTAACTATGTCTAAACGGGATTTACCATTTACAGTATTTCATGCTTTATTATAGCTCGGTATAAGCCGTTGATGCGCTTGCCGTCGACGATTGTGGGTGAATATTTATCGTTTCTCGGCTGAAGCCGGACTTGATCTTTCTTCTCAAAGAAAACCCTCTTGAAAGTCGTCTCGTGCGGCATCGCAAAACGAACAAAGCAGTCATCGCCGTTATGAACTTCCGCGGCGGGCGAGAAAATTACGATGTCTCCCTCACGGAATTTCGGCTCCATCGAATCACCGACTACTCGAACGGCAAATGCGTTCGGATCGTGCACATCCGGACAGCGGATATAGTCGTCGGCTATACCCACGGGGTAGTCCATGTCGTTAAAATCTCTCGGATAGCCGGCCGCGACCCTGTTAATCACAGGGACCAAACGGCCCGCCGCCAAAGGAGCTTTGTCGTGCCTTATTTTTAACTTTTTCTTGGAGACAAGCCTGCCAAGCTTGTTCGGGCTGACTTCCTTGTCAATAACGTTCTTGACAATCTGCCGCCATTTCTGAACTTCAGCCTCGGCTGTTTCATATTTCTGACGAATGTCCGAAGGCATCCTTTCGAGATGGGCGATGTTCAGCAGGAGGCCCGGCTCGAACTCAAGCACCTCCTCAAGCTTGTCCAGCAAGTCGTCGCTCGGCGGATTTTTGACTTTTCCGGTCTCAATTGTGGATAGATAAGGTTTTGAAAATCCGATCCGGTTGCTGACCTCGTCCAGCGTCAGCTTCATCTGTTCACGTCTTTCTCTGATTATTTGCCCAAGAGCCATGTGGAATCCTCACTTTTTGTTAATTTGTTAATCAATCTCTATTAACTCGTAGTCACTGCTTCCGAGTCCGATACTTTCGCCGTGTTCGATTTGACAATTTGTATCAATTTTAGTATTGCCGAGCAATTCGGCCAGTTTTTTTCCACTCTTGCTTTCCACCAGGTCCAGAGCCGCTTTATCGACAGCCACGGGATCGGTTGAGGCGATTATGCCGATATCTTTGACTATTTTGCGCATGTTCGGCGTATCACAGCAATCACAATCTTTGGTTATTGACAACAAAAAATTAAAAAATGTTGCATTTTTTTCTTTACCCTTAAGCGCTCCCAAGGCGTGCTCGGCGATACTTTTTTGTAAAACTTCCGTCTCCCGGCCCCAGTTGCAAGCTATGGCTCCGAATCTGCATAGAGCCATACATTCGGCGCAGGCGATGCACTTGTCCTGGTCGATGTGCGCCTTGACGTCGTCAAGTGTGATTGCGTCAGCAGGGCAGTGGTCGTAACATACGCCGCACCGGGTGCAGTCGTCGCCGATATTCAGCGTAAGGGCGGCATGCTGTTTCATCTTTCCTTTTTTGCTCGCACAGCCCATACCCAGCGTTTTCAGGGTAGCTCCGAGCCCCGCGGCGACGTGGCCCGTTACATGGGCCACCGAGAGAATAGACTGGCTTCTTGTAATATCGTATGCGATATAGACCTCTTTGTTAATCTGACCGTTGACTTTCACGGCGGTTTCTGCCGTCCCGCTCAATCCATCCGGCACGATAAACGGTATTCCCAATCCATCGAGGCTAAAACCGTGCTCGGTAGCTAAAATAGCATGGTCGATGGCGTCGTGCCTTCGCCCTACGTATAACGTTGTAGTATCAGTCAAAAACGGTTTTGTATTCAGTTTGAGCAGCTCTTCCACTAATCCCTTGATACACGGAGCCTTTATGTACGTATTATTGCCGTCTTCGCCGACGTGGACTTTGACCGCGGTGAAGTCGTTTTCATGGAAACAATCCGCGAAGCTGCCGGCCTTAAACAGCCTGCGGGCCTTTTCGGATATCTTCCTCGGGCCGTCGTCGATGGAAGCTTTAATACTATATACTTTAGAACTCATAAAATATCCCTTGCATTCAAACGGATCAATCTGCTACTGTAATACTATTCAGTTTGGTTTGAAAGCATACAAATTATATTATTTTTTCACCAGTCTGCAAGTACAGCTTAGAAAAGTAAATGTTCGCACAAAATTTTTACACCGATGCCTATAAGAACCAGTCCGCCGAGGGCTTTGATTCTATTCTCGCAAAAATGCCCGAATCTCTTGCCGATAAGAACTCCTACGTAGGAAAGTACGAATGTTGTCAGGCCTATGATTATTACCGCCTGTGCGATAGAGCTTGTTATGAGTGAAAGCGTAATGCCGATTGCAAGGGCGTCTATACTGGTCGCGACGGACAAAGCCAGCAGAACAAAAATATTCGATGGGTCGGGATTTTCCTCTACTAACCTGATTTTGAACGATTCGTAAATCATTTTGCCGCCGATCACCGTTAAAAGAGCAAAAGCGACCCAATGGTCATAATCTTGTATGCATTCTTTCAAATTTAACCCTGCCAATGAGCCTATCAAGGGCATAAAAGTCTGGAAGGCCCCGAAGAAAAGCGCCATTCTCAGAGCATACTTTACATGCAGTTGTTTGTATGTGCCCCCGCTGACAATAGAGACCACGAAAGTATCCATTGCCAGGCCGATGGCTATGACTGTGATTGTAATAAGTTCCATAAGTGGGTATTGTATTTAATGCAATATTTTTACTTTCAGTCTCTGAACTTTGCGACGGGTTTCTTTAAAAGAAAAGTTTATTTTATAAGGCGGGCAATTTGCTTGAATCTTTCGTGCTCCGCAGTTTTGAGAATTCATCCTTCGTAGTTCCAGCCTTCGCAGCCGCTCCGGCGGAGTGCTTTTTTAATTTGATTATTAGTTCCTTTTTAACTCTTTTCCCCCTAACAGCAAATCGAATATGCAGTAAAATACTGTATAGTTTCTCCGATAATGAAACATTATAGTTATATACAAACCTTATAATGAAACCACATAAAGACATTCTTGAGATTACCTTTTTGGTCATCGCATCTATTGTCTGGATTTGCTTTTTACTCTCTATCAAGTCAAATCTGAAGCTGGAGTCAAAAGTGATAGGTTTATCAATTTCATGTGTAAACGCCTTTATTACTCCTTCAGTTATTATCCGATAATGTGTAGGGGTATTAAAGTAAGATATGATGTCGCTGCAATCAGGAACACGGATTTCCACTATACCCCCTGGAACTAAAATACGATGCACCTCTTTCATCGTTCTGACAAGAGCATCTTGCTTTTTACCCTCCGCTTCAATCAAATGAGGAAGGTGTTCTATGTAATGAGATAACAGAACATATTCATAATAATTTGATCTAATAGACCAGGGGAAAACTAACAGGTCCAGAACAAGGTCTGGCTTGACACGACGACTTTCATCGTCGAGAACATCCACGTTTATCCAGCCGTCTTTATAATCTCGACCACACGCCAGGTTAAGTTTCCTTTCTTTTAACATTATTTCAGATTTCCCATTTAAACAATTAAATAGCATGATTTTTCCTCACAACTGTGACAATTTTACAAAAGCTCCTATTGAATGGTCAAGAAGATTCTAACCAACGGCTATATTCCCTAAAAATTTGCACAAAAACGAGGATTTTTATGACCCGATTGCTCCCAATTCCTGCTTTCGTGCAGACTTTGACCGCAGTCATTTTTATAAATTCAGGTTTTTCAAAAATTTTGGTCATTAGTCGTATCCAATAGGCACCGGCTTCAAGCGGTGAATATTTGCGAGGATTTCATGAAACAGAGATTCCGACACAAGAACCTCTGCCATCTGGAACGTAACATGGTGGGCATGGCGTACCACTTTGGCTCCGATCTTGACCAATTTTTCCCGCATCGTTCGCAGCGACCAGTCGTTTATCGATTTCAGCAACGCCAAACGCCGCAGGAAATTGCCGATATTGTACGCCAGGGCAAAAAGTTGCAGTCGAACCTGATTATCCACAAAATCGTGGCACGAAAGTTGTGTCCATGTTAACGCATACTTACCTTCTTTGATCCACTGTTCTGCTGTCCCACGCTTGTTATAAAACTTCACCACTTTGCTGGATTTCCAGCGAAGATTGGTCACGATAAAACTGATACGTGGGAACAGTTCGTCTGCGTGCCATTCGACTTTCCCTACGACTCTTCGGTATTTGCTCCAACTGGCCGCTTGATACTGGAAACTGTGATACTGAATAATCGGCTTCTTGGGCGGACGACCTACAGGACGTGTCAATAGATGATCAATCTGCTTGTAGAGTATGTCATTGCCTTTTAACCGTATTGCATAGAAATAATCTTCGGTTTCAAGAAAGCAGTAGATTTTGGGGTCGGCAAAGGCGGTATCACCACGAAAATATCGGGCGAGATTTTCAGCTCGATAACGCCCGACCACAGGTTCGAGAACGCTTTTCCAATCATAAGAACTATAGACATTTCCGTGACGAGGCAACGCCCGTTCAATATCTCCGAATTGGTTGAATATAAACAGGGGGTGGTAACAGGTATAACCGAAATGACCGTTGTAAGCAGAGTCTTCCTGTCTTCCAAAAGTAGGGCTGTCAGAACTGTCTATGTCCAAAATAATCTCTTCGATGGATTTGTGTTTGTGAGCTTCATCCACCCAGTGACCGGGCTGATTCATCAGGGTCTTCAGGCTTTGGGATTGCGTGAGAATCTCGGTTTCAAATCGTCCCATCAGGCTGACAGAGGCGGCTATTTTATCTTTTGCCCTTTCATCGACAACATGACGCATGGCAGGATCAACAGATAATCTTTCCGCATCATTTGTATCTTTATAACCTGCGAGACGACTATAAATAGACTGACGCGGCAAAGCGGCGAGACTATGCTGTGTATTCTTTCCTGTACGATTATCACTCAGTGCAGAAGCCGCCATATCAGTCAATCCAAACACATCATCTATTTCTCTGTATGCCAATAAACCTGCGTCACTGGTGATTTTCATTCCGTGAAATTCGAGCTTCAATTTTTTGTCAAAATTGACTCTCAGGGCATCCTTTTTGCCTTCACCCATAGGGTTCTCCAAATCAGAATAGTAAAAATGGCTTGAATGGTCTCCATAAGCTTTATAATATCAAAATCCTGTTCATTTGTCATGAACTACTTGGGAAATCCGGGATAAGGCAAATTCGAAGGAGCCTTTATTTACTCGGCTTTAATTATGCCCTTTTCGGTCAGATTTTCCTTAATTTTCCGGCCGGGCTCGACGACTAAAAATTCACTTTCATCCCACGGGCCGTCAACGAGCTTCTGCATCAGGGCCGGCTCACCTTTTATCTCATCGTAATTCCAAGTGAGAAATTCGGCGCAGCGTTTCGTATATCGTCTGTATTCGTCCGAGTTGGCAAAATTCCAGTCGATATACGTCGCCCAATTGTATTGTTTGATCCACCCTTGTTCCATTTCCATCAGATACCGGGCGTTG
>Ga0172365_10001726_pt1 | contig 15794 bp, 15 predicted proteins | sample LakKivSesite48cm_FD_114535 | JGI IMG/M metagenome (GOLD analysis project Ga0172365, IMG submission 114535) | Sediment microbial communities from Lake Kivu, Rwanda - Sediment site 48cm | ecosystem: Environmental > Aquatic > Freshwater > Lake > Sediment | place: Rwanda: Western Province, Lake... | reverse complement strand
GGTCTCAACCTTTATGGCTATGCCATGAACCTCGTCGAAGCCCACTATGCCGGCGTTGTCCTCGAAGATAGAGAAGCACCACTTGGGCTTGAGCTCGTCCGCGACCTTTCTGATGTAGGTCTTCAGGAGGCTGTTTACCGTTCCCTCCGGCGTCTCTATGGTGCCCTTGAAGGTCTTGTGGAAGCAGTGCTCGCTCCAAGCCTGGTCTATGGCCTGAAGCTCGACATCTGTCGCCTTCCTCTCAACCAGCGTGAAATGGTCTCTTACCGCCTTCATCTCCTCTAGGCTGAGACCGAGAACGAGGGCATCCCTGACCTCGAGAAGCTCCTTATCCCCCGTACCCACCAGGTCTACCTCATAAAGGGGGAAAGGAACCTCCCGCCGAGTTACCCTCTCCTTCCTCATTCCGTCTCCCTTATCTCGAATCTGTAGTCATCCTTGGTTGGATTGGTGAGAAGTCGGCGGCACATCTCGTCGACCAGCCTCTCCGCTTCCTTCAGGCTCTCCGCCTCCAACTCCACCTCGTAGACCTTGCTCACCCTGACGCCTGACACCGAGTAGCCGAGGCCCTTGAGGGCCTTCGCAGTCGTCTCTCCTTCAGGGTCCGAGTAGCCTCGCTTGAGGCTCACGTAGACAGATGCTTTAAACCTCATCCCGTTTCCTCCTATGAATATTTGAAGCTTCCAAAACTGCTTTTTATAGTCAGCGTGTTTCCCGTCGGGCTCCTCTTGCAGTGCCCTATGATCTGGGCGCCGAGTTTAAAGGAGTCAGCTAGGCTGAGAACCTCCTCCGCCGACTCGGGTTCGACGATGACCTCGAAGCCTACTCCCATGTTGTAGTCCTCGTACATCTCCTTCCACTCCGCACCGGACTCCTTCTGAATGAGCATGAAAACTGGATCAGGCTCAGGGGGGCTCTCCTTCACGTAGTGGATGTTTCTTCCTAAGCTGAGGCATTTCGTCATGCCTCCCCCTGTGTTGTGAACCATCCCGTGAACAGCCTCTCCGCAGCTTTCAAGAACCTTCCTAATCACAGGGGCGTAGAGCCTTGTCGGCGACAGCAGCGCCTCGCCTACGGTCATAGCCAACTCGTCGAGGTAGGCGTCGAACTTGAACCGCCCTCTGTAGCGTCGCTGGCCTGTCTCGCCGAGCTCGGGGCATCTCCCTTGGTATTCTGCTTCCATGAGGGAGAGCCTCGCCAGGGTGAGGCCGTTGCACATAATCCCACTGTTCTCCTTCCCCTCGTAAACGGTCTTGCCCCCGCTCCTCAGCCCGACAATGAGGTCCCCCTCCCCGATCCGTTTCCCCGTCACCACTTTATCCAGGTCAACACGTCCGAAGAGGGAGCCAGAGATGTCGAGGCTTCTCAGCTGGTCGGGCAGGTCAGCGGTCTCGCCGCCCGAGAAGAGCATCTTGATGCCGTATCTCTCGAGCGTTGAGAAGCACTCTTTGAAGCCGCTTGCCAAAGCCCTGAGGAGGGCTCCTCTATCCACCTTCAAGGGGTTAAGGGCGACGTAGTCTAGGAAGCAGAGGGGCTCTGCGGCGACGCAGATGATGTCGTCGAGGTTCATGGCGACCACGTCTTGGGCTAAGCTGCTGAACCACATGGGGTCGCCTGTCTCCTTCCAGTGGAGGTAGCTCTGGACAGGTTTGCTCCCAGCGCCGTCGCTGTGAGAGACGATGCCTCTACTGGGCGAGTCTGGGTCCTGTTGGACGATGCAGAAAGCGTCGGGGAAGAGGTTCTCCAACTGCTCCTTGAAGGCTTCCACTCCCTTCTTTTTGATGTCGACCCCGAGTTCGAAATACTTAGATGACATTACACTTTAACATTGTTCTACAATCTAATAGCCTTTCCGACAACATTTTAACAGGAATATTGAAATATATTGCGGAACCAACTCTGTTCAATGCTTCTGCTGGGTTACCTGCTAGCTTCTTATCACAGAAGCTTTAAAGACGGTATTGCTGTGCCTAGAGAAAAGTCAACAGAACTGGTCTTCGACCTACTTCCCACATCCATCATCTTTAAGGCTGGATACCGCATTCAGGTGATAACTATGTGTGCGGACAAAAATAACTACCTCACAGTTGAACTGTCTCCAAAACCCGTAGTCAATATCTTTCGTAGCTCCGACCCTTCCTCATACATCGCTCTACCCATCATTCCAGCATCCTTAAAATAAAGGATACAATAGTCCTCTCTCTCAACGTTAGTTCCTATGCTCAAAGAGCCTTTCAGATTCTATTGGGGAATACTTTAATTGGTTTGAAGGTTATACCTAAATAGGAAGTTTACAGAGTTCTTCTTGCAGAAGAGGATGAGAAATGCCTTGAGGGAACATGAAGAGACCCCTGCAAAAGTGGATGAGAGGGAGCTTCTGGAGGTTGTCAGGGGGCTCCATCCTCAAGGTGCTCTTAAAGCTCTCTCCATCAGCAGTCCCAGGCAGTTCTCAGGTAATACCAGAATTGATGCCTTGGCGATTTGGGAGAGGCATCCTGCTGGAATAAAGATCTATAGAAGTAAGGCAGGAGGGATCGATCTCTTCGTCCTCGCTGTTGATGAGGGACTCTTCGAGAAAGATGTTGAAGAGGCTTTCTTGGGAGACATCGTCGCGGGTTGGCTTCTAGCTCCCTGCAGGGCATTGGTAGGTAGAGATTATCTCTGGAGATATGAGGTTCTATTCAAGAGGAGGAAGGTGGAGGAAGCTCTCACGGGTCTCGCCTTGGAGTATCCTCATCTTTCTGCTGAGTTATTGATCGAGCCGAGGTACTTCCTCTTCGAGAATCTCTCTAAGACGATCCGAATCTATCCACCCATCTCCTCGATCTACCTGGACTTCAAGGGAGAGGGACGGGAGAAAGAGATAGAATCTGCTATGAGAGGGTACAGCGAGGCGATCAGAGAACTCGCTGAGGGGGGAACGCTCCATTTCAAGGATAGTTGCTTGGTTTTTGATGGAGGCTTTCTGGAGGAGACTCAGAGGCGTAGATTCAGTGCGGTCAACTTCCTGAACATGGTGAACAGAACCCTCAGGCCCTATCTCATCCGAGGATTCAGCGAGGTCTCTGAACTACTCAACTTCTACTTTGAGACGGAATCCCAGTACAACAGGGATTTCATGGAAGATAAGCTAAGGGAGGAGATAGAAGACCCAAAGAAGTTTCTGCATCTTCCCACCACGCTGGGCACAATGAGCCTGAGGAATGAAGCAGGCATCGAGGACTTTATCAAGCGGATGGAGCCCCTGGGAAAAATCTCCGAGGCCAGGCTGGAGCGATGTGGCGGCGTCCTGAACGAGGTTTACCTTCTCAGCTTCAGGAGAGATGAGAGGGAGGAAAAGGCGCTGGTGAAGAAATATCAGAACTGGGTTGGCTTCAAGTGGTTCCCCCTCGCCCTCTGGACCCTTGGGACGCAGAACTTCTCCGTCCTAGGTCGCTCGCGTCTGGAGAGGGAGTACGCGATAAACAGCCTTCTTCAGCGACAGGGATACCCAGTGCCGAACATCCACCATGTAGACCTGAACAGGATGCTCCTCATCAGGGAATTCATCGAAGGGGGGAGCCTCGTGGACACCGTGAAAAATACTCTCTCAAAGGGAGAGAGCCCTGATGAGGCTGATAGGCTGAGGAGGCTGGGGAGACTCGTCGCGAGGGCGCATAGTTTAGGTGTCACCATCGGTGACTGCAAGCCTGAGAACTTCATAGCCTCGCCCAGCGGGGAGATCTACCTCATCGACCTCGAGCAGGGCGCCCGCAACGGAAAACAGGTCTGGGACATCGCGGAGCTCCTCTACTACTCCGGCCACTACGCCTCCCTTCTCACCGATCTTAAGCACGTCTCAGACCTAACTAGGGCTTTTGTCAAGGGATACCTCCAGGAAGGAGGTGACCCGAGGAGGGTGGAGGAAGTGGGGGGAATACAATACACCAAGGTCTTCAGCATCTTCACCCTTCCCCAGGTGATCTACACCATCTCCAAGACCTGTCGAGAGGAGGCAGCTCAATGGAGGAAGTGACGCTCCGCTTCTACGGCGGGGTGGAAGGAGAGATCGGTGGGAACCAGATACTTCTCCAAGATGGGGGGACTCAGGTTCTCCTGGACTTTGGATACAACTTCTCTCGGTGGAGGGAGTACTTCAGCTTCCCAACCTCCATGCCCAAGAGCCTAGACGAGTACTTCGAGGTGGGACTTCTGCCGAGGGAGCTGAGGGAGCGAGAAAGCGGTCGCATCTCAAGGGATATAGGGGATTGCCTCATAACCCACGCCCACACCGACCACTGGAAGGGAATCCCCGCCCTAGCTCCCAGCGACGAGGGGGGTCCAACAGTCCATTTGGGGGAGACTGCTCACAGGATTGTGATGATGCGGGGGGAGAAGCTGAGGGGTTGCGAGTCCATCTCCCATCTGAGGTTTGAGACCTTCAGGACAGGAAAGAAGATTCGACTTGGAGACCTTGAGGTCGTGCCCTTCCATGTGGATCACAGCATCCCAGGAGCCTACGCCCTCCTCATCCACACAAGCCGGGGGCTCGTTGTCTACACGGGTGACCTGAGGCTTCACGGAAGCTACAGCAGGCGGATGCGGCAGCAGTTCTGGGAGACCTTGGAGGGGGAGCCTGTTGAAGCCCTCATCTGCGAAGGAACCAGCGTAGGGGAAGTGCACTTGGTACTAACGGAGAATGATGTTCAAAGGCTTGGGAGGCGATACGTGCAGACATCTCCAGGCCTCGTCCTCGTGAACCTCTCGCCCCTTGACGTAGACAGGCTCAGAACCTTTCACAGGATCGCCGAGTTGACGGGCCGCAGGCTTGTCGCGACGAGCAACTTCATAGAATGCCTCAAAGCTTTAGAGGAAGAGCCAGGACTTGATCTACCCAGCCAGACGAAGGGTGAGATCTCGGAGTATGGGGAGGAGGAGCAGGGGAAGCTGAGAAAAAGCCCCTCGGAGTACATTCTTCTGACGGCCTTCTACAGGTGGAAGGAGATCCAGGAGGTCCAGCCTCCGCCTGGCAGCGTCTTCATCCTGAGCACCTCTGAGCCCTTCGAGGAGGAGTCTGAGATAGAGTTCAGGAGGCTGATGAACTGGCTTAACATCTACGGCATCCAAGCAACCCAACTCCACACCTCAGGCCACGCCTTCCCAGAGGAACTCCGAAGGATCGTGAATCTAATCGAACCAAGGAAGCTGATGCCTGTCCACACGGCTTATCCTAGCTCCTTCGGAAAACTCGTCTCGGACATCGTCTCGGAGAAGCATATAGAGTTCATAGAGCCGAAGAGGGGGCAAACCTACAAGATATAGGGCTTGGAATGTATGGGTGAGTCGAGGGGGATCTTAAACTTTATTAGTTGGCAGGTCATCCTCGTTATAGTGGGTATGAGCTTACCTGTAGGTTTTACCGCCAAGCAGATAAGGATGATGGGGGATGAGGAGGAACAGCATGTCCCTGGCTGAGATGGGCCGGCGGTTGGGTGTGACGAGGCAGGCCGTCTCCAAGGCTGTAAAAGGGACTGATAAGAGGGTCTCTCAGACCTTGGAGTCAACGGCTGCCGCTGCGAAGATCGAGGTGCGTTACCTCGACCCCGAGAAGGATGTCCTCCTCGGCTACAGCCATGAAACCAAGGATCGGGTCATCGTGACCTTCTCTACCCAATATGCTATCCACATATGGCATTACTGCAGTGGTAGATGCAAGGGATGTGAGACTCTTGTTTCATAAAGAGGGAAAAATTAACAGAAAAAATGTTAGCATACTACTCATCGCGTCTTTGTTCATCTCATTTGGGGCTGTATCGGTTGCAACGAACTTCGGGTGGTGGGTTCGCCTTCGGTTCCAATTTGGGCTCATACCCTTCGAAGAGCCGAAATCTCCATGTGTAGCGATGACAGACATTGAGCGTGGAGGACTTGTAATTCGACCTATCTCAGACCGTTACACGTTAGAGTTGATGGACTTCATAGCCTCGGTAGTGAAGGGGGAAGAGACAGAGGTAATCCTAGAGGGTAAACACCCCGATGTTCTCTCCTTAATGAATCGCACAATACCCCGTTTCAATATGGGATACTTGAACTCCACGAGGATCAAGGTCTTCGGAACCGAGTACGATGTCTGGTATCTAGAGATGTGGGTGAGGGACGAAGCCCTTTACCTGAATATAAGATTCCAAGGCTTAGAACATGTTGTAGAAAAGGTATACCTTATCGAGGACCCCGAACTCGCCATGAAGGCCTACGACATCATGGTAGAGGCTTGGCAAAAAAGTTAATGATAGATCCAGAAAGCCCTGATCCGATTCATTACTGAGAAGAATTGAAAAAAGAGAGGGTCGCCCATACGCCCCCAGTTACTTTATAGAAATCTCAATAGATCGCCCTCCCTCGAATAAGGGAGGTCTAAGAGGATTGCTATCTCCTTAGCCCTCTTCTCCCCGAAGCCCTCCACCCTCTGAACCCCTCCTCAGAGGCCTTGAAGACCCCTTCTGACGCTCCCAAAGGCCTCCAAGAGCCTCTCAGCGATCGACATGATGTGCACAGCGAGCAAGCCAAAAACCTTATAGCCTTTAGGACAGTTAAATATGTAATGGCTAGAAAAATTATCGACCCGACCACAGGCGTATCACGGCTTCTACATGAGTTTATGCTCCTTCCTGGAAAGATACCGAGTAAGTTATCAACGGAGGAGATAGATCTCTCAACGCCTTTAACAAGGCATAGAAGAGGCGAAGAGCCCAACTTAAAGCTCAATATTCCGATTTTGAGCGCGGCTATGCAGGCGGTTACTGGACCGAAGATGGCAGTCGCCATGGCGAGGCTTGGCGGAGCAGGTGTAATCTTCTGCAGTCAACCCATTGAAGACGAAGTCAATATGGTGAAAGAGGTGAAGAGCTACAGAGCTGGGTTCGTTGTGCCCGATGTGTTCTCACCTGAGGACTCGCTTGAGACTGTCAAAAGAAGGATCGATGAAAGGGGATACTCAACCTTCCCGATAACTGAAGACGGCAAGCCAAGCGGCAAACTAATGGGTTATTTGACCAAGAACGATTTTGATCCTCTGCGTCATTCTCACCTAAAGGTTAGGGACAGGATGATTCCTGTAGAAAGCATATCCTACACATTCCTGAAGAACGTCATCGACAGCGAGGGGAGACTGGACCTCGGCAAGGCAAATGATATTTTAATGGAGAGCCACTACGGTTCTCTGCCGATCGTAGATGAGAATATGAAATTGGTTTACGTTGCCTTCAGAAAAGATGTGCGCGAACACTTAGAGAACCCCTTAGAGCTTCTCGACTATAAGAAACGCCTTGTCTGCGGCGCCGCGGTAAACACCCGTGACTATTCGGAAAGAGCTGCGGCTCTTATTGACGCTGAAGCAGACTTCTTGGTCATAGACACATCTCAAGCCTACTCTGATTACGCTGAGGAATGTCTTCGTTATTTAAAGAAGAATTTTCCAGGAACACCTGTGATAGCGGGAAACATAGTCACAGAAGAAGGCTTCAAATTTTTAGTAGATGAGGGGGCTGACGCCGTGAAGATCGGCATGGGCTCCGGCTCCATCTGCATAACCCAAGAGCAGATCAAGGTCGGCAGGGGACAGGCAAACGCGGTAATCGATGTGGCAATGGCAAGAGACAAACTGTACGAAAAAACAGGGGAGTACATTCCTCTTATCTCCGATGGAGGCATCTTGACGGCCAGCGACATCACCATAGCCCTCGCCCTCGGCGCGGACTTGGTTATGGTCGGACGCTATGTCGTCGGATCAGAGGAGAGCAACTCGGAGAGACTTACGCGCCATAGGGTCGTCGAGCGCAGAACCGTCCCAGAGATAGTGAAGCAGTACTGGGGGGAAGGCTCCAACAGAGCCAAAGAGTGGTCTGGGATGAGATACTATCAAACAAGCTTTGAGGAGGGGATAGAAATAGAAGTATCCTACGTAGGACCCTTGAAGGACTACATGCTGCCCTCTTTGACGATGATAAAGGACGGCATCAGAAAAGCAGGATGCAGAAACATCGAAGAACTGCACAAGAACTCAACGTTAGAGGTCTTATCGGCGTTATCGCTGTCGGTGAGCGGAGAAAAACCTTCGAGCATACCCACGCCGCCAAAAACCAGGAGCTAAAAATGCCTGAAGACCCTCTCGCCAGTGAAGACCATGGAGATACCGTGTTGATTGCATTTACCTATTAGCTCCTTGTCCGAAACCGAACCGCCGGGCTGAATGACCGCGGTGACCCCCACCTCAGCCAAGGGATCGACGTTATCCCAAAGCATGTAGCCGTCAGAGGCGAGGACGCTTCGATTCAGGTTGTGACCGCACCTCTTGGCTCTCGCTAGGGCTATTTCAATCGCCCCAATTCTGTCCTGCTGACCTGTGCCGACGCCCAGCACCTTATCCTTCTTCCAGATCACGACGCCGTTGGATCTCTTCTCACAGCAGACCCACCATGCACACAGCAGATCATGCCTTTCCTGTTCCGTTGGAGACCTCTTTGTAACGACGCCTGTCTTCTTATCCTTCTCCAGCTCCGCAAGGTCTTCCATAGACCTGAGCTTAGTGTAGAACGGCTGCTCCAAGAGAAGAACATCCCCAAGTACCTTTATCTCGTAGGGGAAAAGCTTCTCAAGAAGCTTGTCGGCTTTCGGCACCTCAACTATTCTGAGGTCCCTCTTCTCCTCTAGGAGCCCCAGAACCTCCGATGCGTATCCTGGGGCAAACAGGCATTCAACGTACTTCTTTTCCTCTACGATGTTCTCGGCAACACTTCTATCTATGGGGACGTTGAACCCAACAACGCTTCCGTAAGCAGCCCTAGAGTCGCCGCTCCACGCCTTTTCAAAAACATCTGCTAATTTATCGTTATCCCCATGTGCAGCACCCACTCCTGACGGGTTGAGATGCTTCATCACCGCCGCTGCTGGCTTGCTGAAATAGTTGACAATCCTGAGGGCTCGGTACCCGTCCTCGATATTGGTTGCAGAGAGCCCGTTTTTCCCCGACTTCAACAGTTTCATGTCCCCGAAGAAGATTTTTTCTGGGTTATCGGGCTTGTAGACCGCCGCTGCTTGGTGAGGGTTCGTTCCATATCTCAAGCCCAGCATCTCATCACCCTCTTTCCACGAGATTTTATGAAAAGTGAAGTGGGCTCCTCCCATAGTCAACGATATAGTCTCTGGCAAACTCTCAGCGGGGACCGCTGTCCTATACATTTTTCTCAGATCTTTCGACATTACTTAACCACCTTCTTCAGATAATTTTTAATCAGAGTGTCGTATTCTGCAGTTCTCTCAAAAGCCTTTATCGCAAAACCTTTTATAGTATCCTGCGAGAGGCTACCATCTCTTCGGTTCAACTCGTCTATGACAAACTGATATTGGCTCGGATCAACGACGACTGCGGGTCTTCCGTGAAGCAGGGCTCCCTTGGCTGCCGCTCTTATCATGGCAGGTCCACCTATGTCGATGTTCTCAACAGCCTCCAGGAGCTCCACGTCCTGCCGTTCAACCACTTTTTCAAAGGGGTAAAGATTTACGACAAGAAGCCCTATCGGCTCGATCCCTTGTTCATCCATGTATCTTTTATGCTCAGGATTATCTGGGTCCAAAAGCAGTCCACCATGGATTTTTGGATGAAGCGTCTTCACCAGCCCACTCGGGCTTTCTGGGTAACCAGTATAGTCACTGATTTCGGTCACATCGTAGCCTAGGCGCCTGATGACTCCTGCGGTTCCACCTGAAGAGACTATTTTGATTTTGTATTTTACAAGTGCCTCGACTAAATCTCCTAAACCTTCTTTATCCGAGACCGATATTAAAGCCAAAGAGCCTTTACTCAACTTCGCTACCTCGTAGGATATTGATTTTAAGAATTTAAAAGATTTTGAATTATCATTAAGTTCGGCGTAAGTCCAAGAATCAATCTTTACGAACAGCTTCTATAAAATAATTAGGAAAGTTTTAAGAGGGAAATCGCCTTAATTTTAAACGCTGCAACCACAGTGAAAAAGGAATTTAATATGGCAAAAAAAATATTGAATAAAGAGGAAGTGTGGCTGCTTGTATTCGGAGCAGCAGCCCTTGCCACAGGAGGCGGAGGATCCTGCCCTGACTATGAGAACTTCAGCAATGCTGCGGACGCCTTCTTTGTGCAAGGCTACAAGCCGACGCTCATAGACCCAACGGACATAAAGGACGACGAGGTCGTCTTCTGCAACGTCGGATGCGGAGGAGGAGTACAGAGGGAGTACGCGGAGCTCTACACCCGTCGCTACTCACCCCCGGATGGCTGGCTCAAGCAGATAGACAGGATCTGGCCTCTCAACAGCTGGTCTAAGCTGCCTGAGGTCCCCGCAGGGGAGGAGCATCTGAAGAAGCTAGCTGAGATCATTGGAAAGGAACCGGCGGCGTACACGCCCTTCGAGTGTGGACCTCTGGATTCTGGTCAGCTATATAGCGCTGCGAGAAGAGGGGTTCCCCTTGTGGATTGTGATCTGGCGGGTTACAGGGCGGTCCCCGAGCTCTCTTTGACGAAGCTTAACGTTATCGACGCACCCGTTGCGCCTTACACGATAGGCACTTCATGGGGAGATATCATCGTTGGCTACAAGATCTTGAGCCACCAGAGGTGGGAGGACATCAGCAGATTCATAGCCTACATATCAGGAGGAAGCTGCGCGCCTGCCATCTCGATAAGCGGAGAGAACATCAAGAAGGGCACAGTCCATAACACCATGAGTTTTGCGATCAAGGTCGGCAAGGCAATCTTGGATGCCGTGGAGAAGGAAAACGACCCTATTGAGGCTTGGCTTAAGGCTACTGGCGGCTTCAAGATCTTCGAGGGGAAGGTGGCGTATTACACGACTGAGCCTAAGATGGCTTTCAACTGGGGCAACATCTGGATCGAGGGGACAGGCGATTACGAGGGGAAAACTTTCAAGCTCTACTTCAAGAATGAGAACCAGATCAGCTGGATCGACGACCAGCCATACGTGACATGCCCAGACCCCTTCACCGTCATTGACAGCAAGACAGGACTCGGACTATCGAACTTCAGATCGGATTGGTGGACCCCGGGCAGAGAGGTAACAGTCTGCGCCATGAAGGCAGCCGACCACTGGAGAACAAAGAAGGGTCTGCGCATCTACAACCCGAAGCACTTCGGCTTCGACATAAAATATGTGCCAGTAGAGAAAAAACTTGGCTAACTCAGATCAAGCCTGAAGAATCACTTTCTTTTTCCTTTTCTTTTTGCTTCTTTTCAAGTACTAAAGTTCTTAACGTTAATGATCCTTCAATCAAAGAAGAGGATAGGCAATGGACATGATTCATGAGGGCGACAATGTCCTCCTCTACCTGGATGGGAGGAGAACCTACTTGATCAGGGTAAAGGAGGGCACACCCTTCCACACCCATAAAGGCTACCTTCAACTGGGAGAGCTGATCGGAAGGGAGTTCGGCACACCAATCAAGAGCAGCCTGGGCGCAGAGTTCTACGCCTTCAAACCCCTGGTGAGGGACTACATCCTCAAAACGAGGCGCCGCACACAGATCATGTACCCAAAAGATATTGGACTCCTCATCCTGCTCACAGGCATCGGCCCCGGAAGCCGCGTCGTGGAGGCTGGGACGGGCAGCGGAGCCTTGACCTCTGCCCTCGCCAACTTCGTCAGGCCTAACGGCAGGGTCTACTCCTATGAGATACGGGAAGAGTTCTTGAAGGACGCTGAGGTGAACCTCAGGAGGGCGGGGCTCGCAGATCACGTTGAGTTAAAGTTGAGGGACATCACAGAGGGCATTGATGAAGAAGATGTAGACGCTGTTATCCTTGACCTCGCTGTGCCATGGCTCGTCGTGCCTCATGCCCATCGAAGCCTGAGGGGAAGCGGCATCCTAGCTTCCTTCAGCCCTACAATAGAGCAGGTGATGAAGACCGTTGAGGCGCTCAGGGGGCATCCCTTCGCTGAAGTGGAGACCGTCGAGCTGCTGATGCGGAGGATGAATATAGGAGAAAACAGGACGAGACCTGAGACGCTCATGATAGGTCACACGGGCTACATCACAGTAACGCGGAAGGTTTTAGCTGAGTGACACAATTCATAAATTAATCAGAATGCGAACTTAAACAGTCTTAATGGATAGCCAAAATTATCTGCTGTCTGACACAGAAAAGTTTGCTTTGACAGTTGTTTACCAGAAAAAGTTAGTTTTTGCGCCAATCTTAAACACCGACTTCGGTTACCGCTATCCTGAAGCTGAAAACATATTCAGAGTCTCGCAGAAGGAGGCAGTTGACAAGCTTAATTTGCTGTGGAAGAGAGGATACCTAATAGAGGAACTATGCGCCACCGTACTGAAATGCCCAAAATGCGATAGTTACAAACTCATTTTAAGATTGCAGTGCCCGTACTGCAGCAGCTTCAAATTGACGAAGGGAAATTCAATCAAACATTATCCCTGTGGACACGTCGACTTCGAAGAAGCGTTCAGAAGAAAAGAGGAACTCTTCTGTCCAAACTGCGGTAAAAAACTGGAGAAACTGGGTTCAGATTACATGAGGATTGGAATCTGGTACAGGTGTCTCGACTGCAGAAGAAGCTTTGGTGAACCTAAAGAACTTCTCTACTGCCCCAAATGCGATAGAGATTTTGAGAGGGAAGAATTGGTCTTAGAGCCGCTTTACTCCTTCAGCGCAGATGAAGCAAAGATCAGAGACGTGCTTCTCGATATAGACTTGGGGAGACTGGAAGAGGCGCTTATCAATAAATGGAACGTAGAGATTCCCGCGAAAGTCTTGGGAGAGTCGGGCATCGAACATACATGTTCAGTTGCATTAACCTGCAGAGGAGCACTTGGCAATAAGTTGTTCATCGACATTGAATACGCAGCCGACTTCGTCGATATATACGCGGTCATGCGCTTTTTCGCCAAGATCAGAGATATTCAATCAGGCCCTGGTGTACTTATCGGCATACCCAATTTTAGTGAAGACTCTAAGAAACTTGCGGAAATATACAAAATAAAGATAATTGAAGGAAGCAAATTCTCAGATATCATAACTGAACTTCTAGATTATTTAGATATAATGGTTCAGGATGGAACTTCAGATGTGCGACAAGTCTCTAAACCTAAAAAAATCCGAGTATCTTAGGAACCGTTTTTTGATAATCCTGGAGGAGCGTAGACCAGGATACACGTACTATGAACTGTTAGTATTTCTAAGTAATGTCGTCGGGGCACTTTATATGGTTACTAGGAAGCTGGCTGAGGCAGAGATAAACATCTTAATGGGAATGCACACGCACCATAAGGAGGAGGGCATATGGATTTCATTCATTGAGGTGCCAGAGTCAGTCTCTGTTGAGAAGACGCTGGAAGAAATCTCCTCTTTGAACGTGGTCTCAGGGTTAAAGTACCAGAAAATGGAAAGAGCTGACATATTTGACAAGTTTCTCTTTCCGCTCTCTCTTTTTGATAGGCGAATGGTTGCTATAACAGACTACATGTATCATAGTCTTAAGAAGGCTATAATGGACGTTCTAAAGAGTGGAGGAGAAACAATGATGTATATGCAGGGGCAAAGTTTGGGAGAAGGCGCGATAAACGTATTTAAGGAGCGTTTCAGGGAGGAGTTAACCTCAGAAGAGGATGCGCTGCATCTCGTCAAGGACACGTTTAGGGCTTTCGGATGGGGGATAATAGAGTTTCAGGGAATAAACCCAAGAGCAAAAACGGGTTCAATAATAATCGATGAGTCCATGGAATACACAGAATCGTCGAAGATCAAATGCCACTTCCTAAGGGGGCTTGTCACGGGTGCGCTGAGGAAAATTTTCAACGATGAAACGATAAAATTGGTGGAGGTAAAATGTAAGTCTGAAGGAGCCCCCTACTGTGAATTCCAGTTCGTATGAGCTCACCATGCCGCTTTAAGTCCAAGCATCGCCTTAAGATAAGCGAAGAGTCTTACGAAGGAGTGTAACGGTCTATAAAACAGGATCACAATTGGAATTAAAACCAAGCATCCTAACTCCCTTTTACCTCTCGGAGAAATTATTAACGCAACCATCGCTTGAATCAACTCCATGAGAAGGTAGAAGGACAGGGTTAAGGATGCGACTTTCCACAAGGGGATCGCGGGGAAGAAAAGCGGCAGGGAAAGGAGCCAAAACATTCTGACGAAGAGCATGAAAACATCCATATAGAGCATGTCAACCATCGATAAAACCGAGTTTAAACCAAAATTTACGTTAACCAGCATGTCCTTATGTTTCATTATAGACTGTAACTGACCATAAGCCCACCTAATTCTCTGTCTTGCCCAGTCAGAAAGCCGATTAGGAACAACGGTCCAAGCGATAGCATCTTGAGCAAAGGCGACCTGAAAACCCGTTTTTCTCAATTTAATTGTGAGATCGAAGTCCTCAGTTATCGTATCCGTATCAAATCCTCCAATCGACTCCATTGTCTTTCTCCTGAAGGCTCCGAAGGCTCCTGGAACGATAAGTAGGCTCTGAATTAGGGACTGAAAGGCTCTGCCCATCTCCATCGCTAGGAGATATTCGTAGGCTTGAACCTTCTCAAGCAGAGATTGGGTATTATAAACGCGAATATTTCCTGCCACTGCCACTATTTCAGGGTTGCCGAAGGGTTCAACGATCCTGATTAAACTCTCATTTTGAAGTATGGTGTCCGCGTCTATGCATATGATTATGTCTCCAGAAATGAATTTTACGCCGTATATCAGAGCCATAGCCTTGTTGCTATAACGCTCTCTCTTCCTAACTAGGATTATGTCGCCGCGAATAGCATAGGGTTTCGCTTTGAGGTATGTGTCGTCACTGGAATTGTCGTCTACAATAAGGATCTCCTTCTCAGGAAGGGCTAGAGCAACTAAACTCTCTATAGTTCTATCTATAATTGCGCCCTCGTTATGTGCGGGTACAACAATACTAACCTTGGGTAAAGATTCAACAGGTAGTCTTGATTCTTTCTTAGCGATTTTTTCATATAAAAGAATTGTACATTTCACGATGACCCTGGGAAACTCTAAAATCAACGGAACAAACAGAATCAATGCCGCCTCGATTAAGCTAATCTCGAAAAAGGGCAGATACATCCCAAAACGGCTTTGGCACCAGATCTAATTAACCTTATAGTCTCCTTAATATCCCGCTCTCAAGTTACTCTATTCGACCTCCAGACTTTCTAGGAATGTAGAGTTAAACGTCTCAAGCGAAGGGGTGTTGAAGAGTTTGCTTGCAGGAGCTCTTCGATAGAGGATTCATCTCCATGTGACGACGAGTGTTATCAATTCGTCGTTTCGGATTGGCTTATTTGGGTTCATCTGCTTGTATTCAAGCAGTTTCTTTACGCCACTCTCAATGGCTTTGTCAGACAAATGCCAGAACATAGACCACAGCTTCTTCTGAGCGACTTCTATGAGATCGTATGGAGAAACATATCTCTCAATCTCATAGCTGTAGAATTTTACCTGACGGAAACCTGCTTTGTTGAAGTACCACTTGAAATCCCTGTCGGACGGGTATCTTCCAAGCTCCACCGCAAGGACCTCAGGGAAGAGCTGGATGACGGTTTTTCTCTTCCACTGCTCACGGGAAATAGTTCTCACGATTAATGGGGCTTTCTCCTTCAACACCCTGAAGCATTCAGCTGCGGCGCGCCACCTATCCTTGATGTGATGCCAGACTTGAGAGGCGAATACACAGTCAAAGCTTTGAGACTTAAAGGGCATGTTTTCTCCAGCGCCTAGGCACCAATTAATTGATTTG
>Ga0172365_10001723_pt1 | contig 15804 bp, 16 predicted proteins | sample LakKivSesite48cm_FD_114535 | JGI IMG/M metagenome (GOLD analysis project Ga0172365, IMG submission 114535) | Sediment microbial communities from Lake Kivu, Rwanda - Sediment site 48cm | ecosystem: Environmental > Aquatic > Freshwater > Lake > Sediment | place: Rwanda: Western Province, Lake... | reverse complement strand
GTTGTAGCACATGGCGCAGAGCGTCATCACTTTATTTGTGTTGGATTCTTTGACTCTGATCAGGTTTCGGATAGGAGCGACGTGATGAATCAGGTCATCCGTGGCCAGGGAGAAAACGGTCCCGCAACAATTCCACCGCGGAAGTTCTACAACCTCCACCCCCAGGCTTTTTAATGCACATAAAGTTGAATCTTCAAAGTTTTTGGCGTTGTTCTTCAGAGTGCAGCCGGGATAATAACTTATCTTCATTATGATTCCTTAAGAAATGATAATTATAAAATATATTTATCATAATAAAAACTTATGAAGTGAATTTCCTCATACTGCTGATCATGGCTATCGGCGGAACATCGCCCTTTTCTGAATCCGAGAGCTTTTGAACCTTGAGATGGTCCTCTCTCTTCCGCAGCAGAATCTGCCTCAGAGCTTCCATGACTTCGGCGATGTTGACTCCTTTCGGGCAGCGGGCATTGCAGGTCATGCAGGAGGCACAGATCCAGATCGAATTTGAATGGAGAAGCTCATCCTGGAGGCCAAGCTGGGCGAAGCGAATGACTTGGTTGGGGAGAATGTCCATCTGCGAGACAGCCGGGCAGCCTGCAGAGCACTTGCCGCACTGATAACAGGCAAGAAGGTTTTGGCCGCTGAGCTCTTCCACCTTGGCGACAAAGGTATCTTTGATTTTTCTTCGTGATATGTTGATTCTCATCAAAAATCTCTCATCCAGATGATAGGACTCGAAATCCTATATTCAATATAGGATTAATGAAGAGGTGAATTAAAATACAATAAAACATAAATCGGAGATTAAGTCAAGAGACTGAAAATTTTTATCTTCTTCTCGTTCCAGTGAAAAGGAAAAGGAGGCAGAAAGAGTTGAGGAGGAAGAGATAGCGGAGAAGAGGAATGAGGCCGATAAGGGGAATAAGAAAAGAGGAAGCGGCGAGTGCACCGAGAAAGGAGCCGAGCAAATCCAAGCCATAGCCCAGGCCAAAGTTTTTCTTTTCCTCCAAGAAGAGGCAATTAGAGATGACAAATAAGTTTCCTCCAAGGTATCCAAACGCTAAAAGAAGAATGAAGAAAGGCCACTCGGGAGGATGAACATTTAAAAGGGGAGAGAGGAGGAGAAGAAGGACAAGAAAGCCGAATTGAATGAGAAGGAGCTGACCGAGGCTAATCTTTTTTCTCCTCATTCCATGAAGAGCTCCTAAGAAGAGTCCGACCATAAATGAGGCGAGAAGCAGGGCAATTTTGCGGTAGAGATAGCCGTAAAGGGTCTGGAAGGAGATGATGGCGATGATTTCCACGATTATGGTGGTGAAGCCCATGACAGCCAGAGGGACGAGGAAAATATTTGTTCTTTTTCTTCTGAGCCAGAGGATGAGCAGAAGCAGAAGAAAAAGAAGCAGTGGAAAGTCCAGGAGCCAGAAGGAGCTGAGCCGTGAAAAGAAAGAAAAAATTCTGCGCTCAATTCCCTTAAACTTTGTGCTCCAGAGAACAGAATTGAAGAAGTAGCCAATCGGGGAAAAATCCTGGTTGATTGTCTTTTTCGCGGAGGAGATTTTTTGTCTTATCAAATCTAATCTGAGAGGACTCAGGCGGGCGAAGAGAAGTTGGGGGCTGACAAAGCTATTTTGGAGATTTAAATTTTCAATCTCCTTGGAGAGTTTATCGAATTCTATGGAAAGAGGTTGGAAAGAAGCGAGGAAAATGTTCGTGTTTCCAGGCACAACCTCGACAAAGGGAAAAGCTTCTTTAAGAGTATAATAGAGTGACGCCAAAAAGTTTTGGAGCTCAGGGCTGATATAATTTTCTGCAGAGGGAACCCGGAAGGAGAAAATGCCTTTGGCCTTTAACCGTTCTTTGGCCAGAATGAAAAATTCTTTGGTGTAGAAGCGGTTGATTTGAGCTGTGGCCGGCTCTGGAAGGTTGAGGATAATGACATCGTATTTCTTCTCTGCCTTGGAAAGAAAAGCTCTGCCATCACGGTAGAAAATATGAACGCGCTCATTGCTCAGAATATTTCTTTCGACTTCAGGTAGAAATTGCAGGGAAAGCCGAATGATATCCGGGTCAAGCTCAACATAATCGACCTGCGCTTGAGGATATTTTAAGACCTGTTGCAGAGCTCCGCCAGCTCCTCCTCCGATCAATAGAACATTTTTTGCCTCAGGGTTCTGGAGAAGGGCAAAATGAACAGATTCCTCTGCCGCAGCGAGGTCAGGGTAGGAATAGATGAGAAGGGAATTGCTGTAAAGAGAAATTTGCTCTTCAGTTTGAAGGACCTGGAGCTTTCCGTAAAGGGTGTCTTTGCTCCGCACCAAATGGAACGGCTGCCAGTAGACCTTCTGGCCGGGGAAATCAAAGAAGCTGAAGCTTACAAGGAAGAGGAGGATGAAAAAGAGAAGCACCTTTTTTTTTCTTTTTCCGATGTAGAAGAAAATTGAGAGAGAGACGGCTGCTCCACAGATGGCTGCTCCCTGCCAATTGGAGAAAAGCGGGATGAGGATGAGATAGACGACAAGCCCCGCTGTGGCTGAACCCAAGGATTCAAGCAGATAGACCCTAAAGAGATTGCCCTTCTGGAAGAAAACATTGAAGACAAAGAGAGCGCCCAAAGGAAAGCTGATAAAAAGAGATAAAACCAGAGAGGAAACGAGGATGGGGATAATTCCTGTAACTTCGCCGGGCAGGATTTTGAGCGAAAAACGGGAAAACCTGAGGCCGGCAAGGCAAAGAGGAAAAAGAAGGATGATGAGATAGTAATTCTGGGGAAGCCTTGAGGAATTGAACTTCAGCTTTGAGGATGAGATGCTTCCTATGCCGCCCCACAAAAGCCAGGCAGCCAAGATAAAGCCAAAAGTGATTTCGTTTCCATAGAAATGGACTGAGAATTCTCTGAGCAAGTATATCTGGAAGGAGAGGGCAAGAAAGCCGAGAAGAAAAGGTGGCAGAAAGTTAATCAACTCCAGATTCCAGGGATGGGGTTATCACAGAATTTGCATCTCCCTTGCTTGAGCTCGATCCTTTCGATCGTGTATCCAACTCGCTGGATGACCAGCTTCTTGCATTTGGGGCAGTACGTGCTTTCGGCTTGATGGCCTGGGACATTTCCGATATAAACATAATGCAATCCTTCCTCAAGGGCGATTCCGTGAGCTCTCTCCAGGGTGGATATTGGAGTTGGCGGAAGATTCTGAATTAAGTATTGTGGGTGAAAGCGCGAAAAGTGCAAAGGGACATCAGCTCCGACCTCTTTCATCAGCCACTGAGCGAGCATCTTGATTTCGCTTGGGTCATCGTTAAGGGTGGGGATGACAAGATAAACAATTTCCAACCAGACTTTGCTGCGGGCGACAATCTTTATGGCCTCAAGAACAGCCTTTAATTCTCCTCTGACATAATTTGTGTAAAAGTCTTGATTAAAGGCTTTGAGGTCGATCTTTATGGCATCGACGACTTTTATTAAATCTTGGAGGGGTTCGGGGTTGACATGACCGCCAGTGACCACTACGCTCCTGACTTTTCTGAGCCTTGCTTCTTTGGAAGTGTCATACATATATTCATAGAAGACCATGGGCTCAGTGTAAGTAAAGGCTATCGAAGGGCAATTGTATCTTTGGGCAGAATCGACAACCATAGCCGGAGGAAAGTCATAGTGCTCAACCTGTTCGGGCCTGACTTGGGAGATCTCCCAGTTCTGGCAGAATTTGCAGTTGACATTGCAGCCTGCAGTAGCGATGGAGAGAGCATTCGTCCTAGGAAGGAAATGGAAGAACGGCTTTTTTTCTATTGGGTCGGAGTTGATGGCGCAGGCCTTGCCATAGACCAGCGTGTAATATTTTCCGTCCATGTTTTCCCTGACACCGCAATACCCTCTCTCCTTGTCCCCCAGTTTACAGAAGCGAGGGCAGAGCTGACATTCAATTTCCTTATCCGGGAGCTGTTTATAAAAGCGGGCCTCAACTTTTGAGAGGTTTTCATTGCCGGAGAAAGCGTAGAGGTTAACAAGCATGCCTGGAATTTGTTTTATCAAGCCGGTGGAGGCGAGGAGTCCGGCCCCTGCGGCTCCTCTGAAAAATTGACGTCTATTCATTTTTATTATTATACCTCATTTTCAATAACCTGGATCTCTCCTGGATTGGCTTTTCCCAATCCCATTCTCTCAGCCGTCCTCAAATAAAGCGGCGCCCTTTTTTCTTCTTCAAGGCTGGGAAGGCTGTTGCCGGCTCTGAGTTTTTCGATGAGCTGCCAGCCGACAAAGTCAGCAGCCACAGGGTCGAGACTGAAGAGCAGGGCTTCATATTTTTCAGCCCAGCGGGGATGGTAAGAAGGGCCGCGATGATACTGAACAAGAAGGCAGTCTAAGATGGTCAGCTTGTGCTTTTTCCTGATGAAATCTGTTTCAAAGAGCTCGGCAACAAAGGGATTGCAGTTCGAATCATGATATTTATTGGGATTGTGGATCGCACCAAAGTAATTTTTCATTCCCGCTGTAACGCCTGACGTTCCGTGGTCTTTCAGAACGGCAAGACTTATCGAGGCTGAGACCATATCCGATTGGATCAATGAGAAGAGGCTTCCGATATTGAGGTGAGAGACAAGCTCGCGGGTGTAGCCAACGCCCTGAGTATCTGTGCCAAAGACCCTGAAGCCGCTGCCGCTGAAGTTCAAGCTGTATCCAGCATCCTTCAACTCCCGGTTGGTTCGGTCCCAGATGATGATCTTCCTTTCACTGATTCCGGCCTTCAAGAGAAGCTTGGCCAAAGAGAGGGCAACTTCTGGCCTGGTCGAGAGCATTCTTCCGCTGATAGTATTGATCTTGATTCCCACGGTGTCGTCAACGCTAAAGAGAAGCTGAAGGCTATCCTCTGGATTCTGCTTATCCATCAAGAGCCGGAATCCTCGATTGAAGATCTCGAGGAGCTTTGTCTGGTCGATGTCTCCCCCTTGTTTCAGAACTCCTTTTCCTCTGACTAAAACGACTCTTGAATTAGCCATATCAATTTAAAATTACATTGCTTCAGTGATTCTGTCAACAGACATGGGCTCAGACTTAGTGTCTCGAAAAGGGGATATAATATTGAAATGAGTCAATATCATCTTGTAAAAAAATAAGTTTATTCTTATAGTGAAGAAGCTAAGTATGAATAGGAGAGCATTGAGGATGAAAACTTCAAAGTTAAAAAAATATTTTTTAAATTTTTTCATTTTTCTTCTTCTCTCTCTTCCTTTTTCGAAGGTCAAAGGCCTCTTTTTAGAAAAGAAAGATGTTTCCTCCCTCCGTTATCTTTTGCCTGAGGTTGAATTGTGGAAATTTACAGAGGCGCCGATGAGTTATCTCCCTCCGACCCTCTTCGAATATATTGACGGTGCGGCGGATATTTATCTGGCCTATGATTTTAAGGAGTTGATTGTCGGCCAGTATAAGAAAGGAGATGAGAATCGCTCCCTCACCATAGAAATTTATGATATGGGAGATGAAAAAAATGCTTTTGGGATTTACAGCGCTGAACGGTTTCCTGACAATAAATTCATTTCCATTGGCAACCAGGGGTATCTGGAAGAAGGGACTCTGAATTTTATTGCCGGGAAGTATTACGCCAAACTTCTCTGTTTTGATTGTGGAGAAGAATCTTCAAAAGTTCTTAAACTTTTTTCTCAAAAGATTGTGGAGAGAATCAAAGATAAAGGCCATCTTCCTCATTTGCTCAGATTCTTCCCCAAAGAAGGACTTATTCCAAACAGCGAGAAGTTTATCCTGCGGGATTTCTTGGGCTACAGTTTTTTGCACGATGGCTACACAGCTAACTATCAGCTCAAAGGAATTGATTTTGATTGTTTCCTCGCCGAAGGGAAAGATGAAGAGGATGCTCAAAAGATGTTAGCCGAGTATCTCGAAACAAGGAATAAGGCTGAGATCCGGGAAGTTGCCGGGGGCTACCGTCTTAAGGATCGCTACTATCACAACATCTATTTGGCCCGAGTTAAGAATTATCTCTGTGGAGTGATGAGAATCAAGGAGGGCCTGGAAGAGATTGGAGTCAGATATTTTGGAATGCTGGTCGAAAGCTTAAAGAAAAACTGACCTTTTATTCTTGTTATTCTTGTCTTTCTGCTTTTTTAATCAATAGCTGCGGATTTTCAAATCAAATGCGACTTGATATTGATTGATTCTTATGGCTGTCCGTCTTCCGGCAGGGAAGTGAATTCGCTAATGACCGCGCGATTTCGTCCCTGCTTCTTGGCCAGGTAGAGAGCGTTATCACTGCATTGAATGAGGCTGCTTCCCGAGGCTCGAACTAAATTATCTGAGCAAGTTCCGCCTAAACTTATGGTAACGGCAATGGATGCCGTTTCTGTTTTTATTTGTTTATCCATAATAACATGGCGCAGCCGCTCGGCAATCTTCTTCAATTCATTCAAGTCCGTATTGGGGAAGACAGCGAATATTTCATCGCCTCCGTAGCGGCCTGCTTTATCATAAGACCGCAGATTTTTTTTAAAGCGTGACGCCACTTCAACAAGGACCTTATCCCCGACGAAATGGCCATGGGTGTCATTGGTTTTCTTGAAGTTGTCAATATCAACCATAATGACTCCAGTGGGCTGGCTTTCCCTCCAGCCTCGATTGAGCTCCTCTTCCAGCATCTCCACAATTTTATTTTTGTTCCATAACTTTGTCAGCCAGTCATAGCTGGAGAGGCTTATGCAACTGTCTTCAAGATTGATTGTTCGCTCGGCATTCTGCAGGCGGACTTTGAGCTGAATGAAGTTAAAAGGCTTGAGAATATAATCATCGGCTCCGACGGAAAGACCTCTGATGATTTCAAATTCCACGCTCTTGGGTGCCAGAAGGATAATGTATATATCTTTAATTTTCTGCTCTTGGATTTGCTGGCGGATTTGATTGCAGAGGTCGAGCGCGCTTGTCCCGTTAATGCTCCACTCGATGAGCGCTAGACGAACATCTTTTTTTTCTATGGTTTCTAAGGCTTTTTGGCTGTCATGGGCAGAGACGACTTCATACCCCCACTCTTTGATATCAGTCTCCAATGACTGGCAGTAGGAGATGTCAGGCTCGGCAATAAGAACTTTCACAAACTTGACCTCTCTTTGAAAAATGGGTCATAACGTATTTTTATTCAATTCTATAGATTTAAAAGAACCTGGTCAACTGCCTTTCCAAGCTGTGGAGAGGATGAAAATCAGGTGATGGTTATAAGCTTCTTCTGGCGGGCTAAGCCTTCTATCTTTGAGAAACGGCCGATAAGCTGCTCGATATAGTTTCTGCCATCAAAGTCTTGTTTGGATAAGAAACGGACAGAGAGCATCACCCGTTCCAGGCAGCGGATTTTTTCCTCTCTCTTATAGGTGTTCGTTGCTCCGGGGATGATGATTTTTCCCTCATAGCGGCATTTTTCGATATTCTGATAGATGGCTTCTCCGACTTCGTTCCTCGGCCGGCGCTTCTCTTCAGGCATGTAGAGCAGGCTTTTTCCTTTTTCAACTTTTTCTCGGGCATACTCCAAAGCCAAGAGCGCGTCTCTATCTTTATAGGATTTGTCCTTTTCTCCATATCCTTTCAGGGGTGCTTCGATATGAAAGGCAAGCCAGGCTATTCTCTCGTCGCTCAAGATGTCTTCCTCAGCCGACATCTTTCTTGGGGAGGAATGCTTCCTTTCGATGATTCTTTTTTCTTGGTAAGGCCTGTGTTTTTCAAGAAAAGAGCAGCTTTGAGGACAGCTGATCTCTTTCTCTCTGAGCAAGCCGCAGCAGAGGTTGCAGAGATAGTCTCCCAGGGCCACGCAGTGGCGTTTCCCCACTCTTTTCTTACATCTTGAACACTTAGCCATTTTTGCCTGGTTATGAAATCATTTTCGGAGATATAGCCCTATCCTCAGCAGGTCAGGTGGAAAGCACCTGTCGTCCTTTTTTTGGAGGCGCTTTCGTTAAAACTCTTAACAGCTTTTTCTGTTTTTTCGATGATGAGGATTATCCCCTTTGACCGGGCGTGGCTCTTGACGTCCTCGTTAACTTTCATCAGCCCGTAAAAGCCGGTGCCGATGATAAGAGTCTCAGGTTTTTCTTCGAAAACATCCTCCAAGTCTTCAAGACAGAGCTTGTGACCGGATTTTCGCCACCAGGAGTTGTTTATTTTTTCAGGAAAGATGATCAGGTCGGAAGTGTACGTCTGGCCGTCAACGACCATGCGACCAAAAGAATAAGATTCAATCATGACTTTTTTTTCAAAAGGAAGGTATCAAAAGTCAATGCTTTCATCTTCCTTCCCAGAATTTTCTTTAGTGCTTTTTGGGCAGCCATCTTCTGAGCGTCTTTTTTGGTGTTGCCTTCTGCCCTGGCCAAGGGCTCATTTCCAATGAGGACTTCGACCTTGAAGCTTCTCTTATGGTCAGGGCCTGAGACCATGATCGTCCTGTAGACAGGCGGAGGAAGGTTCACCTTTTGAAAATATTCTTGCAGGGCTGACTTGTAGTTGTTGATCAAGAAATTGCGGGTTTTAATTCTTCTCAGAAAAGGTTGGAGATAACCCTGAAGAAATCTTCTGGTCTGCTCCAGTCCGCCATCCAGATATATGGCTGCCACCAGAGCTTCAAAGGCTGCGGCTAAGATTGTCTTCTTCTTGCGTCCTCCGCTTTTTTCCTCGCCTTTTCCAAGAAGGATGATCCTATCCAGCTTGACTCTTTTGGCAAAGGATGAAAGGGATGAGGTGTTGGCGACAGTGGACTTGAGTTTGGAGAGCTCTCCCTCGGCTAAATTTGGGTAGGCGGCGAAGAGGTAGTCAGCCACAACCAAACCAAGAACTGAGTCTCCCAAGAATTCCATGGTTTCGTTATCTTCATCCACATTTTTTTGGTTTTCATAGGCATAGGAGCTGTGGGTTAGAGCTTGAGCGAGAAGGTTTCTGTTTTTGAAGCTATAGCCGATCCTTTTTTCGACCTGTTTGAATTTAATTTTCATCAGGAATGACATTTCACTCGATTCCTCGTGGACTAAGAAGAGGAGACGATTTTTCCTCCGACAATGGTCATGACCGCAGCTCCCCTCAGCTTCCAGCCGTGGAAAGGATTATTCCGGCTTTTGGATTTGAAGGCCTTGACATCAACAACAATCTCCTTGTGGAGGTTTAAGATGGTTAAATCAGCGTCTGCTCCAGGGCATATTTTGCCCTTGTTTTCAAGCCCGAGGAGAAGAGCCGGAGTGGTGGATGACATTTGAATAAACCGTTGGAGGGAGATGACATTCTTGTTGACAAGCTTGTCGAGCAGGAGAGAGACAGCGGTCTCCAAGCCGCAAATGCCAAAAGGAGCGATGTCAAATTCAACATCCTTCTCGTCGGCTGTGTGAGGAGCATGGTCGGTGGCGAAGACATCGACAACTCCTTCCTTAATCGCCTGGATTAAAGCCTGCGTATCCTCCTTGCTCCGGAGCGGGGGATTGACCTTTAAATTCGTATCATAAGTTTCGAGGCAGGCGTCGGTCAGGAAGAGATGATGGGGAGTGACTTCGGCTGTGACCTTGACCTTCTTTTTCTTCGCCTCCTTGACCAAGTCAACTGCACCTTTAACACTGAGATGGGCAATATGGATTCTTGCCTCAGCCTTTTGAGCGAGAAGGATATCTCTGGCGACCATTATCTCCTCCGAGGAATCAGGAATTCCTCTCAGGCCAAAAAGATAGGAGTAATATCCTTCGTTCATCACTCCTTCGCCGCTCAGGCTTCTATCCTCGCAATGGTCGATGATGAGAGTGTTGAGAAGCTTTGAATATTCCAGAGCCCGGCGCATGGTCTGGCTATTTCCTACGGGATGACCGTCATCCGAGAAGGCCACAGCTCCGGCCTCTTCCAAATCAGCCATGTCTGTCAGTTCCTCGCCCCTCAGTCCTTTGGTGATGGCGGCTACGGGAAAAACATTGACCACGGCCCTTTTTTTCGCCTCGGAGAGGATATATTCAGTCACTCCACGATTATCATTCACAGGATTGGTGTTTGGCATGCAGGCGATAGAGGTAAACCCTCCCTTGGCCGCAGCCTGGGAGCCTGTTGCTAATGTTTCTTTCTCTTCTTGTCCCGGATCGCGGAGATGGACATGCATATCGATAAAGCCTGGAGCAACAACAAGCCTCGAGGCATCGATGATTTTTGCCTCCTTGTTTTCAATTCTGGCCTTGACTTCGACAATTTTCCCCTTTTCCAGCAGAATATCCAATGTGTCATCCGTTCCTGAGGAGGGGTCGATGACTCTTCCGTTCTTAATCAGTAGCCTCACCTTCTTTTCCTCCTAACAAAAGGTAGAGAACAGCCATTCGGATGGCTATGCCGTTTTCAACCTGTTTGAGTATGACGGATTTTGCTGAATCGGCCAGGTCGGCTGAGATTTCAACCCCTCTGTTTATCGGGCCGGGATGCATGATAATCGCATTTTTTTTCGCTCTGTTGAATCTCTTTTCTGTCAAGCTGTAGAGATTTCTGTATTCCCGAATGGAGGGAAAGTAATTTTTTTCCTGCCTCTCCATTTGGATTCTAAGCATCATGATTACCTCGGCCCCTTCAATCGCTCGGTCGAAGTTAAAGTCGATCTCCACACCGAACTGTCTGAATTCTAAAGGAAGAAGGGATGGAGGGCCGACGCAAACGACTCTTGACCCCATCTTGCGCAGGAGAAAGATATTGGAGCGAGCCACACGACTGTGGAGGATATCGCCGACGATGACGACTTTCAGGTCTTGGAAGTTCTTTTTTTCCTGTTTGATGGTAAAGGCGTCGAGAAGCGCCTGTGTCGGGTGTTCGTGAGCTCCATCTCCGGCATTGATGATATGTGATCGGCAGAAGGTTGTGGCAAAATGCGGAGCTCCGGAAGAGGGATGCCTGATGATCAGGGCATCTGGATTCATGGCTTCGAGGTTTAAGATCGTATCCTTAAAGCTTTCTCCTTTGATGACACTGCTCGCCTGGTTGTTGAAATTAACAATATCTGCGCTCAGCCTTTTTGCTGCCAGCTCGAAAGAGCTCCTCGTCCGAGTGCTGGGTTCAAAAAAGAGATTGATGATTGTTTTTCCCCTCAGAGTGGGAACTTTCTTCACTTCACGGGTGGAAATTTCAATAAAGGATTCCGCTGTCTGCAGCACGGTCGTAATCTCCGCCGGGCTCAAGTCTTGGATGCCGAGACAATGTTTATGCTTAAAGGTCACCATTCGCTCCTACTTTATCTTTGCTGGCTCGGTGATCAGCACCTCTTCGCTGCCGTCGACCTCTTTCAGCCTTACCTGGACGAGCTCCCGCTTTGATGTCGGAAGGAACTTGCCGACGTAGTCAGCTCTGATCGGGAGCTCGCGGTGGCCGCGGTCGACGAGGACCAGAAGCTGAATCGTCTGAGGCCGTCCCAGGTCAATCAGGCTGTCCATGGCCGCCCGTATTGTCCTTCCGGTGAAGAGAACATCATCGACAAGCAGGATGTCTTTTTTAGTGACTGGAAAATTTATCTCTGTCTTTTTAACCATGTGCTGAGCTTCTAAGCGAGAGAAATCGTCCCGATAGAGAGTGATATCCAGAACCCCAACAGGGATATCAACCTTTTCCAATTCTTTAATCAGCTTCGATATTCTCTTTCCAAGATAGATTCCTCTCGTCCTTATTCCGACGATGAACAAATTTTTTAAATTTCTGTTTCTTTCGATGATTTCCGTGGTCATTCGATGGAGGACTCTTTTTATTTTATGGGAATCCATGACTCTGGCCTTAATTTTTTGTTCCATGAGCTAACTCCTCATCTAAGGGAAAGTCCATTCTTTCCTAAAGAAAATGCAATATCTGCCTGAAAAAGTCAAGGGAAGCTCCGGCTGAGTGGTTCGAAAACACGCCGCCAACAAAGATAATGGTCTAAGAATTGTAATCTTTTAGCTTAAAATAGTTTTATGCGATTTGAAGGTCTTTTTTGATCTGGGCTTTCAGGCCTTCTTCAGTTTTGAACTTTTTTTCATCCCTGATTTTTTTTATAAAGCCGATTCTTATTGTCTCTCCGTAAAGGTTTTTTTCGAAATTGATGATATAGGATTCGATATTTGTTTCTTTCTGGTTAAAAGTCGGGCAATCTCCGACATTGGTCAGAGAAGGAAATGTTTGAGACCCTATGCTGACTGTGGAGACAAAGATTCCAGGCGGAACAATCTCGTTTTTTGTCTCGATATTGGCCGTCGGAAAACCCATGGATTTTCCCCTGGATTTTCCCTTTATCACTTTTCCCTCAATCTCATAAGTTCTTCCCAGCATGAGATTTGCCTCAGCGACTTTCCCTCTCTGAAGGAGGCTTCGGATGAGGCTGCTGCTGGCCGTCATGCCTTTCTCTTTTACCGCTGGTATGGAGTCAACTTGGAAGTCGAACTCTGAAGCAAGCTTGCGGAGAAGGAGAATGTCCCCTTCGCGGTTTTTGCCAAATCTGAAATTTTGTCCGACAACAACCGCTTTTGCCTTTAGAGTATTAACAATAATTTTTTGAATGAACTGCCGTCCAGAGAGGCTTGAAAACTTTTGGTTAAAGGGGATGAGGAGCAGCGCCTCAATGCCAAATTTTTCAATTTCTCTCACTCTCTGTTCGAGTGTTTGAATCATCTTGGTCACTTTTTCTCCAAGAATTTTTTCTGGGTGTGGGGAAAAAGTCAGAACAAGAGAGAAGAGGCCGAGCTCTCTTGCTTTATTCGAGAGAAATTTTAAGATTTTTTGATGGCCGGCATGAACGCCGTCAAAATTTCCTATGGCGACGGCCGCGCCGGCGGGGGGAAGCGGAAAATTTTTGAAGCCTCTTATGACTTTCATCGAATTAGAGCTTGATGATATTTGTTTTCTCCATATAGGCCATTTTGAGCTGTTGAAGACAGGCAGAGAGAAATTTTTCTTCTTCTGGCTTAAGTTTTCCTTCTGTCCTTTCTTTCAATAAGTCGAGCAAGTCTATCAATCTTTTTGCTAGGTTGAGGTTTTCTTGCTCTTTATTGGTGAAAGGGTCTTGGGCTAAGCCAAGCTTGATCAAGGCCTGGGTGTAAAAAGGCAGGATGAGTGAGCTGAAGTCAAGAGGGGGGATGATTTCCCTTGCCTCACCGGCTTTTTCCTTTTTAACTTGATTCTCCTTATTGTCTTTTTTTTCTGGCATTTTTTCCCTTTTTCGAAGAGATTTCTAAAATCGGGTGGAGTTGAAATTCCTTCTAATTTTGAATATTTCTAATAGTTAGAAAAAATCATACAATATTGAACGGAAGAATTCAAGAAAGGCAAGACATGGAAGACGCTGAGAGAGCGGGAAAGAAATTCAAGCAATTAATAAAAATCTTGGATACTCTTCGCGGAGATAAAGGATGTCCTTGGGATAGAGAGCAGGATGAGAAGTCGGTGACCAATTATTTCTTGGAAGAAGCCTACGAGCTGGTCGATGCGGTTCGGAGCGGAGATGCAGCCGCCCTGGTTGAGGAGCTGGGGGATGTGCTGATGGAGGTTGTTTTTTTGGCTCGTATTTATAAAGAAAAGAGCAAGTTCTCTATGGCCGAAGTCCTGGAAGGAATAAACCAGAAGATGATTCGCCGCCATCCTCATGTCTTCGCTCAGAAAAAAACAGTCACTTCGAAGAAAGTCTGGGAAGAGTGGCGCCGCCAGAAAAGAAAGGAAAAAGCGAGGCTCTCGCCCTTTGATGGCCTGGCAAAATCTCTGCCATCCCTTCTCAAGGCTTTTCAAATTGGGCTTCGAGTTTCCGATTATGGCTTTGACTGGAAAAAGCCTTTAGAGGCTCTCCAAAAGGTCAAGGAGGAGATCCTGGAATTGGAAATAGCCTTGAAAGCGAAGAAGGAAAAGGAAATATTCGACGAGATTGGCGATGTCTTCTTTGCTTTTGCCAATGTCTCCAGGCTTCTCAGAGTCAATCCTGAGATTGCCCTCCAAGAGGCCAATAAAAAATTCATCAAAAGGTTCGCGCTTGTCGAAAAAGGATTAAAAAAGCGGGGCAAAAAGCTCGGCGAGGTCAGCCTGAAGGAGATGGATGAGCTGTGGGAAAGGGCAAAAAAGGAGCTTCCTTTAAAGAGTCGGGTTAAAGAATTGAAAATGATTTCATCCTAATTTTAGATTAGAAGCCGAAGCGCGGGTTGACGACATTGCTGTAAACCGAGCCGAAGGTGTAACTGAAGCCGACGGATAATGAGTAATTATAGTTGGTTGCCAGCTCCCTCCGCCGCAGGAGCAATTCTTCGAGCGTGGCCTCTTCTTTCCTCAGGGCGAGCTGGTCATGAACAGCGGCATAGCGGCCGTCGATGGTCAGAGCCAAGCCTTTTAAAATGCGCAGGGACAGACTGGATGAGATTCTCAGCCTGTTATAGCTGAATTTTTTAAAATAGTGAGATCCTTCCACTGAGAGTTCGGCGTTTCCCCAGGGTTCGGATAAGGAAAGAGTGATGGTGAGAATTTCGTTCAGCAGTCTGTCCGTTTTCTTGTCGTAGATGGTTTCTTCGATGTATTGGCTGTAATTGTAGCCGATACGGTAGAGGAGGCGCAGCTCGCGCCGGGTCGAGATGGAGTAGGGGAAGAAATTGTATTCAACGGCAGGGGCGATAGTGGACCCGAGATTAATATTGCTGTAAGTCGAATGGCTCAGATTCATGAAAGCGCCTAGAGACCAGTGTTCACCAAGGCTTTTGACATAGAGAGTGTCAACGGCGCTAGATTTCGCATAACTCTTTTCATGATAGATTCCTTCCTCAGTTTCGTAATCGAACTTGCTCTCGTCAAGGCTTGCCGAAAAACCCAGGCGGAGCCTGGATTCGAGAGTCACGCGGTTGATGGAAATGTTGCCGAAGATCGATTTGTATTTTCGAGATTCTTCGCCGCTCAGTCGGCCTCGGGTCGAGAAATTGAAGACCCAGAAATTCCATTTATCAACAACCGAGGTCGGCTTCACCTTGCCGTTGATGCCTAAAGAGAGAATCTTGCGGATTGGAGTGCGGGCCGCATAGGGAGCTAACCCGAGTTTCAGGGTCTGGACCAGGCCTTTACGGATTTCATCTTCAGTCTCTGTCTGGTTTGAGTAGTATTTGAGCACATTTTGCAGGTCCTCGTAGGTGTTCAGGCCAATAAAAGTGATTGTGTATTCCCGGCCGCCTCCTCCTGTTCGCTGCTGGGTGATTAGGATATGGACGTCGGCCTCCTTGCGGTCCCTGACATAATTGACGAAGGTGATTTCGGTCCGGATGTAATTAGCGTCGAGGCGACTGCCGTCAAGGAAGACTTTGGGCGCGGCTTTCTTCAGCTCGTCGAGGCTTTGGGCCTCTTGTTGCGAGCGGACGCGAGGAACAGCGATTAGAAAAAACAGAGATAGGCTGACAAAGATGATATCAGCTCTTTTTTTCATCATCAGGCTCCTTTCTAAATTCATTTTCGGCTGTCAGACAGAGCTTGAAAAGATAGAGGTCTGCGTTTATAAAATTCAGTCATTCAACATGAGTTTATGCATTTTCTTCCAAAATCTTTGTTGATTTTATTCAGAAAAAAGAAAGTACGAAATAAGCGACTTAAGATTTTAAGAATAAAGAGCGCATTATAGCAAAATTACAGAAAATCTCCCAATATTTTTATAGAAGCGTATCCATCATAAATTCCGTGATAGCCAATGATGAACAGTGGGGTGGCAGGACCCCTCGCCACAATTTTATGATTATATTGGAATTTAGAATGCTTTATCTGGAAAGAAAAGGTTTTTTATTCAGAGCGAGGCAGGCTAAGGATTTTTCTCTTTGTTTTTGCCGCTCTCT
>Ga0172365_10001722_pt1 | contig 15828 bp, 15 predicted proteins | sample LakKivSesite48cm_FD_114535 | JGI IMG/M metagenome (GOLD analysis project Ga0172365, IMG submission 114535) | Sediment microbial communities from Lake Kivu, Rwanda - Sediment site 48cm | ecosystem: Environmental > Aquatic > Freshwater > Lake > Sediment | place: Rwanda: Western Province, Lake... | reverse complement strand
GGTGGTGCTGTCGACATTCGGGGGAATAGCCGTGAATGAAGGTTTCATCATGGGTCTGGTGGGTTTCTGCATTTTCTGCGAGGTTGCGCTTGTAGAATTCATAAAGTCCAGGAGGCCTGTGACGCACACGTAAACTACCCACCTATTAAGTGGGCATTCCTTCAAGAGGTTGATTGAGATGCACAGCATCGTTGCAACCAGTTTCATCGGAACGCAGGAGTCCATTTACTGGGACTCGGTTGTTGGAAATCTGGATTTGCATCCGCTCCAACAGCTTATAAGCATATCCAGCTCAGGGTATATAAACCTCCTGAAGGGGGGTAACTTTCCAGTAATAAACTTCGGCAGTAAGGATAGATGATTGTTATGGATATGAAGGATTTGAGAAAATTGTATTATGCGTTCGGGAATCTCACTCCTAAAGGCATCACCAGGCACATAGAGGAGATGCTTGATTACTCCGGCGTGAAGATGGACGCCAGAGTATGGTTCGGTTCCGTCCTGCTGCTTTCGATGCTGTTTGGGATGGCAGCACTGCTCTTCATCTGGATTGTCTTGGAGATAACGGCGGTTGCCGTCCTGCTGCTTGTAGGAATGGGCGTTTTCCTGTTCACTCTTTTTACCCTCTATCTTGTGCTTCACTTCAGAGTCGAGGACAGGAGAAAGAGGATTGAAAACGTGTTGCCTGACGCACTCCAGCTAATTGCGGCAAACATAAGGGCAGGCCTTACGCCCCTTGCGGCTCTGAGGACTTCTGCCAGGCCGGAGTTCGGTCCCCTTGAGGAGGAGGTAAGGTTCGTCACGGCAAAATCGCTTGGCATAGAATCATTCACTGACGCATTGAGGGAGATGTCAAAGAGGATAAAGTCCGAAGTTCTCGAAAGGACTGTTGCGCTGTTCATAGTCAGCATGCGTTCCGGCGGAAGCCTGGCAGTCCTGCTTGAGAATGCGGCTGATGACATACTGGAAAGCCAGGAGCTGAGAAGGCAACTCATCGCGGGAACGAACATGTACATCGTATTCATACTCTTCGCGGTCCTTATCGGGATGCCCACTCTTCTTTCCATATCAATTGAGTTTGTCGACTTGATAGGCTCGCTTCAAGCGAAGGGCGCAAGCACGTCACTCACTTCAGAGGTGGGGCTTGTCATGGGAACCCCCATATCCTCCGACTTCCTTTTTGATGTATCCGTAATCACAATAATCGTGACCTCCTTCACAGTCAGCATGCTGATCGGAGTGATACATGATGGGAAGGAGCTCAACGGACTGAAGTACAGCCTTTATCTAATTGTGATATCGCTTGCTGTGTTCATGCTGGTACACGGCTACATCCTTAAATCCCTGCTCTCCGTGGTATAGCTATTTTTCGGCTATTATGAGATTAGCGAATGTCTGCTGGTATATGCGCAATCGGACAGGCAGAAGCAGCTGGATGCTTGAGACACCTTCCTGCACGGTTTTGATGAGCAGGCTCGCCCTAGTGTTGTTTGCATACATCCTCAACGAGTAGAATCCGGCGTAGGCGCCCGTGGTCATGTTAAGCATCCCGTTGTTGTTCGTCTTAAGGTGGAAGGTGCTGTTCCCACCAGGATTAATGTAGCCTGCACTTGCGCCTCTTACGGTTACTGAACTGTTCAGCGCATCTCTCACGTCAAGCGATATGTAAATTGGGTTTGCGTCAGCGTATATCTCATCCGCCGACTTTGCACGGGAGTAGATTGCGACCTCGTCTATTGTTCCGTTGAAGAACTCTGTCGTTCCCGCGCCAATGATGAGGGGCATGCTGTTTGCGCATAGATTGCCAGATGCGGTGGTATTCTCTCCGTACAGCGTTCCATTGACGTACAGCCTGAGCGTGCTCCCGTTGTAAGTCATTGCAATATGCGTCCAGTTATTGAAACTCGACCAGGGCGGACCCATCACGGAATAGACGGCGCTGGTGTAGATATACGCCCCGATGTTGTTTTGGGAGCAGTCATCCTGCAGTGCGTATGGGTAGGTGCCTCCGCACTCGGCATCGGTTTTATTCTTCGCTGTCACTTTCGCGCAGCCTCCACCGCTACTCTGGGTATCTGAATTGGATATGAGCCAGGTTTCAAAGGTGAATCTGTTGACGTCTAGGATATCGGAATCGGGAACCTCGACATAATCGTCGGTGCCATCAAAAGTAAGGGCATAACCGGATTTGCCGGATGAATTCCAGGTCGCCCCGTAGATTGTGCCTTTGCAGCCGTTCCCAGAGCTATCAGCTGCATTGGTTCCGGCCGATTCGTCAAGATGCCATGCGGCGGAGAGGTTGCTGTTTATTGCGATAGGCCCCCAATCCCAGTGGAATAGATTTGCATCTGCAGCTATCTCATCAGCCGATTTTGACCTGTTGTATATTGCAACTTCATCTATAATTCCGCTAAAGTTGGATAGTAGATAAAAGTTTGTCCCGATTGTGAGGTTTGCAGTGTCTTGGAGCATAGGAAGAAAGGGTATTGCGGAACTTACATTTTGCATACCGTTGATGTAAATTGCCACATTGTTCGCAGGGTAATTGTATACCACCGCAACGTGATACCATATGTCTGGCTGCAAGTTCGCAGAGGTTGTTTGAATTCCATATAGTTCGGTATGAATCCAATCGAAATGTATCTCGGTGTTAAGGAGATAGAGACGGTAGTTTGCATGTGTTGAGTTTTCCTTGTCAATAATTTCTTGGTAACCTGATGGGGACGTGTTTAGTTTTATCCACGCCTCTATTGTGAGTGTGTTGTTCATGTTAAGAGTTGGGGAATTCACAACCTGCACATATCCTGGACCGGAGTGGGTAAATTGCAGGCCGCTACCAAACCTTCCCTCAACCCAACTTGGGGAGTTAACGAGAGTGCCATTATTGCCGCTGCCTGAGCTGTCTCCTGCAGTAGTGCCGCTGCCTTCGTCAAAGTGCCACATTCCAACAGTAGAGCTGTCAGCGGTCGGCGGTCCTCCTGCGAAAGTGGCGTTGGTGCAGTTGTTGTTCATGCATGTGTTGTTCAGTATTGCTGTCACAGAGTAGTTTCTCATAAGACTTGAACCGTTTATTATCAGCTCGTTCTTGCTGAGATTGTTGTAGGAATAGCGGAGGTTGAGCAAGGAGTTGGAGTTGAGGAAGCTGAGTGACGGCGAGGACTCGAATGAGGCGGTGTCCAGCGAGATGACGGAGAGGTTTGTGCTTGGGTCAAGGAGATTGGTCTGGTTTGAATAAGTGCCGTTTATGATGCTCTTGTAGGAATTAAGCGATGAGTTTGGATTGCTATACGGGGATGTGAGCACATCAGATATGTTCAGGAGGGTATTGGTGGAGTTGCTCTCGATATTCACGGCAAGTTGCAGGTAGTCCAAGAGGTCAGTTGCTATGTCGTCTCTAGTGTAAACGACCCGGGTTATGTTACCTGCCTGCGCGATATCTATCTCGCTGCTCTGCAGGATGTGTAGGTAGAAAGCCGAGAGCAGCAGGAAGACTGTGAAAAGCAGCACGAATATCACTGAGAAAAGGAATGCCCTCTTCATGTGTAGCATGCCCCCATCTTAGCCATATATGTTGAAAGCGTTCCATTGCTCTCAGGAATAACGAAGCTCCTAACCACCAACGAGCGGCTTGCCGTGCAGTTGCAGCCCGTCTTTGCGGTTATGAGCAGTGGTTTGTTGTTATAGGAGTATATCACGAGATCCGAGCATGTGTTTGAAGGTAGGTTGTTCAGGACGTTGCGTATGTCCGACGTGCGGGAGTAGATTATGGAATTCTGCAGCGTGCGGTTCTTCTCCAGCGAGGTCAGGACATCCGAGCAGATGTTGATGAGGGCGGTTTCCCTCACCACAGAATATTGGAATTTCGCCAGAAGGTAGTAGGTTGAGAAGAAGAGTATGGAGCACAGTATCATCGCGAGAATCGCATCCAATGTGAAGATGAATGCCCTATTCAATCCATACACCCAGTGTGACCCTGACCAAGGAGTCATTCAATAATGCGAATCTCTCAATGAACGCAGTTGTGTTGGCAGCAGAAAAGCTTGCATTTCCCAAATTTGATGATGGAGTGTAGTTTACACCGTATATTGTGCTCCCACTCAGATTGGAGATGGTGAAATTAAATCTGTAGCCAGACCTGTCCAACCCAAGTAGCTTCATTACGGCGGTGTAGTTGGCTCCGCCGTTGCCTGCCATAATGACAAATGTCTCAACTTTTTCGGAATCAAGAACATTCCTTTCTTTTGCGACTCCTATGCTTTCAACAGTTGTCTCATTTATTGTGGACAACCTGTCCCAATTGGTCGGTCTTCCGGAGGTTTCAAGAAGCTGGCTCAAGGCATCTGAAGCGGCCTCGTCAATCTCCCTCCTGTCCTCAGTTATGGATATTACGTGCAGTACCCTGTCCTTCAGTATAAGCCATAGCGAGAACGTGAACAATACCAAGACTATTGCGAATATTATGTCTTGGCTGAACAGCTGCGCTCTCCTCATATTTCTACTATTTTGGCATACTGGTATTAAAATATAGGGTTGAAGAGTGTGAGTCTGCACTGGACGATTATGGGTTGCACATCCAGCTCCTGTAAACGCATAGGCCAGCTGCCGCACTGCCTGGCGGAGACCGCATCAGCAGGATCCGCAGTCTGCAACGCAGTTGTCGCAGTTCTCCCCGGCTTCGCAAACAGTGTTGTCGCATATTCCAAGGACAAAAACACCCACTGTTCCATTTCGGTTGGTGATATTGATTGTCGTTTCGCCAGAGTCCAGAGATTTTGATATGCTCCATTCAGTGACATTACTCGTCAGTATGGGCACTGTGACGCTTCTATTCTGTGCTGAAACTGGCCAGAAGACATCAACCCTTCTGCCAGTGGCTTTTATGCTGAGATAGTAAGTATCGCCAGTGTCCAAAGTCTCAGGTATCGTCACAACCGCACTGGTTTCGTTTGCCTTGAGAACCTCGTTTATTGTTCTCGCAACCTTGCTGCCCACGCTCAGTGCGCTCGCCTTGCCCTCTATTATGTTACTTGACCTGCTCTCGAGCGCATACACCTGGAACATCTCGAGGAATATTATGAAGGCAAAAACTACTATGACGAGAAAGTCAAAGCTTATCTGTCCTCTGCGCATAAGACAATTTTACCGGCAGGATATTAAAATATAGGGTTGAAGAGTGTGAGTCTGCACTGGACGATTATGGGTTGCACATCCAGCTCCTGTAAACGCATGCGCCAGCTGCCGCACTGCCTGGCGGACAGCAATAAATATCCGGCTCTTCACAATAACAGTCCACGCAGTTGTTGCAATTCTCCCCAGCCGAACAGAGTCCGTCACCGCAGTAGCAGGTGCAGTCACTTGGGCAGTTCTCGCAGTTCTCCCCAGCCGAACAGAATTCATCACCGCACCAGCAGGATCCGCAATCTGCAACGCAGTTGTCGCAGTCCTCCCCTCCTGTGCAAGTTCCATCTCCACACGTAGTCACTAGATAGAAATTCTTCCCCGTGGTCACCCCAGAGCTTTCGGTCACCTTTAGCAGCCACGTTCCAAGCGGAGAACTTGTATTGAGCAGATAATTGCCGAGGTACACGCCCGTTCCGTTATTCGGGTAGAGGGCAGCCTGAGTCAGAACAGTTATCATGCTTGGGTCTATCACCTTGAGGGAGAAAAAGGAGTCAATGAGTTTTGAGTTAACGTCATAGAAGCTCACTCTGTAGAAAACAGCACCGCAGTTCGGGTAACTACCTGCGCTCACGTTTATGTCAGGTGGTATTGTTGTCACTGTCACCTCTTGAGCAGTGCTGTTTGCCCTGTAGGTTGAGTTGAATGCCTGGCAGCGCACCCAGTATGTTCCAGCCTGACTTGCGGTCACATTGATTGCATATGCTGTTCCATTCAGAACGTTCACAACTGGGTTTGTCTGAGTTGTGGTCAAGCCACCTGAGGTGGTTATATCGGCCCAGTCAGAAGTTGTTGAGTTGAACTGGAAGGACATGTTTATTCCAGTGGAAGCATTTCCTGTAAGTGCAGTGCAGTTGAGTACAAAGGTGTTGCCGACAAGCACATTCGGGTCGCTTACCGGTGCGTTGCGAGTAGGTGGTGACACATTTCTGCTACCGTAAAGAAAGCTAACGTTCACAAAATACATACTGTATTTATGATAAGCGCATGAGTCAACAGTGACCTCATATGCAACTACTTTCACTTTGCATGTCCCGCTTGAACAATTGGCAGATGAAGCCGTGAAGTTGCAGGAGGAGTAGTTGCCTGTCACAACGCTGTCTCCCGTGCAAAGCGGAGAGTCGATCTCGGGCGAAGTAGCCGTGAGCTTGTAAACTTTTAGCTGCAGGTTTCCAGTAACCGGTGCGTAATCCTGCACAATCCCGCTGACATTCACGGGAGTTTCGGGGTCTGCCTTCGTTGGGGAGGCGGTGGTACTTGTGACATCTTTTGGCGGGCTGTCCAACGTGGTGTAAGCCCATCCACTTGCTCCGCAACTAATCTCCGAGTAGCAACCTGACCCGCCCCAAGAGCCATTCACACAATACCCTATCGAGAAAACACAAAACCCACTACTGCATGTACAGTTACCCCCGACAATGTTTGTAGCAGAGCCGGTTTTTCCTGTTGATGCACATCCTACGTTATAACAGCACCAGTTTCCCTCGCCGGCGTCGGCAAGGGCACAGGCAGCACTTCCATAGCTCGTGCAGTACGCAGATGAAGCTGAACAGTTGGTAGTTGCACTGCTGTTCACTCCTGCGTTGCAGTACATGCATGTCGTCCCGCTCCAGTAGGCGAAATTGTCGCTGGCTGCGTCATCACCGCAGCAGTAGTAGTTTGAACCGCTTGTCTTGTCGGGGTACCACAGCTTCCCATAACCGACGCAGTCAGCCTGCGTAGTGTCCCAGTTTATTGTGTAGATGGTCATGTTCACCGATTCGTTCCGGCTGTTGTTGCACTGCGGGTCTGACACGCATGTTGTGTTCGCGGTGCAATCCAGAGTGGCCTGGCCTGTCGGAGGCGACTGGGTGTCAACATTGCCCACGGCAGAACCGCTTCCATTCAGGGTTTGCACGCCAATCCCCGTGTTCTCATATGCGGTATGGTAGAAAGTGACATTGGCAGTCCAAGCACCTTCTGCTGAGTAATTCTTTGCATATGCGTATGTGCAACTCGTATTGGTGCGGTTTATAAGAGTGGCGGAAGTTGTGTTAAAGCCGCATAGAGTAGGGCTGTCAAACGCGGAGCCGGTGAATGTTCCCGAACCTAGCGCAGTGCAGGTCATCTGCTGATTGTTCACCACCGCCTGTCCGGAAGGATTCTTTATTGTTATAGTTGCATTTGTCGTGAGCGCCCTTGCCGCTGGTAGCAGGAGTAGTACAAAAACGAAAAGCAACAGTATTTTAGCAGTCGGCACGGTCATCTAACCTTTAGATTTGGTGACTTCGTATATATTGTTTTTGGTGCTGAGTGGATGGGTTTGAACTCGGCAGTGCCGACTCTGAATGCATATGTCCTCCAGATTCCGGGGCATTTTTCCCTCATGATACATCCATCACAGGGTCCGAAGGTTATCCTCCTGTCCTCAACTGTTCTGCCAGTCACATCTTTCCAGTGTTTGCTGCCTATGACGCAGAATGGGATGTGAAACAGGCTGGATTCAAAGCCATTTTTCTCAAGTATGCCGAGAGCTCTCTCAAGGAACGGTCTGAGTGCAGTCATTTTTACGATTAGTCTCTTTCTGTTTGCATTAGCATTGCCGATTAGGTCTATTGGAAAGAGCACCACTCTTTTGATTCCCCTGAATTCCTTGGAAATGAAACCCGCAATCGCCGGCAGATGCCTGTAATTCAGTTTGTGGATGACCACGCGTATCTCAACCTCGACTCCGCCATTGTATTCAAGAAGGTTCTTTATTCCTCTGGCGGTTTGATTGAAGCTTCCCGGGGCCCTTGTTATCCTATCATGCAATCGGGCATTCGGAGCGTGCAGGGGGATGGCGACAGAATCGCATTTGGTGGCTATGAACTCCGCTGCGAATTTTGGGTAGGAGAACATCCTGCCGTTTGAGAGAAGGGATATTTTTGAGTTCGGCATCTCACTTCTTATGAATCTTAGAATAGAGAAGAAGTCTGGTCGGATTGTCGCTTCACCGCCCGTTACCACAACTTTATCTTCATTCTTGCTAAAACTCCTTATCGCTTTTCGTATCTCTTCTGGGCTACGGTTCCAGCCCCCTCTAACCGGCGGCATTATCATTGTGCACATTATGCAGCAGTTGTTGCATGCTGTCCCAACCGCAAAGTCAACCATGACTATTTCCTCCTTGCGTCCTTTCCGAGCCATTTTACCTTTAGCCTGTATGCGCCACTTGGGCAGAGCTCATGGCAACAGTAGCACATGATGCACCTCTCCCTGTCTATTACGGGGTACGGATTCATCCGTATTGCATCTACGGGGCAATTACTGGCGCAGGTGCCGCATCTTGTGCACTTGGACGTTGTGAGCTCCGGCACCATTACAAAGGAATCCCCAAAACCTTGTATTTTTCTGTATTTATTATCGGCCAGTGGGTGCTGTTTGAAGCCTTTTGCCACAACAGTTTCAATTTTCTCACCAACCACTTTTACTCTGCCCATATCTCCTATACCCACTTCCCTCTCATTTGCGGCTTTTATCAGAGGTATTGCAAGCGGCTTGTAACCCATAACTGTCGCGGCGACTGCATCAACTGCAACGCCGTCCTCGCCAGCTATGATCAGCCCTATTCTTTTGGGATCGCCGTATGAAGGACCTTGATCTCCTTCCATCCCCACAACTGCGTCCATTATGGTCAGTCCTGGTTTGATGAGGGAATATATATCAACCAGCCCCTGACTGAAGTCATCCCTCTTTGGGAAATTTCTGTGTAGGTACTGCCTTTCAAGGGGGTGGATGCAACCAAAGCAGTTCTTTATAGAACCTGTCATAAATGTCAGGCCGTGGGTTTTAAGTTTTGGCAGATTCACGAGCAGATCAGCTTTGAAAATAGTATCTGCAAAGTCCGTTCTCTCCAAAACTTTGGAATTGGGTATGCCCATGGGGACAAATACCCCCTCCTGAAAATTTTTGAACTGAGCACCCGTCTCCTCTATGATGCTCCCGATACCGGACACCTCTAGGCACTTCTTGGTTATGCCTGCACCGGCACCGGCAGAAGCTTCTCCAACCCAGACTTCTGCACCCTCTTTTTTTGCCACTTCAATGACTGCCTTTACAAAGAGAGGGTTCGTGTCAGCTACTTTACTGGGAGGCAGGGGGTCGGAGATGTTGGGCTTCAGCAAGACAGTTTGCCCCTTTTTGAAGAACTTTTTTACGCCTCCCAAAAGATTTATGGATTTTTCTACAGCTTCACGAACCTTGGGATAGCTACCGCATCTCACGACTGATACTCTTGTTGTGCTGCTCATTTCAACCACGTAGAAGTGCATCCGAGTTGACGTACGCTCCGGTAACCGGTTTTAGCTCCTTCGTTCCGTAATGGTCAGCATAGTGCCCCCATATACCTTCGCAAATTAGGTAATACTTGCAGTTCTTGCATTTTTTCGCCTTTACCTTTGAGTTCTCTCTCCTGGATTTATTAACATTCGGCACATACCTGTCCGGTCCAAGTATGGTCCTTTCCGGGGCCATTGTTAGCTCTGTAACATTTCTTTCGTAACCTTGCATGTAGCAGAATGGAATTGCCTCCGCAGTGCATGGAATCCTGTTTTTGATCCCAACGTCAAGGGCCCTGTGAACATACCTGCTAATTTTGGATATTCTTGGAACAAACTCCTCAAATTTGTATGGAAAGCAGTACGATATTGTTATCGGATTTACGAGGATGAACTCATAAAAATTTACTCCCAGTTCAACAAGCAATTCTGAAAGTTCCGGCAGGTACTTATAGTTCTTTTTGGTTATAACGGCGTTGTTCTCCACACCAATGCCCCCGACTTCAACCATGTTTTTTATTCCCTGCACTGTCTGCTCAAAGCTGCCGGGAGAGCGGGTCAGGAAGTCGTGTATCTCCGCTCTGGGCGCATGGAGCGAGAATAATATGTGCGTGAGGCCAGCATCTGCCAGTTTTCTGGCGAATTCCTTGTAGAATAGCATTCTTCCATTTGTTATTATAAAAATCTCTTCAAACCCAACGGATTTTGCAAATGAGACAAGCTCAATAATATCGGCCCTGATTGTCGGCTCCCCACCAGTGAAAACAATCCTCTGGATTCCAATTTTCCTTGACTCGGTCAGCGCACGCTTAAGCACACCGGTACTTTGACTTGGCTTTTTCCTATTCAGCATTTCTGAGCAGAACCAGCAGTTATTGTTGCATGTGTAGCCCAGGAATAGATTCAGCTCCTTTGACGGCCATCGGCTGTTCATTCACATCACCATTTTCTAATCTTCTCAACTATCTCGTTCTTTGACACGAAAACGGGGAAGAGCTCTGCTGTCCCGTATATATCCGCGTACTCCCGCCAAACTCCAGGGCATATGTCCCTCACGGAGCAGTACTCGCATCTCTCATCCTTCTTCTTGAGAAATTCTTGGGCAAAATGATGCGTATCGGCTTTGAATTCTTTACTGCTTACATAGAAAGCCGGTTCTGAGAGCAGTCTCGTAACCTCCACCGAATATTCCTCAAAACCCTGCATGTAGCATAGCGGGAGACCCTCAACGCCGAATTCCACGCCAATGCTCTTATAGTATCGGAAAGCGTTATATAAGTCCAGATCAATGTCCGATATTTTTGGGACTATCCATTTGTTTTTTAGAGCATTGCCATTTGGTCTTACAAGGCTGAGGTAGATATACCGAACTTTTGGAAAACGTTCACGTATGAACCTCGCAAAATCGCGCAAATCTCGGTAATTCAGCGAGTTTATCACATGGCTGATTGAAACACTGCATAGTCCGGAAAGGTTGTTTATCCCTTTTAATGTCCTCTCGAATGTGTTAATTGAATGGGTTAGCTTCTCAGATATCTCTTTCCTATGCGAGTGGAGGGAGACCAGGGCAGAGTCCACACCTGCGTCAACTATTCTCTCCGCTCTCTCGGGGTCATCTAGCAAGACTCCATTTGTCTGTAACTCTATTGATTCTATGCCTGATTTCTTTGCGAATTTTATGAGTTCGGCGAGGTCTTCTCTGAGCGTCGGTTCTCCCCCAGTAAATATAATCGCTCTGGCATTCCTTTTTGCGAGTAGTTGTATCCTATTCTCAACTCCTTCCGTGGTCAACTCTTTCTCCTGGTCTAAAGCGACAGTACAGAAGATGCAATCCTGATTGCATTTATTTCCGAGACGTATCAAATTCGGCATGCTGATTATTTTTTTATTCATCGGTATCCCCTGGCTTACAAATTTGTCTGTTACAAGGAGAAGCGGGTAGTCTTTTTATTCTTCTGCCCGGAACGGGAACAAACTCGCCCCAGCCCCTCTTCTCGGGATACTCTCTCCAAGGTCCCTCGCATATGAGGTAATACCTGCATTCCTTGCATTTCTCTCCCTTGCATTTTCCTTCTTTGATTCTTGTCTCTTCAAATTTAGGGTCCGTGCTGTCGATATCCCTCACTTCTGTCGGAGGGTTGTAGAGTTCGCCTATATAATTTTCGTATCCCTTCATGAAGCAGTAGGGCATGGCCTCTGACATGACTCTCACACCGGCGTCTATGCCGACCTGCAAGGCGCTCTTGATGTAAGGCGCTGCAAGGGATTTCCTTGGAACTATATTGTCGAAATTTGCGTATGCATTTCCCATTGCATGCACGAATGCCATTTGGAACTGCTCAACGCCTAGACTCACTAAAAGTTTTGCCAGCTCTGGGAGATGGATATAGTTCGACTTTGTAACTACGGAGTTTAATAGTAGACGCCGGTCCAGTTCTTTGAGATTTCTTATTCCCTGCACTGTCTGCTCAAAGCTGCCGGGAGAGCGGGTCAGGAAGTCGTGTATCTCCGCTCTGGGCGCATGGAGCGAAATGGCGAACTCGTTCGCGCCCGCCTTGATCATTCGGTTGCAAAATTTCTTGTAGTAGAACATCCTGCCATTGCTTTGTATCTGGATTGACGTATAGCCCAAGCTAGATGCGTAGGCTACCAGCTCGGCTATATCCGGCCTTACAGTGGGTTCGCCTCCTGTGAAAACAACCTCAGTCAGTCCTTCTTGCTTCGCCTCATCCAGCTCAGACATGATTTTCTCAGTGCTCTTGTTTCCCAGTTTTCTCTTGTATGCTGCCACGCAAAACCTGCAGTTATTGTTACAGGCAAAACCGACTTTCAGGTCAAGCCGTCTGTCCATAGGCTCACTAGTTAGATTATAACCCGGCAAGCTCATAAACATAAGCCGTTACACTTTCGTCTGAGCCTGTATACGCACCTATCACATGGGGCGGCGTTAACCCTTCTATTAGACTTCCTAAAAATCTCATAGATCTGTTTTCTGTTTTTTACTTCTTTTTGCAATATTTTTTTATCACTGCCACAGATATAGAATGAGTCTCCTTTGAGAGTGAAGAGTTCCAAGCACTCCTCGCAATTTTTTGGGATTCTGAACTCCTTTATAATCTCGTCGTATTTTTGATCGAATAAACATCTTGGCAATGGTTTTGTGATAATGAAAGGGATATGTTTTGACTTCAGGTTTCTCAAGAAAGTTTCAATCTCTCTGCCTACCTCTGTATTTAGTTTTTTTCTGGATAGTTTAAACGAGAGCAGAGCAAAACGGGGGTTCTTTGTTGCTATCTTGTCGGCCAGCAAATTGAGATCTGTTTTGCTTAAATCAATAGATAAGATAAAACTAGACCTCGATCCGGCTTTGGGAAAATTCGTAAGTTCGAATTTATCGAAAATGCCATCATAGGTAATTTTACCGTATTTGTACTCCAAGCAGGGTTTGATTTTTATCAGATCTTTTTGGATTCTGTAGAATAGGATATTCCGCCCTAGCTCCCTAACCCAACTACAATGTGTGGAACTTGGAGGAAACATGATGCAACTGCCCTCGCAGTTTGATTTCATGAAACAGTTCTGACAAGCGGCGGCGTTCTTAGCCGATCTGACACGCAGGGAGTTTAGTTTCTTATTGTCAATAATCATTTTTTTGTTCTTTTTATCGAAATAGCCAAAAAGCAGCTCTTTGCGGTCTGAGTCCGCTGAGGGGGCGTAGTAGCACGAACTTACAAAATTGTCTGGTGTCAGCAGGGTAGCCTTACCTGATTTTCCACAGTGTTTCATGAAGTTACCTTGTGCAGTGAGTTCATCCAATTTTCCATTATTCGTAGGTGTGGTGAATAAAATTGGGAAGGTTAGATTAATGTTGTATGCGGCCGCCAAATCCATTGACTTCAATGAAGTTGTGATGAGGGATTTTAGATTGGGTGTTGCGGAGTATGGGACGGGGCAGCTTAGACATCTTCCCATTTGGAAAATTGGGGCGAATTTGGCTTTTTTGATACCTAACCTATAAAAATAATCAAGGATGTCAGCTTGCTTACTAACCGAGAATTTTGATATGGTTGCTAGCAGTTGAACGTTTTTTGAATTTTTAATAAAATGGCGGATGTTTTTTTCAAGGATTGGGCTACTTTTACCGCCATTTTTTAATAGCCTCTGGACATCTTGTATGTACGGAGGGCCGTCACAGGATATGGAGATGACGTCTATATTTTTCACTATCCAGTCCCTCACCTCATTTGAGAATACGCCGTTAGTTTGAAGAGCGGTTAGAGTGTTGAATCCAATCTCGTTTGCATATTCAAGAGTTTCTTTCATAAGTTTGAATTTTAGGGTGGGTTCGCCTCCTCCATGAAATATTATCTTTAAGTGCTCGGATTTCTCTCGTATAGAGTCCATTGCTGCTTTTGCAAATTCAAAATCCAACGTTTTTTGTGTCTCTCCTGAGTTGGCGTAGCAATAGACACATCGCAAGTTGCATTCTGAAGTTAAGAATAGTGCTAATTCGTGATATTCGTAAGGAGATGCTTTATAGGTAGATTCGGATAATAAGTTGTTTTCAAAATATTTTGGGATGGATGTAACTTTGCGAAATTCATCATCGCATACTACGACCCTCCCAGAAAGCGGCATATAGAAAGTATTGAGATTGCCTAGCCTGCCTAGCGGGTAGATTTCATCTTTGATAGTCGGCTTGGCGTATGTGAATCTGGGATCACCAACTTCTAACGAATCAAAAAACATAACAAACCTCTGTAGATTTTTATCTTACTGATATCAAAAGATATTGATAGGAGGACTATTGATAAAAGACTCCGGAAGAGTTGACAAAGTGAACAGTGATGTACTTGCCAGTATGTGGGCCGCTTGTATAATTAGTGCAGGCTAGCACTTCATAGGTATAATCTTTAATCTTATTTGGTATGGGGTAGTCCATCCGAACATATGGGGTTGTTTTTTGTCCTCTTACGGCGAGGTCAATCAACTCGGCAGTTTCTCTATCGCATTGTTGTATGATCACACGGGGCTGTGCTGCGTTTACTGCAGGGTATATCTCACCAAACTCGCAACTGAAGTTTGCTACCGACCCATCAGGATTATTTGTTATATGCACACTGTAAATCAGTGATTGCGATATGTTAAATGAGCACCCAGACTTCAATCCCGGAGCTGTCTGCCATATCTGCCCTAAATCAAATGTGCATCCCTCATTTTTGCATCGCTGAAATTTTTCATAGGGGAGGTATACAAAAAATACAAGATATACTAGTATGATTAAAAGCGTCAGGATGAGAAAAATTTTTTTCATACCTATCTGTTCAAACATCATCTTAGTTTATGATGTCTAGGCTTAAAAACTTACTCCCACAATTACCTGGAGATAGTGCTAACCAGTTGGGCAGAAATTTGGGTATAAGTTTAAGCAGATAGCATTATTCAGAATGGCCAAAAGTTTAAGTTCTGCGATTATAACTGCCGCGTTGTAAAGATAGAATATTAATTTTTTGCCTAGAGGAAGTTTGGGAGCCTCTACTAAAACAAGTATTGGAATGGAGTAAATAATAAGGTTACATAAGAGGAACGTCAGGGGTGGAAGTGAGATATGTAAGAGGGAGAGGGCACGCAACTCATCATGCGATGAAGAGGATATGTAGAAAGCCAGCTGCAGAACCCTTAGATTAGCAAATATTGTTGCAAACCATATGTTAGAATTACGTCTATCCCTGAAAAACTGGTAGGTGGCGAGGTAGCAGAGGAGCAGTGTGACTGCAGGCCCTCCTAGAAGGAATACAGGATTGTCATTAATACGAGGTTCGGATAGGACGTACGTCAGCTGGAAGGATACTATCCTCCCTCCCAGCATAATTGCTGCCACAGCATGCCCCAACTCATGCAGGAGTGCTGATAAGAAGGTTATGAGGGAGAGGTATGCAAAGTACTCTTTCTCTACAATAAGCTTGGGAATGTTTTTCATCATTCTCCTCAAAAATTCATAGCGCATATCCCGCATCCTCCTGAAGAATGGGAAGCATGGGAGGAGTGGGAGCTATGCGAGGAATGGGCTGGATCATAATGAGAATGCGTAGCTGTGATGGTGTTCGCACTGTAGCCTAGACTTACCGCTTGCGAATGGGCGATATTCTGGCTGTGCGCTGCGCTGGCTATCCCCGCCATGGCGGATATGCTGCCAATTGCTGCGCCGACCTTGAGCAGAGACTGTTTTGAAATCTTTCCCTCTTCCTCTAGAAGGAATGATGAGACAGTCTTCCTTATCGAGGGAAGATTCAGCCTCTTCTTAAGCATGATCAGTATTTCTTTATGCGAGTATATAAATTTTGTTGTTGGG
>Ga0172365_10001719_pt1 | contig 15834 bp, 12 predicted proteins | sample LakKivSesite48cm_FD_114535 | JGI IMG/M metagenome (GOLD analysis project Ga0172365, IMG submission 114535) | Sediment microbial communities from Lake Kivu, Rwanda - Sediment site 48cm | ecosystem: Environmental > Aquatic > Freshwater > Lake > Sediment | place: Rwanda: Western Province, Lake... | reverse complement strand
TCTACGCTATACGCTCAACGCTATTATGCTATCCGCTATTTATTTTTTTCCACCTTACCCCTTCGAGTGTATCTTCTAAAATCACTCCTTTTTCTCTCAATTCATCTCTAATTTTATCTGATTTTTTCCAATTCTTTGCTTTTCTGGCCTCTTCTCTCTCCTTAATTAAATTTTTTATTTTTTGTTCAAAACTCTCGTCTGAATCAACCTCTTTTAAAATACCTAATATTTGACCAGCAAAGTCTTGGTAAAATTTATATATTTTTTCCAGTACTAACCTATTTTTTAACCCTGGAGAATTTAGATATATATTCACTTCTCTCGTAAAACCAAAGAGTTGACTTAAAGCAACCGGCGTATTAAAATCATCGTCCATTGCTTCGATAAATTGTTGTTTACTTTCTTTACTTTTTTCTAAGATTAGCTCACCATCCTTATCTTTTGATTTTTTATATTTACTTTGCTTTAATAGATGCTTAATATTGAAAACTATATTATTTAACCTCTGTAAACTATTCTGTGCCTGTTGAAGTTGTTCTTCGCTAAAATTTAGCGGACTTCTATAATGAGCTGATAGGATAAAATACCTAATTACTTCCCCTTCATATTTTTGGCGTATCTCTCTCACCTTCATTATATTCCCCAGAGATTTAGACATCTTCTGATTATTCAGGCAAAGATAACCATTATGCATCCAGTACTTTACAAAAGACTGGTTGGTATATGCCTCACTTTGAGCTATTTCATTTTCATGATGGGGAAAGATTAAATCCGAACCTCCAGCATGAATATCGAATGTTTTCCCTAAATATTTCATCGACATAGCTGAACATTCAATATGCCACCCAGGCCTCCCTCTACCCCAAGGGCTCTCCCAAGAGGGTTCTCCTTCCTTGGCCTTCTTCCATAAGGCAAAATCAATTGCTTCTCTCTTTCTTTCATCAACTTCTACCCGAGCACCGGATTTTAATTCTTCAATATCCTGTCCAGAAAGTTTTCCATAACCATTAAACTTAGATACATCGAAAAATACATCACCATCTATTACATAGGCATATTCTTTTTCTTCTAAACCTTTTACCAGTTCTATTATTTCTTTAATGTGTTCAGTAGCCCGTGGATGAATATCTGCCCTTCCTACCTTAAGAGAATCAGCATCAATAAAATATTCTTTAATAAATTTTTCTGCTAATTCAGAAACGGTGACATTTAATTTCCGGGCATTATTTATCATTTTATCATCAATATCAGTTAAATTTTGGATATACTTTACTTTATAACCCTTAAATTTTAAATACCTTCTTACTACTTCAAAGATTATAAAAGGTCGGGCATTTCCTATATGAATAAAATTATACACTGTAGGCCCACAGACATATATCCCTACCTCTCCTTTTTTAAGCGGGAAAAATTTCTCTTTTTTCCGGGTCAAGGTATTATATATTTTCAAAGACATCCTTTTATTTCCTCTCTTACTTTTAGCGTATATTTTGAATAGCGTAAAAGTAAAAGCGTAAAACGCAAAGCCAAAATTCAAAGCTAAAAATTAAGAAAAAAGTTTTAAATTTTGAATTATGGTTTTTAGTTTTTCGCTTTACGTTTTTAGTTTCTTATTATCTTTACTTACCAGAAGATAACCTAAATTCATTTTTTAATTTATTAGAGTTTCCGTTTATTACGCTTTTTATCCTTCCAAAAATCATTCTGCCTGCAGGGGTTTGTAAAATACTGGTAACTAAAATATTAACCTTTTTCCCAATATATCTATTTCCATCCTCTATTACTATCATTGTTCCATCATCAAGGTAAGCAACTCCCTGTTCTGGTTCTTTGCCCGTTTTTATTATTTGAGTACTTATTTCCTCTCCGGGTAATATGACTGCCTTTAGGGCATTAGATAGGTCATTGATATTTAACACGGCAACCCCTTCGAGTTGAGCAATTTTATTTAGATTATAATCATTAGTAATTACTTTGGCTTTAATATCTTTAGCGAGTCTGATTATTTTAGTATCGACTTCTCTTTGTTCCTTATAATCTTTCCCAATGATTTTAATCTTATTTTTCTTAATTTTAACCATTTTATTAAGTATATCTAAACCTCGTCGTCCTCGGTTTCTTTTTAAAGAATCAGAAGAGTCCGCAATATGTTGGAGTTCAAACAAAACAAAACGAGGAATTATCAACTCCCCTTCTAAAAAATCTGTCTGACAAATATCTAAAATACGGCCATCAATAATCACACTCGTATCTAAAATCTTAGGATGCACCAATTGTTTATTCTCTCTTTTTTTAATTCTATTAAAACTTTTAAAATATCCAAAAAAATTAATTATCTCATCTTTTTTATGTAGTCCAATATTCATCCCTATTATTCCCAGTATCACACTTAATATAATAGGAAGATAGGAACCGATTAAGGGAATAAATGAGAGTGAATAGGCTAATAAATTTGCAATAATAAGTCCGATAATTAACCCAATAATGGCAGCAACAATGTTTTGAGTAGGTATTTTTTGTAGGTGGCAAATAATCTTTGAACATAAACGCTGTATTTTGGTATTAAATAAAAAGGAAAGCAAAAAACCAACCGTTCCTCCTATAACTATTGCCAGAAAGTTGAATAAAATATTATAATAATTGGATAAGTCAGAAATAAAATAAAATCTTCTATAAACTTCATAACCTATCACTGCGCCAACAATGATGAATATAACTCTTAAAATTCTTTTTGCTGGCATACTTCTTTTCCTCCTTCTATTTATTTTTTATAAAATGTTTAGAATCATCACCTCCTCTTTTTCGGGTCTCACTATTTGGTATTTTGCAATACAAAATATCTATCTTCCTAAAAACCAAATAAATTATAGCATGCTCCTTTATTCCTGTCAAAACAAGGAACTATTTAAATTTAATTTTTTATTTTCTGACCATTATAGATATTTAATCAACTAATAATTAAAAATAATTAATATTTCTTGACAAAAAGATAATCCTATACGTATAATTAAATAAAAGATTTTCTATATAAATTAGCTTCCTTAATCACTAAACACATTTTAAATAAAACCTAATATTTTTTGCCTCCCGTATCTGTAATCATTGGGCTTAAAAGAAACTCTGTTGATTAAAGTACTATTATGTTAAGGTATAGGAATTTCAATAATTCCTATACCTTAAATACGGAATATAATTTATTATTATAAAGAATATTAAAGACAAGATATTCAAGGATGTAATAAATATCGAGGTAAGGGCGAATTAAGGGGTTTTCAAGGGGAATCCTTCCCCTTGAATATCTTGAAATAAATAAAATGTATTTACATGGAGGTTTGTTATACTATGAATAAAAATAATAATGTTACTTTTCAGAATAGTGTAGACCAATTTTTAATCCAACATCGAAGCATCCTTGATGTATTAACCAAATATCAAGAATCTAACGCTCGAGTAAATCGGGCAATTGCCAAGGCAGTAACCCAATGTGGTTGTATAAAAATTAATGCAAAAAAACAAATTATCCCTTCCAATACAAAATTAATGGAAATTCATAAATTTATGGATACTCATATAGAAGGTTTATTGTGTGAAAATTGTAAAGAAATTATTGAAACAGAATTGGGCTCCAATCTTTTTTACTTTACTGCAATATGCAATATGTTAAACTTAGATTTTAATAATATAATTAAGAAGGAGGAAGAAAGGATTTCCACCTTAGGTATTTATAATTTAACATAATTGATTAACCAATTCACCTATTTGCCAATTGCCCAATTAGTTAATTCACCAATTTATCTATTAGCCGATTGACCAACATACGCTATCGAGGCGTAAGCAATAAGCCCCTATTTTTTACAACTTGTATCTTGCAACTTGCACCTTGTACCTATCACTTATTACACATTACATATTACATATTACTTATCCTACATACTAAACGCTATACGCCATACGCTACCTTACTATATATAACTAACAGCTATTCACTAACGACTAATTAAGGGCCAGATTGATAGCCTCCTGGACTGTCTTTACCCCGATAATTTCCAAATCCTTTTGCGATGATAAGTTATTTAGAGTCTTTAAATTGCCCTGGGGAATAATACATCTTTTAAAACCCATTTTTAATACTTCCTGTATCCGTTTTTCTACCTGATTTACCATCCTAACTTCTCCAGCCAGTCCTACTTCTCCAAATATAACTGTACCATGGTCAATTGGTACATCCTTAAAACTTGAAGCTATAGCCATAGTAACAGCCAAATCTAATGCAGGTTCTAATACCTTTATTCCACCGGCAATATTTACATGAACGTCTTGAGAGTGTAAAGAGTATCCCACTCTTTTTTCGAGAACCGCTAAGATAAGTAAAACTCGATTATAGTCTACACCGGTTGTCATTCTTCGAGGAATACCTAGGTTGCTATAACTTACTAAAGCTTGCATTTCCACCAATATCGGCCTACTGCCTTCAAAAGTAGCTGCCACCACTGAACCAGAAACATGAGAAGGCTTTTCTGAAAGAAGTAATTCAGATGGGTTTAATACTTCTATTAAGCCTTTTTCTCCCATTTTAAATATCCCTAATTCATTAGTAGAGCCAAATCTATTCTTTGTGGAACGAAGTATCCGGTAAATATTATATTGTTCACCTTCCAGATATAAGACAGTATCTACAATATGTTCAAGAACTTTAGGCCCAGCAAGTATCCCTCCTTTAGTTACGTGCCCAATAATAAAAACAGAAATTTCTTTACTCTTGGCTAAACGCATTAATTGAGCAGTACATTCTCTTATCTGACTAATACTTCCTGGTGAGGAACTAATCTCGTAATCATTAATGGCTTGAATGGAATCTACAATAACCACTTTTGGTTTAATTTCACTGATATGTTTTTTTATCACTTCTATATCGGTTTCAGAAACTAAAAAAAGTTTTTCTGCTACGGTACCCAACCTACTAGCTCTCAGCTTAATCTGATAAGGTGATTCTTCTGCGGAAATATATAATATTATCCCATAGTTACAGCTTAAGACATTGGCTATTTGTAAAAGAAAGGTAGACTTTCCAATACCTGGTTCTCCTCCGACTAAAATTAAAGAACCAGGGACAATACCACCACCTAATACTCTATCAAACTCCGAAATCCCTACTTTATATCTCGCTTTATTTTCCTCTATTTCTATTTTGCTAATTGGTAAAGGTATAGAATGCCCTTCAGGATGAAGAGAATATTTTTTCTCTTCTTTAAATACTTCTTCAATCAGAGTATTCCATCCGCCACAATCAGGACAACGCCCCAACCACCGGAAAGATTCATAACCACACTGTTGACAACGAAAAATAGATTTTTCTCCTCTGACCATTTTAACCTCTTTATCTTAACTTTTTGTTTTTTTTTCTTTTTTGGAAAATGCTATTTTCCCATCTTTTGCCCCAATGGTTATACAATCCCCTTCCTTAAACTCACCACTTAATAGTTTTTCGGAAATAGGATTTTCAATCAATTTTTCAATAGTCCGTCTTAAAGGACGAGCTCCAAAATTGGGATCATAACCTTCTTTAGCTAATACTTCTTTTGCTTCTTCTGTTTTTTCAATTTTAATCTTTTGTTCTTCTAGTAGTTTTTTTACTTCATTCAACATTAAATCTGCTATTTTTTTAATCTCCTCTTTAGTAAGGGATTTAAAGACTATTACCTCATCAATTCGATTTAGAAATTCTGGTCGAAAGGTTTTATCCATTTCTCCCATTACCTTATCTTTTATTTCCTTATAAGACATTTCTTCAGGCTCACTAGTCCCCCTAAATCCTAATGTAGCTCCTTTTTTAATTAAGGTAGCTCCCACATTGGAAGTCATTATTATTACTGTATTTTTAAAATCTACTACCCTCCCCTGGGAGTCAGTTAATCTACCATCTTCAAAGATTTGCAATAATATATTAAAGACATCAGGATGGGCTTTTTCTATTTCATCTAACAATACCACCGAATAAGGCTTTCTCCTTACCTTTTCAGTCAATTGACCTCCTTCCTCATATCCCACATAACCGGGAGGTGCACCAACCAATCTGGAAACAGCAAATTTTTCCATATACTCGGACATATCTAAACTAATCATAGCATTTTCATTCCCAAAAAGAAATTCTGCTAAACCACGAGCCAATTCTGTCTTGCCTACTCCAGTAGGTCCTAAGAAGATAAAAGAGCCAATAGGTCGTTTAGGGTTTTTCATGCCAGCTCGAGCCCTTCTTATTGCTCTTGAAATAGATACTATGGCTTCATCCTGTCCAATTATCCTTTTGTGTAACTCTTCCTCCATGCGGAGTAATTTTTGTGTTTCCTCTTCTTTTAAGGAAAAAACTGGGATGCCTGTCCAACTGGATACAATTTCCGAAATATCCTCTTCATTAACTTCTACTTTGTTAATCCTCCGCCCGGTTTCCCATTTCTCTTTTACTTTTTGAAATTCATCCTCTAACTTCTTTTCTTTATCTCTTAATTGAGCTGCCTTTTCAAATTGTTGCAATTTTACTGCTGATTCTTTTTCTTTTCTTACTCGATTCAACTGCCCTTCCATTTCTTTTACATCTGGAGGAGAAATTGTGTTTTGCAATTTAATCCGAGAGGCAGCTTCATCTACCAAATCAATTGCCTTATCCGGTAAAAATCTACCCGAAACATAACGGGCTGACAGGCGAGCTGCTGCCTCTAAAGCCTGATCGGTTATCTTTATCTTATGATGGGCTTCATATTTATCTCTAAGTCCATGTAAAATTTTAATAGTCTCTTCTATTGAAGGTTCAGAAATATAAATTGGCTGAAACCTTCGCTCCAGAGCGGCATCTTTTTCGATATACTTTCGATATTCATCGGCAGTAGTTGCTCCAATAACTTGTAGTTCTCCTCGCGCTAAAGTAGGTTTCAATATATTCGAAGCATCTATTGCTCCTTCGGCCGCCCCAGCTCCGACTAAGGTGTGAATCTCATCGATAAATAGGATGACCTCATTTGAATCCTGCACTTCTTTAACAATTTTCTTCAATCTCTTTTCAAATTCACCCCGATACTTAGTACCAGCCACAATTAAAGCTAAATCAAGGCAGACAATTCTCTTATTTTTTAATATCTCCGGAACATCATTATTATCTATCTTTTGTGCTAAACCTTCCACAATAGCAGTCTTTCCTACTCCCGCTTCTCCTATTATACAGGGATTATTTTTCTTCCTTCTGCTTAAAATCTGTATCACTCTTTGAATTTCTATGCCTCTACCAATAACTGGGTCTAATTTATCTTCACGGGCTAATTTAGTTAAATCTCTTCCAAATTCATCTAAAGCGGGGGTCTTGGTTGGTCTTTTTTCCATCCCCGGTGTAAAACCCTGAGCTTCACTTTCCGATAGAACTTTCATAACCTCGGTGTAAACATTATCTGGATTAACACCTAAGTCTGCTAAAATTCTAATCGCTACTCCACTTCCTTCTTTAATCAAACCTAATAATATATGTTCTGTTCCAATATAATTATGCTTCAATTGGCTCGCTTCTTGAGAAGCTAATTCTAATACTTTTTTAGCCCGGGGAGTGAAAGTAATTTCACTTACCTGTTGATATTCACCTCTCCCTACTAGTCGCTCTACCTCTTCTACAACTTTATTAACATCCACTCCTAATTCTTTTAAAACCTGGGATGCAACTCCTTCTTCTTCTTTTACCAAACCAATAAGAATATGTTCAGTTCCTATATAATCATGATTGAAATTTATCGCTTCCTCTTGGGCTATCATTATAGCCCTCTTTGCTTTTTCAGTATACCTTTTAAACATTATATATACACATCCTTCCATTTTAGTAGATAATTTTATTTTATATTTTTTAAAAAATCTTCCCGTCTGTTTAGTCATTAGTGAATAGTGAATAGTCGTTAATATAAATAGTCATTGCGAGCTCCGATTTGTCGGAGCGTGGCAATCTCTTAATTAAGCTAAAAAATTAAAGCGAAAAGCATAATTCAAAACTTAAAACTTTTTTCCTAGTTTTTAGCTTTAAGTTATAGCTTTACATTTTGCGCTTTTCGTTTTACGCTATACACTAGAAAACGAGATATTTAATTAATCGTTAATTGACTGATAGACATTCGAGACATCTGTCCTACTAAGGACTAAATACTATTCACTATATACTATATACTATATACTACTCACTAACGACTATTCACTAATCTTATTTCGGATTAATATTGCCCTTTGTAAATCTCGGTTAAAAGGGTCTAAATCTTTGCCCGCTAATATTTGTAAATAAGCAGGTTGAGTCAATAACATTAATTTATTTATAGTTCCTAGATCAGGATGAGAGATTATTCCTAATTCTACTCCAAACCTCAATTTAGATAAAAGCTCCATTGTCTCCGCGGAAGATATAATTCGAGCGTTACTTAAGACACCAAATGCCCTCCAGACCTGATCTTCCAGCTGACTTTTAGATTCAGATAATAAATCTTTTCTCACTTTCTGTTCCTGGCTTATTATTTGTTGATTAACCTTTTCTAAATTGTCGATAATTTCCTCTTCAGAAAGACCCAAAGTAATCTGATTAGAAACCTGAAAAAGATTTCCCATCACTTCAGTTCCTTCACCATAAAATCCTCTTACTACATAACCTATTTTAGATATTGCTTTTAACACATCATTTACCCTATTTACCATTACTAAAGCCGGTAAATGCAACATCACTGAAGCCCTCAATCCAGTTCCTACATTAGTAGGACAGGAAGTTAAATAACCTTCTTTTTCACTAAAAGCATAGGTTATCTCTTCTCCAATTTCATCATCGACTTGATTGATTAATTTCCAAATTTTATTCAATTGTAACCCGGAAAGCAGATATTGGATTCGAAAATGGTCTTCTTCATTAATCATTATACTTAAGGTCTCTTTTTGATTAAAAACACACCCTCTATAGAGATGTTTCTCTTGAGCATGGTAAATACTAATCAGATGTCTTTCTACTAAAAATTGACTTTCCAAAGGACTCAATTCATCTAATAATAGTAGATTATAATCCTTAAAAAGAAAGCTTTTCTCTATTACCTGTTTAGTAAATTCATAAATATTTTTTAGTTCTACTTGATTTGCTCGGAGTGGAAAAGGAATGCCTTCTATATTTCGAGCTAATCTAATTCGAGAACTTATTACTATATCAGAAAGGTGTCCTTGCCCATTAGTCCATTCAGCAGTAGATTTTCTTAAATTCTGTAATAGTATCTCTTTACTATTATTTTGCATTTTCTTTCTTTGGCACTCCTTCAAATTTTAATATCTCATCTCTTATCTTCGCTGCTTTTTCGTACTCCTCCTTTATCACCACTTCCTGTAACTTCTTTTTGAGCTGCTTAATTTTCTTAATTTTATACAATTTACCACTGGCCCGGCGAGGAATCTTACCTACATGTTCACTATTACCATGTAATCTTCTAAGAAGAGGGATTAATTGTTCTCTAAAATCGTGATAGCACACACTACAACCTAACTTTCCAGATTGTTTAAACTCTTCATAGGTTAAACCACAATTTCTACATTTTATCTCTTTAGCTAGGACAATCCCTTCCTCATTACTATAAAGATCAATGGCCTTTAATAATCCGGTCAATAAATCATTAATATTAAACTGAGGGAGAGGAAATATAGAAAATTTATCGCTAAAGACAGCAGCACAATCTTTACATAGATGAAACTCGGTCTTATGTCCATCAACTAGTTTGGTAATTATAATAGTAGCTTCCTTCTTCTTGCAAATTTGACATAACATTATAATTATTTTTCCTCCAATTATTTTTATTATTTTGCATTAATCAAATTCCATATAAATTATAAGTTATCCTATGAATAATTGTCAATTTATTCAATATAGTATCAAGTACATAGTATCGGGTATCGAGTTAAGAAAACGAAAGAAAAGATGGAAAAAGTCGCATTCTTCTTTCTATCTAACTACCCCACTAAAGTTTACACTAACATAGTTCGCTGAATCATGGATAACTGTTCTTTCAATCATTTCTATTTTATCCTAGCTCCTGATTGCTGGCTTTTAAATTCTATATTTAAGCACTTCAGTAGTTATTTCTCATCTAATAAACTTCAATATCAATTCCATCACTTCAGTAATCATATCCTGAGAGATATCCTCAGAAGAAAGTGATGAATAAAAACAGGAATTGACATGATTCTCCAAAGTCAGTTTACTTACCTGATTAAGTGCTGACTTAACCGCAGCAATTTGAACCATAATATCTGAACAAGGTCTTTCTTCGATAATCATCCCCTGTATGCCCCTGATCTGCCCTTCTATTCTTTTTAATCGACTTAATATTTTTATTTTTTCTAATTGATTAAATTGTGAATTATTCATAATGGAGACAATTTATCCTATTATTTATTATACCCTATAGGGGTATAATAATAATATAACTAAATTTCTAAATTGTCAAGCTATATTCGTATAGTTTATATCGTATTGCGTAAATTAGCGTAGAGCGTATAGCAAAAAATGAAAAGCGCAAAATGTAAAACTATAACTTAAAATCCAAAATTAAAGAAAAAGTTTTGAGTTTTGAATTATGGTTTTGTGCTTTTAGCTTTACGTTTTTCGCTTTTCTACTAAACGCTATACGCTATCCGCTCTACGCTATGCTATACACTAACGACTAGTTTAGTGTGATTTTAAATATTAGTGTGGTATAATAATTTTGAAATAAATTTTAAAAAGAATGTGTAAATATTGCAAAACGAACTTAATATAAAAAAATGAGAGAAAATTATTATACACAAGAAGAAGAAATAAAATTTTTAGCTGACAAAATGTTAGGCAAATTAACTAAGTGGTTACGTATTTTAGGTTATGATACTACTTATCCTATTACTGATGAGGATTTATCTCTTATCCTTACTGCTAGGAAAGAAAATAGAATATTGTTGACCAGAGATACTAATCTTATTAAAAGACGGAACATCTGCGATTTTTTATTTATTAAAGGTGATCGATGGGAAGAGCAATTATCTGAGGTGATAAGAGGGCTAAAAATTAAGATTGATTTTCAGTCAAAAATATTTTCTCGTTGTTCGTTATGTAATACTCCTACCATAAAAATAGATAAAATAAAAGTCGAGGGTTACGTCCCTCCTTATGTTTTTTTAACTCAAAAAGAATTTGTTTATTGCCCTTCTTGTAAAAAATATTACTGGAAAGGAACTCACTGGGAGAGAATGAATCAAAAAATTAAAAAATTTATTAATTGAAACAGAGGCACGTCCCCTGTTTCTTTCCTGTTTCAGATTTACTTTTATTTTTCGGGTAAAATCTCAATACCAGGGAGTTTCTTTCCTCCTAAAAATTCTAAAGAAGCTCCGCCCCCCGTAGAAATATAAGTTATTTTCTCTGCTACTCCTATCTTATCAATTGCGGTAATTGAATCTCCTCCACCAATAACAGTGGTTGCCTTATTTTCCATATTAGCCAAACATCTTGCTATTCTATTTGTCCCTTTAGCAAATTTTTCTATTTCAAATACTCCTACTGGTCCATTCCAGAATATGGTTTTTGCTCTCTTTAATTCTTTCTCAAATCTCTCTAAAGATTCTTCTCCTAAATCCACTCCTATTCCATCTTTAGGAATATTTTCAACTCTTACTAATTTACTCAATGCTTTTTCTGATACCTCTTCCCTTGCCACTACTAAATCAATAGGTAAAAGTATCTTATTCCCTTTCTCTTCTGCTTCTTTTAACATTTTATACACTACTCTCAAGTCATATTCTTCTAATAATGACTTTCCTACCTCATACCCTAAAGCAGCCAAACAAGTATAACTCATTCCTCCGGCAATTAAAATTTTATCCGCTATATTTAATAAATTCTGAACAATTTCAATTTTTCCAGATATTTTTGCTCCCCCTAATAGAACTACAAAAGGTCTTTCGGGGTTCTCCATTAAATTACTCAGCACTTCTATCTCTTTAGCCATCAAAAATCCAGCACAAGAGGGTAATATCTCCGCTACCCCAACTGTAGAAGCATGGGCTCGATGGGCTGTGCCAAAGGCATCATTTACAAAAATAACGGCTAAACTAGTTAATTCTTTAGAAAATTTTGGGTCGTTCTTTTCCTCTTCGGGATGAAATCTCAAATTCTCTAAGAGTACTATTTCGCCATCTTTCATCCTAAATATTTCTTTTTCCACCTCCTTACCTATACAATCCGGCATCTTTTTTACTTCTTGTTCCAATAATTTACTTAACCTCTTCGCTACCGGGTCAAGCCTTAACTTTTCTACTATCTTACCTTTAGGCCTACCTAAATGACTCATCAATATGATTCGGGCTTTTTGGGAAATTAAATATTTAATGGTAGGCAAAGCAGCCGATATCCGGGTATCATCGGTAATCTTTAATTCTTTATCTAAGGGGACATTAAAGTCTACCCTGACCAAGACTCTTTGGCCTTCTATTTGATTTTCATTCAAATCTTTGATAGTCTTTTTTTGCATCCTATACTACCTCCAACCTTTTTAAAATTATTTTATAGTTTTTAATGTTCTAGATATAATTCGATAGACTAATGTATCAATTATATAATAAAGTAATTTATTTGCAAACTAAAAAACGGGTCACAGAAACGTCCTTTTTATCTAGTCACATTTTTATCCTTATACATCTTCTTATCGGCCTCTTTTAAGAGAGCCTCGGTATTCTGATACTCTCCCTTCTGGGTGGCATAACCCAAGGAGATACTCGATCTTAAGTAAATAGGTTTAATACTATCTTCTTCACAGATCTTTCTGATCCTCTCGTGGAAGTCATGGACCTGCTCAGCGGTGGTCGAGGGGAGCAGGATAGCAAACTCATCCCCTCCTACTCGGGCGATTACATCACCTTTACGGGAGATGGAATTAAGGAGAGAGGCAAAGTGTTGTAAGAGTCTATCCCCTTCATGATGACCGAAGGTATCATTTATTACCTTAAGGCCATTGATATCTACCATCATTATACTTAAGGGGTAATAACGGGGAAAGTTGTACCTTTCCAGTTCTTCCTCAAAGTAGGCTCGGTTGTAAAGGCCGGTTAGGGCATCATGGAAGCTTAGGTATCTAATTCTCTCTTCGGTTCTTTTACGCTCGTGGGCAGTAGCTACCTGAGAGGAGACGAATTCTAAAAGCCCGATATCTTTTTCAGAATAAAGTTCAGGATTGGTATAGCTTTGTACTACCATAGCCCCGATCACTCTATCTTCTACCTTGAGGGGGACTCCTAACCAGATAGATTTATCGGTGGTAGTGCCCATAGGGGTTAATATCCCCTGGGCTACCATTTCTTTATATTGATTATTATCATTAAGCAGGGGTTTACCTGTTTTTATAACATAAGTAGTAAGGGTATTGGTAGTGCTAAACTTCCCAATAGGGAAGTTATCATCTTTCTCATCTACATGATAAGGGAAAAAGACCTTATCTTCTTTTTCATCAACCAGGGCGATATAGAAATTGGTGGTATCGATGATGCTACCTAACTCCTGATGGATTAGGGGATAGAGTTGGTCAAGGGAGATGGCAGAATTGGTAGCCTTGGAGATATTGTATAAGACCTGATGGAGCTGCTCATCTTGCTTGCGTTCGGTGATGTCTCTGTACATCCCTATCGCCCCTTGAAGCTTACCATCAAGCATAACCCTGGAAACAGATATAGAAACCGGGAATAAGGTTCCATCCTTCTTCTTTCTGATGGTTTCATAATTTGAATATTCTAGTCTCCGGGTAAGTTTCTTCCCTTCCTCTATTTTATCAGGGGGATGAATCATCCCCTCATCGATATTCCTACCTTTAATCTCCTTTAAGGTATAACCGAAAAGCTCGGTAAAGCGGGGATTTATATTTAAAATAGTTCCATCTAAATCTTCATAGACTAAAGCCTCGGGACTGCTGTTAAATAGACTAATAAATTCCTGCTGGCTTTTCAGTAAAGCTTCTTCTGCTTTTTTACGTTCAGTAATATCTCGGGTTATACCTATTGTCCCTATTATTTCACCCTCTTTATCATACCAAGGCACTTTGGTAACAGAAACCCAGTGCTTTGTTTTATTCAAATGAATAATCTCTTCTACTTTATCAATTATGGGTCTGCCATATTCCATTACATAATGGTCATCCGCAAAAGATTGTCTGGCTATTTCCTTGGGAAGAAAATCAAAATCAGTTTTTCCAATCATATCCTTAGAAGTTACACCTGAATGTTCAGCTTTCGCTCTATTTACCATCACGAATCTGTTCTCCTTATCCTTAAAGTAAATGGAATCCGAAATATTATTCATAAGGGCATGTAGTAAGTACTGTTCATTGGTAATCGGTTTCATCGCTTGTTTACCCTCTCTGTTTTCTCTGATTTTCTCTATCCATCTTTGCTTTTTTAAAATTTTATCTTTTAGATTAAGTTTTAATTTCATTTATATACACCCTTTCTATCTTCCCTTTTAGCTAAAAATCGCGGCTAAAAAAGCAGCCACCAGAATAGCTGGTAATAGATTTCCTACTTTAATTTTTTTTATCCCCAATAATCCAAAGCCTATACCCAATATTAAAATTCCCCCCACCGCAGTCATCTCATTTATTATTTCCGGAGAGAGAAAATCTTTTATGGTGTGAGCTAGCAAGGTAATTCCTCCTTGATACAAAAATACCGGAATAGCCGAAAATAATACCCCTATGCCCATAGCTGCGGTAAAAGCAATAGAGGTTACTCCATCTAATAATGATTTGGCATAAAGTATATCTGGATTGCCACTTAGGCCTTCCTTAATAGCCCCCATTATGGCCATAGAGCCTACACAATATAATAGACTGGCGGTAAGAAATCCTTCCACAAATCTTTCCGAGGTATTATTACTCTTAAACTTTCCCTTAATTCTTTCTCCAAATCTTTCCAGACCTGCTTCAATGTCTATTATCTCCCCAATCACCCCACCTATTACCAGAGAGAATATCACCAATAATACATTATCTGCTTTAATGGCCATCTGCATCCCAATTAATAAAGAAGCTAACCCGAGGGCCTGCATAATAATTTTTTCAATTTTCTCAGGGAATTTACTTTTTAAAATAAGTCCCATAGAACACCCTAAAAAAATTGCCACCACATTTACTATAGTCCCTATCATTAATACCTCTTCCTTTGAATAATTTAATATTCTTATTTAATATTTATATTTTGGTAATTCTTATTCGGTATCTTAGTAATGGGTAATTTCTTATTAAAATTATATTTTATTTATTATACCCCAAAGTTTGATAATTGGTAATATTTTTTAAAAAATACATCTTTTAGTATAATTTTAAATAAAAAGGGAAATATGCTATACTCTAATTTGTAGATTTCAGGTTTTAAGTTAAAAATACCATCTAATTGGATAGCCGAGGTGTAGGGGCTCGATTCATCGAGCCCGCTAAAAAATTAGACAGATAATTCGGGTCGGATAAATCCGACCCCTACACCAGATTTAGAACTCGTGATGATAGAAAATATAATATACTATTAACCAAAAATTATAAATAATTGACTAGCTAACCGGTAAACTGTCTAACTAAGTACTAACGACTATTCACTAACGACTACTTAATTGGTAAATATGATAAATCAAGGAGTGAAGGACTATTTGAATGAATTAATTTTAGATAAAAAGAGACTCTTTAAAGGATTGTTAGTTTCTTTATTTATTGGAATTATAACTTTTTTAATTATTACTTTTATCACTACTAACCAGAATACTTGGGCAAGTTTTTCTTATAT
>Ga0172365_10001713_pt1 | contig 15860 bp, 27 predicted proteins | sample LakKivSesite48cm_FD_114535 | JGI IMG/M metagenome (GOLD analysis project Ga0172365, IMG submission 114535) | Sediment microbial communities from Lake Kivu, Rwanda - Sediment site 48cm | ecosystem: Environmental > Aquatic > Freshwater > Lake > Sediment | place: Rwanda: Western Province, Lake... | reverse complement strand
GGTTTAAGCGTGCTAGAACTTATTTTCTTTCCACCGCTTCTAGTAATTTTAGTGATACCAATAGGCATAATTCTTTATCTTAACTCTAAGAAAAATTTATTCTCTTAACGCAAAGGTTTTTAAACTTTTTAGGTTTTAGACTAAGTTTCGCACTTTAAACGCTGATAGGGATTGTTATCTCAGACATTTAAATGGGGCCGTTAAAATTCAAGTTTAAAAAGTTTTCTATAATATTATTTTATAGTGATAAAATGGTAAAAAAACTTGATTATAATTCAGGTTTGAGCTTGGATGAAGCACAGCAAAGATATACAGAAATAGCTCAAGAATTCCAAGCAGTTAAAGGTCATTACGAAAGCTTGTTTAGAAATGAAAATTTTCTTAACAGACTTAGAAGGAGAATGAGCAAAGATGATAAAAAAACTTTAAGTGATTGTATTGGCGTTCTTTTACCTTTGAGTCACGAAGCTTCGGTTCAACAAGAAGTTGTTGGAGAAGAGCCCACAAAGGATGCACTTTTTTATAAACTTCAGCGATTGGAACAAGACATATTGACATATGCATCACGTTTCAGAAATACTGGCATTAAATCATTTTAAGACGTTGTTGTATGCCTAAAACCTTAAGACTCGTTACGTCTCGTCAAGATAAACGATAAACTTTTAAACTCTTATTTCTAAATATGCAAATACTTAGTGATAATCATGGGTATGTTTAGTGGAAGAGAGATGAAGAAAAAAGCAAAGAGATACAAGTGGCTGAAGACGAGATTCAAAGTCAGGATGCTACATTTGAAAGAGAAGAAAGATCCTCTAGAGGGTGCACCGCAAGCAAGAGGAATAGTTCTAGCAAAAAGAGCTATTGAACAAAAACAGCCTCACTCCGGTCTGATAAAGGTGGTGAGGGTTCAATTGCTCAAGAACAAGAAAGAGATTACTGCTTTCACTCCAAAATCCGGAGCTATAAATTTCATAAATGAACACGATGAAGTTTTAGTCGAAGGCATCGGAGGTTCTCAAGGCGGTCCAGTAGGTTCTCAGCACGGATTAAGATGGAAAGTTATTAAAGTTAACAACATACCTTTAGAGATGCTTAGAAAGGGTAAGGTAAAGAAAGAGGCTAAATAATGGAAAAAGTAAAAATTTTCAATAGATGGGATGTTGAAAATGTAACTGTTAATGATCCTGGTTTGAAGAATTATATAAATGTAAAAGCAGTTGTAATTCCTAGAACTTTTGGAAGGTCAGCAAAAAAACAATTTCACAAGTCTCAAATAAGCATCATAGAAAGACTTGTAAATCATATTTATGTTTCTGGTCATAGAGGTAAAAAACATATAATAACAAGCGGGAAAAACGTTGGAAAAACATTTAAAATCTGGAAAGTTATAGAAGACACTTTCAAAATCCTTGAAGAAAAAACAAAGAAGAATCCAGTAGAGGTTTTAGTCAGGGCTATTGAGAATGCTGCATTAAGAGAGGAGATAACATCTTTCCAGGTCGGTGGAATAATCGTGAGAAAGGCCGTGATAACCGCTCCCCAAAGGAGGGTGGACCTGGCGTTGAGGCACATAGTTCAGGGGGCTTACCAAAAATCCTTCAACAACAAAAAGACTATGGCTGAAACGCTGGCAGACGAACTGTATGCCGCGTACAACAATGACCCCCAGACATCCGGTTCAATCAGGGAGAGGGAAAGGATAGAAAGAGAAGCGGGCGGAGCAAGATAGTTTAGTTTCTAAAACCTTTAAATATCTCGTCTCTAATTATTTTCAAATTGCGTGATATCATGCAAAAGGAAAAATTTAGCGATAAAGTACAAGAATTAATGAGTAATCCAAAGAACATAAGAAATATTGGTATTGTTAGTCATATTCACCACGGCAAGACAACTCTTACTGATAACTTGGCTGCGGCAGCAGGTTTGATGGCTAAGGATTTGGTAGGAGATCGAATGCTAACGTGGGTAGACGACCAAGAGAGAGAAAGATTGATGACAATTTATGGTGCAACCGTGACAATGGCCCACGATTATGAAAATCAAAAATATTTGATTAACTTGCTGGATACACCAGGTCATGTTGACTTTGGTGCTGATGTTACCCAAGCTATGAGAGCTGTAGATGGAGCAGTTGTATTGTGTTGTGCAGTAGAAGGTGTAATGCCACAAACCGAAACTGTTCTAAAACAAGCCTTGTCAGAAAGGGTAAAGCCAATTCTTTTCATAAACAAAGTAGACAGAGCTATACGAGAATTAAAATTAAATCCAGAGCAGTTGCAAAAGAGGTTAGCAAATATAGTTGTTGATGTTAATAAGTTTATTCAGAGGCATGTCGAACCTCAATTCAAAGACAAGTGGATAGTTAAAGTTGAAGACGGCTCTGTAGCTTTTGGCTCTGCCTTAAAAAGATGGGCAATCTCTGTTCCTTATATGCAAAGTTCAGGGGTTACTTTCAAAAAAATTATTGAGTTATGTTCTGAAGAAAAGGACGATGAACTAGCAAATATGGCTCCGATGCATAAAATAGTTCTTGATATGGTTATCACGCACTTGCCATCGCCTTTGGAAGCTCAGAGTTATAGGATAGATAAGATTTGGAAAGGTGATGTAAATTCTGATATTGGAAAGCAGTTGGTAAGTTGTGATTATAATGGACACCTGGCAGCAGTAATAACCAAAGTTACATACGATGTTCACGCAGGAATGATAGCAACAGCAAGAATATTCTCTGGAAAATTAGTAAGAGGGCAAGATATCTACGTAGTTAATACTGGTCAGTCCATCAAGACTCAGCAGGTTACGACCTTTATAGCACTTCGAAGAATTCCAGTTGAGGTTGCTTTATCTGGTAACGTAGTAGGTTTAGTTGGCTTGTCAGAAGCTACTGTTGGACAAACCATATGCGATCCTAACTATCCGATAGAAGAGTTTGAAGCAATCAAACACATTTTCGAACCAGTTGTTACAAAATCCATCGAGCCGAAATATCCACAAGACTTACCAAAATTAATAGATATTTTAAAGACCTTGAGTAGAGAAGATACCACATTGAAAGTTAAGATAAATCAAGAGACTGGTGAAACATTGGTATCTGGTTTGGGTGAGCTTCATTTAGATGCAAAGGTTGAAAGGAAGATAAGAGAAAAAGGAGTTGAAATTGTTGTATCACCGCCTATAGTGGTTTATAGAGAGACTATATTCGGTAAGTCTCCTGAGATTGAAGGCAAGTCACCGAACAAACATAACAGGTTTTACATTTCCGTAGAATCAATATCTCCTGAAATCTACAAGGCGATGATAGAAGGAGTTATTAAAGACGGAGAAATTAAGGGAAAGAACTTGGAATTGAAGAATAAACTTATAGATTTAGGGATGAATAAAGAAGATGCAAAGAGCATACTTCTTATCCAAAACCATTGTATGCTTTTGGATAACACAAAAGGGATACAATACCTAAACGAATCGATGGAGGACATTAAAGATGCTTTTACCGATGTTACTGAAAGTGGTCCTTTGTCAAAAGAGCCTTGTTCAGCTCTCATGGTGAGAATTCATGATGCTGAACTACACGAGGATGCTGTTCATAGAGGACCAGCCCAGATTATTCCTGCTATTAGATATCCTATTGTTCAGGGTATGCTTAAGGTAGGAGTCACATACTTAGAACCAAGACAAATCCTCAGAATAGATACGCCACAGGATTATATAGGAAATGTCACAGCTGAGATTAACAATAGGAGAGGAGAAATCTTAAATGTTGGCCAGGAAGAATATTCTGCGGTAATAACAGCTAAAATTCCTACAGCTGAGCTCTTCGGCTTTGAGGGAGCTTTAAAATCTGCGACTGCAGGTAAGGGATTTCAATCCCTGATGGACGTTACGTTTGAAAAAATACCAAATGAAATAAGAGACCAAATCGCAATTAAAATAAGACAGAGAAAAGGTTTACCGAAGGAGCTTCCTGTAGCTGAAATATAGCAAAAACTTTAAATAGCTTGCGTATTAATAAGATAAAAAGGTGATAAGATGGCAACAAAACCGCACTTGAATTTAGTAACAATAGGACATGTTGACCATGGAAAGTCAACTCTAGTCGGTAGAATACTTTATGATACAAAAGCAATATCAGAAGAGGACTTGAGAAAACTAAAAGATTTAGCCACAGAGTTTAAGAAAGAGACCTTTGAATTTGCTTTCGTTATGGATAGGTTAAAAGAAGAGAGAGAAAGGGGGGTTACTATTGATGTAATGCATCAAAGGTTTGATACTCCAAAATATTACTTTACAATTATAGACGCACCAGGTCACAGAGACTTTGTAAAGAACATGATAACTGGTGCAAGTCAAGCAGATGCAGCTTTATTGGTTTGCTCTGCCAAAGAAGGAGTTCAAGAACAGACAAAAGAGCATGTATTCTTGATAAAAGTTTTAGGTGTAGGTCAGATTATTTGTGCAATTAATAAAATAGATGCTGTTAATTATGATCAAGCAAAATATAATTCAACTAAAGCAGATGTGGAGAAACTATTAAAGTCGGTTGGATTCGACACTTCTAAAATATTATTTGTCCCAACTTCAGGTTATATGGGAGACAATGTTGTAAAGAAGTCTGATAAGACTCCTTGGTATACAGGACCAACTCTAGTAGAATCATTTGATACTTTAGTTCTTCCAAAACAACCATTAGACAAGCCGTTAAGGCTGCCGGTTCAAGATGTTTACACCATAACCGGTATAGGAACTGTTCCAGTAGGAAGAGTAGAAACAGGAGTAATGAAGAACGGAGATATGATAGTGTTTGAACCAGCAGGCGTAAAGGGAGAAGTTAAATCAATAGAAATGCATCATGAGCAGATACCTGAAGCTAAACCAGGTGACAATGTAGGGTTTAGCGTAAGAGGTGTTAACAAGACAGATATTAAAAGAGGGGATGTCGCAGGACATGTTAACAATCCTCCAAAGGTTGCGAAAGAATTCACAGCACAGATTATAGTATTACAGCACCCAAATGTTATAACAAAGGGTTATACACCAGTATTCCACGTCCACACTTCACAGGTTGCATGCAAGGTAACTGAAATCGTGAAGAAAATTGATCCAAAATCAGGAGCAACTTTACAAGAAACCCCAGATTTCATAAAAACTGGAGATGCAGCAATAATTAAATGTGTTCCAAACAAACCATTTGTTATTGAGTCAAGCAAGGACTTTCCAGAATTAGCAAGGTTTGCAATCAGGGATATGGGTCAAACGATAGCAGCTGGAGTTTGCTTAGAAGTTGTACCTGCAAAGTAATTTTAATTCTACTTCTTATTTAAGTTTATTACGCAAAGATATCTAATATAAAATTTAAATACTTTGACAAATAGAAATAAAATATTAAAAGTGATAAAAATGCAGAAAGCAAGAATAAAACTAATGAGTTCAGATTCGCAGAAGTTAAATTTAGTTTGTGATGAGTTGAAGTCTATAACCGACAAGTTCGGTGTAGCTATGCATGGACCGATCCCTTTGCCAACGAAAAAACTAAAGGTTGTAACCATGAAAACACCATGCGGCGATGGAACTGGTCATGGTAATGCAACGTGGGACAGATGGGAAATGAGAATTCATAAAAGAGTAATAGATATTTCTGCAGACGAAAGGACTTTAAGACAAATAATGAGGGTTACGATACCTGATGGGGTTTCTATTAGCATTACCTTACGTGATTAAGTTTTTTATTTATAATATGTAAACAAACTGGTTCTATATTTTCTATACCATTTTATGAAAAGTCCAGATGTAGTTCCTAAGAACAGCGTGAACATCATCATGAACAATATCTGCATTGACTGGATGGCTTTTGCTTGAGCGCCGGTTGTAGAAAGAACAGTGACAAAGCCGATGGAGAATATACTCATCACGAGGCATATACTTACCATAAACTCAACAAGCTTTGTGTCGATTTCATATTGCGTTGGCATATACTTAATTAAGTTTTAAGATATAAAAATTCTATTTAACAACTATTCATATGCCGAGGTCGCATAATCTGGCAGTGCGCTAGATTCGTAAGAAGGCGAACCTGGAAAGCTAGTGGTCGAAAGGCCTTAAGGGTTCAAATCATTGACCTATTTAAATTATAGGCAACGTGAAATTCCCTTCCTCGGCGCCTTTTTTCTTTATAATATGTCTTAATTTTTGATTCTTTCCAGGATGCAAAAAATCCACAATTTCTTTAAATATGTCAATAAATAATATTCTCACATGCTTGAGAAAATTGCAATGGTTATAATAGCTAACTTAATGCCTGCAACTGAACAAATAGGAGGAATAAGTCTAGGGCTGAATTTAGGATTGGACCCTTTAACAGTTTTATTGGTTTCACTTTTAGTTAATTGCTTATTATTCTTTCCAATATATTTTGGGATGGATTTCTTTAATGATATTTTTTTAAGCAAGATAAAACTTTTTGAAAAATATCTTGAAAGAGCAAGAAAGAAAGGTAAGCCTTATATCGATAAATATGGCATATTCGGTTTAACCTTGTTCATTGCCTTACCTACGCCTTTAACAGGAACTTATACGGCTTCTATTCTTAGTTGGTTCTTGGATTTGGACTGGAGAAAATCTTTTCTCGCCATATTAATGGGTTCTATAATTGGTGCAATGGTAATATTCTTCGGCTACTTCAGTATCTTTAATTTTTTTAAAGCATTCCTTAACTTTTAATAATAGGAAAAAGCTTTATATACGTTCTCGTTCTATTAATTTTGGAAAGTTTTTCGTAGTAACGTGTTCTGAGAGACTTAAATATATTTAAAAAGGAATTGATTTTATGCCATATAGAAAGAGACCAACAAGGGGTAGTAAGGCTTTTTACCCGAAGAAAAGAGCTAGACGTATCTATCCTAGAATAAAATCCTGGCCTCTCGTAAAAGAAGCTAAACCTCTGGGTTTTGCTGGCTATAAGGCAGGAATGACTCATGTAATATTAATAGACTCTAATCTTAATTCAAAGACAAAAGGTCAGCAAATATCAAAACCAGCAACAGTCCTTGATTGTCCTCCTATTTCTGTTTTAGGTTTTCGATGCTATACTGGAAACAAATCTTCTTTTGACGTCTTCTCTGAAAAAATCAATAAAAATATCTCAAGAAAATTAAAACTCCCAAAAGAACCCAAAAAAGTAGAAGACCAATTAAACAAGCTTCCTAAAAATATCTCTAAAATAAATTTAATTTGTCATACTAATTCAGGTTTTAAGAAAAAACCAGAGATTTTTGAGACTGCTATAGGAGGAAGCTTAGAAGACCAATTAAAGTACGCAAAGGAAATTCTTGGTAAAGACATAAAAATTTCTGATATCTTTAAAGAAGGAGATTTTGTGGATGTTATAGCTGTTACAAAAGGAAAAGGATTCCAAGGTCCTGTTAAAAGATTTGGAATAAAGGTTCTAGGAAGAAAAATGCAACAAATGGAAAGGCATGTTGGCTCGCTTGGTCAAAACGTTCCAGGAAAAGTTAGATGGAACATTCCCCAAGCAGGACAACTAGGTTTTCAAACTCGAACCGAATTCAATAAAAAAATTCTTAAAATGTTGAGTGGATTCAAAGTAAAAGGTGGAATTATAAATTATGGTGATGTTTCAGGAGATTGCGTTTTAGTAGAAGGAAGCGTACCTGGTCCTAAAAAGAGGCTGATAAGATTAAGGCATTCTATTAGAGCTAAGAGAGCAGCCCCTGTTGATGTAAAATACATTTCAATTGAGAGCAAGCAAGGTGTATGAAATGAAAACTAATATTTTTGATATTCAAGGTAATGTTAAAGGTGAAGTAGATTTACCAAAAGTCTTCTCCACGCCTTTAAGAGAAGACTTGATAAGAAGAGCAGTTTTAGCAATACAGAGCCATAATAGACAACCTTATGGAGTTGATTCACTTGCAGGTAAAAGGACTTCAGCTCACTATCATGGTATGAGGCGTTCAAGATATACTATGATGAATAGGGAAATAGCTAGAATGCAAAGAATTCATCAAGGTCCAGCAGGTTTACAACTTACTGCAAGATTCGTTCCGCAAGCTAGAAAAGGTAGAGAATCTCATCCTCCAAAACCTGGAAGGATTTTCTGGCAAAAGATAAATAAAAAGGAGAGAATACTTGCTATAAAATCCGCAATATCTGCTACAGCCTTAAAGGATATAGTAGCTAAGAGAAATCATTTAATTAACAACATAGTTTTACCTATTGTAGTTGAAGATTCTTTACAAGAAGTTAAAAAAGCAAAACAGCTAAAACAATTCCTAGAGAAGATTGGCTTGAAAGAAGAATTAGAAAGAACAAGTGAGAAAAAAATCAGAGCTGGAAAAGGAAAAATGAGGGGAAGACCATACAGAAGGAAGAAAGGTCCGTTAATTGTTATATCGGAGAATAAAGGCATATTCAAAGCAGCAAAAAATATAGCAGGAGTAGATTGCTGCTTGGTTAATAATTTAAATGCAGAAGTACTTGCGCCAGGAACTTATCCCGGGAGACTTGCAATTTTTACTGAGAGTTCAATAAAAAAACTTGGTGAAATATATGGCAGATAAAAAAATTGAGAAGGCATTATTAGTTGACCCTTGGACTATCATACTTTATCCGCTGTTAACGGAAAAGGCAATTGAGAAGATAGAAAAAGAAAATAAAATTGTCTTTGTTGTAAGAAGAACTGCGAACAAAAGCCAAATAAAATGGGCAGCTGAAAGAGCTTTTAATGTTAAAGTTTCAAAGGTTGGCACTTTAATTGACAGAAAGGGAAGAAAAAAAGCATGGATAAAACTTTCAAAGGAGTATTCGGCAAGTGATATCGCCACTAAAATGGGAATGTTGTGATGATATGGGTAAGAGAATAATATCAAGAGCTAGGGGGCACGGAGGCCCGCGTTATCGTAGTCCAGGTCATAGGTTCGTAAGCGAAGTGAGTTACGGCTTTGACAATGCTGTAGTCGTTGATATTGTTCACGACCCAGCGAGAGATGAGCCCCTGGCCAAGCTAAAGACAAACAATAAGGAAAGATACATAATAGCTGCTGAAGGCATGAAAGTTGGGGACATAATTGATAAGCAAGGGGAAGCAAAAACAGGAAATGTTTTGCCTTTAAGCAAAGTTCCTAAAGGATTTTCTGTATTTGCAATAGAGAACTATCCAGGTTCAGGTCCTAAGTTATGTTGCTCTGCCGGATCAAGGGCAATGATAATATCTAATGATGCTAACAAGGTTATTGTTCAAATGCCTTCAAAAGAATTTAAAAATTTTAATCCAGCTTGTTTAGCAACCATAGGGATTTCAGCAGGCGGTGGAAGAAGTGACAAACCTTTTGTCAAGGCAGGTCAATTATTTTATCTTAAACACGCTAGGAATAAACTTTGGCCAAGATCATCTGCTGTTAAAATGAACCCTGTTGATCATCCGTTTGGTGGTCATACAAAACCAGGAACACCAAAAACTATATCTAGGCTAATGCCTCCAGGAGCTAAAGTTGGTTCTATATCAGCAAGAAGGTCTGGAAAGAGGAAAAAGTGATGATATGGCTAAAATATACCTTTTCAAAGGTAAAACAATTGAAGAATTACAAAAAATGAGTTTGGAAGATTTTTCAAAGGCATTAACATCAAGGCAGAGAAGAGCTTTGTTAAGAGGTTTTAGCGTTGAGGAAAAGAAATTTTTGGAGAGATTAAGAAAAGCAAACAAACCTCTCAAGACTCATTTAAGAGAAATGGTGATAATTCCTGAGATGGTATTCAAGAAAATTCTAGTTTATAACGGCAATACATGGGTTGCAGTTGATATAAAACCAGAAATGTTAGGTCATAGATTAGGAGAATTTGCTCTTACAAGAAAAAAAGTTATACACTCAGCACCAGGAATTGGAGCTACCAAAGCATCAAAGTTCATGCCATTGAAGTGATGATATGAAATATGCTATTACAAAATCAAAAGAAACATCTTGTGCTTCAGGGACATTCTCAATATCTCAATTAAATGCTGTAAAAGTTTGTAGGGCAATAAATAGGAAAAAATTTAGTGATGCAAAGAAAACGTTAGAAGACATGTTAAACGAAAAAACAAGTTTAAAGAGAAAATACTTTACAAAAACCACGGAAGAAATTTTAAAACTTTTGAATCAACTAGAGAAGAATGCTAAGAACAAGAATATAGATGCGAATAATTTATTTCTTTTCATCTCTGCACACAAGGGTCCTACTTTACACAGGGCAAGAAGAAGATGGAGAAAATTCGGTTCAAAACTTAAGATTTGTCATATTCAAGCAGTATTAAGTGATAAAAATGACTTTAGAAAAAAAGTTCATTAAAGAAGGAATAAGAAACATGGATGTAGAAGAGTTTTTAGCTAAAGAATTTACTAGAGCAGGTTATAGTCACTGTGAGATTCAAAGGACTCCGTTAAGCATAAGGATAACAGTCTTTGCCCACAAACCAGGATTGATAATAGGTAGAGGCGGTAGAAACATAGAAAGTATGACTCAAACCCTAAAAGACAAATTCGGATTTGAGAACCCTCAGCTTGATGTTCAAGAAGTTTCCGAACCTGACCTAGATCCTTTTATCATTTCAAAATGGATAGCTAATGCAATTGAAAGAGGTTTAAATTACAAGAGAGTTGTAAACGCTGCCATAGAAAAAACCATGTCAGCAGGTGCTGCAGGTATTGCAATAAGAATAGCTGGTAAAATAGGCTCTGATATATCTAGAGTAGAAAAGTTTTCTTCTGGTTATCTTAAATACTCGGGTGACATTACAGAAAACGTAGTAAGGACAGCATATGCCCAAGCTAACGTAAAGTTAGGCATAATAGGAATACAGGTTAGAATACTGCCTGAAAGACCAGATGAATTAGAGATTATAAGTAAAGCTGAAAAACTAGGTGAAAATATTGGCGATAATAAAGAAGAAGCAATTAAAGCAAATGAGTCGTCCTGATCTTATAAATCGTTTAAATGAGTTAAGGCTTGAGCTAGCCAAAGAAAGAGGTCAGGTTGCTATTGGAGGTACTCCTAGCAACCCTGGAAGAATCAAAGAAATCAAAAAAACCATAGCAAGAATTTTAATTGAAATAAAATTAAAGGGAGAAAAATAGGAGGTGAGTTTAAACTGGAAACATGTAAAACTTGTGGATTGCCTATCGAGCTTTGCGTTTGCAAGACAATTGCAAAGGAAGAAGCAAAGATAAAAATCTATGAAGTTAAAAGGTCGTTTGGAAAGTCAGTTACTCTGATAGAAGGTATAGATGAAAAAGCAAATCCAAAGGAACTTTCAAAGAAACTTAAGACAAAGCTTTCATGTGGGGGAACTTACAAAAACGGTAAGATAGAGTTAAGAGGGGAACATAAAGATAAACTGAAAGCAGTTTTGATTCAAATGGGCTTCCCAGAAGATAAAATTGAAGTTGAGTGATATGATAACTCCAAAAAACTTAATAAAACATGAACTTATCGGTTTGGAGGTAGAGATTGCTGACAGTACAAATAAATTTCAAGTTGGAGTAAAAGGTTTGGTTGTAGATGAAACTAAAAACACTCTGATAATAGAAACTGAAAAGGGGATAAAAAAAATTCAGAAAAAAGGTTCAACGTTCATATTTAAAATTTCAAACGAAAAAGTTAAGGTCAATGGAAATAAAATTGCGGTAAGACCTGAAGAGAGACTAAAACTAAAAGTGAAAAAATGGTAAAACAAAAAGCAAGGAACATTGGTATTGAAGCAACACCACCTAAAGAGGTTTGTGTTGATGAAAAATGTCCATGGCATGGACGACTCTCATTACGCGGACGAGTCTTTGAAGGAGAAGTTGTTAGCAGTATGGCTGAAAAAAGCGTTATTGTTAGATGGAACTATACACGTTACATACCAAAATACGAAAGATTTGAAAGAAGGCATACCAAAGTTTCTGCTTACAATCCAAAATGCATAAACGCAAAAAAAGGAGATTTTGTGAAAATTGCCGAGACAAGACCCCTCTCAAAAACAAAAAGCTTTTGCGTAATCGAGATAATAAAAAGAGGTGAAGCTAAATGAAACCGATTTCAGCCAAAGTAACAAAAGCTTTGCAAGCAGGAAGTTATATCAATTGTGCAGATAACTCAGGGGCAACCATATTACAAATAATTGCAATAAAAGGTTACAAAGGAGTTAAGAGCAGATCTCCTAGATGCGGTATAGGAGATTGGATAATTGCTTCTGTAAAAGAGGGAGACTCAAAAATTGTGCATGAGATTGTTCAGGCTATTATAATTAGGCAAAAGAAAGAATACAAAAGACCAAATGGAATCAGAATTAAGTTTGAGGATAATGCTGTTGTTTTAATTAATGAGAAAGGTGAACCTAGAGGGAGTAAAATAAAGGGGGCTGTTGCAAGAGAAGTTATAGAGAGATTTTCTGCTATAGGCAAGATAGCAACTTTTGTTGTGTGATATTATGAAATCAAAAAAACCAAGTAAGCAAAGAAAAGCCTTTTACCAGGCACCATTACATAGGAAGCGAAAGTTTTTAGCATCTCATCTATCGAAAGAATTAAGAAATCAATGGAAGAGAAGATCCTTGCCTCTAAGAAAGGGGGATGAAGTAAAAGTTATGAGAGGCAAGTTCGAAGGAACTACAGGAAAAATATCAAAAATTGACTTGAGAGATTTAAAAGTTTATATTGAAAATGTAAAAAGAAAAAAAACTTCAGGTGAAGAGGTTCAAGTTCCTATTCATCCCTCAAAGTTGATGATAACAAATCCGATTATGGATGATCCAAAAAGAAAAAAAATTATAGAAAGGGGTAAAAAATGACAATATTAAAAAGACTTGCTGCACCTAAATGGTGGCCAATAGAAAGGAAGACAAAAAAATTCATATTCGCACCTAAAGGTGCATATAAAAAAGAACTTTCTTTACCCTTGTTAATTTTTGTTAGAGATATTCTGAAATTAACAGAGAACAGAAAAGAAGCTTTTAATGTAATTAAAAAAGGAGAGATTTTAGTTGACGGGAAAAAAAGAAAGGATCCTAACTTTGGTTTAGGCTTGTTTAATGTTATAGAAATACCTTCAGTAAATAAAATTTGGAGGGCTGTTCCTAAGAATGGGTTAAGTTTCATTGAAATATCTGAAAAGGAGTCAAAATTAAAATTGTGTAAAATTGTGAATAAAAAATCTTTGAAAGGTAATAAGACACAAATAAACTTGAATGATGGTAGGAACATACTAACAAATGAGAAGTATTCTACTTATGATTCATTGCTGATACAACTTCCTGAACAAAAAATAATAGACCATATCAAGTTTGCTGAAAATTCAGTTGGTATGATTTTTAAGGGAAAGAATTCAGGAATGATAGGTAAAATAAAGACTATAGAAAAAAATAGAATTTTGATGGGAAATGAGAAAACGGTTGAAGTTCCCAAAGATTTCGTTATAGTTGTTGGGAGGGATGAACCATTAATAAAATTAGAGTGATGACATGACAGAAAATGCTATAATTGTTGACAAAGAAAGGAAAATAACAAATGAATTATTAGAGCTTTGTATAGGATTATTAAGGGCAGCAGAAAAGGAGAGGAACTATGTAAGTTTTGTTAAAAGAGCAGAAGAATTAGGATTTAAACCTATAATGAGAAGTGAAGGTTGGAACCCTCCTCTTCCTGAAGATTCTTCTCAACATTTTACAGCAGTTGCACTTGTAGACTATGTTGACGGTTTTATTGTTGAGTATAATAATTCACATAATAGCATTGTTGTAGATGGTAGATCACCAATAAATTATGAATTATTTTTAAAATTTAGAGAAGAACATCAAAAAGAGAAGTTAAAGTGATTAAATGAATCCAATGAAAAGCATCCGGATAGAAAAAATAACACTGAACATCGGTTGTGGGGAGGCAGGAGAGAAGCTTGATAAAGCTAAAAAGCTTTTGGAATTTTTAACCGAAAAAAAGGTGGTTATGACTTCAACTCATGACAGAACGTCATTTGGAATGGCCAAGGGTAGACCCATCGGATGTAAGATTACTCTAAGAGGAAAGAATGCTGAAGAATTTTTAAAGAAGGCTTTAAGTGCCGTTGATTTTAAGATATCAAAAAACGTTTTTGATAAATATGGTAATTTTTCATTCGGAATAAAGGAACATATAGATATTCCTGGGGTAAAGTATGATCCCGAGATAGGAATCTTCGGTATGGATATTTGTGTTACTTTGGAAAGACCTGGATTTAGGGTTAAGAGAAAGAAATTTCCAGGAAAAATAGGTAAAAAACATTTAATCCATTCTGAAGAGGCCATGGAGTGGATTGTTAAAAATTACAAGGTAGAGTTAATATGAAGCAAAAAAAGAAAGTCAGAAAATTTGGGATAGGCTCTAGAGAATGTAGGCGTTGTGGCAAACATGGAGGTTTAATTAGAAAGTATAATCTCTTTTATTGTAGGCAATGCTTCCGTGAGGTGGCTAAGAAATTAGGATTTAAAAAGTATCAGTGATGCTATGAGGCATGATTTGATTTCAGATGTTTTATCTTCAATAAAGAACGGGGATAAGTACGGTAAAAAATACGTTGTTACACCTTCTTCTATACTTGTAAAGAACGTTCTACTCATACTTCAAAGTCATAACTACATAGGAGATTTTGAATTCATAGATGATAGAAAAGGAGGCAAATTCAAAATACAACTGTTGGGAAAGGTTAATAACTGTAACTCCATCAAACCCAGATATTATGTTAAAAAGGATGAGTACGAAAAATACGAAAAAAGATTATTGCCAGCAGTAGGTTTTGGATTTCTGATAGTTTCAACAACAAAAGGAGTCATGATACATACAGATGCTAAAGAAAAAGGATTAGGAGGAGTTTTAATAGGCTACATTTATTGAGTGATATTATGGAAAAAATAATCGAGATTCCAAATGACGTTCAAGTAGAAGTTGAAAACTTTAAGGTCGTAGTAAAAGGACCTAAAGGTAATTTAGAAAAGAATTTTTATAGTCCTTTGTTCAAGAAGGATATACTCTTTCAAAAAAATGAAAACAAAATAACGATATCAACGAAATCTAAAAAAAGAAAAGTAAAGGCAATGATAGGGACCATGGAGTCAGTGATAAAAAACATGATTGCTGGGGTAAAAGAAGCTTATTCGGCTAAATTGAAGATAGTCTACATGCACTTTCCATTCACTGTTAAGGTGAGTGGAAAGGAGGTAATCATAAGCAACTTCCTTGGTGCAAAGTCTTCTAGAAAGGCTAGAATAATAGGAGAATGTAAAGTTGAAGTACAAGGAGACGAAGTAATAGTAACCGGTATAAGTAAAGAGGATGTGGGACAGACTGCTGCCCAACTAGAGCGTGCCACTTGGATAAAACAAAGGGATAGAAGAGTTTTTCAAGATGGTTTGTTCGTTACAAAGAAGCCGTGATTTTATGGATAAATTAAAATTAAGATTAAAAATTAAAAGAAAGAAACCAGTTTTCATAAGGAAGAGAGGGAAAATATATAGAAGACTTGGGTTGAAGTGGAGAGCCCCTAAAGGTATTCATTCGAAGTTAAGGATGCATAAGAAGGAAGCAGGGAATCTTCCTAGACCTGGTTATGGTTCTCCGAGAACTGTTAAGGGATTACATCCATCTGGGTTCGAAGAGTTCCTTGTTTATAATTTAAAAGACCTTGAAAGAATAATTCCAGAAAAACAAGCCTGCAGAATATCAGCCGCTGTAGGGAAAAAGAAGAGATTAGAAATCATGAAAAAAGCCGAAGAATTAAAAATAAAGATTTTAAATCCATTTAAGGTTGAGGTTAAAAAGTGATAAAATGTATTTAATCGGAAAGGGTTTATGCCCATCGTG
>Ga0172365_10001708_pt1 | contig 15878 bp, 13 predicted proteins | sample LakKivSesite48cm_FD_114535 | JGI IMG/M metagenome (GOLD analysis project Ga0172365, IMG submission 114535) | Sediment microbial communities from Lake Kivu, Rwanda - Sediment site 48cm | ecosystem: Environmental > Aquatic > Freshwater > Lake > Sediment | place: Rwanda: Western Province, Lake... | reverse complement strand
TGGCGGAGGGGAAGCTCGATCATCTCCCGAACCTTCTGGATCTCGCCCCCAAGCCCTCCGATGTCCTCGTAGGTGATCCTGGGAATTTCAACCCCCACCTGGGGGGCCGGCTTCTCGCTTATCGTAACCGTGGTGCCGTCCGTGATCATGATGGCCGGCGCGACGGGCTTCGCGGATATCACAGCCAGGTCGATCTTGTTGCCCATTATTGGCAGTTCTATGATGTCGCCCTTCGTCACGACCCTGCCCTCCAGAAGCCTGGCTATGTAGGGCTCTGCGTTGCGGATCCGCAGAGGTTCGGTCGGCGCAAAGCCGATAGACTCTGCCTCACGCGCCTCACCAAGCTTCAAGGTCACCTTCTCATCTATGCCCACGCCAGCATTCCGGCGGGTGATGGCATCCATCCTCACCGTGCCGGTACTGACGTCGTCCGGGTATCCGGGCCACGCGATCGCGTAGGTGGTCCTCTTGCCTTGGATTGAGACCACGTCTCCCGATGTGAGGTTGAGTCTATCCGCCACCTGCGGATCGATCCTCGCTATCCCCTTGCCGACGTCCCTTTGCCTTGCGTCGGCAACCCTTAGAACTGCCGAATTCTGCGGTTGCATCATTTCACAGGTTCCTCCTTTGGTAGCAGGTTCATCTCTCGGAGCCTCCTGAGGACGTTCCTGACCAACTCCTCCCTCAGGCCGAGGCTCCTTGACACGTCTGAGAGGCTGAAGTCCTCATGGGCCAGGATGTAGTGCAGCACCTCCCTCTCAACATAATCGTTGAAGAGACTCTGCATTATCTGGTTCGCCCTCCACAAATGTTCTTCCTTGTCCCGGATGAGATCGAGCATCTGTCTATCCACCATGGAGATCTGGCGGTTAATCTCGCTCAGGCTCTCCCGGAGTCTCAATAGGTCCTCGGGATTCCCGCCCGTGGCGGGGCTCCGCCTCTTCTCCTTCCCCTCGCGTTCCGGCAACGGTTCCCCGATTCTTGCCTCGAAGAGGTTCGGAGTCATGTCCAGCCTCAAGGATATGCTCCTGGCTGCGACGTAGCACTTGCGAGCCGGACCGATCCTGCTCTCCGTGCGCGTACAGCGGACGACCCCGTGCTTCTCGAGGAGGTCAAGGTGTTTCATAACGGCCTGGACGCTGAGCTTCAGCTCCTTCGAAAGCTGGAGCGGATAGTGAGGCTCGACAGCCAGCCTCCAGAGTATCCTTCGTCGCGTCGGATTCTCCAGCAGCATCAGCAGGTCGTCTATCTCCTGCACCCTTTGACCTCCATGAACAAAAATCCGGGAGCCCCTTGCATTGAAGGGGCATCCCGGCACTACTCGATCTGGATCTTCTTCCCCTTCCTGGCGGGCCCGGACTTCTCAAGGATGACCTCGAGGACTCCGTTGTTGTACTTGGCCTTCGCCGAGTCGGGCCTCACTGCAACTGGAAGATCTATGTCCTTGAAGTACTTCCTCTTCTCAGTATCCACTCTGATTCCGAGGGTCTTCTCGGTAGTATCCAAGCTGATTTCGTCCTTCTCGACTCCAGGCATTTCGGCCGTCACTATGACTTCCTTGTCGGTCTCCTGCACGTCAACGAGTGGCTCCCTTCCGCTTGGGAGGCCTTCCCTAGTTCCAGACGTCAATCCCTTCACGTTGCCGAATTCCTCGATGTGGGGGACCCCATCCGGTCCCATGCGCATCGACCATCCGTACACATACGGTCCGCCTTCCTCGGGCGACTTCAGCTCGCCCCTTCGGGCTTTCTCGAACAGCCTGTTCATCTCTTCCCTCATATCTCTGAGGTTGTCGTCGAACTCCCTGAGGAAATCGCTCCTTTCTAAGAAGTCTCTGCCGAAGAGCTCGTCACCTATCCAGTCAAACGGGTCACGCCTTCGGGGCCTTCTTGTCCACCAAGACATTCCTTTCCGCCTCTTTTCCCTTCTGTGGTTGCATCCACGGGCGTAGCAGAGATGCAACACCCTTGGTTATCAACCTAAAGTTAGTAACCGGCAGTGAAGCATAAAAACTTAACGCTTCGCGTGCGTTTGGGCCCGTCCGCGGCAACGTCGGCGCAAGTGCTTTATTGAGGGCCTCCAAGCCCCGTGCATGAAACGGGGCCAGCCGCAACCGGCGATCAGGCCGTCCTTGGGCCTCGCCGTCAGCGTCGCTTCGGTGTCGACGGCCGCGATACTCATTCGGCTTGCCTCGGCCGACGCCCTCGCGGTGGCCGCACTGCGGCTCACGTTTGCGACGCTCGTGCTAATCCCCGTGGTCGGTGCTAGGAGGTTGCACGACCTGGCTATCCTGAGTGGGAAGGAGGCCGCGATGTTGCTGGGCGTAGGCTTCTGCCTGGCTGCCCACTTCGCCCTGTGGATCAGCTCGCTCTACTGCACCACGGTGGCCGCATCCGTCCTCATGGTGTCCACATCGCCGATCTTCGTGGCAGCCTTCGGTGTCGCTTTCCTGCACGAGAGGATTGCCCCGATGGCCGGGGCGGGGATAGCGCTAGCCATGTTGGGCGTTGTGTCGATCGCCGTGCCGCAGGGCGGGCTGTCGGGCGATTTGCAGGGAATGCTCATGGCCCTGCTCGGGGCCATCGCTGTGGCAGGCTATCTGATTGGGGGTAGCCTGCTGCGCCGGAGGATCTCACTGATCAGCTACGTCTTCTGCGTCTACTCCGTGGCCGCCGTTGCCCTTGTGGGCCTAGCAGCCGTCGCCGGCGCGAAGCTGGTGGGCCTGCCGGCGAGGGACTATGCGATACTGCTTGCGCTGGGCATAGTCCCGAGCCACCTTGGCCATTCGCTCTACAACTACCTTCTCAGGTTCCTGGACGCCAAGGTCATCGCGGTCTCGACCCTCGGAGAACCCATCATCTCCTCGGTGCTGGCATTCCTGGTATTGCGCGAGTCGCCCCACCCCGTCATGTTTGTGGGGGCACCCCTGGTGCTTCTGGGCATCTACCTCACTGCAAGAGCGGCCTGAAGCACAGGGCCATGCTCAGGGGGCTCTGCCACTCACTTGAGCGAGGAGTGGCTCCATCGGCTTGAGGGCCATCTCTCCATGATGTCTCTGCCCCGAGAGGAGGTCGGCGATCCGCGGGGTTCGCCCATCGGGCAGCGTCCATTTGATGCTGACGTCTCGGCGAAGGAGGTTCACGGCATTTAGCAGCCAGCGCCTCCCCAGATGTACATCGAGCCACTCAACTCCCCAAGCGAGCTCGCCTGTGGAATCCGTCGGCCATATTGCGGGCCCAGCAAGGTGCTCCAGCAGGATTGATCGCAGCTTTCGAGGCTCGAGCCCCGCGTTGATCTCGGTAGCCCGAGCGAGGGCCGAGACAAGGTTAGCCTGAAGCGGCTCGTCATGCTGGTTGCGCTCCGGGCCCTTCCCCACGATGATCAGCTTGCCTTTCCTCTTGGCGAACTGTGCAAGGGCCTCTGCCGTCTCCATCTCAACATGGGACGCATTCGGTGCGATGACGGTGTCCGGGAGGCCCGAGCGTTCGGCCAACCGGGAGGCCGGTAGGAGGCAGATCCTTCGGCCCGTGAAGTTCAGGGCCTCGTAGACGTTCTTCAGTTCGGTGAGGTAGGCATCCTCGTAGACGATGGATGCGATCGAATAGAGAAGGCCCACGCCAGGCCTGGCGTTCTGCAGCGCCGTCACCTCCTCTGAGAATCGCGTCAGGTCCAGCGACGTCTCCCCAACTGCTCGAACACAAAGGGGCCGGTGCATTATGCTGCCGGCGAAGTCGCTTGCCTCATCGTATGTTCTCTCCCACACCCATATGGTCGTCGCGCACTGCCCGTGCACGGCGCCCTGCCACAGGGCGGTCCTGACGTGCTGCCAGGGTATGGTTGCCCGCTCCCTGTCCTTGATGATGTGGTTCTCGGTGTTGAAGATGGGCTTGTCTCCAAAGGACCTGAGCAGATCGTAGAACACGTTCTGCGTGAGCCATTCCTGGGCGTACTCGCCTTCTTCATGGCGGTACATGCACCAGCAGTCGTTGCCGTTGACCTCCGAAAGCTGGCAGAACAGCAACGGATCCACCCCATTGGCGATGGCCCGCCTATCGAGGATTGTCGGCATGATCTTGGCATGGACGGCTATGTCGGGGGCCACATCATGGACGACATCGGCCATCCACCGATGCCAGTCGGCGAACCTGCGGTGGTTGAACACGCACCACTCATAGTACAAGGGCGTAGCTTGAACGGACCGCCAGTCCGGGATCGGGAATGACTCAAAGTCAGGAGCATCGGTGCGCAGCTTCTCCCTGGCGTCCTCCAAGCTTCCTCCGAAGGTCTTCTGCAAGTGCGCGGCCCAGAGGGCTTTTGTGTACTCATCTTCCGCGCAGGTTCGGTAGATGGGCTCGTTGGTCAGGCAGATGCTGTGAAGGGCGATCTTCTCCTTCACCCTGGAGATGACCAGCCTGACATGCCGGGCAACCACATCCCGGGCCTCGGGCGCATCTACGCAGAACTTGATGAACCCGCCCTCGCATCTGGAGAGATGAGGATACCGCTTGAACGCCCATTCCGGGAAGTAGTGTGGGGAAAGGAGAAGGCATATCGAGACGTTGTGCTCGGCCGCGCGGTCGAATGTCCTGAGCAGGTCCTCAAGTCGTCGATTGTCCGTCGCCTCCGGGCCAACGACGGTTGAGGTGGGGCCGATTTCGATCTGAATGACGTTGACCCCGTAGTCGTCGAACTTGGGAAGATCCCTTCTGACTTGGTCGAAGTGCCCGTGTCCGGTGAATATGATGGGGCAGGTTTCGGTCCTGCCGTTCGGCCACCTGCGCACGCCCTGGAAATGTCCGTCGCGGACGGCTATCTTGGAGGTGCGGAATTTCGGGACGGGCGGAGGTATTGCCCGTCCGTCAAGAAAGGCCTGGACCTGGGATATCGTACCGGCCAGAATCTGGGAGAGCTCCTCGGCTATGGTCCCGGCCCTGGCAGCCTCGCCATGAGAGAGGTCCTCGAGGCCATACGGAACGAAGTCCTCGATGACCCTCAGCCCAAGCTTCTGATATGAAAGGTCCAGGCCCTTCTGCTGGAGCTGGCTCAGAACATGGTCCAGGTCCTTTGCGTGGGCTTCCAGACGCTCGAACCGTTCGCGCAGATCCCTTGCCGTCATGGGCTTCGGATCAGTGTGATGTGGCTCTAATAGATTTGCCACTTTGGTCGGGCCGTTCGGCGCTGTGTGGACGAACGTAGAGATCGGATAGAGCTTCTCGCCCCGACTAACTATGAATTTGTGAGAAGTCCTCCTACGATATGCTTCTTCGGTCTTTTCAGATGCGAAATATCGGTGGGTTTAAGAGAACGGCCCGGCTCCACGGGATGATGGATGGAAGGAAACGACCTGCCGGATGATTCCGTTCCAGATGTCCGCGGGCTTGTGAGAAAGAAGCTGCTCGGAACGGTCAGTGATCTCCACAAGCTGGGTATTGCCGATACCCTCCAGGCCCGGATCATAGCATGTCTGATCGTGGGAAGGAGGACAGTCGCCGAGCTGGTTGAGGAGATCTATGGGTGCCGGAACGCCGATACCGGATACATGAGTGCGTACTCCAAGACTCGGAGGGGGATCAGAGAACTGGAGTCAAGGGGGTACGTTGCGACGAGGCTCCTCGGCAAAGACAAACCCTATAGACTGACCCACTACGCACTCGGCAAGCTTTCGGGCCTTGGCGAGCATGGCGACCGGGAGAGGCTTGTATCTCGCAAAGATCTGGCCGTCTACATAGCCTCAGTTATCCTGCTAACGGCGGCCGTGTCCATCCTCCTGGGCGTGGTCGAACCTCCTGAGACTTACCTTGTATGGTTCTACGCCCTTTTCTTCACATTCCTCGGGATTTCCCTGACAAGGCTGGCCGAGACCATATCCAGGGTGATGTGATGACGGACATAGAGGATGTCGGTGAGATTCACCAGCGCCGTCTAATCCTGTCGATGCGGGCAAAGCTTGTCTGCCTCACCTTGGTGTACATCTCAGTTGCAGGTCTGACCGTGATGCTCAGCCATGAAATCATAGCATCGGCCATAGCCGGTTCGGCCATCAACGGTTCGGCAAAGCCCCCGGGGCAAAACCCGCAGGAATACAGCTCGGCTATCCTGGGCATGGGCAAGATCGTTGACGTCGATTGCTCCCCAACAATGGACATGCTCGCCGTGACAACGCCGACCTTCATACACCTCTTCGATCCAGAGGGCACCCTGATACGGAGCGTGGGGCCGGTTGCGGACTCGGCCTCGAGGGCGCGTTTCTCACCGGGTGGAGGGGAACTGGTTGTGATCACAAACTCGAGGCTTGAGGTGTGGTCGGTCCAGGGCCAGAAGCTGGCAGCAAGGGACCTCAAGTGGCCCAATCCCAGCGGACTCGTCATCTTCTGGAATCTTCTGGAGGGAGCCTTTGGATGGTCGCCGGACGGCGAGCTGATAGCCGTTCCGGTAGATGTTCAGAACGTCTTCGAACCTCGACGAATGAACATGAACTGCACCCTGTTGATATGGGACTGGAGGGGTAACCGAGATAGGGTTGCAGCCAATCTCACTGGTCTGGTCGTGTCTCTTGAATGGTTGGCCGATGGAACGCGCCTGGTTGTTGGGGAGGCCTATTGGAAGGACAGCATGTATTTTGGGCGGGTGTCAACCTACGATGCCGGATCTCTCGGTCGCGAAGACGGGATCGAGCTGGGGAAGTCAGTCCTTCCAGTCAGGATTCAGCTGCAGCAGCGATCTGAAGCCGACATGGTCAGCCTGACCTTGAACGCTCCACAGGTCACACCGCTGCTTCTCTACCGCTACGAAGGCTGGATTCCGGCCTTTAACCTAACCACGGGCCACGAAGGGGCAATGTGTTCTTCTTGGTCACCCGACTCGCGCATGGTCGCGGTGGGTCATGACGATGGATACCTCGGGGTCTGGGACCTCTCAGGGAGGAAGGTCGCAGACTTTTCTGAGCCGATGTCGATACAGGCACTGCATTGGGTGGATCCAAGCATCCTAGCGGTGGAGAGCTGCATGGGGAAAGTGACACTGTACGATGTCGACTCCAGGAAGACCTCCCTTGGGATTGGGCCATTCGGGGGGGAACCCATCGCCATCTCCTGGAGCAGCGCTACCAGCATCTACACTCTATGGTCGGACATCAACTACTCTCGGCCTGACTGGCTCGACTGCCTGCCAACAATAAACCGGGTAACCGCATGGAATCCTCAGACGCAGGAATGGTTGAATGTCGAGCCCGAACTCGGGGGCAGAAGGGTCTTGTGTCTCGACGGTTCGCCAAGAGGGGATGTGCTTGCTCTGGGTACAGATGATGCCCTGCTGATTGTGGAAGACGGTACTTGGCAGAGGCTCTATGAAATCCGGACTGGTAGCCAAGTTTGGATGGTGGAATACTCCGCCGACGGGGCCCTGTTGGCGTATGTCACCACCGAGATCGTTGTCAGGGATGGCTGTAGCATGGACGCGATCTTGACCTTGCCCGATCGCCCCAACGCGATCGCCTTCTCCCACGGGGATCGTAGGCTCGCCTTTGGCACCGACAAGGGTTGCACAATCGTCGATCTGTCAACAATGAGCTGCGCCCGACTGGATGCGGGATCGGTCAGAGCCCTGGCTTGGGCCCCGGATGGCAAGACCATTGCTCTTGCCACCACCGGCATGGGAAAACTGAACGACCCGGAGTACTTGCCTGAGAGTCTGGAGATATCACTCTGGGACACCAACACGTTTCGGAAGAAGGCGGAACTCCGTTGGATTGGAAAACAGCACCGCTACTCGTCGGGATGGGTCTGCGGCCCGGATATCTCTCTGGCGTGGTCAAGGAATTCAAGTTGCCTGATCGCGGCCACACACTTCGGCGACTTGCTTGTGCTGAACGCGGGCCTGCAGGTCATCGGCGAGCCTCGTGCCTTCCCACATTCCATAGACGCGGTCGTTCCTTCGAAGACCGACAACACCTTTGCCTTGGGCTTGGCCGACGGGACGATCCGGTTTCTCGACCTAGACGAGACGAAGCCGAGCGGGAGTTAGGGCAGGAGGGTTTCCATGAGCCGCCGTGGAAGGAGTGTTTGGCCCCGCGACGGATTGTTGTCGAGAATCGTTGACGTGGGACCTCGGCGGTGGGCCCATTTCGACGGTTCTCACGCTGGTGTATCAAGGAGGGAGTTGGCGAATGGGTGCACGTCAGCTTAGGACTGCGGAAGGTAGAGCGTTGGACGACGGGAGACATGCCTTGTCTTGTGCGTTCTGCGGGAAGACGATCTGGAAGGATCCAAGCACGTGCAGGAAATGTGGATCAACCCTGTGCGCGAAACACTCGTCGCCCAGGAAGCACAACTGCCCGTATGCCAAGGAGCCGTTCTATGGGAAGCACAAGAGGATCCTCGCTCTTGCCCTCTTGCTCCTAGTTGCGACAGCAACTCTCTATGTGCTGTCCAGGAAACCTCCGGAGACCAAGCTGGGCAGCCAGACATCCCCTTCGATATACGGCAACACCATCGTCTGGCAGGACAACAGAAACGGCAATTACGACATCTACCTCTACGATCTGCAGACAAAGCAAGAGAGAAGGATAACGACATACGAGACCGATCAGACCGTTCCACTAGTATTCGGCAAGACGCTACTCTATCAGGACGGCAGAAACAACAGAAGAGGTAGCTTGGATATCTACGTGCACAACCTGGAGACAGCCGACGAGAAGCGGATCACAACGGACTCTTCAGACAGTGTGCCCTACTGTATTCACGACAACACCCTGGTGTGGGTGGAAAACAGAAGCGGCAACGTGGACATCTTCATGTACGACCTGCAGACTGACATAGAACGACAGATCACGGCAGATCCCTACGATCAAATGAACCCTTCAGTGTATGGAAGGACCGTCGTCTGGCAGGACAACAGAAATGGCAACTGGGATATCTACGCCTACGATCTTGAGACCGACATGGAACGGCAGATCACCACAGACCCTGGGGATCACTGGTGGCCTTCGGTGTACAACGACACCATCGTCTGGGCGGTCTTGGCGGACGACCGGAACGGCAACGGTATCTGGATGTACGACTTGGAAACCAAGAAGGAACGACAGGTCACCGCCATCCCCGCAGACCCAAGAGCCATTTCGATATATGACGAAATCGTGGTATGGATGGACAGCCGAGACGGGAACTTGAACATCTACATGTACGACCTGAAAACGAACAAAGAGAAGCGGATAACCAGAAAGAGGACCATTCAGCGTGATCCCAAGGTGTACGGCAACGTCATAGTCTGGTTCGGCAGAGTGGGACCGGGAAACATGGACGTCTACATGTACAACCTGACAAGCGGAAAGACGAGTCTCATTGGTTAGAATAGCAGAACGTGCACTACGGACGGGATCGCGCGCTTGAGCCTCTGAACCTCGTAGCCATACAGATAGCTGCGTGGTTCGACCTCCAGCAGGCCGAAGAGCATCTTGGACTGTTTCCTCTCCATCTCGCTTCCCGTGTCCACGCCAAGTAGCTGGTAGAAATCCTGTCCGAGCTGCGGGGCAGGATTGAGGTAGATGGGCAGCGAGAGGCCCTGTAGATTGTCCTTGCCAAGGATCGCGACGACCCTCTCAAGGTCCCGTCGGTCGACGGGGTACTCGGTTCCATCTCTTGATGTGAAGTGGGGCTTTGCCTCAGCGAGCAGGGCTAGGATGGGCTTTGCCAGCGGGATCGACAGCCTTGAGCGCTGCCTCTCAAACTCGATGGCCTTCTGCAGCTTCTCGAATCCTTCCCCCACACTCATGACTCGGCTTCGAGGAAGATAACTCTTGCTAGGATGAGGTTTGGAGCCTTGCGGAGATGCCCCTGCCTGGAAAGGTAGGCCGAACCGCGCATGGGCCAAGACCGCAGGGTGGCAGCCATAGCCCACAGCGGAACGAGAGAGTTTGCGCCTGAGAACACAGTCCCGGCCTTCGAGAAGGCCATCGAGATGGGCCTGGACTACGTGAACCTTGCGGCATGATCTGCAGGGCAAGCGTAGTTTGGGGCACATTATTCTGCAATGCACCCATTTCCACATGGCCCAGGATGAGGTGGAACGTGAGGCTCGGGGACTATCTCTCGCCAACGACGGTTGACTGGCCCGGGAAGTGCGCCATGATAATCTGGTTTGCCGGATGCAACTTCAGGTGCCGCTACTGCCAGAACGCAAGCATCGTCCCGCCGGGCTCGGGCAGGGAGTGTGCGCTCGACGAACTCAGATCCGCGATCAAGGACAACATAGTCTGGATCGACGGCGTGGTGTTCTCAGGGGGCGAACCTACTCTCCAGGAGGAGGCCCTAACGCGGCTTTCAGCATACGTCAAGGAACGGAAGAGGGGCGTCCTGGTCGATACGAATGGGTCTAGGCCCGAGGTTCTGGAGCGGATGCTCGAAAGGGGCCTTGTGGACCAGGTGAGCCTCGACCTGAAAGCGGCGCCCGAGAAGTATCCCCAGGTGACGGGCACAAGCCCGGCCGCCGCGGCCAAGGTCCTGGAATCGCTGAAGCTATCGCTGGGATCGAAGGCCGTCACCGAGGTCCGGACCACGGTGGTCCCCGGGCTGGTCGGCGCGAAGGACATCGAGTCGATCGCAAGGCTGGCCAAGGACTGCGATGTCTACTACCTTCAACAGTTCCGTCCCGAGGGCGACCTCCTGGACAAGTCCCTTGCGTCCTTGAGGCCCCCTACCCACAGGGAGCTGATGAGGCTCGGCGCGATCGCCAAGAGGCACATGGCCAAGGTGGGCGTGAAGACCAGGGAGTTCGGCGTACAGTACCTCTGATTTTTCAGCAGGGCACCGCAAAGGTCATGCCAAAGCCTTTTCTGCGGCAAACGACTGGTGTGCACCATGGGACGTTCAAGGATCAACGAGGTCATCTTTCCCATCTCTGACTCGAATCCGAGAAACGGGGAGGGGGACATCGCGCAGCTCAAGGACGGGCGACTTCTTTTGGCCTACACGGAGTTCTACGGGGGCAGCGGGGATGCCTCGGCGGCTAGGATATCCTGCAGGATCTCCGAGGACGGGGGATCCAGCTGGGGCCCTCCCTCAGTGCTCCAGCCGAACGTCGGCAGGCAAAACGTCATGTCGGTGAGCTTGGAGCCCCTGATGTCAGGGCAGCTCGGCCTGCTCTACCTGGTCAAGAACGGGCCCGATGACTGCAAGGCCTACTTGAGGAAGTCCGGCGACGATGGGGCCAGCTGGTCCGAAGCGGTCTGCGCGACGCCTGAGAATGGGTACCATGTGGTGAACAACGACAGGCTCGTCCAGCTGGCCAGCGGGCGGCTGATCGTCCCAACATGCAGCTTCCCGGAGGGCATACAGGTGTGGCGGAACTGGGCCACGGTCTTCTACTCCGATGCCGGCGGGCAGACCTGGCGAAGATCCGTCTCGACTTTGGCCGTTGAAGGGTCCAAGTCGGGCATGCAGGAGCCCGGGGTGGTCGAGCTCAAGGATGGGAGCCTGCTCATGTTCATCAGATGCGATCTTGGCTACATCTACCAGTCCAAGTCCTTCGACGGTGGGCAAACGTGGTCCGACCCCTCTCCCACAAGGCTGCGGGCACCGGTTTCCCCATGCACGCTCAAGAGGATCCCATCCACGGGCGACCTGCTGGTCATATGGAACAACCGGGAAAACCACCCGGAATCGGAGCCGTTTTCCCGAAGGACGCCGCTGACCTCGGCCATCTCGCGTGATGAGGGCGCAAGCTGGACCCATTTCCGCGACATCGAGCCCGATCGGAGCAGGACCTACTGCTACACCAGCGTCACCTTCGTCGGGGAAAGGGCGCTGCTCACCTACTACATCTCCGAGAGATTACCCCAGGGGGAGAGGGTATTGGCCTCCCTGAAGGTCAAGGTGCTTGACCAAAGCTGGTTCTACTGAAGCTGAGGCCATGCGTCCGATGGCGCGATCTGCGCCGGGGCATGAACACGGAATGCCTGCTCAGAGGAACCTCTCGTAATCGTGCAAGCGATGGAAGGTGATGTAGTTGGCGTCGTGGAAGTTGTGGGCGCCGTTGAAGGCTGTCCTGACCAGGATCAGCATGTCGTTGTCGTCGAAGATCCAGTCTGGGTACTGGAAGCCGATCTTGCATGCCTTGCCTATCCTCCTTTCGTCCTGGTAGGCGTAGAGTAGGACGGCGCAGCGGTGCCAGGAAAGCAGATCCTCGGAGCAGGAGAGGACCAGCACGTTGCGCTGCCAGGGGTTTCGGGGTACAAACACCTCGTTGGAGATCATCCAGTACCTTTGCGTCCTCTCGTCGTACCTGATGTTGAACTTGGACATGCCGCCCGGCAGGTCCACGAACCCCGTCCTCAGATCGAAGCTGAGCGCCCGTCCATTTGCGGAGACTTTTGTCAAGGCGGCCTTGTTCGCCAGGGGGACGGAGTGAACCCTCAGGATGTTCCAGATCTCGTCGTCTGGGGTGGCTACGACGTTTCCCTCAAGCCATCCAGCCCCCCGGGGGTTGAACTCCGGCGGATCCGCCTCGCGGTCGTAGGGGAGTTTGTTCGTCATCCTCCAGGATGAGGCTCGGACGAGATCTGACCCGGCATCGGCGGAGATGACGGCCGCATGGAAGCCAGGCCAGCGACCGGCCATGTTATCCTCGAAGGCACGCCAGATGCGTCCTCGATGCTCCAGGATGGGCACCGGGGCGCAATGGTAGTTGGGGGGTTGCGTACCATCGCCCCCGGGGAAGAGAAGGCCGCGCCGATCATCCACTGGGTCGGTCCACGTCAGGCCCCCGTCCGTGGAGCGACGAATCACTATGTCGCCGTCGTGGGCGGAGCAGCCCAGAAGGAAATGCTGGCCACGATGGGCGAAGAGCGACGACCAGAAGGCCCTCTTGATCTCAGTGACCAGCATCCATGTGACCCCTCCGTCCTCCGAGCGATAGATCCTGGACAGGAATTCCCTGTGGTGACCATCCCTTGGGCTGCAAGGGCCGAAGAAGTCGTGGGAGGCGATGATGTGACCATTGCGTGCCAAGGCCAGGCTCGGGCTCCCCAGGTAGATCTTCGAATCGGCGGGACTGTGTGCGACGACATGCTCCAGCGGGTTCCCGAATACCGGTTTGAACATCGACCAAGCCTGCCTTCTGACCCTTCAACGCATCTTGAGGTGGTCGCGGGGCCGTATTGGGTGAATAAAGATTTGCCGGTGAGAAGCCGTGGGGTTGCCATCCACCGAAAAGTCCCGTGGAAGTCCCGAACGCGGGCTCGCGTGGAATGCGATCAGCTCATCCGCGCTCCGTACATGATCCCCAGACAACACATGTAAGAGAGGCGTTGAATGGTCCGATGGCAGAGGAGTCCGGCATGTTGATCGCTGGCAACAGATGCCTCCGCTTGACCTTCGACGACGAGAACGGAGGTCTCTCGCAGATAACCAACCTCGTGATCCCGGATGAGTGCCTCAAAGGCGGCCTGCCCGCGAATATGCCCTTCCGGCTCTACGCCGACCCGGTCAAGGATTTCGAGATCTCGACAAATGAAAGACACCAGCTGGTCTTCGAGGACCCCTCCCAGACAAGCCGCGCCGTGATCCAGCCCGGCAACTGTCGACTGGGGCGGCACCGCAGCGCCCAGGGTCTGTCTCTGACCTACGAGTTCGAAGGCCTCCGAGCATCTCTTCGCGCCATCCCCGGGAAGGGAACGGAGTCATGCGATCTCGGGCTGACGATAGTGAATGCGGGGAGCAGTCAGAGACGGGTGATGGCGAGCTTCCCCTATATTGACGGTGTTCGTCCCGGGCCTGACCCGCACGGGAACCTTGCTACAGCGATGGATCAGGCCGGGCTCGTTGTCCGGGCCTGGGAACGCCCAGGTGGAGTGCTGGGTGAGGGCAATCAGATGTCAATGCAGTGGCACGCCATCTGGGACCCGGTGACGGGCAGTGCACTGGGCATGATCTTCATGGATCCCAAGGTTTGTCCAAAAAGGCTGATCCTTAGGGAGCCCACCATTGAGCTCAACTACTTCCCTCCCTTCACCCTGGGGCCCGGGCAGTCCCTTGGCCTTCCACCGGTACGGATCCTGGTGTACCGCGGCGACTGGCGTCCTGCGGCGCGTGCCTACCGCCATTGGTTCGAACATGCCTTTGCCCATGTGCGCCCCCCCGAATGGTTCCGGCGGTCGGACGGCTGCACGGGCAGGCACTTCAAGAAGGGCGGGCCGGGCATCAAACCTGACTATGGCGGGCAGTTCGCCCTGGAAACCTTCCGGGATCTTCCGCTGGCACACCTCCAGGTTCCGATGGATAACTCGGAGTATGCCTTCTACAGCCGAGGCTCGATGCTGCACGGCGTCCATACCGATGGGGACAACGTGGTGCGGGAGGACATGGGAGGGCCCGAGGCCATGCGCGATGGGATCGCGAGGGTGCATCGCCTTGGCCTGCAAGCAACGCTGTATGTCGAGGGCTACATCGTGCACCGGGAAAGCGATCTGGCCAGCTCGGGGAAGGCCCGCCGCTGGTCGGTCATGCACAGGAACGGGAGCGTGGACGGGCCGTACACCAAACAAGGATTCTACCATATGTGCCCCGGCTGCATTGAGTGGCAGGACCATCTTGTGGAAACCGTCTCCCGCCTGTTGAAGGAGACGGGCGCGGACGGGGTCCGCCTGGACTCCCTCGGCTTCTACTACCTGCCGTGCTACAACCCCGCCCACTCCCACGAGACGCCGTTCGGATACAACGACTGGATCAAGCAGCTGCTGGCCAAGGTGCGGAAGGCCGCGCTCAAGGTCAACCCCGACGCCCTGCTGACTACGGAGGGGCCCGCGGATTGGTTCGGGCAGTGGTTCCACGGCGCCCTGACCGCCAGATGCCCCCGCGACCTTCCTCTGATGAGGCTGGCAGTGGGGCCCTACCGTCCTTACGCGTACAGCCCCACCGGAGCTGTCTGGGGTTCGATCTCCGGGTTTGCCGGGGGCGGTTGCGCCGGGTCGGAGCTTGGGACGCTTGACGGCAACTGGCTGTGCGCCCGCTTCCCAGTACATGATGCGCTAGTCTGGGGCGATGTGGCTGATGATCCAGTCTGCTCTGATCCCCAGGTAATTCCCCGGCTCTTCAGGGGCCGCGGCTACTCGGCGCTGGTAGCCGTTCGCCCGGCATGCAGGGATCCATTCGTGTGGCCCTGGGACACGAAGCCGTCGGATGAACGCGGCCGCTATAGGATTACGGTCCCGCTGGCCGCATCATCCATCGCGGACGCGGTGCTGTGTGACATTGAAACGCTGCAGTGGTCCGCCGTGGATGTCGAGACCTGCACTGGGGGCATCTCCATGAGCCTGGACACGAACTGGGCCCTGGTCATTCTACGGGAGAGGGGAGGCCCTCGGATCGTGGCACTGGGGCCACTTCCATCGCTTCAACCCGGCCAATCCGCCGAGCTGGCCGTGATTCCGTTGGCGCCCAAAGCTCATCGAGGCGGCGCGGTCCGAATCGCGGTCACAGCCCGCGGGCTCAGGGTCAATCCCCGTTGGACAACCGTGCCGGGGAAGGCGAAGATAAGGGTCCCTCCGGACGCGGCGCCAGGCAACTACGCTGTTACGGCAGGTGGGAAAGGCATACTGGGTGCCAAGAGATTTCTCGTGGTCCAGTAGGTGGGGACTCGATCCCGATCTAGCGGCGTCGCCGCAGAGCACAAGCTTGCCATTGGCAAGTCGGTGAAGGGGTAGACGAAGGCATCGGTCGTTCGACGCTTCCCTCGAGACATCTATAAATTGGGGTTCGAGCCGGTCTCTCCCTTGCCCCCAGATGACGATCTTGTCTCAGAACGCGAAACGAGACGGTCCTTCGTCCTAGGCGTTGTGAACGGTGCGCTATTCAGCCTGGGGTCCGTTTTCATCGACCCCAGCACCG
>Ga0172365_10001707_pt1 | contig 15881 bp, 13 predicted proteins | sample LakKivSesite48cm_FD_114535 | JGI IMG/M metagenome (GOLD analysis project Ga0172365, IMG submission 114535) | Sediment microbial communities from Lake Kivu, Rwanda - Sediment site 48cm | ecosystem: Environmental > Aquatic > Freshwater > Lake > Sediment | place: Rwanda: Western Province, Lake... | reverse complement strand
TTATCGGCTCACCTAATGAGGAATCAGCCCGCAAGGCTATTGAGATTATTGAAGGTCTAACCAAGGAGGTAGAGGTTGGCGACACCTACACGGGAAAGGTGACCCGTATCGTCGACTTCGGTGCCTTCGTGGAAATCCTTCCCGGCAAAGAGGGCCTGGTTCACATCAGTGAACTGGCTGACTATCGGGTACCCAAGGTTGAGGACGTAGTTAAAGTTGGTGATGAGATTACGGTTAAGGTAATTAACATTGATGAACTTGGCAGGATAAACCTGTCACGACGGGCTGTATTCGAAAAGCTATCTCAAGTGCCCGGGGCTAAGATAAAAGATTCACTATCCAAAGACTACCCATTCAGGAAGCAGCGTGAGGCTCGTCCTCCCAGAACTAAGCGGGGTTATTATAACAAAAGGGGCTAGGTAATGAAGCCAATAAGGGTAGCAGTTCATGGTGCCTCAGGTAGAGTGGGACAGCAGGTGGTTAATGCCTTATGCCACGAGCCCGATATGCAAATAGTAGGGGCTGTAGACATAAAGGCGGCTGAGGATTATCTACCTTTGCCCGATGGCTCAGGGACAGTGCCCTTTTCCTCAAAACTAGATTACATCCTCACCACCTGCCAGCCAGAGGTATTGGTAGATTTCACCACCGCCCAAGCCACCATGCCAGCAGTGCGCATAGCAACCAAACACGGGGTTAACCTGGTAATCGGAACCACCGGCTTAACCGCCGACAACGTCAATGAAATTGACCGCCTGGCACAAGCTCACCAGGTTGGGGCAGTGGTAGCGCCAAACTTTGCCCTTGGCGCAGTGCTGATGATACATCTAGCCAAGGTAGCTGCCAGATACTTCGACTTCGCCGAGATTATCGAACTACACCACCACCTGAAAGCCGACTCGCCTTCAGGTACTGCCCTAGCTACAGCTAAAGCTATGGCTCAAGCCAGAGGTAAACCATTCTCCACCCCCCAACAGGCGAAGACCTCGGCTAGTCGGGGAGAGCAAGTTGAAGGTGTTACCATTCATAGTGTACGCCTACCCGGTCTCATGGCACACCAGGAGGTGCTACTGGGAGGACCAGGACAAACACTTAGCATCCGGCATGATACTATTAGTCGAGAGTGCTACATGCCAGGCGTTATGCTAGCCATCAGGAAAGTGGTGAAGCACAAAGGGCTAATTTACGGTCTAGATACTCTGCTCGGTTTACAGGAGAGGAAATGAAGGGGTATAAAGTGGCTATCCTTGGTGCTACGGGGCTGGTAGGACAGGAATTCATCAAGGTATTAGAGCAGCGTAACTTCCCTATGGACTCCGTTGAACTTCTAGCCTCAGACCGTTCAGCAGGCAGGAAGATGTTTGTCAGTCACCACGAGATTGTGGTCGAAGAGACTACCCCAAAGTCGTTCAAGGGTATAGATATCGCCCTCTTCTCGGCGGGGGCTGAGATTAGCCGCTACTTCTCGCCTATAGCTGCCCAATCAGGAGCGGTAGTTATTGATAATAGCTCAGCATTTAGAATGGAGCCAAAGGTGCCACTGGTGGTACCTGAGGTCAACCCTGAAGACATTAAGTGGCATAAGGGGATTATCGCCAACCCAAATTGCTCCACCATTCAAATGGTGGTGGCACTATACCCGCTGCATAAGGTTAACCCCATCAAGCGCATTATTGCTGCTACTTACCAGTCGGTATCAGGCACTGGCTCAGCAGCAGTAGAGGAGTTAACCGAACAAACTAAGCAGGTATTGGCGGGAGAGACCACTGTCCCCCATGTCTACCCTCACCAGATAGCCTTCAATATATTACCGGAGATAGATGTTTTCCTGGATAACGACTATACTAAAGAAGAGTGGAAGATGGTGGAGGAAACCAGGAAGATAATGCATGCCCCCGAGATTGCAATTTCAGCGGTTTGTGCCAGAGTCCCGGTATTTATCGGGCACAGTGAGGCAATCCACATAGAATTCTCCCAGCCGATGTCTCCTGATGAGGCACGACGTATCCTCGCCCAGGCGCCGGCGGTCAAGGTACTAGATGACCCAGCTATCAGTCTTTATCCCCAGCCCTGGTCAGCGGCTGGCACCGATGAAGTCTTTGTTGGTCGGCTTCACCGAGATGCCTCTCACCCCAATGGCTTAGTTATGTGGATTGTCGCTGATAATGTGCGCAAGGGGGCGGCGCTAAATGCCGTCCAGATTGCCGAGGAGATGATTAAACGGGATTGGATAAGTCCCAGGAGGTAGAAAAATGAAACGACTTGGACGATTGCTTACAGCTATGGTAACACCGTTTAAAGAAAACGGGGAGGTTGATTATGAGCAGGCGAAAAAGTTAGCCCTAGCCTTACTTAGCTCAGGAAGCGATGGTCTGGTGGTGGCAGCTACCACCGGGGAGTCGCCGACGCTTAGCTGGGAGGAAGAGATGCATCTGTTTGCCGAGGTGAAATCGGCTGTGGGCGGCCGGGGAACGGTTGTTGCCTACACCGGCTCAAACAGCACAGCTGAGGCGGTCGACGCGACCAAGAGAGCGGAAAAAATCGGGGTTGATGCCTGCTTACTTGTCGTCCCTTACTATAATAAACCAACTCAAGAAGGCTTATACCAGCACTTTAGGACTATTGCTCAGGGGACCAGTCTTCCCTGCATCCTGTATAATGTGCCGGCACGCACCGTTACCAGCCTTTCCGCCGATACTGCTATCAAGCTGAGCCAGATAGATAACATCATGGGGGTAAAGGAAGCCAGTGGTAATCTAGGGCAGATTTCCAAGATTATCACCGAGGCAAGAGAAGGTTTCCTTGTCTGGAGTGGCAATGACAGCGATACTTTTCATATACTAGCCCTGGGCGGCTATGGCATCATTAGCGTCGCCTCACACCTTGTTGGCAAGCAAATCAAGGAGATGATTAATAACTTTGTCTCAGGCAAAATAACTGAGGCAGCCAGCATCCACCACCGCCTGCTGCCACTAATTGATGCCCTGTTTATTGTCTCCAACCCTATCCCAGTTAAATACGCCCTTAACCACATCGGCTTTAATGTCGGTAAGCCCCACCTTCCCCTCACCGAGCCTGATGAAAAATCAGCTGCCGTAATCAAAAATACGCTGAAGAACTATAAGATTGACCTGCCGGTATAAGAACCCAAAGAACTAACCTAGTTTACGATATCCCTCAGCACCTTGAACCGGGATGACTTTTAGGGTCATATGTCTGTTTTTAGAGGAAATCTCTATGTTTTTTAGCCATTGCTTATTATTTTCTTCAGGGTAGTCGGTCCGGTAGTGAGCGCCTCGGCTCTCGGTTCTGGTTAAGGCGGCACTACAGATCATCTCAGAGACGGTTAACATATTGGCTAGCTTGACGGCTTGAGATAGTTGCCGGTAGTCTGTTAGTGATACGGTTCCTAGCTGCTCTCGTAACGTAAGTATTTCTCTCTGGGCATCCTCAAGACTCTTCTTGTTTCTTATTACGCCGACCTTGTCCCACATAGTTTGCTTCAGCGACCACTGAAGTTGTTCAAGGTTCTCATGGTTTCTACCTGAAGCTAGTTCAATTAGCCTTTCCACCTCAGCCGCCACCTTGCTCTGGGAAGCAGGTATTCGGTTCATTTTTGACGCTCTAGTAGCTGCCTTGTCCCCAGCAATTGTGCCGAAGACGAGTATCTCGGTAATAGCATTATTACCGAGCCTATTCGCCCCATGGATGCCACCACAAACCTCACCAGCAGCGTATAGACCATCAATCCCGGTCTCACTACTCTCGTTTATTTCTATCCCACCCATGAAAAAGTGGACAGTAGGGGCAACCTGAACTTTTTCAGGATAACCTCCCCCCTTAGATACCAATCCGCAGCCGTATAATTCTGGGACTTTATCCTGAGGTATAGTAGTAAAATCGATAATCACGTTACCTTCAATTCCCCTACCTTCAACAATCTCCTCCATTATTACCCTGGCCATTATATCCCTGGTCACCAAGCTAAAATCACCCATCCCGCGTCGCTTCAGAATATCCTCGCCCAAAGAGTTCCTGATGGTAGCGCCTCTTGGCACAAGGGTCTCGTAGTCGTATATCTTCCTTCCATGTTTGCCCCACGCAGTTGCATAATACTGAACAAACTCCATATCCCGTAAAGTAGCCCCCACCTCATACGCTAGGGCATAACCAATTCCGTTTAATCCGACAGCATTATCTGTCCTAAGATAAAGCCCTCCGGCACCACCAGTGGCTAAGATGGTAGACTTAGCATTAAAGACAAATACCTGACCCTTATCACCTATGCCCAGTGCTCCCACCACCGTATCCCCAACGCGCAGTAGCTTGGTTATTGGAATACCTTCCATAAATTGGATACCAGCACTAGCTGCATACTGTCGCATAGGTCTAGTAATATGATGCCCGACGAATATCTCAGTGGCGACTGCTCTAGGATATGTATGTCCGGGTGCTTGCATCACGAATAGTTCTCCATCATCTCGCTTAAAATTAACCCCAAACTTTATTAAGTCATAGACCTGCTGCGTGGCTCCACGCGCCAATGCTGCCACCAGCCTCCGGTCATTGATGAAGCGTCCGGCATTCATGGTATCCTTAATGTGCACATCAGGGGAATCACCAGGTTCTTTCCGAATGCCGCTGGCAGCAAATGCAGCCCCAGAAATAGCAGTATTGTTTTTGAAACCAACCGGTGACTCAGATACTAACACCACATCAAGACCATATTTCCTGGCTTCAATGGCAGCCCTTAGCCCAGCCCCACCACCACCAATCACTAATACATCAGTAGTAATTGTTTGAATGGTCTTTAGCTCCAACTTTCCCCTCCCTATAATGCCTATTTTGACCAACAGGGTTATAAGATGGGATTTACAATAATGGTTTGCTCCCGCTCAGGTCCCACACAAATAAGGTTAACCGGGCAGGAGGTGAGCTTATCTATTCTAGTTATATACCGGCGAGCCTCAAGGGGTAACTGGTCGTAGTCCCGAATATCAGAAGTGGGAGCCTGCCACCCGGGTAGCTCCTCATAGACAGGTTGACATCTGGCTAGGTCAGCTACGCTGCCCGGGAAATAATCAATAGTCTGCCCATCCAGCTGGTAGCCAACGCATATCTTCAGCCGGGGTAAGACATCAAGGATATCAAGGCGAGTGATTGCTGCCCCGGTAAAGCCATTAATCCTGGTGCTAAAGCGAGCGGCAACGGCATCAAACCAACCGCAACGGCGTGGTCTGCCGGTAGTAGTGCCATACTCATGAGCCCTTTCCCGAATTAGGTCGCCAGTTTCATCCTTCAGTTCAGTAGGCATGGGACCACTACCCACCCTAGTGCAGTAAGCCTTGAACACACCTAAAATGCGGTCGAGCCTGGTGGGGCTTAGACCGGCACCCAAGCAACCTCCCCCCGCCAGCGGTGAGGATGAGGTAGTATAGGGATAGGTGCCAAAATCGGGGTCAAGTAAAGTCCCTTGAGCCCCCTCCAACAGAACTAGCTCCCCCCGGCTCAATGCCTCCTCCAGCATGGTGGTTGTCTCCCGAATATAACGAGCCAGACGCTCGCCATACTGGCAATACTGAGCATAGACTTCATCCAGTGATAGCGGGCTAACCCCATAGACTTTGGTCAAAATGGTATTCTTGTAGTCCAGTACAAAACGGAGTCGCTCCAGCAACACCTCTTTATCCAAAAGGTCGCCGGTTCTGATACCCAACCTAGCTGCCTTATCGGTAAAGGCAGGACCTACGCCCTTGCGTGTTGTCCCCAGTACCCCATCACCCCGGGCTTCCTCCTCCAAGCCATCGAGGAGGACATGATACGGCATAATCAAATGAGCCCGGTCGCTGATAAATAACCTGGAGGTATCTACACCACGCTGGTTAAGCTGCTCTATCTCCTCAATCAGCACCCTAGGATTAATCACCACCCCGTTACCAATAATACAGGCCACCCGAGGAGAAAAAATGCCAGAAGGGACAAGGTGCAATTTAAACTCACCATAGGGGTTAACCACGGAATGTCCAGCATTATCACCGCCGGAAAAACGGACTACCATCCCGGCTTTCTGAGCCAGCATGTCAACCACCTTGCCCTTCCCCTCATCCCCCCACTGAGCCCCAATAATAGCAATAACTGGCATTATCTCCCCCTTAAACTTTCATCTTCTTATAACATAAATAGTGCCATAAATAAAAGTGGCTAATGGGAGATTGTTTATTAACCTCACCCCCTTTATCCCCCTCTCCTTTTAAAAGGAGAGGGGGCAGGGGGATAGGTTGCTAGACAATCTCTAATGGCTAACTCTTTCTTTGCTGCCACACATAAACCAGCCTCTGACCAACGGTGACAAAGCTGAATACCACGATAATGACCAAGGCAATAACTAAGGCATTGGCAAGGTGACTCAGCAGTAGACCTAATGCCAACACCACCACCCTCTCTGGACGAGTGAATAATCCCAGCCGACACTCCAGACCAGCTGCCTCCGCCCTAGCCCGGATATAGCTCACCAGCAGCGAACCAAGCAAGGCAAGGAAAACTAGCAAAACCAGTAACGGTGTCCCACTAAATGACACTAAAATAGCCAGTAGCACCACCGCCTCAGATAAACGGTCGAGAGTGGAGTCAAGGACAGCGCCGAAGGGAGTAGCTTGCTCCATACGACGAGCCAGTGCCCCGTCCAGGATATCGAAAAAACCAGCAATAAGGACGACAAAACCAGCGGCGAAAAGGTGCCTGGTAATAACCAGTGCCGCAGCACCAAGGGCTAATATAAAACCAAACCAGGTTAAGGCACTAGGTGTTATCGGTGTCCTAGCCAAAACCCGCACCACTGGTTCAGTAAGCCAATAGGCTATGGCGTTACGAACCCGGGACAAATTTACTTTTGACCGTGATTCTTGTGAAACGGTATTAATTAAACTACCCCCTTAGCCTAAACTCAAATTGACGCGGCGTTAAATTCGGGAAACTTTTTCCTCCATGGCGGCTCACTGAGAACCCTAATATAATAATCCAAAACACTGCGGGCAATGTGCTCCCAGCTATGCTCCATGGCTTTAGTCCTCCCCCTGGCTCCCATCTCCTGGCGCAGTGATGGGTCAGTCAAGAGAGAAATTAGAGCCCGGGCTAACACTTCTTTATCCCCGGGTGGCACCAGTAGCCCCTCAACCTCATGGCTTACTACGCTGGCATAACCTTCTATATTTGAGGCAACAATCGGCTTACCTGCCGCCATAGCCTCAAGCAAGATAATGCCGAAGCTCTCCCGACCGGTGGCTGGGGCACAAAAAACATCGGCTGTCTTGTAGTACCTAGGCAATTCGTCGTAAGGGACAAGGCCGGTAAAGACCACGTCCTCTAAACCGCTCCTCTCAACCTGCTTCTCATACTTACGCCGCAGCCTGGTGCCCGGACCAACGACAATAAGTCGGGAATTTGGGGTTTCCTGTTTAACCTGCGTAAAAGCTTCAAGTAAATAGTTCAGACCCTTCCGTTTCTCCAGGCGACTAACAAACAGGATATTCAACTTACCGTCACAGAATTCATCAATGGGGGATACGTTTGGGGAAAAATGGTCTAAATCCACCCCATTAGGGATAATATGGTAGTACCCCGGGAAGTGCTCCCGGGCAAACTCCATGGCTGGTTTAGACACCGCAATCTTACCATCAAGCTTACGGAACCATCTTTTCAAAATCCACTTGCCAAAGGGTTTGCCGAGATTATACCCCGGTCTGCCATGACAGGCATGAAAGGTGCCGATATTGGCTGTCTGCGACAACCGGAGCACGGTAGTACATAACATTGGCATCAAAGGTTCATGGAGGTGGATAACGTCAAAATCTTCCCGCCCAAGGACAGCTTTTATTTTAGAGGCTAACCATGGCGAAATGGTGACCCGAGCAATAGAACCACTGGTGGGAATGGGGCGCGGTCTGCCTATAGGTATGAACCTATCATCAAAGCTGGTAATAGCTTTAGAGGCAGGGGCGATGACCTTAACCTGGTGACCCATTCTGGTAAAATGGCGCTCAAGATAGAAAATATGAAGGGCAACACCGCCGGGATAAGCAAAATCGTACGGAGAGACCAACGCTATCTTCACCGGTAGCTGCCTAAAACCTCCGTGGAGACTCGGTCAAACAGATGCGCTCGCCTCTGGCTGAGTGCTAGCAATGAACTCTTCCACCATCTGGCGAGCTTCATCATCAGTATATTGAATAGGTGGTGACTTCATAAAGTAGGCAGACGGAGCCACCAGAGTTCCCTTAAGTCCACGGTCTAAGGCAAGTTTGCAACACCTTATAGCATCAATAACCACCCCTGCCGAGTTAGGGCTATCCCAGACCTCAAGTTTCACCTCCAGGTTGAGAGGGACGTCACCAAAGGTTCGCCCCTCCATCCTGATATGGCAAAACTTGCGGTCAGCTAGCCAGGGGACATAATCACTGGGACCTACGTGGATATTATCCGGGTCAAGCTGGTAATCTAGTTGAGAGGTAACGGCATTAGTCTTTGATATCTTCTTAGACTCAAGTCGTGCCCTCTCCAGCATATTATAGAAGTCAGTGTTACCACCAAAGTTCAATTGATAGGTTCGTTCTAGTTTAACCCCCCGGTCTCTAAACAGACGGGTAAGGATACGATGGACAATAGTAGCTCCCACTTGAGATTTTATATCATCGCCGATAACAGGAAGCCCTGTTTGCTCGAAACGCTGCTGCCAGTACTTCTCCCGGGCGATAAAAACTGGAATGCAGTTGATAAAGCCACAGCCAGCGGTTAGCACCTGCTCAACATACCACTTGGTCGCCTCTTCACTACCAACAGGCAGGTAATTAATCACCACATCGGTCTTGGTTTCCTTCAGAATTTTAACTATATCGGCGGTTGAGCCTGGTGCCTTCTTTATTATCTGAGAAAGATACACACCTAAGCCATCATGGGTCATGCCCCGCTCAACCTTAACCCCGGTAGCCGGCACGTCACAGAATTTAATGGTATTATTGGGCAGGGTAAAAATAGCCTGGGCTAGGTCTTTACCTACCTTGTTTTTGTCAATATCAATGGCAGCCACGAAGTTAATATCTCTAATGTGGTACCCCCCAAGATTAATATGCATAAGTCCGGGGACAAACTCATTCTCTTTGGCTTTCTTGTAATAGTAGACACCCTGAACCAGAGAAGAGGCACAATTACCCACACCTATTATAGCTACATTTACCTTGCTCAAAGTTTAACTGCCTCCTTTCCTACAATAAAGCCATGGAAAAGGCATAAAACCAACAAACAATACAACTAAAGAAACCCTCTTAATGACTACCGGTAATATCCCTCAACGAGATTAATACCGAAAGACTCAGTCAATAAGCAAGCAACTCCCTGACACAAGTAAAAACTAAATCACCACCCGACGCTGGTACTTATATAAAAATCAACTTACCAGCGTCTGGCTTCTGCAATCAGTCAAAAACCCACCTATGGCCGAAACAATAAGTGATTAGCTTCGACCAATTCTAAATACTTTGGTTCCACATGCATAGCAGACCCCTCGCGTGGCTGGCCTGCCATTCTTCAGGGTAACCCTCTGAGGATTCCTTATATCTACCTTCCTTCGGCATTTAAAACAATAAGCTTGCAATTGAAGTCACCTCCTTCTTAGTGTCGGTTGAACTATACCCTTATTATACGCAAGCTGTCAAGACCCCCGTTAAAGAGGTTGTTTAGCAACCTATCCCCCTCAGCACCCAGAAAAATCTATGATTTTTCTGGGAACCCGCCTGACCCCCTTCCCTTATTAAGGGAAGGGGGGAGTGTAGGTAAGAGAGGGGCAAAGCCCCTCTCTAAAATCTCTTCCCCCTCTCCTGCATGATAAGAGCCAAAGGAGAGTTTAAGAGAGGCTTCGCCTCTCTTAAACAATAACTTCCCCTTCCTAAGGGGAAGGGGATAAAGGGGATAGGGTTACAAGAAACTAAGGGGGTGAGGTTAATAAACAATCTCCATTAAATACTTACCTGCCAAAAGAACTTAGCTATTTATCAGTGGTGAAAAACCTTCTCCGGCTGCCACTGCCCCTTTTCCGAATTAAACTCCAGCACAGCCAAGAAGCGACCATCACAGGTATAGACACGGCAGTGGTTGCCATAAGAAGACTGGTCAAAGACCAAAGGGCGTCCGTGCCTGATATTTTGTTCAGTGGCATCACCGACCACCATAGCCGCCCACTGTAGAAGGACAACATCTATAGGATAGATAAGGCGTTGCCAGTAGCCGTAGCCGAAAGCCTCCTCAAGCTGCGGTAGTGAAACTGCGTCCTCAATATCAAAGCAGCCGCATCTCAAACGGGTCAAACTCTTTAAATTAGCCCCACAACTCAGAAGTTGTCCTAAATCATGAGCTAATGAGCGGATATAGGTGCCCTTACCACATTCCACCTCTATAGTAGCTATCGGCGGTTGCCAGTCTATAAGTTCCAGATGATAAACCCGGGTTAGCCTGCTTTTCCTCTCCACCTGAATACCAGAGCGGGCTAATTGATAAAGCGGCTTACCACCATGCTTCACGGCGCTATACATTGGAGGAGTCTGCCATATCAGACCACGAAAGGAGGTGAGTGCCGACAGCAACTGTTCCCGACTAATCCCAGAAGGGTCTGTCCTAGTGGTGATGTTACCAGTGGCATCATAGGTGTCGGTAGCTACACCAAATTCAACCTGAGCCCGATAAGCCTTAGTAGCGTCTAGTAAAAATTGAACCACACGCGTCCCTTGACCAAGGCAAACAGGTAAAACACCGGTAGCTACCGGGTCAAGGGTACCAGCGTGACCAACGCGCCTCTCTCCACTCAGCCGCCTCACCAAGGAGGTAATGCTGAAGGAAGTCCTACCCCAGGGCTTATTAATATTTAGGATACCATCCACAGCTAGTCACTATCCTGGTGTGGAGAGCTATCGGCGCTAACCTTGTCAATCAATTGCAACAGGTGAGCCCCCCGCTCAATAGAATCATCCCACTGAAAGCTTAGCTCAGGGACATGGCGCAGTCTCAGATGTTTAGCCAGCTGGCTACGAAAGAAACCGGAAGCAGCGCTCAGTCCACTTAGCACCGTCTGTTTTTCCTCCTCACCACCCATGCAACTGACAAATACTTTGGCATACCGCAGGTCAGGGGAGAGGGAAACGTCGGTCACGGTAACAAAATTGCCAAGCCGTGGGTCTTTGACTTGGCGCTGAAGCAATTCGCTAATTTCGTGGCGAATAAGATTACTCAACCGCTCAATGCGATGTGCCATAATTGGTGCCCCTTAGCCAGCCTTCTCTCTTTTGAAAAGTTCCAGTATATCGCCAGGTTGAAAGTCGTTAAAATCTTCGATACCCACCCCGCATTCATAGCCAGAGGTCGCCTCATTAACATCATCCTTAAAACGCCTCAGGCTGTTAACCTTGGATTCACATACTATCTGCTCTCCACGCCGCACCCTGACTGAGGCACCCCGACTCACCTTGCCCTCGGTAACATAGGCACCAGCTACCTTTCCCTTCTTGCCACTGGCAAAGGTAGCCTTTACCTCAGCTCTGCCCTCAATAACCTCAACATAATGGGGCTCTAACATACCTTTGAGTGCCTTCCCCACGTCATCCACCAGGTGGTAAATCACGTCATATAAACGGATGTCAACACCTTCCACTTCAGCCAGGCGCCGTGCCCCGGCGTCAACGCCAGTGCCAAAACCAATAATTAGCCCCTTAGAAGCGATAGCCAACATAACATCGCTCTCGGTAATATTGCCACTGCCACTGTGGATAATTCTCACCTGAACTTGCTCCGTTGCCAGCCGTTCCAGAGAACTTCTTATCGGCTCAATACTGCCTTGAACATCGGCCTTGAGAATAACATTGAGCTCTTTTACCTGACCAGCACTTAACTGGTCAAAGAGATTATCAAGACTCACTGCTTTGGGCTGCCTCTCCTGCTGGCGCTTCTGAATTAAAGCCCGGGCCTGGTGTTCGCCAGCCACTACCGTTAGGGTGTCACCCACTTGAGGCACAGTGTCTAGACCAAGGACTTCAACCGGCATAGCTGGCTCAGCCTTCCTCACTCGCTTACCCACATCAGTAAACATAGCCCTTACCCTACCCCAGGTGGTGCCAACAACCACGGTATCACCCACTTTTAAGGTTCCGTTTTGAATAAGCACCGTGGCCAATGGTCCTTTGCTCTTGTCCAGCTTAGCCTCAATAACCACCCCTACTGCCGGTCGGGATGGGTCTGCCCTAAGGTCCTCCATCTCAGCTACCACTAGAAGATTTTCCAGTAGCTCAGAGATGCCTATCTTCTCCTTAGCTGAAATGGGAACACAAACCACATCGCCCCCCCACTTCTCAATAACCAAGCCAGCATCAGCTAGCTGGTGCTTAACCAGCTCAGGGTTAGCCTCAGGTTTGTCAATCTTATTAATCGCCACCACGATTGGCACGCCGGCAGCCCGGGCATGGTCAATAGCTTCCAAAGTTTGTGGCATTACCCCGTCATCAGCCGCCACAACCAAAACGGTGATATCGGTTATCTGGGCACCACGAGCCCGCATAGCAGTAAAGGCTTCATGACCCGGGGTATCCAGGAAGGTAATCTTTTGCCCCTTAATCTCTACCTGATAGGCACCAATATGCTGGGTAATACCCCCAGCTTCAGTAGCCATGACATTGGTTTGCCGGATAGCATCCAAAAGTCTAGTCTTACCGTGATCGACATGCCCCATGATAGTAATCACCGCGGGGCGTGGTCGCAGACCACTGAGCTCCTCCTCCTGAGGTCGATACCTCTTACTCCCGGCAATAGTGGCTAAAGGCTTTGGCTGGGCTTCATAACCACAGGCAGCAGCCGCAGCGGCGGCTGCCTCATAGTCAATGACCTGGTTAATATTGGCAAAAATGCCGCTTCTCATCAGTTGTTTGATAATGTCTACGGCACTGACCTGCAAAAGGCCAGCCAATTGCCTCACCGCTATAGAGTGAGGAATCTCAACCAGATTTGCCCTGGTTTCACCTGATTTACTCACCTCTGCCACTAAATGTCTCCCTACCCCAGTTCCTTCCCGTATCTAATAAGCTGCTCCCGATTGTCCTGGGTAAGGGTGGTGCGCAAGGCATATTCCACCCGACCCTTCTTCAGCCCAATCTCCCAACACTCTGGTGCTGGGCATAAATAAGCACCACGCCCCGACCTCTTCCCATCAGGATCAACCTCGACACCGCCACCGGAAGTTCGAACCAAGCGGATTAACTCCCGCTTAGGTCTTACCCCACCACAAGCGACGCAACTCCGCTGGGGTACATGCCTGACCAAAATAGAATTAATACTCCTCTTCCTCACCAAGTAATTCTGGCTTTTGGCGCCGTTTCCTCAGCCTGACGCCCTCATCAGTTCCCCGGTCACCAGTGTCCTTCTTTTTCTTCTTCCTCACTTTAGCCACAGGCTTGGTCGGTCCAAACACCAAAACATCCTCAGCAAACCGAATCTGAGGTTTTTCTAATGGGGCTTGCGGTTCCAAAAAGGGCTCAGGAGGAACGAGGGTAGTATCACCAGGGTGAAGAGGCTCAGCCGCTACTTCTGCCGGGGCTAAGGCCGACTCCTCAATAGCTGGCAATTCAGCAGCCAGTGCCTCGCCAGCTATAGCCTCCGCCTCTACCTCGGGTAAAGATTCGGCTTTTGCCAGTCTTTCTGCCTCGGCGGCTGAGGCACTCTTAATGTCAATCCGCCACCCAGTGAGTTTAGCCGCCAGCCTGGCATTCTGCCCCTCCTTACCAATGGCTAACGAGAGCTGCTTATCGGGAACAACCACAGTAGCTATCCCATCGTCCTCATTCAACTCCACACTTAATACCTGTGCCGGGCTGAGGGCACTAGCAATGAAGACCGAGGCATCAGGACTCCAGACGACGACATCCAGCTTTTCACCACTCAATTCTTTCATAATATTTTGTATCCTGATACCACGAAGTCCGACACAGCAACCAACCGGGTCAATGCCGTCCTGGCGTGCTGCCACTGCTATCTTACTCCGATAACCAGCCTCACGAGCGATGGCTTTCACCTCCACTATCCCATTAAGCACCTCGGGAACCTCTAGCTCAAAAAGCCGACGGAGTAAATCTGGGTGCGAGCGTGACACTATTACCTGAGGTCCCCTGTTGGTCCGAGCCACCTCAAGAAGATAAACCTTAAGCCGTTGACCGACACGATACCTCTCATTGCGCACCTGCTCAACAGCGGGGAGTACTGCCTCAGCTCTACCCAAATCAATGTAGACCTGCCTGGGCTCAATGCGCTGCACCAGCCCGGTGACAATATCACCTTCCTTATCAGAATATTCTTCAAATATGGCGCTATGCTCCGCCTCATGAAGGCGCTGGAGAATAACCTGCTTTGCCGTTTGAGCAGCAATTCGTCCAGCGTTACGCGGAGTGGCTTCTACCTTAATAGTGTCACCAATCTGGGCATCTGGCTTAATCCGGGTCGCTTCGCTTAGTGATATTTCATGGCGTGTGTCTGTAGATTGCTCGACTACAGTTTTCTCCGCCCACACCTTAACCGCGCCGGTAGCGGTATCAATCTTGACCGAAATATTTTGGTTGGGGGCAAAATTGTCCTTCCTATAAGCTGAGACCAGCGCTGTCTCTACCGCAGCAATAACCACCTCCTTAGGCAGGTTCTTCTCCGCAGAGAGCTGAGTTATGGCTAGCATAAATTCGCTCTTCATCTAAGCCTAAGACCTCCGACCCTTTTTTCCCCTAACAACTAAAAAAGTGGGAGTAAAACCCACTTATCAATCAGCCTTTACCTAAAATAAGTATACCATAATCAATATTTATAATCAATACTTTGTAAAGAGATTGTTTATTAACCTCACCCCCTTAGTTTCTTGTAACCCTATCCCCTTTATCCCCTTCCCCTTAGGAAGGGGAAGTTATTTTTTAAGAGAGGCTTCGCCTCTCTTAAACTCTCCTTTGGCTCTTATCATGCAGGAGAGGGGGGTCAATGTCACGGAGAAACGAAACATGCTCATCTATGTCACTAATCTATCTGAACTAGCTCATATCTGGGCCCGCCTAGAAATTCTATTGGCGTTAAGCTATAATTGGAAGTAAACTCATATAAAGCAGTCATCAAAATGGTAAGTCGTTCTGAGATAGAAGAATTAAAGGCCTCAGTCATAGCCGAAATAGAAGCTTGCCGCCACCAACTTCGCCAGTTAAGCCTAAAAATCCACTCTAGCCCCGAGCTAGGTTTTCAAGAGGCCAAAGCAGTAGCCTGGCTGACTCAATATCTGGAAGAAAATGGCTTCTCTGTAGAGCGGGGCATCTGTGAGCTACCCACGGCTTTCCGAGGGAGCTATGGACAAGGGAAACCAGCTATTGCCATTCTGGCTGAGTATGATGCCCTACCCAAGCTTGGCCATGCCTGTGGTCATAATCTGATAGCTGGCTGCGCCGTTGGTGCCGCAGTAGCCTGTAAACTGGCTATCGACCGATTCGGGGGTAGCGTCTTTGTTATCGGCACGCCGGCTGAGGAGCTATACGGGGGTAAGGCAATAATGGCGGAGCAAGGCGCCTTTGATAACATAGACCTGACGATGATGGTGCACCCGGGGGTGCATGATGTCACCACCACCCAGGCTCTGGCGTGCATCGGTTTAGAGGTTGAGTTCTCTGGTAAAGCGGCTCACGCCGCCGCTAATCCAGAGGCAGGCATCAATGCCCTGGAGGCAATGCTACAGTCCTTTGCCGCCATTAATTCCCTCAGGCAACACATTAAGAATAAGGCTCGCATCCACGGGATTATTACCAACGGCGGGGAAGCGGCTAATATCGTCCCGG
>Ga0172365_10001700_pt1 | contig 15908 bp, 13 predicted proteins | sample LakKivSesite48cm_FD_114535 | JGI IMG/M metagenome (GOLD analysis project Ga0172365, IMG submission 114535) | Sediment microbial communities from Lake Kivu, Rwanda - Sediment site 48cm | ecosystem: Environmental > Aquatic > Freshwater > Lake > Sediment | place: Rwanda: Western Province, Lake... | reverse complement strand
TCTTGATTATTTTACAATAAATGTCCCTGTTGATAAGCTTCAGGCAATATTGCCGAAGCTGCATGAAATGGGATTTACAGAATCGAATATTGATCAGCTTTCGGCTGCAGTGGGTGAGAACGTGACAGGACGGACAGGCGGGGCAGTATCGCTCGGCGTCGGGATGGCCTATATCTTTTCATCAATACCGGGGATGAAACACCTCATGTCATACTGGTACCATTTTGCAATAATGTTCGAGGCGCTTTTTATCCTTACCACTATTGATGCTGGTACCAGGATAGGGAGATTTCTTCTCCAGGAAGCACTTGGGAAAGTTTATAAGCCATTCGGCAAAACCGACTGGCTGCCTGGTAACCTGCTGGCCAGCGCAGTGATAGTTTTTGCATGGGCATATTTTATTTATACAGGAACAGTATCAACTATTTGGCCAATGTTCGGGGCTGCCAACCAGTTGCTTGCAACAATTGCCCTGGCCATCGGTACCTCATTCATCATAAACCGGGGAAGGGCAAAATATGCCTGGGTGACAATTGTTCCAATGACCTTTGTAGGCATAACAACCATGACCGCTGCAATACTTAATATTAAAAATATTTACATCCCCCAGGTCTTGCAATCGTCCACAGCCGTTCAGGGTATGATCAATCTCCTGCTGACACTCTGTATAATTATCTCAGTAATAATAATTTTCGTGAATGCGGTTCCGAAATGGATTAGAAACCTCACCCCAAAATCTGGATGAAAGACCTCACCCTAAACCCTGGATGAAAGACCTCACCCCATACCCCTCTCCCGGGGGAGAGGGGCTTAAAGTAAGATGGAATTAGAATAATGATTAGCAATGGTTTATAAAAAGAATGTAATAGTAAAAGATATGTTTGTGGGAGCGAAACCTAAGCTATTCAGCTATGCCCGGGATATGCGAAAGGATCCAACTGAGGAGGAAAAGATTCTATGGGGTCAACTTAGAAAAATGCGGAATGAAGGTTATATTTTCCGAAGGCAGCATCCGATAGATCTTTTTATTGCTGATTTTTACTGTCACAAATTAAAGCTTGTAATTGAGGTAGACGGTGAAATCCATGATCAGACCGAAAACCAGGAGTATGATGATGGCCGTTCTGGAGAACTTGATAGATATGGAATTACCGTGATCTGATTTAAAAATGACGAAATCAAACATAACCTGGAACTTGTTTTGCATCAGATCAGGCTCACTATCAGCAACATAACCTCCCCCTCTCCCCCGGGAGAGGGGGATAAGAGGGGGTGAGGTTGATTACCACAGGGGAATGCAGGAGGGGGTGAGGTTGATCGCCACTATTACAGAATGCGGCATGACAGGAGATGAATGACAATCAAAATAAATATCATTATATCGTGAAAAAACTTCTGACAATTTTACTTTTTGCGGCTTATATTACTGAAGCCGCTGACTCCCAAACTCCTGCCTGGAAACCTGCAGGTGATAAAATAAAAACCGCCTGGGCTGAAAAGGTTGATCCCCTGAATCCGCTTCCCGAATATCCCAGACCGCAGATGGTGAGGAGCGAGTGGAAGAATCTTAACGGATTGTGGGAATATGCGATTACACCTCAATCCGGTACATTGCCCGGGACATTTCAGGGTAAGATACTTGTCCCGTTTGCTGTTGAGTCAGCATTGTCGGGAGTGAATAAGCCTGTCGGACCAGATAATGCATTATGGTACAGAACCAGGTTTACGATCCCCTCAACATTCAAAAAGAAAAATATCATACTGCATTTTGGAGCTGTAGACTGGTTATCAGCGATATATATCAATGGTGTAAAGGCAGGCACACACCAGGGAGGATATGATCCTTTCTGGTTTAATATTACAGAGCTGATAAAGGGTAACGGCCCACAAACCCTTGAACTTAAGGTTACTGATCCTGTAGATAAAGGACCGCAGCCCCGCGGAAAACAGGTTTTGAATCCGTCAGGAATATGGTATACATCCGTGACAGGTATCTGGCAGACAGTATGGCTGGAAGCAGTGCCTTCAACATATATTGTTTCGACAAGACAGGTCCCTGATATTGATAACCAGGTACTAAGACTGAATGTCACCGTAAACAACGCTCTGCCGGGCGACATAATCAAAGCTTCTGCATGGGACGGCTCAGCAATTGTATCTGAAAAGGAATCAGATGCAGGAGAGGGTATAATACTTAATATAAGTAACCAGAAGCTCTGGACACCCGATGATCCTTTTCTTTATGATCTGAAGATTTCAATAGTACGCAAGGGAAAGATAGTTGATGAGGTTAAAAGTTATTTTGCAATGCGTAAAAGTTCACTGCAGGCTGATGATAATGGCGTACTGCGAATGATGCTTAATAACAAGTTTGTATTCCAGTATGGTCCGCTCGACCAGGGATGGTGGCCAGACGGATTGTACACTGCACCAACTGATGGAGCTCTGCTTTTCGATATAGCCAAGACCAAAGAAATGGGATTCAATGCTATCAGGAAGCATGTGAAGGTTGAACCTGCACGCTGGTATTATCACTGCGACAGGACAGGTATGCTGGTATGGCAGGATATGCCAAGCGGGGATTTGGGAGGCGGACAGTGGAATACCAGGCCCGGAATGGAGGGAGGATCGGACAAAGTACGTACCGATGAGTCTGAAAAGATATATCGTACAGAGTGGAACGCAATTATCGATTACCTCTATAATTCCCCATGCATTGTTGTATGGGTGCCATTTAATGAATCATGGGGTCAGTTCAAGACCTCAGAGATCACAAAATGGACCATGGAAAAGGACCCGACAAGACTAGTAAACAGTGCCAGCGGAGGTAATTTTCATGAGGTCGGACATATCCTGGACCTGCATAACTACCCCCAGCCGGTAATGGCCAAACCTGAAGTTTTCGGCTCAAAGCAGGCACTGGTTCTAGGTGAATTCGGAGGACTGGGGCTCCCTCTTGAAGGCCATACCTGGCTCGACAAGAACAACTGGGGATACAGGACATTCGAAAATGCTGATACACTTTTTAATACTTATGACAGCTATCTTAAACAGATAGTACCTTTTATTAAAAGAGGCCTTTCAGCTGCAATATATACCCAGACAACGGATGTCGAAATTGAGTGCAACGGTTTGCTGACGTATGACAGAAAAGTAGTTAAAGTACCTGAGAGTAAACTTAAAGAAGCAACACGAAGAATGTACGAAGCTGCCCGGTTGATCAAATTCTGACCTCCGGCCCCTGACTTAAGACTATTATGAAATGTTGCTATCTTTGACGCCTCATAATTCGCTTCATGATGGAAATAATCCAATCAGTTATTGACTGGTATATGGCCAATCTGAATTATTTCACGATTGGTCTTCTGATGACTGTTGAAAGCTCATTTATTCCGTTTCCATCAGAAGTAGTAGTGCCGTTTGCCGCATACAAGGCAGCCCAGGGTGAGCTTAATTTTTTCGGGGTGATAATTGCAGCTACTGTTGGTGCACTGACTGGAGCTCTGGTCAATTATTACCTGTCGAAATATCTCGGGCGTCCGCTGGTATACAGGTTCGCCGGTTCGCGGATAGGAAAAATGCTACTTCTCTCGGAAGAGAAGATCGTTCATGCTGAAAAATATTTCATCAGGAACGGTAATTCTTCAACTTTCATCGGAAGGCTCGTTCCGGCTGTAAGGCAGTTGATTTCAATCCCTGCAGGACTCGCAAATATGAAGATTAAAAACTTCATCCTCTATACTACAGCCGGAGCCGGCATCTGGAATATAATCCTTGCTGTTGTCGGGTATTATATCTACGAGATCAAAGATAAGATACTGCCTTACCTCGACGAGATAATGATCGCCCTGGGGGCAGGTTTTGTGGTCTTCCTGGGTGTTAAATATTATATCCAGAAGAAGAAGGTTGCTAAGGACCAGCCAGATAAAAACCCTACTTAAGCCATTTATCAAGTATGGCCTTCTGCTCCGGAGTCATGTCAGGTAAAGGCTTAATCTCAAAGGTTCTGATAATCTTCTTTTCAAGTACTATATCTGTCTTATTTGTTATACCGCGGTGAGTTACTGTAATTGATAACTTATCACCCGGCTTACCCGACTCAGATATCCTGTTCAGCAGTTCAGGTGTTGGCTTTTCGCCGTTAATATCATTAATTACATCCTGGGGGCTCAGGCCTGTCTTATATGCCGGTGAGTTCCACTCACACCTGGATATCACCAGGTTACCGCCTTCCACCCGGGTGTTAATTCCGAGCCAGGCTCCGGATGATTCAAATGGTTCGCTATCAATCTTCAGCCCGGCATAGGAAAGATACTTTTGATAGTTTACCTCCCTGGTCGTCGGAACATAGATATCAAATATTTCATCAAGAGGTTTGCCAGCTGCGACCTCACACGCCTTTCTGAACTCGTTTTCGGTGAACCCTCTTTTTGCATCTTTATAATATGCCTGGTAAAGATATTTCATAACATTCTCAAGCGACTTCTGGTTTTTTGATTCATACCTGATGGCGAGGTCGAGCAGCAGGCAGATTGCACAACCTTTATCATAATATGAAATGGTTGTATTTGAAGCATTTTCCGATCTGTTGAAAAACTGTATCCAGGTGTCAAAGCTTGATTCGGCAGCTGACTGAACCAGATGACCGGGAATATTTTCATAATTTCTTATCACTGAACTGAGTTCTTTCAGTGCATTCTCACGGCTCATCAGGCCTGCCCTGTTAAGTACCATATACTCATAATATACAGTTCCGCCTTCTGAAAACCAGAGCATGGTTGTATAGTTCTCTTTGTCATAATCGAAAGGTCCGAGCTCAACAGGTCTGATCCTTTTTACATTGAAAAGGTGGAAGAATTCATGTGCGACAAAGCTCATCCAGCGGTCATACCCCTGCTCCTGGCCGAATGTTGCGGTGTTGGCGAAGACGGCCATTGAGTTCAGGTGCTCAAGTCCGCCTCCACCCCGATTCATTATGATAAATGTATAATGCTTATAGGGGATCTCGCCAATGAAAGAAACTGCCGATTCAACCATCTTCTTATGATCGCTGATGATCTTTTCCCTGTCAAACTCACCGGGATTCTCTATTGCTATAGTGTGCTTAATGCCCTGAACATCAAAAGTCAGAATTTCCTGATTCCCGGCAAGTATGGGGCTGTCATATAAAACATCGAAGTCAGAAGCATAAAATGTGTCCGGCTTTCCTTCAACCGGATCAAGCCCTGTGGATATTTTATTAAATCCACTGTAAGGATTTATTATTACAGTACAGGGCAGGCTGAGTTTTCCTTCAACATACATTAAAACTCCGTTGTTGGCAATAAACGCCCTGCCGTCGTCCAGAAAGGGTTCAGCTACTGAAACCCGGAATGCGAAAACGTCATAGCTGATATGAACGGAGTTTGATCCGCCTTTTTCCACCTGCCAGGTATTCTTTGTTGTCTTCTTCCACCTGAGAGGGGAGCCAGCTTCATTTTCAGCCCTGAAGCCAACAATGTTTTTAGCATAGTCAAGTATCAGGTAATAACCCGGCGCCCAGGAGGGAAGCTTGAAATTTACCTGTTCAGATGTGGAACCCGAATAAACCATATCTACATGATAGTAATGGTTGTTGGGGTTTTCCATTGATATGGTAAATGAGACGGACTCTTTCTGTCCGTAGATGCTTCCCGAAACAAGGAAGATAGTTACAGCACCAAGTACTGTTAATTTATTAACAATTAATCTTTTATGCATATCCGGATATTTTATATCAGAACCTTCCCAATAATTCTATTGTAAATTTATCGGTGTGAACGGGCAGGTATCCCTTCAGGTAGTTTTCATAATTAATACGGATCTCCGAATAGAATTGTTTTGAATTGAATCCCAGGTTTACACCCAGAGTGATCCTGCTGGCATCAATATCATTACCCAATACCGACCTGCCGATAAAATCCCATCTTGCTGTCGGTGTGATCAGTTGGATGACTTTATTATCTGTTTTGAAATTATAATATGAGTGTAGATAAATGCCATCGTCATGCTGCCGGAGAGACAATGTATCGGTCCAGTTCCTGCGTATATACTCTGTTTCAATAAAAAATGAGCCGGCAGAATAGCGAATTTCCGCACCTGTCATTGTGAGGTCATCACGGAACTCTTTTTTACCAGTATAAAAATTTCCTGCCAGCCTTATTCCGTTTACAGGTCCGGCAATGACCCTTCCTATAAAATCAGGACTGGAAATCCACTGCGGATTATTTCCCCCGGTTCCGTTTCCTGCACCTGCAAATACTTCAATAGGAATTGATGTCGGCAGCTTGTAGTCGACAAAGAGTCCTATATCACGCATCCCTTCGTTGATATATTTTGTAAGGAATGACCTGTTAGCAAATATATTTTCAGCCGGGTTTCGCATATAGTCTGAAGAGAAAGGAAGTTTCCGCTGACCGAGATAGATGTCAAGGCCTTTGACAGGAGTGAGACATGCCCAGGCATCAAGCATCCTCATCTTCCCCTCATCATTCATATCCATCTGGGCTTTGTATGACATGAATTCGTTCAGCTTGCCGCTTACCCCGAACCGGGCATTCCGGACATCAAACCTTAATAAGGAATTATCAAGATCATATTCAGTCTTAACCTTAATTATACCATCAATGTCAGGTATATATTCGGTTTTGACTTTTACTGAATCCTGTGCGTTCAGAAATAAACCTACAACACACGCAATCATGGCTGATACCAGGAGTCTTCTTCTCATAGATCTATTTATCGCGTTTAACTGTTTGAGAGAAGAATGCGGGAACACAAATAGCAATATACTCCGCACCTGCTTTGTAAGGAGTGCTGTATTGAACCCATTCGCCTTTGAATGTCACGATAGCTTCTCCTTCTGCAACATTGTATTCATCAGTTCTGGTTTTAACCCTGACAGTACCCCTGAGAACAAATGTGTATTCATTAAAATCAGGAGTCTGTCCGGGTTCTTCCCATCCTTCCGGACTTTTCATCAGTGCAATGCTTACCTCTGATGTGGCGCTGTTAACATTCCCGATATATTCTTTTATTATCTTCTCTTTATTTCCTGCAGCCTTTATTACGGAAGGGGTTTTTATCAGCTTCGCCATATTTGTTTTTACTTCAAACTTATGATTTTTACCGGACCTATCAAACCAGAAGGTTTAAGAGGGGAATCGGCCCTGTAAAAAGGCATGGTGGTATAGGTATACTTTGTTGTGATACCAGGCTGCTGGTCGCCTATGAGCCTGTTGACCCATAGGTTTGTTACCCTTATCTCAAGTGAGTTCTCTCCGGCTTTCAGTGCATCAGTAACATCCAGCCTGAAAGGTTGTTTCCAGATTATACCGAGCGATTTCCCGTTTATTAACACCTCTGCAAGGTTCTTAACATCACCGAGGTCAAGAACTAATTTACCGTTATCTGTCAGCCATTCGTTTTTTACATCAATACTCTTTAAATAAATACCTGTACCGGAGAAATATTTTATTCCCGGATCATTGTTTTCATTCCATACCGAAAGTGCCTCAAGCGTAATTTGTTCCGGCGCTCCACGTCCTTCCCTGAATTTCAATGTCCAGGTACCTTCAACTGAAGCCAGCTCTTTTTCAGTGAGCTTCGGAAGAGTAAATGATTTACTTTCAGCTTTTTCCCGGAAGACTACAAATACGGCATCATTCGGGGTAAGGCTGAGAGGTACCTTTGTGGTATTGCCTTCTATTGAATATGATGCATCTTCAATCTTCCCTGTTTCCGGATGCCATATCTCTGCTTTCCTGCCAGATACACGGAATACAGCATCAACATCCTCGAATCTGTTATTGCGGTTGTTGACCCAGTAGAAATCTATATCATCCAGCTTCCTGTGAACGAACAGCAGATTCGTATTTTCCTGCGGCTTATTATATTCAAGATCAGGTTGTATATCAAGACTCTTTAATACTTCTGCAAGCGTTTGTCCTGCATAAACCTTGCCTTTTCCGACTATATTGACGCCGTTTTCATCAGTCCAGAGCCTGTCAGCAATAGCTTTGAATTCAGCAGTATCGTCGCTGAGGCTGGGTGTATTTACAGGTTTATTCCCGGCAACTGTTGCGCCGGCATCTACCATTTCATTTATCTTTCGAAGGACAGGAAGAGACATGTACCTGGTATTGTTGTCAAGTACGAGAATCCTGTAATTCATTCCTCCTGGAGTTGTGATAACGTTTCTGTTTACACTTAGCAGGTTTAATAGTGCGTCAGCATTAACAAAATCATAGTTGTATCCCCGAGGTATATCAGGGAGTTTATCGTTGAAAAGCGCTGTGATATTGTTATCTTCACCGTAGAAGTATGCAATATCGGCAATAAATCTTCCCTGCTGTAGCATATAGCAGCTTCTTGCAAGGTATGTTGTCCATGGAAGCGCCTGTTCTGCCCATGTCTCATGCCTTGTGAACCACTGGCCGAACGGACCGAGACCCAGCCCCGGGATTTTGTCATTTACAGGTTGATGCACGGATGTGTGAATAACGAATCGGTTGAGTCCGTTTGCCATCTCCATATCGGCAGTCGGCTTAAGCGTCTCGGGCGACCATGCCCATGCTGATCCGATTGCCGTCATTGATTCTGCAGCGGCAATGTTCTGTCCGTAGAGGTGAGCCACAGATGCTGATTCCCTGACGTCGGCTTTATACCTTGTTGCCACTTCTGTTCCGGGATCAAGTCCTCCGGGTGTCCAGGTGGCGCTCATGGGTATTGCGGCTTTGCGTTTCACATCCATACCGTCACCGATGAAGGCGCGGCCGCTCTCATGCGATTCAGTATACCTGGCCATCCCGCGTTCTGCAAGTATATCGGTAAGCTGGTCATAGTGGTTGATCGTTGTAAGGTCCCCGATGGTTCTCCTGAAGTCCCAGAGAAAACGTTCACTTGCTTCTGCGCTCTCTACAATATGTCCCGTCAGTACCGGGATCCACTGTTTCAGATCGTATCCGCGCATGGTTGAGAAGTCGGTAATCATATTATCGGTCCAGTTCTGAACACCTGCCTCCCAGCTGTCGGTTATCATGTACTGCAGCCCTTTCTGTCCCATGAGTCCTCCGGTGGCATCCTTGTACTGATCGAGGTAATTTGTGAAATATGCCTTAATATGCTCTGCACTGAGTTTATCTACTTCGAGCCCGGTTGCTTCGGGTGAAGCAGGTGAGTTTTTATGTCCGGTAAGCGAGTACCCAAGCCGTATAATAACCCATTTTCCTTCGGGAGGAGTCCATTCAAGAGTTCCGTCAGGTTTCATTGCAGAGGTGAGATCAATTACATCACCTTTCCTGATTACCTCATTTTCTGATACCTCAGGTGTCAGGGCAGAATAGATATCTGTCGCTGTTGCGAAGGCTGCTTTATCCTCAAAGCGGTTTATCCGGGTAACGGTATGGAGGTTGAGTTCGGCAACCTGTGTTCCCTGTGGAGCCTGCGGCAATTGTCTTGAATCTATCCCCAGCAATGAACCGAAGTTAAAGGCAGGTGCCGGCTGCGGAGTAAGCCATGTGAACCTGAAGAATTTTGCTGTTACCGGGATGAATGTCAGTGTCTTCTGATCTACTCCTCCGCGTCTTATATCAATGACTTTATTGTAACTCTTTCCGTCATCACTGCTCCAGAGGGCCCGGTTATCCGGATCGGCGCCGAAGCCGAAGGTACCACCGAACCCGCCGCCGACAATTGTTAGTGCTTTAACAGTGACCGGTTGCTGAAATTCAAAATTTATCCATGCATCTTCCCCGGGTTTTGTTGCAGGCAGCAGCGTTGAAGCAGCAAGGTCGCCATCGGTAAGATCAGCAAGTCTGAAACTTCCTCCGCTTGAGGTTACTTTCGGTTGCAGTACTGCCAGAGTAACATCACTTTCCGGCAGTTTGTATGCTACAACAGCGGCATCAGCATAAAACTCAGGAGGCGGGGTTTCTGAGGCACCTGTCAGGGAAAATCCTTCCCGTGACCGCAGATTCTGAAATGCCCCTGTGGTTGACGGAGGCTGAGGCAATTTGCCGGAGAACGGTTTCCCTCCTTCGATCCTGGTCTCACTCCATACAAACTTCTTCATAGCCTGTGCTGGTGTAACCCATGGCCCGCCGCTCTCGCTCCATCCCGGAGAACCGGCAATTGCCATCTCTAATCCGAGAGAATCGGCAAGTTCAGTAGTGAACCGGAAAGCATCCTTCCAGTCGGGTGTCATATAGATAAGTCTTTTGTCCACTATCTGAGGGGTCATCAGCGCGGCGTCAAAATTCTGGAAGCCACCGATACCTGTCCGGTGCATCCATTCAAGGTCGGCACGGATACCCTCCTTTGTTATGTTCCCGTTCATCCAGTGCCACCATACACGGGGCTTGGCGCTTTCAGGGGGAGACTGGAAACCTTCTGCAAGGCTGTTACCGGCATTCACCGACGGCCCTTTGCAATTCATCAGAAGCAGGCAGGCTGCGGCAATTAAAAATGCGGATGCTGTGATCCATATTTTTCTTTTATCAACAGATGAGGACATAGGAGTATAATTTAAAGTGTTAATATCTTATTAATGAACGGATTGATGTGTAGTAACAGGTCAGAAATCCGCAAATACCACTATATAATTATGCCCGTATTTCTTAGCGCATTCCGGGCAGCATTCGGGGGTGTGGGCATGGTCAGGCATGGGATAAATGGTATAATGGTATAATGGTATAATGGTATAATGGTATAAGGGGTGATCAGGTAAAGGTAATGATTTTAGGGATTGAGTGTTCTTGAGAGCCACTCTCCGGCCAGGACCGGCCATGTCTTTGCAGCGAGTCCCACGTTCCTTAATCCGTATCCGTGGCCTCCTGCGGGCAGGTAGTGCAGTTCAACAGGCAGCTTTGCATCTCTCAGAGCGGCGGTCATGACAAGGGCGCTGTTTCCGTAAGAGTCGTCAGCGGTCTGAAAAATAAACATTGGCGGAGTTTCAGGTGTGAGCTTCAGTTCGGGTGTCAGCGATCTGTTTTCGCCCTGGTCGAGGTATGCCGGATAGATAAGCATGGCAAATGAAGGCCTGCAGGAAAGTGAGTCGGCTGCGTCCACAGGCTTGTAAGCGGCTTTATGAAAAAGAATGCTCGTTCTTGCACTCAGGCTTCCTCCTGCTGAGAATCCCATTATACCAAGTTTCTGAGGGTCAAGTTTCCATTTTGAGGCATTCTGCCTTAAAAGCCTCAATGTTCTCTGGGCGTCCTGCAGGGCTCCTTCTTTCTTATCGGGTATCCGATACTGCAGCACAAAAGCCGAATATCCCAGTGAATTCAGCCAGGCAGCTATTTCCGTGCCCTCTTTGTCCCAGGCTAGTATCCTGTAAGCCCCTCCGGGACAGATAATTACACCTGCTCCATTATTTAGTTTCGGATCGGCAGGCCACACTTCAATAAGAGGATCTGTAACTTCAGTATATCTGAACACATCCCCTTTATTTTCATTATCTGCAACTGCCGGTTGTTTTTCCTTTTGTTCTCCGGGCACTTTCCCCGGCCAGAGATGAATAATTTCTTTCTGCTGTGAAAAACAGCTGAATGTGAATGTGAGTAATATAAGTATAAAAGACCGTTTCATATTTAATGACTGTATTTTATGAGTATTATTTTTCAGCTGGCTTACCTAAATCACAGCTTTATTCCACTATCTCTGCATTGTCAAATTTCTGTGAATTGTAGTTTACCCTTGTATGATGGATCCTTTTAACGGTTCTGCCTCCGAAGAAGCCCCATCCGCCGCTTCCAATAAGAAAGCCGAGAGCATATAGTCCGCCGTTATTATTCTGGGCGTACATGGTTATGTTGTCATTGAACAACATTCCAATGAAATCGAACGGGGCAATGAACCCATGCCACAGGCCTCCGAAAAAACCGTATTCATGACCGGTCAGGCACTGATCAATGACTTCACTTTTTGCACAACCTGTTATAAAGAAGACAGCAACCAAAAGCGTTAACAGCAGAATGTATTTCTGAATGAATGGTTTTCTCATTATCTGGATTTTAGTTTTTATGCAGAAAACAGTATCAGAAAAGCTCCTGATCGACAGCCTGGCCGGAATACTTCTTTTCATGGTCAATAAGCCACCTCTTTCTTTTCAGTCCGCCGCTGTAGCCTACCAGGGTGCCGTCAGAACCGATCACCCTGTGGCAGGGGATGACAATTGCTATCCTGTTCGAGCTGTTTGCCTGGGCAACTGCCCTCACGGCTTCGGAATTCTTTAATGTATCGGCTTGTTTCTGGTATGATATGGTTGATCCGTAGGGTATCTCACTGAGGTTATTCCATACCTCTTTCTGAAAATCGGTCCCCGGTGTAACCAGCGGAATTGAAAAGCCTTTCCTGGTTCCTTTAAAGTATTCCTTTAGCTGTCTCCTCAGCCTCCACAAATGCAGGTTCCATCCCGGTTTGACCTCATCATTCATGTCTTTGGCGAGTTCGCCCCAGACAGTGGCCATATCCCTGCCTTCAGTGAATTCGAGAAGACAGATCCCGCCTGATGTTGAGGCTGCGGCCATCTCTCCGATGGGAGTTCCGATTGTTGTCGTTTTTATCATTTTACCCACCCCTTGCCCCTCCCGGGAGGGGATCTTTTAGTTTTGTTTTGGAAACCTGGAAGATGTTGATTTAATGTATTTTATATTTCTAAAGCGCAGGGCGGTCCAGTCTTCATCAACAGAAACCATCCTGATTCCATGGAAGCCAAGATCATTCAGTGTATTCCATCCGCGGTCGCGTTCCAGGCCGTTGGTATGAAGCCTGGAGCTTTTCTTCGGGTAGCAGAACCATAATACACCATCTGCTGTAAGGTTGTGCAGTGCAACCGGAGCTATTTGAGTTACTTCAGCGCTGGTCTTTACGAAAATAATCATATACTCATACGGGCAGCGCAGGTCTATCTCAGTGTCTATAATGATGCCTATAAGCTCTTTGGAAATCTCACGAAGGAACTTTGGTTCGGCATTAATTACGGCAATTCTCCTGTAATCCTTGTAATTCAGCTTATCCAGAAGCTCTTTCATCCGGCGATACTATTAAAAGGCTAATTTAATAAAAAATTGACAATACTGATAAAAGTTAATACCTTTGTATTCTCGGAAAATGGGGTGCCTCAATATTAAGGGCTGAGATCAAACCCTTTGTACCTGATCCGGATAATGCCGGCGTAGGAAAACAGATAAGTTAATTCAGCATACCGATATCCTTATTTTCCCTGGAATTTTATTTATAATGGAAAGATGAAGATACTTATTTTTCTGGTTTCACTGTTCTACACCGCCACCCTGGATGCCGCACTTCCGGATGGGAACGCAGTGATTAGGGGCAGGGTAACTGACAGCAATGGAGAACCTCTTGCAGGAGCAACAGTGACTATTTCAGGGACTTACCTGGGAGTTTACACTTCAGCCGAAGGTACTTACATGTTTTCAAATCTTCCTGACGGCAGATACACCCTTCGTTTCTCATTCACGGGTTTTGAACCTCTGATAAGGCAGATCGACCTCAAAGGAGAGATGGTGGTGGACGTATTGCTCGCCCTTAAGGCGCTTATGACCGAGGAGGTTATCGTTCAGGCAGTAAGAGCAGGTACAAACACCCCGATGGCATTCACTAATGTTGAGGTACAGGATATCAGGAAGCAGAACTCCGGACAGGATATTCCTTTCCTGTTAAGCATGACGCCCTCTCTGGTTGAAACATCCGAAGCAGGTAACGGAATAGGCTATACAAATCTCAGGATAAGGGGTTCCGACGCCAGCAGGATAAATGTCACAATCGACGGGATACCACTTAATGATCCGGAATCGCAGCAGGTGTTCTGGGTCGACATGCCCGACCTGGCATCGTCGGTTGATAATATCCAGATCCAGCGCGGTGTGGGAACTTCATCAAACGGCGCCGGGGCATTCGGTGCATCAGTCAATATTCAAACGAAGAATGTTCATAATGAGCCATTTGCAGAAATAAACTCCTCCGCCGGCTCCTTTATGACTTTTAAAAACAGCCTTGCTGCCGGTACAGGTTTACTGGCAGAGAGATTCGCATTCCAGATGAGATATTCTGATATCAGAAGCGAGGGCTTTATCGACCGTACCGGGTCGGAACACAAATCAGCTTTTTTCAGCGGAACGTACAGGACAGCAAGATCGATGCTTAAGGCAAATATCATATACGGTAATGAACATACCGGCATCGGATGGTGGGGAGTTCCTGTGGAAATGCTGCAAAGTGATTACAAAATGAACAGGACATTTAACCCGGCAGGTCATTATGAGACAGAAACAGGTACTTTTGAGATATATGATAACGAGAGCGATAATTATATCCAGACACATTACCAGCTGATCCACAGCCTCAGGATCAGTGACTTTCTTAATCTCAGTTCAGCGTTGCATTATACAAGGGGCAAAGGTTATTATGAAGAATATAAGGATGACAGGGATCTTGCGGATTACGGACTCTCCCCGGTAACAATAGGTGTGGAAGAGTTCACAGAGTCGGATCTCATAAGAAGAAAATGGATGGCTAATGATTTCTATGGTCTCGTGTGGTCGCTGAATTACAGGAAAGATAGAATTGAAGCCACAGCAGGTGGCGGATTAAATAATTATGCAGGTGACCATTACGGAAGGATAATCTGGATGCAGTATCCGGGCAATGTGCCGGTTAACTATCAATGGTACCTGAATGACGGGAACAAGGGAGAGTTCAGTATTTACGGAAAGATCAACTATTCCCTGTCTGATAAAATTTCATTATTCACCGACCTGCAGTACAGGTACATAAGATATAAGATGTCGGGGAGTGATGATGATCTGAAGAATATATCGCAGGAGCATGTTTTTAATTTCTTCAATCCGAAAGCCGGTCTCTTCTTTTCCCTAAGCCAGAACCAGGACGCATATTTCTCATTATCAGTTGCCAACCGCGAACCGACACGTACCGACTTCAAGGAAGCCTCAGGCGATCCGGGTGCCACCCCACAGAAAGAGACCCTTTACGATGCTGAAGCCGGCTACTCTTTCAGGTCGATGAACTATTCGGCAGGGATAAACCTGTACTGTATGTTTTATAAAGATCAGCTTGTACCCACCGGGGAGCTCAGCAGCACAGGCTATTCAATAATGACAAACGTAGAAAACAGCTACAGAACAGGAGCTGAGCTGAGCGCCCGGCTTAATCCTGTAAAACTCATTGAATGGAGACTGAATACGACATTAAGCAGTAATAAGATAGTGGATTTTGTTGAGTATTATATTGATTACAATACATCTGACTGGTCGGAGGAATATCAAAGCAAAAGTCTCGGCAATACTGATATAGCCTACTCTCCTTCACTTACAGCATCCAGCGATCTTAACATAAAGATCCTGAAGAACACCGGGATACACTTCATAAGCAAATATGTGGGCAGGCAGTACTTTGACAATACAATGAGCAATGAACGGATGATAGATCCCTATTTCGTGAATAACCTGCGGATTGATTTTGAACCTGTTATCCCGAAAATGAAAGGTGCTCAGTTTCAGCTGCTGGTCAATAATATTTTTAATAATATGTACGAAAGCAATGCTTACGGCGGTAACTGGTATGAGGACGGGGAAGAAAAGACCTGGGCATATTATTTTCCGCAGGCAGGGATTAATTTTATGGTGAGGATTGGGTTGACGTTTTAATAGTTGCTGGTTAATAGTTGCCAGTGAACCAGTTACCAGAAAAAAATAACCCACCCCTTGCCCCTCCCAGGAGGGGAACCAGTAAAATGAACCTCACGACATGGAGATTACTACTTGGATATCAAACAATTACATTGAGATTTTCGGTGCAGTAACCGGGATACTCTATGTTTTCCTTGAGATCAGGCAGAACATTTGGCTGTG
>Ga0172365_10001697_pt1 | contig 15936 bp, 22 predicted proteins | sample LakKivSesite48cm_FD_114535 | JGI IMG/M metagenome (GOLD analysis project Ga0172365, IMG submission 114535) | Sediment microbial communities from Lake Kivu, Rwanda - Sediment site 48cm | ecosystem: Environmental > Aquatic > Freshwater > Lake > Sediment | place: Rwanda: Western Province, Lake... | reverse complement strand
CGTGATGGTGGGATGGTGCTTCGCTGGATGGCGGCAGCGTTGCTTTCGATTGAGAAACGTATGCGTCGGATTATGGGTTACGAGCAATTGTGGGTTCTGCAAGCCAAATTGACGGATTCTGATCTGGAGCAAAATCTTGCTGAGAAAGGAAAGGTCGCGTAAGATGTTGCCAAGGGTAGCCATCGAACCTTCAACTGAAATCGGGACATCCTCCACAGGAAAAGAGCGAATGGCTACCACCTAAAGCCGAAGAAATGTTGCGTTTCCTTTGTCGGATAGACAATGCCGGACGAACAATTTCATTCTCGGAATTGTTTCAGCAGGTATGGAAACGGACCACGCGGGCCAGCAACTACCAGATGTGCAATTCCATCAATGGAATGGAAACCGCGATCAACACGTTTGCAGGTGAGCAGTTTATTAAGACTGTGTCTGACAAATCAAAACAAGATGACAAAAGAATACTTCGTATACGTGGGTGCAACGAATTCAAAGTTGGCAAAGAAGTATCTGCCGAGTTAATCATTATCAGAAGGATAGTACCTTGATAAAGGACCGTACGTCACGGACAAATTCGTCGGTGCCATACTACAGATGGCCCATAGTAGCTGCTCGTATCATAAATCAAGCGGCTTGGATAAGCCTACAAAGGCAGCGATTCCTTAAGGCTGATGTGCAGTCAGCTCCCTCGAATCAGTCCGACAGAGAGCCTATACAATCCCAGCTAACTCAGGCGGATCTTTCGCCCGCGGGTGTCAGCTCGCTTATCGACAGGATAGCTGACGTGCTGCGGGGGCAACACATCGTCCGGCATGTCGACATTGGTGGCCTGCCGGTGTACGACTTGGGGTAACGGCTATCCAACTGGTGGGGCTGGCACAAATGTTGGCCCCACCTATCCTGCAGGAGCTACCAGTATGGCAACCCGTATGCAAACCCCAAACAGAGCGATCGCCGAGATTGAGTTGCTCTCAACGCCCTTCGGCGATGTACAGTTTGATCCTGACGACCCCTCAACCGTTGTTATTGAACGCTTCGACCTGCCGCCAGGATTCGATACGAGACACTGTCGGCTCCGAATCGACCTCGGTCGCTACTATCCGGAGTTGCCGCTACAGGATTTCTATCTGAGCCGCGGCTTGAGAAAAAACAACAAAACTCCGACGCATTATTTCGAAGACTGGACCGGCAAGAAATACTGCAGACAAGGGTGGGCGTAGTTCTGCTTCAAGATAGAGAGCTGGCAGCCTAATCCATACAGCATGCTCGGCGGAGATAACCTCCTGACGGAAATCAAGGCCTGCTATGAGGCCCTTAAAATAGCTTAGGATTGAAAATGAAAGTCCAGATAATAATACCTGAATTACAGAACATCGGTCTTTGCCGGAAGCTTTTTCCGCCCGGCGATGACAGAGAGCATTTCGCGTTCGCTTTGGCTGGCGTCAGCCACTATGCCAACGGCTACAATCTATTAGTCCGACATTTTATCGCCGCTGACAGCTCCTGCTTGGTGAAGCAATCGGGCGTCCGCGTTAGTCCTGACCAGAGATTTGTTGCCTACGCTTGGACACTGGTAAAAGCGAGCAATAGCGTCCTTATTCACATTCATACACATCCGTTCTCTGACAAGTACGTGGGCTTTTCCGGCATAGATGATACAAGTGACGCCGAGACTTTCCCAAAGCTGGCAGAATTTCTTGGAAATGGCCCGCACGCAGCAATCGTGCTCGGTCAAAATTGCCTCGATGCGCGATGGTATGACCCCCAAACTAAGAAATTTAGGACTGTTGCATCCGTAAGGGTGCTCGGCGAGAGGCTTGTCACAATCACGCCAAGCTCAGCCCGAGAAAATATTGTACATTGTGAGAATACCAATCAAGACCAAGCAAATGAAATCTACGACCGACAAATCCGTGTTTTTGGTGAGGAAGGTCAAAAAGCTCTACGAAAGTTGACGGCTGCCATCGTTGGTGTCGGCGGCATCGGCTCAGTGGTATTTGTTCAACTCGTACGCCTCGGAGTGGGCCGAATAATTATCGTTGATCCCGACATCGTTGAGCAGAGTAACCTCAATCGTCTTGCCGGCAGCACTCTCAAAAATACTAAAAGCAAAACACCGAAGGTAGACATGCTGGCAAGGTACGCCGCACAGATAAACCCTGAAGTAAAGGTCATACCGATCCGAGCAAGTATCCTCGAGGAAAGTACACATGAACAACTAGAAAATCGCTGATGCTATCTGTGGGTGTTTAGACAACAAGGCAAGCCGATGGGTACTTAATAGGTTGTCGGTGACACACCTGATCCCTTACTTTGATACGGGCGCCGGTATCCAGGCAACTCCACAACAGAATATTGAGCACGCCGGCGGACAGGTACGCATCGTGATACCCGGAATGGCTTGTCTAAACTGCATTAAGGGGGTTGATACAAGTGTGGCACAGCAAGAGCTACTGCCTGAGCCTGACCGTCAAATCGCCATTCAGCGCGGCTACATAAAAGGCGCTGACATACCTGCGCCGGCAGTAGGGTCACTTAACGCAGTCATAGCAAATCTGGCAGTCACAGAGTTTATGGCGTTCGCGACGGGCTTCAAACCTCTAAAGAGATACATCTTCTACGACTTCCTAAAGGTGACTGTTTTCGGATTTGACTTTGAAAAAGACCCCAATTGCTTCACCTGTAACCCGACAGGGCTACTTGCCACAGGTGATGAAGGGACAGCCCTGCCGGTGGATATGTTGTTAGATGAACCAAAACCAAGAGAAAAAATCGAAAAAGGAGCCTCAAAAATGGAAACACAAAGCACAGACAGGAAACAGTTAATAACAGACCTGCTGACCGCAGCGCAGCAACAAGGAATCGATGCCGAAGGTAACCCGGATGGTCAGTGGTTCTTAATCAGGAACGTGAAACTTGGCAAGCCGTTCACTAAACCTAACACCGGGGTTATGGTCAAATTCATCGACGGTAGCAAAGACCCCATCATTTTAGTGCCAGAAAGCCTTGAAATAGCCACCGACAGCCAGACTTGCCAGAATTTCCTGGGAAAATCGGCATGCATCAAAGGATGGAAGTCTCTGTGTCCTCATATATTCCAGGATGTCGGGGACGAATTCCTGGTCTTTGTCAGCTGCCTGACGGGCTTTATGGTGAGCCCATCGCTTTGTGGGCTTATGGGCTGTGAAGGTCGGGCTCTTACGCAAACGGAGCAATAGCAAAATCGTTTAGGGTACTCTGAAAGTTAAGACAATGAATCTGCGAGAAGGTATTAAGGCAAGATATCGGCTGATAAAAGCCGGTGAGCACGGCCAACCAGTGTTCCTTGACATGACTGACGACCATGCCATAGAAGCTGTCCGAAATCGATTCGGCAATCGCGATTTACTCGTCTCAGCCTGCTACTACACCGCCCCTGACTCATCGGCACCACGCATAGAACCTCTTCGTTTCCATATCGCCTCGGCTGGTTGGGAACAGGCTCGGACCAGCACGGTGGAAGCTTGTTACTACCTCAATGAACGGCTAAGCATCCCTCCGGACTGCCTCGAGATAGCCTGCACCGACATAGGCGACATCACCAGCCATGGAATCACTGACGGCAACCATGCCGACAGTAATAACTGCCAAACCGGCTCTATTATCGGCCGAGATGGCAGTGATCGTAGGGGCCAGGACAGAGACATCGGTAGTCATTGTGCCGGTGAAAATGACAAGACCGGTAAGAATGGCGGGAATAATCGCGGTTTAGCGAACACGGGCCGTCAAGGGGACGGCAAAGGCAGCGTTTACACAGCCACGAGCAACACCGTCAACAATCCCAGCGCCAGCGACAGCAGTAAAATTACCGGCACAGACATCACGGGCACTGCAGCCGCTGCCGAAATTATCATAACCGTGCAGCCAGTTGTCTTCGGCGGCCAGCCAACGCCATTGATGCCGGCCATGAACTACCAGTTGGCCCGCCAAATGGTCGAGGCTGGAATCGAGAATATTGCTCAAACTGAGGGGTTTTTGAAAGGTTTTTGGAAGAGGGTTATTCATTTAAGGCGCGCCCCTTGTGCATGACGAGGTAAGGGTAGTCGTTAATTTTTTATAAGCCCTTATTGCACAAGGAGGTTTATTATGTTGAAGCGCAAGGCTTTAATGGACTCAATATCGTCAAATCTGCACGGCTTTCTCAAAAAAATCGCTAACCATTTATCAGTGCCGGACAAAAAGTTCCTGCGTGACAGTCTAATAGGACTGCTTCGCTGTGGCAAACCCGTCGTTTGTCAAATGGCACGGCATCTGCCTAACCAGCGGATAAAATTCCTATCCCGCTTGGACAGGCTCGAAGCTCACCTTGTAAAGGATAGTGACTTTGACAACAAAATCAAGGCCGAATTGCCGACTCACTGGCTGCCATTTGTTAAGGATGATACACCTCTTATTCTCGATCTTTCAGATATTGCAAAGCCTTTTGCCAAGAAGATGGATTATCTGGCTAAGATTCGTGACGGCAGCACCGGTGAGTTGGTCAATGGTTATTGGCTGGTTGAATTATATGCATCGCTAAGCCGTAAGAATCCCGTTCCTATATGGCTCGAACCATTCAGCCACGAAGAACCTGACAGCCCCGGACAAAATCCTGTCGTTCTCAAAGCCATCCATAAAATCTTCGAGCTTACGGATAACCGCGGCGTGTTGGTGGTTGATCGCGGATTTGATGGATGGGTGATGTTTGAAGATTGGCTGGACAACAAATATCGCTTCGTTGCCAGGCTTGTAGGAAATCGGCATTTGACGCCGGTTGGTGAGGGTTTGCAGCAACAGATACCGATTCGAGCAGATCGGCTTGCAGAGCAAACTGCGACACCTTATCGCTTTGATAAACTGGTAAAACGTCACGGCAAACCTGCGGTTGGTATCACTCAAATAGGCTGGACGACGGTTCAACTGCCCGGCCGCGATGAAGTGCTGACGCTGATTGTCTCTCGGCTTGCCGGTCATGATGAGGCGATGATGCTGCTGACGAATTTGCCGGTGGAAAATGTCCAGGATGCGAAACGCATTCTCCGTTTTTACATACGAAGGTGGGAATGCGAGGAGGGGATACGTTTTCTCAAGAGCCAGGTAAACCTTGAAAAGATAAGAACATTTAGTTGGTCTGCGATCTGCAGGTTGGTTCTGTTGGCCGTATTGGTGATGATTTATCTGGGTTGGCTTGTCGAAGCGTGTCCAACCCTTTGCGACCGCCTTGTTTATCTTAGCCAGCCGTTGCCGGATAATCCGGATTTTCTTTTATACCGTTTACTGAGCGGGCTGACTGAAGCAATAAATACCTGTTTTGGGCTGCACAAGGATTTGCTGCGGAGAATCTTATGGTAAAAGCCCTAAGTTTGAGTGTGATTGTATTGACAACAGTGTATAGAACTCTCAAGAAGACACTGTTTCAAGGAAGAACTGCAATCCTCATGGCGATGGCGGTCAGTACGTTGTGTATTGTGGGTATGTACCAGTTTTTGGGGACCCCAGGCGATCCATCCAGTGGCCCAGAGACCGACAACAAGACAAACGTTACTCTGAACTACATTTTGTTGCCGTGTGTTGCTCTTGCCGTGGCCATACTCCTGTCGCAGCTTCTTCTGTTTGCAAGCAAGATACTTCCTGGCGAAGAATCCGAAGCAATTGCAAAAGGGACTGAACCCAAGCTGACGAAGCCGAAGTCTCCCGGAAGGCCAAGGAAAGAAAAGCACGTTCAAAAACCATCGAAAGAACTGGCTGACACTGCTGGCACTTCTTCCTAAGACGATCAACTCACTTATGCCGGCATCGACTGGATCTGCAGAGGCACAATGTTCAGGATGATGATCTGGTTAGATAAGGGTGGCGATGGCAGTGAAAAACACAAGACCACAACATAGAGCGCAACAAAGACAGCCGCAGGGGTCAAGGCGATTTCCCGGCCGTCGGCCGCTGTCGCGTGACGAAGTGGAGGCTGCATTCAGAAATGATATTCAGTTTCCACCGCTCCTTTCGCTCGGCCAGGCTGCCCCGTTAGCTCATCTTGCACCAAGCACGATAAAAAGGCTTGCATCAGAGGGATGCTTTCGCGATAGTGTTAGACGAGGTAAGCCCGTCGCCTTCTGGAGAGATAGGTTTGTTGTGGAACTGATGGAATTGGATAATGCGCGAAAACACAATAAACACTCAAAATCGCAGAAAAGTAGAAAGGAGGACCATACAGATGAAACTAATTGACAAACAGATCGTCGAAGCTACAAAGCCGACGATCTACATAGGAAGACGAACCTACAAAAACAAACGTACTGGCACCGTCTGTATCGCTAAGCCCTACTAGGCAGAGTATTTTGCCAATGGCAGACAGCACCAAGAGTCGCTTGGAACAAGCAATAAAGCAGCGGCTGTTCGTGCAGCCTATGGTCTTGCAGAGCGTCTTGAACGCGGGCAGCAGAGAGTACGCGACAGCAGGAGAACAATCCAGGAATTGGCTGATGCCTACTATGCCTGCTGCGAAAAGCGAGGACGAGCACGTAAGACATTAGTTAAGTACCGCGGGCAGTTGGAGTGATTTAAGCAGTGGTGTAAATCGGAAGGGATTCGAAGAGCGAGGACATTTTCTCCAGATGACCTTTTCGCCTATAGGGCCTATCTCTCCGAACAACACGGACTTTCTGACAAGAGCATCTACAACGAGACCATAGTCATCAAGCAGCTTTTTAAGTGGGCTGCAAAGAATGGGTATCTCTCTAGAAATATCTTGGAGTCGCTTCGCTTTGAAAAGGTGAAATCACCAAAGCAACCTTGTTTCACCATAGAGCAGGTGGAATTGCTCATATCCAATGTAGAAGGATGGGCAGTACCGATGTTCGCCACCCTGGCTTTCACCGGCATGCGAATTGGTGAGTTACAGCAGCTTTGCTGGGAAGATATTGATCTTGACCGTAATGTCATCCACGTCCACTGTGGAGGAAGCAGCGGCAGACCCAAGGATAAGCAAGACAGATTCATTCCCCTCCATGCCAGAAAGTTAAGACCTGTACTCCAATCTTTACCCCGGCTGTCAAAATTAGTTTTCATTATGCCCGATGGCAAGAAGGTCTCTGAAAAGAAGCTGCGTGCATACCTCAAGAACATTTGCACGCAGTGTGGTTTTCAAAATCCCTGGCAATATAAGTTGCACACCTTCAGGCATTTCTTTGCAAGTTACTGTGCCCAGCAGAATCTGTCCTACAAGTATGTTCTGGAATGGATGGGACACTCTTCAAGTGACATTCTGGATATGTATTTTACTATGAACGACCGGCAAGCCCAGGCTGCGATGAACAGCGTGAGCTTCGAGGCCAAAAGAGCAGAAAGGTAGGACAGTTCCAGGACAGTCAGTCACACATTTCGGGTCAGCACTTCCTCAACCTACGCTTCTATAAGCATTTACAAAGACAGGCAAAAACCTAACGGAGAGGGCGGGATTCGAACCCGCGGTCCCGATTAATCGGGACACACGCTTTCCAAGCGTGCTCTTTCGGCCACTCAGACACCTCTCCGGGTGCCATCCTATTATTGATTATTGACAATTGATGATTTATTATCAAGCAGAACCTGAAATTTGTGCCTGCCAGGCCAGAGTCTTCCTTGTTTTTCCAGGCAGTTACGAGCATAATAGCACGCGGTGCAAGCAGGCTGGACATTCTTGATATGACCGCGGCTGTGACCATTGATTTGAATCTGCGACAATGAATCGAGGTGAAAGATGGGCGTTCTTTGGGAAATCGTACAAACCGGCCTGATGTATGGCCACTATCGCAAATCCGATTCTATCGAGGACCGGGTTCAGGCTCTCGAAGATCAACTGAAATTGACGCAGAACACACTCCGCGAACTGGTCAAAAAGCTCGAAGAGCTGCACGGAACCGACATCGACAAAGATGGCAGAATCGGTTAAAATTAGCAGTAGGGATAGTACATCTGAAGCCGGATGCCCTCCTGCAAAACTATATTGCTTATGAGAAAGGAGGCGATGTTACATGCCACACACATTAGCCATTCATAAAGTCGCGAAATATGCTTTATGGAAGGATGCTTTTCAAAGCAATGAGTCTATTGCCACTCGTAAAGCTGCCGGCGAGAAATCATATATGCTCCTGCGAACCATTGATGATCCAAACAAATTCGCCCTTCTTAATGAATGGGAAGATATGAACAAGCTGCGGGCATTTATGCAATCTGAGAAATTACGGAAGCTGCAGGCCAATGCTGGTGTTGTTGGGAAACCTGAAATTTACATATTCGCAGAGGTTGAGAAAGGCTCTATCTGATGGAGCTGCGAAGCCCAGTCATAATTTCAGAAAAGTGTACAAGATCTTCCGGTCAATGGCTTTAGATTGTGCAATAGACAAACAGTGCCGGCAAAGACGATAAAAGAAGATATTATCAGTTGTGAATGAAAGGAAAAAGTATGGATGCTAAACGAATCAATGTTCATTGTCTCCAGATCGAGGATAGGCCAGGTGGTCTGCTAAAGCTTCTGGGGACATTGGCATCTGCGAAAGTGGACCTGCTTTGTGGTGCGGCGTTTTCTACTGGGACCGGTGTCGCTCGGGTCTACCTAAGCGCCAAAGACGAAAAGGCTTTCAAGGCATGTGCACAAAAGGCAGGTTTAAAGTCAACAATCGCAGCCGGCTTTGTTGTATCTTGTAAGGATAGAGTAGGGGTTGGTGCAGAGCTTCTAAAACCCCTTGCCGATGCGGGCATTAATGCGGTAGCAGGTATCGCAACTGTTTTCGATGGCCAGTGTCAACTGGTGGTTGTGGTGAATGCGACTGATGGCGAGGCTGCACAAAAGGCGTTGACAGATTGAAAAAGCAAGAGCGTTCTTCAAGTTGTTTCTGCGAGTTGTAGGCAGCGTTGCGCTTCTGGCCCTCGGTGCGGTTGTTATGCCTTACTCCTGGATGAACGCTATCCACAAATGGTTCGGAATGGGCAAACTGCCGGCTGAGCCAATAGTTGGGTATCTTGCCCGTTCCACGTCGGCGTTTTATGCCCTGCTCGGTGCGCTTCTGTGGGTCGTTTCGTTCGATCTGGTAAGGCATCGGCTTGTACTACGCTTTCTTGGCGTGGCGATTATCCTCTTTGGTGGAATGCTTTTAATCGTTGATTTTGTTGAAGGTATGCCGCTGTGGTGGAGTTTTTGGGAAGGGCCAATTGACATTACCTTCGGCGTGTTTATACTGGCATTGCAGCCAGCACGCTGAGGACAGGTCGAGCCAGGCATTTTACGAACAGAAGGAGCCAAAATGAGGGTTATACTGTTCACGGGTAAAGGCGGTGTCGGCAAGACAACCATTGCCGCCGCGACCGCGACACGGGCGGCCGAGCTTGGCTACAGAACGTTGGCTATCAGCACCGACCCTGCGCACAGCCTCGGCGACAGCTTTGATTTGACGTTAGGGAATTCTCCCACCAAGGTCAGCGACAATCTCTGGGCACAAGAGATCGACGTCCTGCAAGAAATAGAGGCCAATTGGAAGACGGTCCAGGACTACATGGCCTCCTTTTTCAAATCAACAGGTGTTGACGACATACTGGCTGAGGAAATGGCTGTACTGCCAGGTACGGACGAGCTATTTGGCTTATTCCACATCCACAAAGCGAATCAGTCAGGCAACTACGATTGTCTGATTGTTGACTGTGCGCCCACGGGGCAGACCTTGCGACTGCTGAGTTTTCCGGAAGTGGCCCGCTGGTGGATGCAGAAGATCTTTCCGGTTGAGAGGAAGGTGGCAAAGACCCTGCGAGCGATGAAAAAAAGAACGATTATGTCGGTGCCGATCCCGGAGGACTCCGTGTATGCCTCCATCCAGGAATTATTCGATGACATCGGCGCGCTAAAAGAACTGCTGGCCGAACCAGAGACGACATCGGTCCGCATTGTCCTGAACCCTGAAAAGATCATTCTGGAGGAGACGCAGCGGGCCTATACCTACTTAAATCTCTACGGGTACCCCGTCGACTGTGTCATCGCAAACCGGATTTTGCCGGATGAAGTGACGGATTCCTATTTTTCTGGGTGGCGCAAAGCTCAGCAAAAGTACATGGAGAAGGTCGAAAGTGTGTTCTCGCCGTTACCGATTCTGCAAAGCAAACTCATGCGCTCGGAGATCGTGGGACGGAAGCTGCTGACCCAGCTCGGCCAGGACATCTACGGCCAGCAGGACCCTACCAGGGTCTATTACAGCCAAAGACCGCAGCAGGTCATCAAGGAAGGACAAACCTATGTCTTGGTTCTGAAGTTGCCCTTTGTGAAGAAAGCGGGTCTTGATGTGCTGAAGAACCAGGACGAGCTGACAATTCAGATAGGCAGCTACCGAAGAGAGATATTGTTGCCCAGCACCTTGAGCTTGCTGCGGGTCGAGAAAGCAACGCTAAAAACAAACGAGCTAAGGATCACCTTCGTGAAAGGAGAGTGAGTTATGGCAAAGAAGCAAGAGAAGGTCGTGAATTTGGTCAAATCGATGCTGGACGTCGAGAGGAATTTCTGGGACTTGTTCCTTGATTTCGTACCGCAAGAGGCCAGGAAGCATTTGAAGGCGGCACGTAGAGAGAAGCTGCTGGCTCTGCGTTCTGTTCTCGAGGCGAAGATCAAAGATTTGGAAGAAGACGAGAAGGCAGCGGACAAGAGAAGGCCGCAAAAGGTCAAGGTCCAGTAGAATGACAGCGGGCCATCAGAAGATGGCAGATCATCCTGCAGTAGCTATAATACCTTCGCAGAGCTCAGGATTTCTGCATGCGCCTGTTCAACGTCGGCGTTTTATGCAATGCTCGGTGCGCTTTTTGGGGTAGTGCCGTTCGACCTCGTTATGAAACAGCAGATAGTCGTCAGACATATCGTTGGGTATCTTACGGGCTTTAGTGTATTTGTGGTCGGTATTCCATTCGGGTTATACCTTGTCTCAGCGAACCTTGACAGATATTTGCCCGTTAATCTCATCGCTGGCGCCAGACTCCGCACAGGCCTTTCATTACTCATCGGCGGGGCAGGAATCGTATTTGTGGCGTGGTCCAACCTCTGGCTATTCTTCGTCGGCGAAGGCGGTCCCGCCGATTGGTTTGGGACGCAAATCAGCCCGCGGTCGCAGCGTCTGGTGACGACCGGACCCTATCGCTACACGCGAAACCCGATGATGTTTGGTGCGCTTTCATCTTATTTTGCGATGGCACTATATTTGAATTCTGCGATTTGCCTGGGACTGGTGGCTGCGATGTCTGTGGGCGCGTCTATTTATCTCAAGGCGGTCGAAGAAAAACGCCTGCTGAGAGATTTCGGTGATTCTTACCAGCGGTATCGCAGGACCGTCTCAATGCTTGTGCCGCTTCCTCCACGAAAGAATACGTGAGCCGACGTGCGGGCAGCGAGTGACAATGGGCGAGAGATTCTATCCGCTACACGCTGTATGCTCTATGCTATCCCTTACTGACTATCTTCGTTTCGTCGGTGCTGAAAGAAATCTTGTAGTAGTTTGCTGCAATCATCGGCCAACACGCCTGATGTCACTTCAACGCGGTGGTTGAGTCTTTCATCTTGTACGATGTTATACAGGCTTTTGCACGCGCCTGTCTTTGGGTCATCGCAGCCGTAGACCAGCCGGTCGATTCGCGCCAGTACCAGCGCACCGGCGCACATCGGGCAGGGCTCTAAAGTGACATACATTGCACAGCCGGTCAGCCGCCAGCTTTGAAGTGCTGCTGCAGCCTGGGTCAGGGCAATAATCTCAGCGTGTGCAGTGGGGTCTTTGAGCTGTTCTCTCTGGTTGTATGCCTTGCCTATTAGCTGGTTTTTATAAACGATAACCGCCCCTATAGGTACATCGCCATTTTCCTCGGCTATCTTCGCCGCCTCGATAGCAACCCGCATGAATCGCTCATCGGTGTCGCCCAATACGGATTTACCCGCTTCATCGCTTACCAAAAGTCGCATCCGAAATAGTCAATTATCAATGGTCGGTAAAAGTACCCCCAAGGGGAGTCGAACCCCTGTCGCCGGGATGAGAACCCGGTATCCTAAGCCACTAGACGATGGGGGCAAAGTCAATTCAAAAATCAAAATGTAAAATGCAAAATTAGTAACGGTCGGATTCAAACTAAGCACACACAGGCTTACAATATAACGATGCTAAGCCGGAAGTCAACCGATAACTGGGGCCGACTAAAGGTGCACCGGGATCTGACCGATAACAAGAGATAAGTCGAGGGCTTGCGCATAAATACTACGGAGCTTTGAAAATGAGTGTGCAAACTTGGTCTAAAGACATTGTTATCGTTCAGTTGCCGGGCGAACCCCACACCAGCAATGAATTAGAGACTGTGATAGACACCGCTTACCAGAAACTCGATTCCGATATAATATTGGATTTCTCAAGAATAGAACGAGTCACGTGCCTGACTCTTTGCCAGTTGACGAGATTGCATAAAACCCTGACCTGCTCGGGGCGTCGCCTGGGTTTCTGCAAAGTCGCTCCCATTACAAAAGAGATATTCGAGGCTATCGGTTTTGACAGAATATTCGAAGACGCTGAGAAAGGAGCGGTCGTCCTGGAGGCATCACAGGCTGCCGAGCAAGGCGGAACTATAAAACTCCCGGACACCGAAAACAGCGAACAAGCTGAAAGAAGAAGCTACTTTCGCCTGGACGTCAGCAAACTGGAGATGAAGGCTTTAATCTGGTATAAAGGCCTCAAAAATAACAGTGATAAAAGCCTGCCCGAACGGTACTGGCAGGCAAAACTTCTCGACATTTCGCAAGCAGGGGCAAAAATTGCCGTCAGCGCTGTAGAAAAGCCGGATTTCGAGCAGAACCAATTTGTCAGGCTGGTGTTGACAGAGACTCCGATCGACCAGACTATAACGCTCGATGCTAAGGTCAGAGAGGTTTTGCCCGGCGCAGATGAAAAGGCGATTCGTCTCGGCCTACAATTTATCGGATTCGAGGCAAATCCTGACAGGCGAAAAGTCCTGCAGCAACTATGCGACTCGATGGCGCAATATTACCTCGCATCGAAATCTTGACCGCAGCCGCCGCTGCAGAAAGCGGGCGATGGGACTCGAACCCACGACGTCCAGCTTGGGAAGCTGACATTCTGCCGCTGAATTACGCCCGCAGGTATTCACATCTTCTGTACTTGTAAGTCTATACGATTATCAGCCTCTCTGTCAAGTCTGATAACTATTTCGCCTGTCAAGTGGCTGACCGTACCTGTCGATAATAACAAAAAAGCGGCCATGATGCTGATAGTATGCCTTTGCAGTTCCGCGAATCGGGGTCTTTCATAAGTGAGACGATACGAACAAATGAAACAAGCGTTTTCTATTGTTGAATTGATGATCGTCGTCGCTATTCTGGGAATCCTTGCTGCTATAGTCATACCACAATTCCAGACACACGCCACGCAGGCCAAAGAAGCTGCGGCTAAAGATAACTTGCGTATATTGCGAAGCGCGATTGAGCTGTACGTTGCCAAACATACCGGCGTTGCCCCAGGCTATAAAGATAATGATCCGACCACTACTCCAAGCAGCGACTATTTCCGCCAACAGACCACAGTTGACAGCCACTATTTTGTAAAGATGCCTCTGAATTCTTTCAACAACCTGGACACCATCAGGATGCTTGGAAATAGTGAAGCATTTCCAGCCGAGGCGACCGGCAATTTCGGGTGGATATATAAGCCAGCCACAGAAACCATAAGACTCGACTGGTCCGGCGTAGATAAAGACGGCATCCGTTACTATGATTATTGAAGTGAGCCTGTGCTTTACGCCAACCCATTGGAAAGGTTTTTTTATTCCCTCAAACTGACCGAGTCGCCGTGTCATTCCTGCGGAAGCAGGAATCCATTAACATATCGCTTGAGTGGATTCCCGCCTCATAAAGGGTGACAACTTTGCGCGGGAAGGACAAAGTGTGATATGTTACTATTAAATACTTACTTACGACAGTTTCCTATTGAATAAACGGTCAGTTTGAGTAATTCAATCTTTGACCTTCTCAAAGAGCAGTGGCTCAGCAAATACATCATTGGGATCCTGAGGAAAGCGAGGGCCGTAGTTAAAAACGTTTATCCAATCAGCCGACCATACTTTTCCATCTTCGGAAACAGTGCCCACAAACCTATCCGTGCTGCTGCCATCAATCACATTGTCCATGTACACAACGTTGATCTTCTTCATTTCAATGCTGACAAACAGTTCCCTGGTTGCCGGCGTATAATTGACGACACAATCCCCCGCCCCATACGTGCTGAAACTGCCGTCTTTCATTTCGACTCGCGTCGTCTTGTTGGGCCTGATTTCAACGTCGCCCATAGGAATAACTGCCGAAGATACAGTTCCATCTACGCTCAGGACTATCTTCCAGGGACTGCTCTGTGCCTTCCAGACCCCGGCAATCTCCGGCGGCAGTGGTTTAGGAATGGAGCGTCCCCTTAAAGGCTCGTGACAGCCTGCCGCACAAAATAAAAGTCCTGTCGACAAAAAAATGATTTTCAACTTTGCATTCGTCATAGCCTGCTCCAGCTCTTTCGGTTAAAAAGCGAAATAGCATTTTACTCAAACTGACCGCTTTTCGATAGTACACTGACATAAGTGATTATACAATAACATGATATCGCATTCTGTCATTCCCGCGCAAGGTTGTCACCCCTGTGGAAACAGGGGCGGGAATCCAATCAATCGATATGTTAATGGATTCCTGCTTCCGCAGGAATGACACGGCGAATCGGTCAGTTTGAGATTTTAGCCGGCAGCGAAAAAAGGGCAATAAAAAAGCGAGACAGACTCTCTAAGAGCCTGTCTCGCTTCATTACTAATTTCTGGTTCGTTTCAAAATTAGCTGCGGCGACGCAGCAGCAAACCACCCAGACCAAGCAGAACAATGGTCAACGGCTCAGGAACCGATACGCTGCTATAGACCGTAGCAAGATCATCGCCCATAAGAGTCAGCATAGCCTGATCCGGACCTGTCCACGTCAACTTAATGCCATCAACCAGTAAGCCCGCGGTGGATAGTGGGGGAATATCACTGGAGGCAATGGTTATGGCGCTGAGGTCCACAACCGTCTTACCCGTCGCATCTTTAACCAGGCCCAAATACTCCGCCGGCGTTATTCCCGCCTCGACAGCAGCATCCTCCAGGTCCTGGTATTTCGACAGATTACCTTTATAAACCAACGTTCCGCCATTGATCGAACCTGGTCCCTCTACAAGCAGGTAGAGAGCCACATTTGTCGTTGCACCATCGCCACTAATAGAAACGGTACTCGTTGCTGGATCGTATCCTAACGACAAAGCTGCGTTCGCCAGTGAGCACATTCCAAGAACCAGTACTAAAGCTACTAACTTTTTCATCATCTTTCTCCTTCCAAAAGAACTTTTTACAACTCCCTCATTCATTTTATTGCATTTTCAAAAACTAAGTCGTTACAACTTTCGCCAAAACAAATGCTTGCTTACCTCGGGCAATCGCCGGCAAGAGCCGCATCTTTCTTCGACCAGTTAGCCACCAGAATATTCAAGTCATTAGTGTATACCCGGTACTTTGGTATACCTTGTGACTTGTGATCGATGTCCGCGCAAGGGTTGAGAGTCGGATCGTCGGCTTTCTTCGACCAGTTAGCCACCAGAATATTTAAGTCATCGGTGTATATCCGGTACTTTGGTATACCTTGCGTTTTGCCGTCTGCGTCACCATCGCACTGATACCCGCTGCCTTTCGGCTTTGCGCACCAGCAATCAGGCTTACCCAGAAGAACCCAGTCGTTATACTGCGAGTTTGTGGTGGGGAAGCAGTCCACAACGGCCTTTATCTCGACAGCCGTTGCCTGGGTTGTGTCCACAGTCGGAGTGACAGCCGGATCTGTAAGCACTACACCACCACGAGTG
>Ga0172365_10001695_pt1 | contig 15954 bp, 12 predicted proteins | sample LakKivSesite48cm_FD_114535 | JGI IMG/M metagenome (GOLD analysis project Ga0172365, IMG submission 114535) | Sediment microbial communities from Lake Kivu, Rwanda - Sediment site 48cm | ecosystem: Environmental > Aquatic > Freshwater > Lake > Sediment | place: Rwanda: Western Province, Lake... | reverse complement strand
GAAAATTTGAAATTGTAAGAGTGAGCAACATCTCTTCCATTCAACAGCCAGCAATCTTCCAAGGTATCTGTCCATTGTCGCTGTTTTGCATGAAAGACCTTCACTGTAGGATTGGGTGGTGAGCATTCCCCATCTTCTGGAATCGTTAGATAAAGATATGGGCTTACAAATGCTAAAAATCCATGGGTTATTAATATCGTCTCGCCTTTCTCATTTTTTATAACTGCATCGGCAGGCCTATAAGGAGCGCAAGTATATATCCCCACAGCATCCATGTATGGTGATACGATCACATCGATATTTCCCTTAACTTCTTCGGTGTGCTTCTTATTGCCATTTTCATCATAATAATGTATCTTGTATCTACGCCCTTCTTTTGTTTTTTCTTCAAGTTCTGCATTTACATAAATAAAATTCAACCCCGGATACTTTGCCTTATTCTTCTTCACCCACTGATTATATTCTTTTATGCTTGTTGTCTCTAATACTTTCTCTACCTTCACCTCTGCCCAGGAAAGGCAGAGAATAAATGTAAACATTGCTAAAATTATTCTTGGCATAATGCCTCCTCTTTGGCTTTTTCTGTTTGGATTTGCCTTAAGGCCTTTGAAAAGACAAAAATTCCTTCGAGAGAGAGAGAGAGAGTGTGTGTGTGTGTGTAAACTCTCTTTATATGGTTTGGCATAACCATAGTTTTCCTTAATTTTATGATAAATTATATCCATAAATTCTCCTTTGTCAAATGTCGTTCCAACTTGAAAATAGCAACTTTTCTTCCAACTTTAAAATCGCAACTTTTTAGCTTAAGATTCTCTCCCAAAAGGAGAGAAAAATGGCATTTAGATTGGGGGATAAATTGCTTAAGTTAGCACAGGTTTTGCTTGTAAAATCTGAGAATAGTCGTATAGCAAGACAAGGGCAAATTTTTTAATAGAAAAATATTCTCTGCAGGGCTAACCTCTGGTTCCGTAAGGACCATCGGTTCTTGAGGAAAGCCTTGCTCTACAAATTCTTGTCTTGAATGTTACTCAATCTTCACAATCTTCTGGACAATATTTCGACTACTGGTTCTTATCTCCAAAAAATATACACCTGGTTTGAGCTCTTCAGTTTTCCAGATTATGTTATTGCTTCTGTTCAATTCTTTGATTAGTCTTCCCTGACTGTCATAAATTCTTATTTTTGCCTCAGTATTAAGACCATTGAAATGGATTTCATTTCTGAATGGGTTTGGTGTGATCTCCAGTGCCAGGTGCTTAGCTGAGTAGTCCTCACTTATCCCTAATTGTGCTGAGGATTCATTGCTCAACCTTGATTCGGTAAAAGCCTTGATCTGGGCAGTGGCGCAATAATAGTAGATAATACCCGGAGAGACTCCATAATCATCATAGGTAGTGTCTGTTATCAGTGTAGTATTAACTTTTGTATAAGGACCGCCAGAGGTTTGACTGCGATAAAGATTATAACCTGCAATATCTAATTCCACATTTTTCTGCCAGGTAATATTGATATGATCGGTAATACCTATGGCAATTAGATTCAGTGGTGGTTTTGGATGGAACCAACCAGTATTCCACTGATCATGATAATATGTGCCCCAATCAGTATAGTAACCATGATAAGGGATATCCTGTATTGTCCAGAGATTTACCGTGCCATTGCTTACGAGCAGGGCAATTTCAATATCGCCATCAAGGTCAACATCACCAACTGATGGACTATTCACAATTGCGGCAGCAGCAGTAGCAATGGGCCAGTCTGTAACGAGCGAGCCATTGCCTTCATAGGCATAAAAATTGCCAGGGTTCAGATTGTCTGCAACGAGGACCTCGCGGACATTATCATTATCAACATCAAAGACAATTGGTGAACACTCTAACATATCACAGGTGACAGGCCAGCCACTTACCTGATTTCCATTATGATGTCGTGCTGATAAATTTGGTCCACCGATTATATGCCCACCACCAAAGATTTCCAAATCACCGTCGCCATCAATATCACCAACAACCGGCATTGTATAGGTCTGGGGTCCTGGATAAGTCTGGGGCCAGCCACTGAAATTTGTTCCATCGTGATGATATATATTAACATAGTTTTGATAACTTGTATAATATGAGTGTAGTATTTCTAAATCACCATCGTTGTCCAAATCAGCAAGAACAGGTTGGGCATAACTCATACCACCAGCGACATTCAATTTAGGCCAGCCTGGTTCTGTATTACCATTCTGATCCCAGACATAGACCGAATAATAAGAAAGGCAGACAATTTCAAATAAACTATCATTGTCTATGTCTGCAATCGCAATTGAGGCGACCGCAAGATAATCAGTATTCTGGGGCCAACCTGGATAAATAGTTCCATCGTGATTCCACACATATACATGCCCGGGTTGTCCAGATTGCATCTGTGCCATAATGATTTCTAAATCTCCATCGTGGTCAAGGTCAAATAGGACCGGCGCAATAAATCCGAGGACTCCATTTGCGTTCTGTGGCCAGTTTGGATAACTCGTGCCGTTTTGATTATAGATATAAACATAACCATTGCGTGCGGCGATTACTATCTCCATATCACCATCGTTGTCTATGTCACCGACCGCGGTCTTTGCCTGAACCATACCACCAACCGTCACAGGCCAGCCAGGTAGTAAATTCCCCTGATAATCCCAGATATAAACCTGATTGTTGGTGGAACCGACAATAATCTCAAGATAACCGTCATTATTTACATCTGCAAGATTTACGCCACTGGGTGCATAATTTGGATTTACTCCTATTGTTTTGGGCCAATTAGGCATCTGCTGGGGTGGAGTGAATGTATGAATCCGATTTAGGTCAAAACTTCCGATTGAATATGTTCGGCCATCAAGGTCAGTTTTATACACCTCGCTTGATGATTGAAACATTAAAACAGCCAAAAATAAGGGTATCATCATTACCTCCTTTTATTGACAAAGTCAATGCCGGAGGGGGGATTTGAACCCCCATGCCCGAAGGCCTACGCCCCTCAAACGTATGTGTCTGCCAATTCCACCACCCCGGCTTAAAAGCTAGTAAGAGGTTATTGGGTTTGGATGCCCGTTTTCAATACTCTATAAATTATAACCAGAATCATTAGCTTGTCAATTGCAGAATAATTTATCTGTTTTTTCTTGACTTTGGGTTTATCTCATATATAATATTTTATCGGGGCGTGGCGCAGTTGGTTTAGCGCACCAGCTTGGGGTGCTGGGGGTCGTCCGTTCAAATCGGATCGCCCCGATCTCTTTTTTGGTAAATCCCAGTGAGTCTTGATTTTTATGAGATTTTTTTGTATAATCTTCTATGCCGGTGCTTTTTATCTTTACCACTATGATAATCCACAATGATAAAATTTTTGAAGTTGATTATATAGATCAATCATTCAAGAATTTATCATTAAAAGAAGAAATTATTGATTATGCAATGCAGGATTTGCTCTATGCCTTGACCAACCACAACATTTACAGCATAGACACAGTAAATCTTCAGATTCTTGACCACACACCCCTGCCCCAGAAATTCAATTATATTACCATTGGTCAGGATGAAATCTTTCTCATTTCTACTTCAGAGATAATAATTCTCAATAAAAGTAATCTTGCATTCAAGGCAGGTATTGGTATTGAAACCGAGGATTATCAACCAATGATTGCCCCTGTGCAACTACCCCAGAAGAATTTAATATATTTAATTGCTAATAGCGAAAAAAGAAGTATCATCAAAATTATTGACCGTGCAAAGGGAAGAAGAGTTAAGAGCTCATCGTTTGTTGGGATAAAAAAATTTTATTATCTCCCCGAGGAAAAAAACTTTATTATTCTTTGTCAATCCGGGCTACTGTTTCTTGACTTGAATTTAAAGATAAAAAAAAGTGTTAAATTCAAATTTCCCGGAGAGGGCTTCTTTTTTTATAAAGATGGCTATATTATTACAAACCCGCAGGGAATCTGTTTAATAGATTTAAATGGCAAGATTATTGATTTCCAACCTGTGGTATTAAATCGTCCGCTCCAAAACCTTGGTTTTGTCTTCTGGAATAGTGATTTTATCATTTTGATTGACCCGCTTACATTGCACATAAAGCATATATTAAAAAATATTAAAGATATTTACGAAATTCATCCTTTAAATAATGAGCAAAATATATGTATTAATAAGAATGACGGATTGTTTGTAATGGAAAATAAAACCGGTTCAATTAAAAATCTGGTTAAGAAAGAATTTGCCCGGATAGAAATGCCTGAAATTCAAAAAATTTCAGAGGATTCCCTTTTTTACCTCCAGTTTGGCGCATTCTCTGATAATCAATATGCCCAGAATTTCTGTGATAGTATCAGAAAAATGGGATTACCAGTATTTATTGATTCCGGCATTGATAATTTATACCGGATTAAATTGGGTGGATTTATGGAGAAAAGTTTGGTGCAGGAGATTATGGAAAATTTTGGCATTTCAGGTTGGCTTGTTTATCATAAAAAAATTGAATCTGATGTTGATTCTTTATTTTCATTTAATCAAAATACTTATTATCTTCAAAAAGGTATTATTATCAAAAAGGAGTGAGCTATGAAAAAGATTATCAAAACCGAAAAGGCACCCAAAGCAATCGGTCCATATTCTCAAGCCGTTGTTGAAAATAAGTTTCTCTTCACTGCGGGTCAAATTGGCATTTTGCCAGAAACCGGGGAGATTGTTCAGGGTGGCATAAAAGACCAGACAAAACAGGTTTTAGAAAATCTCACAGCAGTGCTACACGCAGGTGGTGCGGATTTGCAAAATGTAGTAAAAACAACAGTCTATTTGACAAAGGCTGAGGATTTTCCACCAATGAACGAGGTCTATGCGGAGTATTTTAAAAATGAACCGCCAGCACGAACCACTGTCTTTATAGCTGGTTTGCCAAAGGGGGCATTGATTGAAATTGAGGCAATCGCAAAAATTCAGAAAGGTTGAAAAAAAATTAGGACTGAATTTTAAAAAGAAACGACTGCTAAAAAAAGCATTGACCCATTCTTCAGCAGTAGCGCTTGACCGGGCTAAATCTAATGAGGTCCTTGAATTCCTTGGCGATGCAGTCTTGGAACTGGTGGTGCGTGAGTTTTTGATTGAAAAATTTCCGGATATGAACGAGGGCGAATTGAATCAGTTGAAAAAAAGATATACGAGTGAAGAGGTACTATACAAGATTGGTAAAAGAATGGATGTTGGCGAATTTCTGATAATGGATAAAGGTGAGGAATTAACAGGAGGTAGAGAAAGGCGATCAAACATCAGTTGCGGATTTGAGGCAATATTTGGTGCAATATACCTTGACCGCGGTCTTGGATATACGAAAAAATATTTTCAGAAAATCTTTTTGAGTAAAAGATTCAAACTTTCACGAGACTATAAATCACTATTAAATCAGTGGGCAATGAAGAATAAAAAAGAGGTTGATTATCAGGTAATCAAGGAACAAGGTCCACCCCATAGAAAAATATTTTATGTCGCATTATTTATCAATAACAAAAAGGTTTCTGAAGGTAAGGGAAAAAGCAAAAAGAATGCGGAGCAAGATTCAGCGAGGAGTTTTTTGAAAAAGAGAAGATATACAAGAAAATTGACTGGGTAGTTATTAATTAAGAGTCTATTTAATATTGTTTGAATCCTTCTCGTCCGCCACAAATTCTACAACCATTTGCGTTGGTTTACCCCTGACTGTGGGTGGGGCGAGTTGTTGACCTTTTAACAATCGGGAAATCGTTGTATCTTCCTGGGGTGTGATTGTATTACCTGTGGCAACATTCAGAATTCTGCCTGTTGAATCTACCATTGCCCGAACCACAACGGGCGCCCTCTTCTCCTGCGCTATTGTCCCACTTACTGCTGCTGGAATTTCTGCACTTTCATAGGTTACTTCTGCTTCTTTATCGGCAACAGCTTTTTTTTCTGCAGCCGCCCGAGAGGGCGCAGGTGGAAGCGAGCGCGTTTTTGCTACAATACCGGGTTTTGGGATTACCACATCAATCTTTTCGGTTTGTGCAGGTGTTTCATCGGAAGCCAACAATATGCCGATTCTATTTTTCATCCCCACAGGATTTTCTAAACTTTCACGGCCTGTGATAATAAGGACCAAAACCGCAGCCGCAGCAACCGGCAGTAATACGGGTAGAAATTTCCAAATTACCGGGCCATGCCTTTTTTTGATTTTCTCCATTACATTCTTTTTAAGGTTGAAGACAAACTCTCTTGAAGGTTCTTCAAATTCCACTTCTCTTAAACTGGTATCAAGGGTCTTAAATTGCTCAACGATCTTCTGGCAGGATGAGCAATGTCTGAGATGTTCTTCTACTACGTGCCTTTCATTTTCATTGAGTTCATTATCAATATAGGCACTCAATAATTCTACTGAAAACTCACATTCTGGTTGTTCTGGTCTATTTAGTCTGTCTGGTTTCATATCTTTTTAACCTCTTAACTTTATAACTTCAAATCTTTAAATATATCTCTCAAACGCTGCCTTGCCCTTGCAAGCCTGGACATCACCGTGCCCGGGGGAATGCCCATTGCCTGGCTTATCTCTTCGTAAGATAATTGTTCTTCAATCCTTAAAACGAGAATTGCCCGATAATCCTCGGGTAGCTGTGCCATAGCCTCAGCAATCCTTTCTTTTAACATTTTATTTTTCACCATCTGCACAGGATCGTCTCTGTTATCCGCATAATTTTGCACCCATTCAAGTGGCTGGACATCAACCTTTTTCTCCTTTTTAATAAAATTGAGCGTATGATTAACAGCAATCTTGGAAAGCCAGGGGAAAAACCTATTGCCTGATTTAAAACTCTTGATTCCATGATAAGCCTTGATAAATATCTCCTGAACCAAATCTTCGGTATCATCGCGGTTATGCACCATCCGATAGACAAGGCGATAAACAGACATCTTATAACGCTCAATAAGGGGTGCAAATGCCTCGCAATCCCCATTTTTTACCGTTTCAATCAAAATTTCATCGCTCTCATTATTATTATACACAAAATGTCCTGTTTTATTCCCAAATGGATCTATTTTTAATTACTTTTTAGAGAAGTATTTAGTTGATAACCTTCAGGTATTTCAAAAACCTTATCACTTATCGGCACAGTAGAAATTTTTTTAATAATGCTTTTGGTTTTCAATAATATCTCCATTCCCTGATTTTGCATATTGAGACTGAATTCAATCTCCAGAGGAAAACCATTGGTTTCAGAAATTCTTTTCTGTAATTCTTTGATTACCTTTTTATCAAAACCAATTATACTGGGTTCGGTGATATTATTCAGTATCTTTTTGTTAAATGCCATAATCTCATTATAACCAGAAAAATCCGTGCCCAGCCACATCGTCTGAATTATCTGTAAATCGTCATTATTGGATTTTATATTCATTGATATTACATACTTATCACAAATTATCTTGAGGATTGCTTTGGTTTCATCGAATTTTTCAATTTTTATTTCCGGTAAAATATCCTGAGTTTCAGCAGCTGATGTCTCGGCTAAAACAGTATTCAATGGAATTTCAGAAAATTCTTTATTCTCATTATCAAGGACCCAGACCACACCCTTGTCCAGACGAATAATTGTAAATTTTTCTATTTCTCCTAACATTGGACTCTTTGTCTTGAGTTCGGTACGCATCCGGTCACCCTTTATAAAATTACGAATCACGGTGATACCTTCACCCATACCCATCATTCCCTGGCTTGTAGTTTCCATTTCATACATTACATCCGCATAAATACTTGAACAGAGAAAAATAAGAACAAAGAATTTCTTCATAGCTCAACTCCTGTTTAAACCTTTATGCTAAAATTCAGGTTCCAAGTTTTCCTTGCTTGTATAATTCAATTGATTCTTTTGCCTCCTGATTTGTCGGGTCAATCTCTAAGGCATGCTGAAATGCTGACATTGCTTCATCAAATCTCTCTAATTCAATTAATGCCTTACCCATATAAACATAGGCAAGACTATAATTTATATTACGCTTAATTGCTTCCTGAAACATTTCTACTGCCTCATTCAGTTTTTTGGTCTTTATGTATAACAATCCAAAATTATTGTAGATTTCAGCAAGGTTTGGTTCTAATTTAAGCGCCTCTTCGAATATATTTTTAGCCGCCTTGTCTCTACCCAAATCTGTAAGCACGAGTCCTTTTAGATTGAAATATTCAGCCAGTCTATCAAGTTCCAATGCCTTATCAATTTCATTTAACGCAAGTTCATGATTGCCCCGATAATAATAAAGGGTTGCTCGGTCAAAGTGGTCGAGTGCCTCTTTTTTCTTTTTCGTAATCTGTTCTTCTTTATATTGTTCGTCCTGTTTAGCAAAATACTCTTTCAGATTCTTTAACACCTCACTGCTGAATTTTGAAATTTCAAGCTGTTGTTCCAGCGATTCCTTAAACTGTTTTTGTATTTCATGGGTCATCCGGTTAATCTGATTGTTGAGTTCGCCAAACTTCTCAGATAACCGGGCAATATCACCAAAGGTCTTTTCATACTGTTTTTCAAGATTACCAATCTCTTTTTTCATTTCCGTAACCAAATCCTTGACTGATTCGTGCATACCCTCACCGACATTTTCTACACCTTTGCGCATTCCTTCGGCAAGTCCGGCAATTTTTCCTAAGGATTCAAGGTAATTGCGATTCAGATTGTTCATCATTTCGCTCATATTCGCAATATTGCTCTGGGTTTTATCAAAAAGCCCTTCAAAATTAGCAACGGTTGTCTGAATGTTATTTAAATAATTTACGTAACTCTGATTTGTATTATTCAGGAACTCACCGATATTATGCATCCCGTTCTTGAGTGTGCTATTTAGCTCATCATACTTACTTAAACCTTCCTGCACAAGATTCAGCTGGCTATTTAAGGAAGTTTTTAATTCATTAAGTGGTGTTGAAAATGAACTGAGGTTATTCTGGATATTTATCAGGTTATTAACGAATTCATTCTTTAAATTTGACAATTCTGGTTTGATGGCATTGATAGTATCATTAAGCTTCTGGATAATGCTGTTAGAAACTTTCTCAAATTGACCGCTGATTATCTCAGTATTACCCTGCTGGATTTTTGCGAATTCATTAAAAAGCACCTTTAATTCATCAAGTTTGAAACCAATTGTTGCCTGCAAATCCTTAATCAAAGCCTGTTGATTATTCTCCTGGGCTTGAAGTAAGGAGTTCAAAGATGTCCTGAGTTCATTAAGATTGTCACCGATTGTATTCTGGAGTTCTTTCAAAAGTGTTGTTTGGTTCTCCTGCTGGGTCTTGGCGATGTCATTATAAACAGATTTTAATTCATCAAATTTGGTTGCTAAATTTTGCAGTGCAGTTAATCCTTCAATCTTTGTTCCGGTAATTTCGCTTTTTACAATTTCTGCGATGCTATTTATGCCGTTAACGATATTTTCAACAACTTCAAATTTCTTTAATATCTCCTGGGCTGAGGCATTGGTTTTTTCTATTTCTGTGCTGATTGTTTCTGTACCTACCTGATATGTAGTAGCAATCTTTTCTATGGCGTTTTTTAGTGTTTCGGTTTTGTGGTTTATATTTTCATTTAATCCTTCAAAATTACCTTTTATCTCAGTTAGATAATTCTTTAAATCTTCGGTTAATTTATTCTGACCACCGGCAATATTACCGCTTGTCTCCTGTAATAATTTTAGACCTTCAATCTGTTCCCGGGTCGCATTATTCAATGTTTCAAGCTGGACAAGATTTTTTTCTGAAAGATTTTTAATTGTCTCAATCAGGGTATGCTGTATTTCTGATAGATGGTCAAAACCAAGGGCGATTACCTCATTCTGTTTTTTCATTATATCAAAACGATTGAGGAGTGCGTCCTGGAGTGTTTGAATTGTTGTAGAAACAACAACCCCCAGTGCCTCATTACGCTGGAACATTTCGTCTTTTAATTCTTTAACGCCATTTTTAAAATCCTCAATAATAATACCATTTTTGATATTGGAAGAAAGCAATGAACATAACTTTGCCGCGCCATCATAGACCATACATTCATTTTTTATGCAATCCTTAATCTCTATTTCTTCACCAATCTTTTTGCCATCGCGATCAAAAATTTCCTTTCTTTTAACAAGGAATGGGCATTTCATTAAATCCTCCCTTCAATAAAATATCTTCCCCTGCCCAATCGTCGCTCCTGTGCCATTTTTTCATATCTTTCAATCCTTGGATAAAGCAAATCATCTCCGAGTACTTTAAGCGCACTTGCCGCTGCAGTATAAGAGCCCAGCGCCTCATAGACATCTGCATAGAGCAATCCGGTATCTTTATCAACAGGCAATGTCCTCAGTGTTTCCAGGGCGTCAATGGGTTGATTCTTTTTTAGTAATATTCTTGCTTTCAAAATTATATAATCTCTTTTTTGCGTTACATTTGGGCTGATTAAATTCAATTCCTTTTTTGCATCAGTTATTTTATCCATTAATAAATATATATTTGCCCTTAATAACCTATCATCATCGGTATCGCCAGTTATCTCTTTCAATTTCTGATTAAAATACTCATTTCTTATCTTTCTTATGGTTTTGTATACAACGCCGCGATTTTTTGTTTCTTGTAAAAGTTTTGTATATATCTCCAGAGTTTTGTTTACTTCACCTTTTTCAAAATACAATTGCCCCTGTTTCAACAAAATTTCTTCTTTCTTTTCCGGCAGAAGATTTTCAAGTTTTTTTAGATACTCAATTGCCCGTTCATAATCCTTTTTATAACTATGGATCTGGCTTAAAAGCATATAGACCGGTACAGATTTTTCATCCTTGACAATAATTTCTTTGAGTTGAGGAATTAAATTATCACCAAACTTTGGTTCTCTATCAAATAATTTCATAAACAATTCGGCTGCCATATTCATATTTCCAATCTTTTTGTATAAAATTCCGGTATAATGCATTAATTCGGGTGATTTTTCATAGTATACTTTTAGTATCTCAATAACACCGGGAATTTCTGCAGGTGCAATCTCTGTGAGTTTCTTGTAGATTTCAATTGCCTTTGCATAATTTTCTTCAGTGAGGAAAACCTTACCCAAAAAATAGTAAGATGGCATATGGGTGGGGTTTTTAGAAAGAATTTGCAGGATAAACTGTTTTATCCACGGTGCCTCTTTTTTATCAACTTGATAGATTTCCTCAATTAGATAGAGGGCGTCTTCAAGATTGTTATAGTCAAAATAAATCTGCGCCAATCCTTTGCGGGCTTCTATATCCTGGGGTTCTTCGGAACAGATTCTTTTCATTTCCGATATTGCCGGTTCGCGGAATGAATGGTCCTGTGTCTGGGCATTGATATATAATTTTATTGCGGCGGTCTTTATGTTTGCCAGATAATAAACCCTTGCCAGACTGAATGACAACAGTGCTGAAGGAGATTGTGATTGTAATTTTTCAAGTAGTGGTAGGATCCGCGGGACCAGATTATTATCCAGTTCGCAGGATTGTAAAAGATGTTTTATCCCCTCCTGATACTTTTTTAAATTTATCTCAACAGCGCCCATTGCAAAGACAACCCGAGGATTGGCAATCGCCTTTGTAGAAAGGGATTTCAACTCCTCCAGCACATATTCTGCCCTTGCGGGAACAATCCGGGCCGTGAGCAGATACTCCTCTACTGCTTCATCAATTCTCTTTGCTCGTGCCAGTGCCCGACCCCGGGCAAAATGTGCCGGCACATTACTCTTATCTACGGCAAGAATTTTATCTAAATATTTTATGACTTCATTAGCATAATCAATTTCTCCATCAAGGGCAAGCATCAGGGGCCTAACGCCATCGCTTAAATTACCACCTTCCACAAATGCCTGTCCCAACCTCAGATTGAAATACTGGGCTTGAGGTCCAAAAACTTCGATACCCTTTTTCGTTTCTTCAATCACCCGGTCATAAAGTTTACGATGGAAGAATGTATCAATCAATAAAGTCCAGACTTCACGGTCTTTCGGGAATGCCTTAAGCGTATCATAAAATTCATCAATGATTTCAAAGAATGCCTTCGGGTCCACAACCTGTGCGGTTTTGAAAAATTGGGTAGCGATTTCAATCTCACCATCCTTCATAAAGGTTCTTGCCGCAGTTAAAAGCAGAGGTACTGCCTTGGGTCTTTCTTTTATTACCTCTAATAATGCCCGCTTTGCGGGTTCCTTTGTATCGGGTTTTGTCAAGAGTTCGTCGAATTTCTTTATTGCCTGGTTATATTCACCAGCAAATGCATAGCCCCGAGATAAGGCAATATCAAAGACCGTGGGTTCTGTATCCCTATGCCTTTCAAATATTTTTATTATCCTCTTCGCATGTTCAGGTTTATGATTTAAAAGTGTATCGAGCGTAGCTACGAAGGCAATTAAGTTTTCTTCCTCTTCAATATGCGGCTTTAATAATGCAAATGCCTCATCATCTTTATTCAAGTTAATTAAGGTTTTTGCCTTGAGATTTAGATAAACAGGATCCCGTGGTTTTATCTTCAAAATTTCGGTTAATGCCCGATTGACCAATTCATATTTTTTATTCTCCAAGAGCGTTTCAAATATTAATGAAGCATTTTCATTTTCGCCTTTATGACTATAACATATTCCTAAAAGATAAAGGGCATAGATATTTTCCGGAGCATTTTCCAGTATTAAATTGAGATTTAAGATATACTCATCAATTAAGCCACGGTCTATATTATATGCCTTATCAATTACCTGCACCGCCTCATCAATCTTTTTTTGCTTTAGATAGAAATTTACCAAACTCTGAATAACAAGGGGATTGTTCGGTTCTTTTTCAAATGCCTTTTCATATCTCTGCATTACCTCCGAGTGCTGGTCTGGTGCGCTCTCAAGAATCCTTTCAAATTCATTTATTGCCAGAGAAATGCGTCCAGCATGGAGCAGATTATCTGCAAGGCTGAACAAAACCTTTAAATTTTTGGGATTTATCCTCTGTAGTTCCCTTAAGGTTTTTATTACATCGTCAATCTTTGATGGGTCTTTTTTTAGTAATGCCTCCAGTCTTGATAATGAGGCATCAAGGTCACCTTTTTTTACATACAATTCGGTTATAAATTGGCTGAAGGTTGCTTCTAAATTTGATGGGGGATGGATTGTAATGAAGGTGTCAAGCAATGGATCAATAAAATCAGGAAATTTTTCATAGATACGCTGTGCTTGATTCAATGCCTCGGTAGAATGTTCCGTACCCGCTTCGGTTTTGAGTAATAATAATGCAGCATATGGGTCATTGAATCTTTCCCGTGCCATTGCCTTTGCCCAACCAAGTAATTGTTTTCCAAACCCTCCCGCATTCAGAAGAAATTCTATGTTCTCAAGTGCTGTCTTACCATCCTGATAAATGAAGATGATTGTGCCATAGATAATTAGATTTTCAAAATCATGTTTTGATATCACTTTCTTGGTGATAATGTGCTGTTTCAATTTTTCATAGCGATTGATCAGTAATTTTATCTCCCGTTCATTAAATGCCCTTAAAACCTTGAATAATTCTTCATACTGTTCCTGGTTTACATATAACTGTAACAGAAAATCACCAGCGTCAATTGATGTGTAGCGGAAAAAATAATCCGAGAGCAACCCAATAATTTCATCTACCCTTGAAGGAACAGCAACCTGTGCAGTTCTTAGTGTTTCTACAGCTTCTGTTCGTTGTTCGTTTTCAAAATATAATCGGGCAAGTTCCAGATATAAAGGAAAAGATTCCTCAGTCTCAGTTAGATTTTCCTCCAGAACCTTAATTGCTGATTGATTCTTCCCCTCTTTGACATATTCCTGGGCACGCTGTAATGCCTTTTGCGGATCCTTGCCGGCAAAAATTTCAAACATTTTTCGCCTTCCTTTTCAGCTCATCCCTTTTGTATGCTAATCCATCAACGATTGAATGGATTGGTTCGCTACCACAGGCAATCAAGAGTCCACTGATAATATAATCAATCCAGTGGCTGATGTTTGAACCAGTATCAAGGCCGAGTTCCTTGATAAATCCAAATTGGAATGAAAAGGCAACAATTAATCCGAGAACTGTGCTCACAAACCAGGCATACACCCGATTTTTCCCTGCAGGTAAAATATACAAAATCTTCTCGGTTACTCTTTCCACAATCAACGAAAGCGCCAGTAAAAGGATTAAAATCTTACCCATATAAATACTCGGTGGTTATTCAATATTCCCCTTGTTAATCCCTTTTTACGCCTTTTATCCCTTGTTTACCCCTGTTTATTCAGAAAGTTTTTGCAATTGAAAATATGCTCTTTAATTGTTCATCGGTCTTTCTTAATCGTGCCGAGAGTGTTTTTGTAAAAACCCAGAGCAGTTTGTAGGCAATGCCTGTATCCTTGGCAAGAAGTCTGCGAAAATCATCTTTGCCAATGCATAACAATATTGTATCATCATTGGCAATTGCTGATGCGGAACGTGGGGCATCATCAATCAGCGCCATCTCACCGAAATATTCACCTTCACGCAAGATTGTCAGTGCCTCTTCACCAACACCAGGTACAATTGTCGAGATCCGGATACTACCAGAAACAATCAAATAAAATGCGTCACCAATATCGCCTTCTTTAAAGATCACTTCATTTTTCTTCGCACGCCGTTCTTTTGAGATAGATATCAGGATATCCATCTCACTGGGTGTCAGTTCCCTGAAGAGGTAAACCTGACTTAATGCTTCCTTTTCCCTCATCGCGCCTCCATTACCAGACGGCATTTTTCGCCCCGTTTTACAACTGGAACCTTTAGCTCCCAGCGGAGTAATCCAATGCAAACCCTTTCAAATATACTTATTACCTGAACCTTGGCAATTGTAAAATCAGGCATCTTTTTACCACCAACGACGCGTTCCTGATAGACATCAAAGATATCACCAACTGCAATACCAGAATTTTCGCCCTGGTCAAGGTATACAAAGACATGGGGTGGTGTTATATTTTCCGTTGATTTTACCTCTACAACATAGCCTTCAAGCTCTTTTGATGCTGGTAAAAGTGTGACATTCTCAGGGGCCAACTGCGGTTGATAAGGTGTGACAAGGTCACCATTTCTTATAATATCATAAGAATCAATCACCTTGCACCGAGAACCTTCTTCTCCAACTTGTTCAACCTCTGCCCTTCCAAGCACGATTATTTCTTTTCCTAAGAATTCACCGGTTTTTGGATGGCTGATGCTTTTGCCTGGACGATAAATGGTAAGGATATCGCCAGCCTTTACATCATTTGCACGGTCAATATAGACCGTTTTATAGGCACTGATATTCTTCTCGCCGGTAGGCTCGGTTCCGGTAATCGTACCCCATAAAGGAAGGTCTTCAGTGAGAATAAAGCCGGCACGATGGATGATATCTTCACTGAATATGTGCTCTTCAGGTTTTACCACAGAAATAACTTCAGCGGTTTTTTTACCCGGTGGCGCAGGAGGAACATAAGTGTAAGTGTATGCTTCTTCAGGGACGATTTCAGGGGGAACCACAACTGCAGTTTCACTTGGTGGTGGTACCACACCAAGTGATTCTTCAGGTGAAGGTGGAATGACAAATACCTGGTCAGGGTATATCCAGTGCGGGTCTTCAATCTGGGTCAGATTTGCCCGCCATATATAAGGCCATAAAAACGGGTTCTGATAGTAAAACCCGGCAATATCCCACAGTGTATCACCAGGTTTTACAGTATGCGTTGCCTCCTGAGCAAATATGGAGACAAAGACCAGCAGTAAAGCCAAGCGCTTCATACTAACCTCCTTTATTTGAATTAATATTGCGACTTGAATGCTGATGATTCAACCATCTTCCTAATAGATTTCTAACACTGACAATTTTATCCTTATATTTAAATACCCTTGCAACCCTTGGTCCAATGCCTGAGGTAATTTCGTAGACGATAGTATT
>Ga0172365_10001693_pt1 | contig 15971 bp, 10 predicted proteins | sample LakKivSesite48cm_FD_114535 | JGI IMG/M metagenome (GOLD analysis project Ga0172365, IMG submission 114535) | Sediment microbial communities from Lake Kivu, Rwanda - Sediment site 48cm | ecosystem: Environmental > Aquatic > Freshwater > Lake > Sediment | place: Rwanda: Western Province, Lake... | reverse complement strand
TGGAAAAGATGGCTTGTTTAAAGTTAACCCTGATTATACAGCCGAAGATTTACTTTCGGCTATCAAGTTAATTAATAGCAAGAAATTTTAATTACAGATCAGATTTCTGTATAAATTATTGTCAACTTAATTTTCTTTTGTTATCCTTAAAATTGTGTCAAAAAAACAAGAACTCTGGTTCCATTTCGTCCCAGTCATTTTAGATATTATTGCTTTAGTTTTTTCTTTCCTTTTAGCTTATATTTTACGTTTTAAATTTGGGCCTACAGCTTTAAGCTATGGTTTTAAAGTCCCTTTTTCTGAATATGTAGGATTTTTAATTTACCTTATTCCCATCTGGATTATTACTTTTGCTTTTTTGGGTCTTTATTCTACTGATTTCAGGGGTAGATTTTACCCTGAATTTATCCGGATTTTCTTCGGTACTTTAGTCAGTGTGGTCTTAAGTCTAAGCATTATTTTTTTGGCTAAAAAAACCGATTTCTCAAGATTACTTTTAATATATTTATGGATTTTAAGTTTTGTTTTAGTTCTTGCAGAAAGAGTGTTTTTGCGTTTAATCCGACGTTTTCTTCTTAAAATAGGTTTTGGGCAAAGAAAAGTTTTGATTTTGGGAGACAATAAAGAGGCTCGACGTTTAAAAGAGGTATTTAATAAATTTCCTCACCTTGGTTTCAAAGTGATGGAAATTGTGCCATTAGATCTATCTTTAAAAAAACTCATTTTAAAAATAGAAAAATTAAAAATTAGTGATATTGTTCAGGCAGAAAAAGAAATTTCTGAAGATCATGCTTTATTTTTGGAGGAGCTAGCCAGACAAGAAAGCATTACTTTGCATTTTATCCCTGATTTATATGAAATTTCCATTGCTCGAGTAGAGATCGATTCCTATGCGGGGGTGCCTTTCCTAACTGTGAAAAAGACCCCCCTTGAAGGTTGGGGTAGAATTCTTAAAAGAATTTTTGATGTTGTGATCTCTGCAATTCTTCTTGTAATTTTTTCACCTCTTTTTTTGATTATTGCCATTGCTATTAGACTTGATTCCAAGGGACCTGTGTTTTATAAACATCAACGTGTAGGTAGAGACGGCCTGTTTTGGTTTTATAAATTCCGCTCCATGGTTACTAGCGCTGATAAACTCAAAAAGAAACTTTTAAAATACAATGATCGAAAAGGGCCGCTTTTTAAAATGAAACATGATCCTAGAATTACACGTGTGGGTAAGATTTTGAGAAGATTTTGGATTGATGAACTGCCTCAATTGTTTAATGTTTTAAAAGGGGACTTAAGCTTGGTCGGCCCACGACCCCATATTCCTGAAGAAGTGGCCCAGTACAAGAATCATCATAAAGAAGTTTTGACTATCAAACCTGGGATGACTGGTTTGGCTCAAATTTCTGGCGCCAGCGATTTAGATTTTGAGGAACAAGTGAGGTTGGATATCTATTATGTTCATAATTGGAATTTTTGGCTGGATATGGTAATTCTTTTGAAAACGATTTTGGTTGTTTTTACGGGAAGAGGAGCAGCGTAAATTTTTCGCTGAGCGAAAAATTAAATTCTAAATTCTAAGCATCAAACTCTAAACAAATCATAATGATCAAAATTAAAAATTCTAAACTTCATTTGGGGCATTTGGACATTATAATTTTGAAATTATTTAGGATTCCTGCCTGCCGGCAGGCAGGTAGAGTTTAGAGATTAGAATTTATTTTCATTTATGAAACTTGCTTTAGCACATGAATATTTAATCAAAATGGGCGGGGCAGAAAGAGTGCTTTTAGATCTGCTTGAAGAATTTAATGACCCAGCAATTTTTACTTTTCTTTTAGATCGAGACAAATTAGCTCCTAAATTGAGAGATAAACCCAATATTTATACTTCCTATTTAAATAATTATCCCTTTTCTAAATCTTTATATAGATATTTTTTCCCTTTAATGCCTGAGGCAACTGAAAGTTTTGACCTACAAGGTTTTGATGTGGTTTTAACTCTTTCTCATCAATTTATGAAAGGGATAATTACGCCCCAGAAAACTTTACATATTAGTTATATCTATACGCCTACTAGATTTTTGTGGTTAGAACACAAAGAACCATTTTTTCTAAAAAGTACATTTAAAAATTTGCGAGAATGGGACTTTTTAGCTGCTCAAAGACCTGATGTTATTTTCGCCCCTTGCCAAAATGTAGCTAAACGAATTAAAAAATATTATGGTCGCAAAGCTAAAGTTATCTATTGTGGTATTCATACAGAGAATTTTCAAATTGCAGAACCAAAAGATTATTTTTTATTGACTTCTCGATTGGAACCACACAAAAAAACTGAGTTAGCTCTATTAGCTTTCAAAAGTCTACCCTATAAACTGAAAATTGTAGGTGAGGGATCAGAATATCCCAAATTGAAAAAATTAGCTCAAAATGCGAAAAATATTGAATTTTTGGGCTTTGTGCCTGATGAGGAATTAAAAAAACTTTATGCTCAATCTTTAGCTTTAATTTTTCCCCAAGAAGAAGATTTTGGCCTTGTTCCCTTAGAAGCGCAAGCCTCAGGTAGGCCAGTAATTGCTTATGGGAAGGGTGGAGTTTTGGAGACAATCAAGGAGAATGAAACGGGTATTTTCTTCGCCAAACCAGTTCCCGGATCTTTGGTTAAGGCAGTAGAAAATTTTAAGTCTGATTATTTTGACCCGCAAAAAATAAGAGAATGGGCTAAAAATTTTGATAGTTCTAATTTTAAGAAAAATATGCGCGAAGCAGTGGAAGAAGAACTAAATAAATTTAGGGCGAGGTAAACAGGTATTCAAAAAGTCTGTAAACCTGTATTCCTCTAGACCTGAAACCTTTTTGCTCATAGTTTTTGCTAATTTTTTGTGTTAGATTTATCTTGTCATGGGCAATCAAAGAAGACGTTTGGACGGAGTTTATAGTCCTGTATTTCAAAAATCTTCTGAAGTCGATTGGTTTGAAATCAGGCACGAGTGGGAAGATTTAACTGGCAAAAAACTTCATTATTCTTGGTGGAAGGGAATAATTTTCTGGATTCTTTTGGTAGGAATTTTTGTCTATTTGCAAGCAGGTTTTTTTAATTTATATTTTTCTAAACCTTATTTAGAAGGAAAAGTAGCAGAAGTCGAGACTTTAGCTAAAAATTTAAATCAAGGTCAGGTTAGTTCAGAGAAAATTTCTCAGGCAGAAGAATCCTTGAATAATCTAAAAATAGCTACCCAAAATAAGGGCCAATTTTTTGTTTTCTTAAGTTTTAATCCCTTATTCAAGGGAAAAGTAATTGATCTTTCTCGATTTTTGTTAGTTACTCAAAGAGTTGAGGCAATAAAAAGTTTAATTTTACAAATAACTAAAAAAAGACCAGAGAATTTGAGGGAATGGCAATTTGATTTTTGGTTAGCTCATTTTTATTTGAAAGAAATGAACAAAGAATTTTCCTTAATTCAAGAGCCAAAAATTAAAATTTATTATCATGCTTTTGACCCTCGTCTAAAACAGTTAAAAACAGATTTAAAATTTGTTCAAAATCATTTATCAGAAATTCTTTGGGCTTTGGGTCAGATAGGTGATCGTCGCTATCTCTTTCTTTTTCCCAATAATAAAGAAGAACGTAATTGGGGCGGCTATTCTGGTACTTATGGCGAGCTGGAAATTTCTAAGGATAAACTAAGTTTTTTTAATAGAGATATATACTGGCTAGACTGGTTGGTGAGAGGAAATGATGTCAATAGTATTAAGAAACCAGAAGAGGCTAATGATATACCAACTGACTTGGCGCCTGATCAAAAAATATTTCCTGAATCGCAATATACTTGGTGGTATTTACGTAATTCTGCCACCTCTTTAGATTTTAAAACCAATGCCCTACGGGCTATTTGGACATATAAAAATGTGCACAAGCAAAATCAAGTTGATGGTGTAATTGCTCTCACTCCAGATTTAATTATTGATATCTTTAAAATTATCGGCCCAATTGAGATGCCGGATTACGAAGTGACTATATCAGCAGATAATTTTCGGGACATAGTTGAATATAAGGTAGAAGTTGATAATCCTTTTAAGAAAGAAAAAGATCGTTCTCAAAGTCCAAAGCAAATTCTAGCTGATTTGGCACCGAAATTTTTTGCAAAAATTGAATCAAGTTCAATTCAAGATAAAATCAAAATTGTTGAAGCAGTTTTGAAAAACTTAAAGGATAAGCAACTAATGGCCTATTTGGAGAATCCCGCAGCTCAGAATTTGCTTGAACAATATAACTGGGCTGGTAGACTCAAGAGTTATCCTTGGGATTTTTTAGCAGTTTATTCCAGCAATATGAATGGTTGTAAAAGTTCTTTAGGTCTTGAAAGAAAAATTAATCTTTCTTCTAATATTGATGAGAAAGGTTTAGTCTCTAATCAGCTTGAGCTGGAATATTATTACAAAGAAAATCCCATCCGTTTTGGCGGCAAGATTGATAATTTAATTGAAATCGCTTTGCCCAAGGGAATTGTCTTGAAAAATGTCACCAAAAACGGAGAAGATTTTACAGCCGAAGTTAAATTTTCCGAGGAGGAAAATAAAACTATTTTGTTTTTCTTAATGTCTTTAAATCCATTAGAAAAAACAAAATTTATCTTAAATTATACTTTAGCCAATTCAGCTTCTAAAGATTGGGGATTGCTTTTTCAGAAACAGCCAGGGATTGAAGCAATAAATTTTCGATATAATCTCTCAAGCTCTAGATCAGTCAAAATTCCTGAAGGTGTTAACGAGAATTTAGTTCTCAGTAGCGATAGGGAATTCAAGGTTAATTTTTAGAACTAAAGTCGTTTTTTGCAACTCTCAAGAGGACATTAACTTGATTTTTAGGTCAAGATATGTTATACTTGATTATTATGCCAAAGGAGGGGTTAAAAATTGCTGTTTTAGATCATTCTAAAGGGGCAATTTTATCTGCAAAATATCTTCGTTATCTTATAATTTCTTGTTCTCTTTTTGTCTCTGTTGTTATTTTCTATGCTGGTTATATTTATATTAATCAGAAAATTAATCCTTCAGGTACCTGGGGTTCAGTTTTAGCTGATTCTATCACCAAAGCCACTCCCAAAACTAATCTCTATTTAGAGAATCAAGTTGCTGCTCAAAAAAATGAAAAATCAAAACTTAAAGAATTTCCTAGCTATACAGTAGAAGAAGAGAAGGAGGAAGAGGAAACTCCTCAAGCCCAAATTCCTCAAGCTAATTTTGATGGCAGAGGGATTGTTTTAAGCCTTTCTCAGCAAATGATGTATTTCTATGAAAATGGTACTTTAATTAATCAATCAGTTATTTCTTCTGGAAGTTGGGCCACACCTACACCAGTCGGTAATTTTGCGATTTTTACTAAGTCTGATATGGGCTATGGCGGAGAATACGGTCAAGTTTGGGCTATGCCTTATTGGATGGGTGTAGTTGATGGTGTAGGAATTCATGCTTTACCTTATATCAATGGAGTAAAAGAGCCAGCTAATTCTTTGGGTCAGCCCATTTCCCATGGTTGTATTCGTTTACCTGATGACGTAGCTATTTGGGCTTATGGCTGGGCTTCAATTGGAACACCAGTCAATATTCAATATTAAGATTTCAAATCTTTAGAAAGATATGTAAATGCGAGAGTCTAGGGGCTTCTTGCGAGGTAGCCCCTGAGACCCTCGCGCTCCCTCACCCTGCACGCTTGTTCAAGGAGCGAGAAAATTGTCATTTGGCTCCAATGAGCCTCCCTCGACAAGTTTGCGAGGTACTCAATGAAGCAAGCTCCAATTTTCTCTTCTTTGAACAAAGGGCGGCAGGGCATTGCAAGCTCCCTTTGCTTTTTCTATCTTTTGTGCTATCTTAATTTTGCATTTTAAATTATCATTTTTATTTTTGCTTTTTGAATTTTGATTTATCTTTATGGCTGTGCCATTTTCGGTGATTGCCAAAAAATTGAAGATTGAAGGTCCTCGCTTAAGGCGAGAACTTAGACGTTTAAAAATTGAAGGCCTCGATCCTAAGGCTGATTTTTTCAAAAAAGAAATTGCCCAAACAATCATTCAAGCTTTGATGCCTAAGAAAAAATCTCCTGTCAAAACCAAAGAGAAAAAACTTGCTCGATCTTTAGATGAAGAGAAAAAAAATGTTCTTTATTTGCCCGAATCAATCATTGTTAAGGATTTAGCAAGTCTTTTGAACGTCCCAGTCACAGATTTGTTAAAAAAGATCTTAAAAGAAGGTATTACAGCCAATTTAAACCAGAGCCTAGACTTCGAAACAGCGTCTTTAATTGCTTCTGATTTTGGCAAGACTACAGAACTAAAAGAAGAAATCGAAGAAACTAAAGAAGTAGAAGAAACTGCCACTGAGGCAAGACCACCAATTGTTGTAGTTATGGGTCATGTTGATCATGGCAAGACGACACTTTTGGACTATATTCGTAAGACTAAAGTTGCCCAAGAAGAATCTGGCGGTATTACTCAACATATTGGAGCGTACCAGGCAGAAATTAAGTCTGAGGGGAAGAAGAGAAAAATTACTTTTATTGATACCCCAGGCCATGAAGCATTTTCTAAACTCCGATCTTTAGGCGCTAAAGTGACAGATTTAGTTATTTTAGTAATAGCAGCTGATGATGGCGTTAAACCTCAAACTCTAGAAGCAATTGATCATGCCAAAGCAGCTGGTATTCCTATTGTCGTGGCCATTAATAAAATTGATAAACCCGGGGCTGATGCAGAGAAAGTCAAAAAAGAATTGGCTGAAGCTGGTCTCTTACCTGAAGAATGGGGTGGCACCACTCCCTGTATTGAGATTTCTGCTAAAAAAGGCAAAAATATCGATGAACTTTTGGAATTAGTGCTTTTAACCGCTGATTTAAGTGATATTCGAACAAGAATGGCAGGTTTAGGTGAAGGAGTGGTGATTGAATCACATATGGAACCAGGTTTGGGACCGCTAGTGAGTATCATTTGCCTGAAAGGAGAATTCAAAAATGGAGATTTAATTGTTGCTGGCAATGCCTGGGGGAAAATTAAGCGTCTGGAAGGAGAAGATCTAGAGCCTAAAATAAAATTAACTCCGGGAGAGCCAGCAAGAATCATTGGTTTTAAAAAAATGCCTATCTCAGGAATAAAAATAGAGGTTTTAAAAGATAAAAATGAAGCTTTGGATCTAGCTGAAAAATGGGATAAAGAATTGCGAGAAAGAAGTTTTTCCCAATCTTTTTTCTCAGTGCTCAAAAATCAAAAAATTTTACCTTTAGTGGTCAAAGCTGATACCCAGGGTAGTTTGGATTCGATAAAAACTGCATTAGAAAAATTGAGCAAAAAAGAAATCAAAATTAAGATTGTTCATGGCGGAGTGGGTCAGATTTCTGAATCGGATATTTATTTAGGTTTAGTTTCTAAAGCCCTAGTATTAGGTTTTAGAGTGAAAGATGATTTAGCTGCTCAAAAATTGGCCGAGCAGAGAAAGGTTAAAATTGAGAAGTTTGACGTGATTTATGGTTTATTACAAGCAGTAGAGAAAATTTTGGCTGGATTAATAGAGAAAGAAGAGAAAACAAAAACCATAGCTCAAGCAGAAATTCTTAAAATTTTTAGCTCTAAAATTTGGGGAGCTAAACTTTTAGCAGGAAAAGTAACCAAAGACTTGAAATTTAAGATTATTCGTGCCAATGTGGAAATTGGTGAGGGGCAGGTTAATTCATTAAAAATCTTTGCTAAAATTCAAGAGGAAATTGACAAACCCGGTACAGAATTTGGTTTAGGTGTCAAAACAAAAACTGTTGCCAAAGAAGGGGATAAGCTTGAATTTTTCAAAGAATAGGGAATTCATTTATGTTAATTTTAGCCATTTATATCTTATTTCTTTTGCTTGTTTTATGGCTACTCTTGCTATTTTTAGATCGTGAGCTTTTATGGTCTGATCTTATTTTATTCCTCATTCTTATTTTCATTCGACAGCTGGCAGGTAGCGGATTTTTCTTTTATCTTTTAAGTTTTATTTTTTTAATCCAATTGTTTTTAACCTTTGTGGTCTACGAATCAGAGCTTAAATTTTTCTTTAAAAATTTTCCTTCACGGAGAGCTGATTATGCTCTAATTTCAGGTTTAATGCGAGATTTTTTAGAATTTGCAGTTAGAGAGAGTTTAGAAGGGATTTTGGTTTTTAAAAAGAAAGATGATTTGTCAACTTTTATTAAAACTGGTGAAGTTTTGCATTCTAAAGTTGATCCTTTAATTTTGAGTCAAATTTTTGCTCATCAATCTCCGCTGCGTAAAGGAGCAGCTATTATCGAAGGAGATGAAATTAAAGCTTTAAATTGTATTTTACCTAATGCTTCACCTCAATATTTAAGTTTAAAAAAGCGGTCAGCCTTGGCTTTATCGCAGATTGTTGATGCTTTGATTTTGGTTTTTGAAAGAGGAAAAATATCCTTATTTTTGGAAGGAGAAAGAGTTGATGTTACTCCTCAAAGAATAGAGGCAATTTTTAAGACCCTAAATCTTAGAAATAAAATCAAACTCGCTGGATAAAAATAACGTTTTTAAATTTCGTTTTAGAAAACAATAACATGCGAGGATCTAGGGGCTTCTTGCGAGGCAGCCCCCGAGACCCTCGCGCTCCCTCACCCTGCACGCTTGCCCAAGGAGCAAGAAAAATGGAGATTTATTCCATGAGCCTCCCTCGACAAGTTTGCGAGATACTCAAAGAAATAAATCTCATTTTTCTTTTCCTTGGGCAAAGAGGCAAAGAATAAAAAATATAATGACTTCATTTTTAATTTTCGTTGGAATTCTTGATTATTTTTAGATTTAGATAAATAATAAAATTGTTAACAATTTGTTAGTTTAAAGCCTAAACCTTCTGCAGATGACTCAGACATAAGGCACGGCTTAAAAAATCCCATCCCTGATACTGAGCCTCGTGTTCAGCTTACTCAGGGATGGGTTTCATATCCGAAAGGGTATGGAGCCGCAAGGCTTGAGCTGGCGCGGGGCTTTGTGTTTTTAAAATGTTGAAAAGTCTTTATAAAATAAACATAAATATGGAAAAGAAAATGAAAAAGAAAATGAAAAAGAAAATGAAAAAGAAAATTAAAAATGAGGGGGTTAAGAAGAAACCAATTTGGAAAAGATGGTGGTTCTGGGTTATCGCTGTGATTGTGTTTTTTGTTATTTTGGGATCAATCGGCGGTTCGAAAAATGAAAGTAAAGAATCTGGACAGAACAATTCGAGCTCGAAATCTACCCAACAGCCTACGGTTCAGACGGTAGGTATGAATGAAAATTTGCAGGTAGGCGAAGTAAAATGGACAGCAATTGATGTGCAAAAGAAAGATTCGATTAGTGATAACAGCGGTTATTATTCCAAAGCAGCAAGCGGAGTATTTGTGGTAGTTCAGTTAACAGCTGAATTGACCGGTAAAGAAAGCGGCATAATTGATTCTAACCAGATTAAATTAATCGACTCACAGAGCAGAACTTTTAGTTCTAGTACCGATGGGCAAACAGCAATTGAGATGAGTGGTCAAGAAAGTTTATTTTTGAAGCAGGTTAATCCCAATGTTCCTGTTACGGGCTATGCTGTTTTTGATGTTGCCAAGGATGCAACTGGTTTGAAACTTGAGATTAAAGATTTAAGATTGCTGTCAAGTGACAAAGGTTATATAAATCTTGGTATTTAATTTGTCCCCCTGATGTCCTTAGGAGATTGCCACGGCCAGCCGTAAATTTTACGGCTGGCCTCGCAATGACCCAGCAGTAGAAACAAGTCTCACTACTGGGCAGGCAAAATACATACACTTTATTTAAATTTATGTTAAAATAAATTCAATGGCGGATTTTTTATCTTCTTTTGATGATTTTGGTTTTGTGCCTCAAGAAAAAGGCCTAGAACCAACTAGAAAAAAAATGGATGCTGTGGTCAGTTCTGATCTGATTGAGGATTTAAAACGTCGTCTCTTTTCCTCTAAAAAGAAAGTGAGATTAGCAGCAGCTTGGGAAATAACACAGCTAAAAGATCCTCGACTTTTGCCCTTGCTTAAAAAAGCCCTTTTTTCTGAAGAGGATAAAGAGATTCTGTCAGAGATTATCACTGCTTTTATTTATTATTCTGATAAAGAAGCAGTCTTGGAACTTTCTCGTTTTGCTTTTCAAACCAAAGAACCAGATCTCCGCAAAAAAGTAGTTTGGGTTATCTCTCATTTTCATTCTTCCAAGGAATCTTTAGATGCTTTGCATACTTTATCCTTAACTGATCCTGAGGCCCCAGTGCGCAAAGAAGCAGTTTTTGCTCTGGGAGAATTAGCGAATCCTGATCGCTTAAATACCTTGCGAGAAGTGATTTTAAGTGATGAGAGTTCAGAGGTTCGGCAAATGGCTGTGTGGGCAGCAGGCCAGCTTAAAGAATCAGGCACTGATTTATTGCTCAAGACTTTGGACGAAGATAGTTCTTATGAGGTGAGAAGGGAAGCAGCTTGGGTTTTGGGGAAAAATCGTTCAAATAAGGCTTTACCGATTCTAAAAGTTGCTTTAAAAAAAGAAAATGATTACCGAGTTTTGGAGGTGATTTTATGGTCAATTGGTCAGATTTCTTCTAAAGATTTATTAAGTATTAATTTTATTTTAGATGGTGAATATCAAGAAAAAATAAAAGCAGAATATCTTTGGCTTTTAGGCCGATTTAAACAAAGGAATATTTTAAAGAAATTTTTGAAAAAATATCCTGGTTCATCTGTAGAAGTCAAAAGAGCCATGATTTGGGCGCTGGCTCAAATTGGCGGTAGAATCGCTTTTTCTAATTTAAGAAAATGGTATAAATTTGAAAAAAATAAAATTCTTAAAGAAAAGATAATGTGGGCCATTGGCCAAGCAGGAAAATAGGATTGAAATTTAAGTTCTCTTGACAATCTATACCTTCTTATTATAAGATATAAACAGCTCTCTAAAAGCTGAACTTTGATAATAAGGAGTATGTTTATTTTTAGTGTTTTTTACTGCTTCTGAGCCCCTTTTGAGAAGAGTTTGATCCTGGCTCAGGGTGAACGCTGGCGGCGTACTTAATGCATGTAAGTCGTGCACTCGCAAGAGTGCGGCAAACGGGTGAGTAATACTTGGGAATCTAATTCGATCCGGGAAATACCCCCGCGAAAGCGGAGCTAATGTCCCATAATCTCGTAAGAGCAAAGCTCTGGCGGATTGAAAAGAGCCCAAATCCCATCAGCTTGTTGGTAAGGTAATGGCTTACCAAGGCAATGACGGGTAGGGGCGCTGAGAGGCGAACCCCCCACACCGGAACTGAGATACGGTCCGGACTCCTACGGGAGGCAGCAGCAAGGAATTTTGCGCAATGGGCGAAAGCCTGACGCAGTGACGCCGCGTAAGGGATGAAGGCCCTAGGGTTGTAAACCTTAATAGTTTATTAACAAATCTTGAGTGATAGACGAAAGCCCTGGCTAACCACGTGCCAGCAGCCGCGGTAATACGTGGAGGGCAAGCGTTACCCGGATTTATTGGGCGTAAAGAGCACGTAGGCGATCCAATAGATTTTTGGTTAAATTCTTGAGCTCAACTTAAGAAGTGCCAAAAATATCATTGGATTAGAGACTAGGAGAGGCAACCGGAACTCGTGGTGTAGGGGTGAAATCCGTTGATATCACGAGGAACACCGAAAGCGAAAGCAGGTTGCTAGCCTAGTTCTGACGCTGAGGTGCGAAAGCGTGGGGAGCGAATCGGATTAGATACCCGAGTAGTCCACGCCGTAAACTATGGACGCTAGCTGCGGGGAGAGTCGGCCCTCTCTGTGGCGTAGGTAACCCATTAAGCGTCCCGCCTGGGGAGTACGGCCGCAAGGCTAAAACTCAAAGGAATTGGCGGGGGCCCGCACAAGCGGTGGAGCGTCTGGTTCAATTCGTAGACAAGCGAAGGACCTTACCAGGACTTGACATCTAGCTTACACTTTTCTGGAAACAGGGAAGTTCAACGGCTAGACAGGTGCTGCATGGCCCTCGTCAGCTCGTGCCGTGAGGTGTTAGGTTAAGTCCTCGAACGAGCGCAACCCTCATCCTTAGTTACAAGTGTCTAGGGAGACTGCCCTGTATAACAGGGAGGAAGGAAGGGATGACGCGAGGTCAGCATGGCCCTTATGTCCTGGGCGACACAGGCGCTACAATGGCTATTACAGTGGGTTGCCAAACCGCGAGGTGGAGCTAATCCCATAAAAATAGCCCCAATTCGGATTGGAGTCTGCAACTCGACTCCATGAAGCCGGAATCGCTAGTAACCGTGAATCAGCCATGTCGCGGTGAATACGTTCTCGGGCCTTGCACACACCGCCCGTCAAGTCACGGAAGCTCCGAGTACTGGAACTCCGATGTTACATCGGAACATGGTAAGCGGAGTGACTAGGACTAAGTCGTAAGCAAGTTGCGACCTTCGGCAGAAATGCCGGAGAAAAAATCGGCTATATGCTGGGAAATCTGAGGATTCGGAGCTACTTATGTTATAATTTAAGATAGCATGAGTAAAAATGCTTCTGATGCAGACAATCAGCAGGGAAGTCTCCCGATGCCATATCGGAATGACCCCTCAGAGACTACACGCCGAAACCCAGCCGTAATTTTAGAAAATTACAGCTGGGAAATGATATAGTCCATGCTTTGTAGCGATACAGAGATTAACATGAACAAGGTAGCCGTAGGGGAATCTGCGGCTGGAATTCCTCCTTTTATTTTTTGAAGCCGACCCATTTTGGACCGTTTTCTGAAAGGAAGACAAACCCTAAAGTGATTTATTCCCTTTAGGGACTAGTTGAGGGGCTTGGAGGTGGCAAAAAACACTAAAGAAGACCCGCCAAAAGAGGCGGGTTTTTGTTTGCAGACCCGGCGTAGAGCTTTTGAAAGGATTCTCCTGGACCTGCCTGGTAATGAAATTTGTTTCTACTGCCGGGTTATCCCCACTTCTTTCTTTCTTTTTTGTTATAATTATTCTGGAGGGGCGAATGAAAACGGTCCTTAATCCTACATTTTATTATTTCTGGTATCAGGTTGTTCCGGGTGAAGTATTTTTTTATTTCCGGATTTGGCGGCTAAAATTGTTAGATCTTTTTTCTGTACCCATTATTTTGCGAACTTTTTTTGAGCCTTGGAAAAGAGATGAAATTTATGTCAAGACTGCCCCTATCAATATCAGATTTTATATTTGGGTTTCTAATCAGATTTCCCGTCTCGTCGGTGCTACCTTAAGATTTTTTGTTTTATTTGGCTTTTTTCTGGCTATGATTTTGTGGTTTTTCGTCTTGGTGAGTGTTTTGCTTATTTGGTTATTTTTTCCTTTAATTATTTTCTTGCTTTTGATCGCTGGTGTTTATTATCTAACTTTAGGACTCAATTATGGCGCAATCTAATCCCAGTTCGACAGTTGATTTTTCTAGAACTTATTTAGCAGCTTTAGATCAGTTGGATAAAAGAGTTCAAAGCTCAACTTTCAAATTCTTTTCTATATTTGTATCTATTTTTGGTAGTTTGGCTTTGTTTTATGTGTTTATCGGTCAATTTGTTTGGTTTTCTTATATTTATCTAGGCTTAGCTTCTTTGACTTTAGTAGTATTTCTGGCCCAGGAAGGTTATTTAGGTTATTTCGGATTTCTAAAAAATTATTTAAACAAGGTCCATTTTGCATCTTCAAATTTAGTTGATTATTTGGAACTCTCGCTTTATAGAGATTTAAAACGTTATAAGGATTCAATTTCTTCTTCGGAATTGGCTTTAATTCTCTTAAGTCACCCAGAAATTAATGTTCTATTCTGGCGTTTAGAAATTGATGCCTCTTGGCTAAAAGAGGTATTAGTTAAAGAAAAAGGAATTATGTTGCCGATCCAAGAAATTTTATCAGATTCTTTTTTGCTCAGTCAATCTTTGGGCAGAAAACAAATTGATATCTATTCAGTTCTTCTCTGTTTAATTAAGAAAGATCCATTTTTAGCCTCAGTTGTTGATCAACAAAAAGTAACTGACATGGATTTGGCTCTGCTTTCGAGATGGTTTGAGCAAAAACCAGAGAGCCTTTTTGAAGTAAAGTTTACTGGAGGTGTAGCGCGTGATTGGACAGTGGGCTATTCACCAATTTTAGATCGATTAGCCACTAATTTATCTTTTGCCACAATCGCCGATTGGGAAATTCTAGCGCATCAAAATGCTAAAGAAGAACTGAAAAAAGTTTTAATTGAGAGTCGTCGAGGCAATGTGCTTTTAGTAGGAAGACCTGGAGTCGGTAAACATTCTCTTACCATTGCTCTAGCTAAAGACTTAACTGAGGGAAATTGCCCTTATCAGCTGGCTTATAAGCGTATTTTGGAAATACAGATGGAGCAAGTATTTACTTTAGGTAAAGACGCTGCAGGCATTAGAGAGCTTTTTGGCGAAGTTTTGAATGAGGTTTTTGGAGCAGGAGATGTGATTTTATATTTTGATGATTTTGCTGTTTTAGCCGGTGGTGGTGAAGCTTTGGGTAAAGCTAATTTAGTAGATTTGATTTTACCATATTTAAAAAATCCCAATTTTAGAGTTATTGCTGCCATTTCTCAAAATGATTATGAACATTATTTAGCTCAAGAAGAAGCATTACTAGAAGAATTTAATGTCATTGACATCAAAGAACCAAGCTGGGCTGAAAATATTCTAATTCTAGAAGGATTGGCTTCAATTTTAGAAGCCAAATCCCAAATATTTTTCACTTATTTAGCCCTAAAACAATTGATGGATTTAGCCCAGAGATATTTCTGGCAAGAACCATTTCCCATAAAGTCAATTCATTTATTAGAGAAAATTAGCCAGCATGCGCTAACTAGAGGAAAAACCTTACTTAATCAAGATCTTATTAACGAGATTTTTGAAGAAATTTCTAAGATTAAAGTAGGTAAAATTAAACCTGAAGAAAAAGCTCTTTTGATTAATTTGGAAAAGATTTTGCATCAACGCATTGTTAATCAAGAAGAAGCGATAAAATCTTTATCAGAGTCAATTCGTATTAAACGCGCTGGCGTGACTAGCGGTGTCAAACCAATTGGCAGTTTTCTCTTTTTAGGTCCTACGGGAGTGGGTAAAACTGAAACTGCCAAGACACTGGCTGAAAGTTATTTTGGCTCAGAACATGCCATGATTCGTTTTGATATGTCTGAATTTCAAAACAAACAGGATGTTTATCGTTTTATTGGCGATCCAGTGACTAATCTGCCAGGCCAGCTAACTGAAGCAGTCAAAGAAAATCCTTTTTCTTTGATTCTTTTAGATGAAATTGAAAAAGCCCATCCTGATATTTTGAATCTATTTTTGCAAGTTTTGGATGAGGGCTTTATCACTGATGTTTTTGGCCAGAAAGTTTATTTCACCAATCATATTTTAATTGCTACTTCTAATGCTGGTTCTGATTTTTTAGTTTCGCTGTTGAAAAAGAATATGGCTTTTCAGCAAATTACAGAAAAATTAGCTGATCATTTAATTGAGGAAAGATTATTTAGAGCAGAATTTTTGAATCGTTTTGATAAAGTGATTTATTTTAAACCTTTAGGTGAGAAAGAATTGATGGAGATTGCCAATTTAAAAATATCTAAGTTGAAAAAAGAATTATATGAACGAAAACGCTTGGAATTAGAAGTTGAGGAAGCAGCAATTAAAGAATTAGCTCATTTGGGTTACAAGCCAGAATATGGTGCTAGAGAACTGGAGCGAGTAATTAGAGAAAAGATAGAAGCTTTGATCGCACAAAAAATTATTGAAAAAGGCCAAGAAAGCGGGAGAATTAGCATCGCGTTAAGCGATTTGGAGTCTAGGGGGTAGTGCGTTTTTATTTTCAACATCTTAATTACTCCTCTAATAAAGATTTTTTATTTTTGATTTGACATTATGTAAAGTATGCTTTACAATGGAATTATGTCAGAAATTAGGCGGAAAAGACAAGAAAGAGG